>Ga0154632_1059_pt1 | contig 17392 bp, 17 predicted proteins | sample Rifle2008BG13ft_FD_116061 | JGI IMG/M metagenome (GOLD analysis project Ga0154632, IMG submission 116061) | Chloroflexi bacterium RBG_13_53_26
GAGTCTAGAGGTGAAGCCATGGGGAAAAGAGATATCAGGCGGAAAGAGCCCAAAAAGCCAAAGAAGGATGCCAAGAAGTTGACCGTGGCCGAGATCCTGCCTACCCCGGTGACGGTGGAGGTGATAAAGACGAAGGGTAAGAGGGAACTCCCACCTGACGAGGGATGACGGGAACAAGGGCATATCCCCTTGGTTTGGTAATGAAAGATGTTGTTCCCGATCTGGGATCAATCCATGCCACGGTCTATGGCCATGTGCAGGGGGTCTTCTTCCGTGCCTTCGTGCAGCGCCACGCTGGCGATCTGCGATTGACTGGCTCTGTGCGTAACGTTCGTGAGCAAAGCGCAGTGGAGGTGGAGGCAGAAGGGGAGCGAATGGCTCTAAAGAGACTCCTGGAGCACTTGCATCAAGGGCCTCCAGAGTCCAGAGTGGATAGGGTGGAGGTCCGATGGGGCAACTACAAGGGCGGTTTCTCTGGCTTCAGGATAACGCACTGAGACCGAGGAGCAAATCCGAAGTTCGAAACCCTAAACCCTAAATCCTGGACAATAACGAAATCCTGAATCCAAGTCTCAAAGCCCCTCGCATCACGCCGCCCCTGGATTCCTCATCAAGTGCGGAATGACATTAGGGGGCAGGCCAGCGGGATGCGATATCGACCGGTGGCACATGCGGAATGACACTGAGAGGGTATGAGGAACGACATTAGCGGGTGGCAGATGATGTGCTACAGGAGCATGCCCAGGAAAATACCTGCGCCCGTGAGCAAAGGAGTCAGCAAAGTGATCTGTATGTTGAGGCCCATGAAGGGGATGAGGTTTCCCGTGTCGTCATAATGCTTCAGAACACCCCTTGCTGCCTTCAGCCCCAGGGGCAGGGTAAGCAATCCAAGGAGAGCGGTCAGTGGCAGTACTTCAAAGGCCACGGCAAAGACCAGACTCAGGTAGGCGGCGACAAGTAACCCCACATAGATCCTGGCGGCTATCCGCTTGCCGAGTGCGATGGGGATGTGGCGTCGGGAGGCTGTCAGGTCAGCCTCGATGTCCGGGAACTGGTTGAGCAAGAGCAGGTTGGATACTAGAAACCCCGGAACCAGCGATGCCAGCGCGGGAGCCAGAGCATATTCCCCTGTTTGGGTGAAATAGACACCCATGACCATCAAAGGGCCAAATCCCAGGCCTGGGGCAATAGCGCACACCCAGGGATTCTTGGTGAAATGCGTGGTATAGAAGTATACAACTACCACCCCCAATACACCGAGGGGGACAATCTTCCACCCATATTCATAGATGAAATACCCGCCAATGGCGGCGACTGCCAGAAGGGATACCATGCCGAAGAGGTAAACCTGCTGTGCTTTGAGCAGTCCTGACGGCAATATACCACTGCCGCCGCTGAAGGGTGTTCTGTTTGTTTTGAGGTCCAATCCGCTGCGGAAGTCGAAGTAGTCGTTGAGGACGTTGACGCTGATGTGGGCCAGCAAAGCTCCAACGAGGGCAAGTATAAAATGCAGCGTATTGATGGAATCCAGTTGAAGGACAGCTGCGGCCAGACCGACCAGCACGCATACCGGCGTAAGAAGCAGAAAATGAGGACGGGTTTCGAAGAACCACGTTTTGAGGCCGGACATAGGGGCGGCAGCACTGTTTGCCATGGGTTTCCCCTCCCAAGTAGGAAAAATTCTAAATCCTAAACAATATCAAATCTCAAAGAAACAAATGTAAAAACTACTGGCTCTTGGATACTATCGCACCAAATATCTTCATCAGTTCCACTGATTCCTGGAGGAGTACCTCGCTTTCCTTGTGCAAATCACCTTTGTTCATCTCAACCAGCTTCAGCCAGTATCCGCTTTCTTTAGCTTCCTTGCGACATATCTTGATTCGCATCAGGAAGTCCTTCTTACTCAACGATTCACTTGCCTCTATATAATTGGCTCCTACAGAGGTAGCTGCCCTGATCAGCTGCTTCCCAATTTCTCCATTGGCGACTGTCTTCGGTAAACCTCTACAGAATCCGACAACCTGCTTGGCAAATTGCAGTGTTCGCTCTTCCAGATCGTACTGTTTGGGCTTTTGACCTTCGATCATTGGGATTTGTTTAGAGCTTCGGGTTTAGAGTTCAGGATTTCTACTACAATCCAGCGGCGTCCAGTATGGCGGGCACCCTCTTCTCCATGCCAATGGCCATGATATGGACACCCTGACACATGCTCTTCATGTCTTTTATCAGTCGTGCGGCTATCTCAATGCCTTTAGCCTGCTTCTTCTCTGCCTTGTCCATCTCTTCGATGAGGCTGTCTGGGACGTGTATGCCTGCCACATTCTTGTTCATAAAGTGAGCCATGGCGGCCGACCGCAGGAGGACAATACCAAGTAAGACTGGAACATTCAGATATTTGACCGCGTTCATGAACTCTTCGAACTTCCTTGGCTCATAAACAGCCTGCGTCTGGAAGAACTGTGCCCCAGCCTTGACCTTCTTTTCCATCTTAATAATCTGCGGTTCCAGTGGATCTGCGCCTGGGGTAACGCAGGCCCCCGCGAAGTACTGGGGATTGCCTTTAACCTCCTTGCCGCCTAGGTCCTGGCCCGTCCCAAGCAGCTTGAGGGCCTGGAGTAGTGAAACAGAGTCAAGATCGAAGACAGGCTTTGCCTGAGGATGGTCGCCCAGACAGATGTGGTCTCCCGTGAGACAAAGTACGTTCTCAATGCCGAACACATGGGCATTGAGAAGGTCTGATTGGAGGGCGATGCGGTTGCGATCACGGCAGGTCATCTGGAAGACGGGCTCAAGCCCCCACTGTTTGACCAGATGGCAGCTTGCAAGAGAGCCAAGCCTCATCACCGATGCCTGCTGATCGGTGCAATTCACAGCGTCAATCCTGCCCTTGAGTATCTCAGCGGTCTCATGCATTTCGCTGATATCGACGCCTTTCGGCGGGCCGATCTCAGTCGTGACGACGAATTTGTTGCTGGCGAGTTTCTCTTGGAGATTCATCTGGCGCTACCTCCCTGTACTCGATCTTGATACTGAGAACTCCCCGGGCACTCACGGGGCTTGAGACGTTGGCAATCCAGGATGCTTCGCGAATCGGTGGAATTATACAACATAGCAGGATGCAAACACAAAAAGGAACGGACACGGCCAGCTTTGGACAAACAGTGTTGGCCTGTGGTAATCTGCAGCAGTTCCATATGGTCTCTCTGAACAGGACAACCAGTTGTTTGATTTTCTGGGCGCGGTATGGGATGCTAAGTTGAGTACCTGCTGAAGGCTAATGTTGGGAGTGGGAGGCCGTCTTTCGTTTTCGGCGAAGGACATTCGATAAAGTACTTTGTGAAGGTGAGAACATGACTGTAGCAGAGCTACCACAGTTGGTCGTACCCGAGTCCTCTTTCAAGAGAGAGGTAGAGCGGCTGAGCGGGGAGAACGTGTCCACCTGCTTTCAGTGCGAGAAATGCACCAACGGCTGTCCGCTTCATTCCTGGATGGACATCCTGCCCCACAGGATGATGCGGTGCGTTCAGCTCGGGGTGAAGGAAGAGGCGCTCAGAAGCGATACGATCTGGGTTTGTGCCTCATGCGAGACCTGCACGGCAAGATGCCCCAACGGTATAGACATCGCCCATGTGATGGATACGCTGAGACAGATTTCGCAACGTGACCATGTCCCGGCATCTCAGCGGAGTGTCCCCATTTTCCACAACGCCTTTCTCGGCTCCATCAAGAGGCACGGCCGGGTCTATGAGGGAGCGATGGCGATTACCTACTCCTTCAAGAACGAGTCATGGGCGGGCGTTTTCAAGCTAGCCGGTATGGGCATGGCGATGTTCAGGAAGGGTAAGGTCAATATCATACCGAAACGCGTCCGATCCCTTGGGCAAATAAAGGACATCTTCCGAAGGACCGAGTTGAAAGGATAGATATGGATGTTTCGATTTATCCGGGATGTTCACTCGATGGTACAGCCAAGGAGTATGGTGAGTCACTCGAAGCCATAACCAGCATGTTGGGAGTGAATCTGCACGAGCTGAAGGACTGGAACTGTTGCGGAGCCTCCTCGGCTCATTCCATGAACAATGATCTGGCTGTTGCCCTAGCCGCTAGAAACTTGGGCATCGCGGACCAGATGGGGATGGATCTGGTGGTCCCCTGCGCAGCCTGCTATCAGAGGCTCAAGGTGGCGGAGAAGAGACTGGTAGCAGGCGAGAAACTGGAGGGAGTGGACAACTATGATGGAAAGATCCACATCAAGCCCTTGGTCGATTTCCTCTGGGATGATGTGGGCGAGAAGCAGATACTCTCGCTTCTGAAGAAGCGCCTCGAAGGACTGAACCCGGTCTGCTACTATGGCTGTCTCACTGCCAGACCTCCGAAAATAACGGACGCCAAAAGTCCTGAGAACCCCATGTCAATGGACGAGATTATGACCTGCCTGGGGGCCAACGTTAGACAATGGTCCTACAAAACAGACTGCTGCGGAGGTAGCCTGATACTAACCCGGCCTGACATTGCCAGGACGCTGATCAGAAAGCTGCTGGACATGGCCGAGGAAGCAGGAGCAGACTGCGTAGTAGCTGCTTGCCCAATGTGTCAGTCCAATTTGGACGGCAGGCAGAGAGAGATATCTCAGGAGTCCGGCAAGGAATACAATGTCCCGATATTCTACTTCACCGAGCTCATGGGACTGGCATGCGGCAACCCATCGGTGAAGAAGTGGCTAGGCAGGCACGTTACGGACCCTCGACCGTTGCTGACTCGGAAGTCGCTAGTCTAGAGGCAAGGTGTGAACATGAGTGATAAGCGAAAGAGCACAAACACCCACAAGGTGGGGGCCGTCATGGTTGTCGGCGGCGGAATATCCGGCATGCAGGCATCGCTGGACTTGGCCAACTCTGGCTTCAAGGTGTACCTGGTCGAAGAGACGACGTCCATAGGCGGCAGGATGGCCCAGTTGGACAAGACCTTCCCCACTAACGACTGCTCCATGTGCATGATCTCTCCCAAGCTGATCGAGGTCGGCAGGCACCCCAACATTGAAATAATCACCAACGCTGAGCTACTGGCGCTAGAGGGCCAGGAGGGCGACTTCAAAGCGCGTATCCACAAGAAACCCAGATTTATCGACCCGACCAAGTGCAGCTCCTGTGGGGACTGCGTCGACGTATGCCCCGTGAGTGTTGCCAGCGAGTTCGAAGAGGGACTGGCGACGCGGAAGGCGATATTTAAGAGGTATCCGCAGGCGATCCCCAGCGCCATGTCCATAGACAAAAGGGGGACATCGCCCTGCAAAGCGGCCTGCCCGGCGCACATCAGCGTGCAGGGCTACACCGCCCTTATCGCCCAGGGGAAGTACAAGGAAGCCTTGGATATCATTCGTGAGGAGAACCCCTTCCCTGCAGCATGCGGTAGGGTGTGCACCCACCCATGTGAGACGGAATGTACGCGTTCTCAGGTGGATGAAGCGATCTCGATATGCCAGATGAAGAGGTTCGCCGCAGACGAGGTCAAGGCCAGCGGCAAGGATACTCCCCCCGATTGCCTCCTCAAGAACGGCCACAGGGTGGCTATTGTGGGGTCGGGCCCGGCTGGGCTGAGTGCTGCTTACTACTTGGCGCTGTGGGGCTATGAGCCCACCGTCTTTGAGGCCCTTCCAGTCGCTGGCGGCATGATGGCTGTGGGCATACCCTCGTACCGTCTTGGCAAGGATATCCTGAATGCAGAGATCGATTTCATCAAGTCGGTCGGCGTCGAAGTAAAGACCAACTCGCCCATCAGGGGCGCTTCAGCCACCAAGGACCTAAGGGCGCAGGGATACGAGGCTGTCTTCTTGTCCGTCGGCGCTCATCGGAACAACCCGATGGGAATTGAGGGGGAAGACCTGGCAGGAGTTGTCCCGGCCGTGGATTTCCTGCGGGAAGTGAATCTGGGCAACTCAGTGCAGGTCGGCAAGAAGGTGGTGGTCGTCGGGGGTGGCAATGTAGCCATAGACGCGGCCCGGACGGCTCTACGTCTCGGGGCCAAGGATGTGGTCATACTCTACCGACGCTCGCGGCAGGAAATGCCAGCGACAGAAGAAGAGGTGGAGGAGGCCGAAGAAGAAGGGGTCCGAATCCAGTTCTTGGCAGCTCCTACCCGCGTCCTTGGCAAGAACGGCAAGGTCTCAGGGATCGAGTGCTTGAAGATGGAACTGAGCGACCCTGACGAGAGTGGGCGCCGCAGGCCGGTGCCTATCAAGGGATCGGAGTTCGTCACGGAGGCTGATACCGTGCTTCCGGCGATCGGCCAGTCACCCGACCTGTCGTTCCTTTCTCCTGACAGTGGTGTGGAGAGCACCTCACGTGGGACCATCCAGGTCAACAAGCTCACGCTTGAGACGACTATGCCGGGAGTGTTCGCTGGCGGCGACGCAGTGCATGGTCCGGCTACTGTCATCGAGGCCATAGCTGCAGGGAAGGAAGCCGCCGTATCGATTGACAGGTATCTTAAGGGAGAGGACATGCTGACCAATCGCGAGAAGTCGTTCACGGCGGTTGAGGTGGATACTGCTGGTGTCAAGAAGGCGGCGCGTCAGAAGATATCAAAGGCTCCATCTGAAGAGAGAAAGCGGGACTTCCGGGAAGTGGCATATGTTCTCACCGAGGCACAGGCTAAGGCTGAAGCAGAGCGGTGTCTTGCCTGCGGCATCTGCAGCGAGTGCTATCAGTGTGTTGCTGCGTGCCAAGCCAAGGCCATCGATCACTCGATGATGGAGGAGACCATGGAGATCCCGGTGGGCTCCGTGATCTTGGCTCCGGGATTCGAGGAGTTCGATGCTGCTCTGAAGGATGAGTACGGATACGGCAGGATGCCGAATGTGGTCAGCAGCATGCAGTTCGAGCGGATTCTCTCGGCTTCCGGCCCTTTCCAGGGCCAGGTGTTGCGCCCGTCCGACGGCAGGCATGCCGTGAAGATTGCATGGATACAGTGCGTGGGATCAAGAGACGCAAGCTGCGGTCGGGACTACTGTTCCTCCGTCTGCTGCATGTATGCCACTAAAGAGGCGATCATTGCCAGGGAGCATGCCAGGGATATCCAGCCGACCATCTTCTTCAATGACATGCGGGCCTACGGCAAGGGCTTCGAGAGGTACTACGAGTCCGCCAAGGACAAGTTCGGCGTCCAGTATGTGCGGGGTATCGTCTCATCGGTGAAAGAACTCCAGAAGAGCAAGAACCTGGTGCTGGAGTACAACACCGATGATGGCAAGAAGGTCGAGGAGTTCGACATGGTGGTGCTGTCCGTTGGACTTGTCCCGTCTCCCAGCTCCAGGGAGCTTGCCATGCGGCTGTCGGTGGAACTGGACCGCTTCGGCTTCTGTCACACCCAGGAGATGAAACCCAATGTCACATCCCGTCCGGGTATCTACGTGGCAGGCGCCTTCGATGCACCCATGGATATCCCCGAATCGGTTATGAATGCCAGCAGCGCTGCCCACCTGGCGGCATGGCCCATCGCTGAAGCCCGAGGGACCATGGTGACCGAGAAACCCTACCCGCCAGAGATCGATTTCAGCGGCGAGCCGCCTCGCATAGGCGTCTTCGTTTGCCGCTGCGGCACTAACATCGCCCGGGTGGTGAACGTTCCCAGCGTCGCCGAGTATGCGAAGGGGCTGCCCAATGTTGTGCATGCTGAGGAGAACCTCTATACGTGCTCAACCGATACACAGATCAAGATCGTTGAAGCGATCAAGGAAAAGAAACTCAACCGGGTCGTGGTTGCCTCCTGCAGCCCTCGCACTCACGAGCCGCTCTTCCAGGACACCATACGTGAGGCCGGGCTGAACAAGTTCCTGTTCGAGATGGCCAATATCAGAGACCAGTGCTCCTGGGTCCACGGCTCGCACCCTGTCGAGGCGACCCAGAAAGCCAGAGACCTTGTGAGAATGGCCGTGGCCAGGGCGGCAACCCTGCGACCCCTCCGTCAGTCCCAGGCTCCTGTGAAACTTAAGGGGCTGGTGATCGGCGGAGGCGCGGCCGGGATGGCGGCTGCTCTGGGTCTTGCCTCCGAGGGATTTGAGGCGGTGCTGGTCGAACGCGAGAAGGATCTGGGCGGGAATCTGAAACACATTCACTATACGCTGGAGGGCTCTGACACGCAGAGACTGCTTGCGGATCTGGTGGAGCAGGTAGAGCATGAGCCACGCATAACGATATACAAAGGCGCCACCGTGAAGGATTTCGGTGGATACGTCGGCAACTATGAGACAACCCTTGCCCTGGCTGACGGCACTATGGCGACTGTCGAACACGGTGTGGTCATCCTGGCAACGGGCGCTGTGGAATATGAGCCTGTGGAGTACGGCGCTGGCCAGTCGGATAAGGTGCTCACACAGGTACGGTTTCAGGAGAAGCTTGCCAGTGGAGGCATCGACGCAAAGAGCCTGAAGTCGGTGGTGATGGTGCAGTGCGTCGGATCACGGGAGCCAGACCACATGTACTGCAGCCGGATCTGCTGCAGCCAGGCCATCGCGAACGCAATCAGGGTGAAGGACGAGAATCCGGATGCGGAAGTCTACATTCTATATCGTGACATCCGGACGTACGGATTGAAGGAGCTAAAATACCGTGAGGCACGTGAAAAAGGGGTTACGTTCGTCCGCTATGATGTTGACAGGAAGCCAGAGGTTGACCTGGGTGGCAACCGGCCAACCGTGAAGGTGTTCGACTCCGTGCTGGGAAGCGACCTGCTGCTGGAGACGGACCTGGTTGTTCTGAGCGCGGCCGTACGGCCGCGCTCAGACGCTGCCGAGTTCGCCAGCAAGCTAAAGCTCCCCTTGACCCAGGACGGTTTCTTTATGGAAGCACACATGAAGCTTCGTCCACTGGACTTCATAAATGAGGGCATGTATCTGTGCGGCATGTCGCATGCCCCCAAGACCATAGCCGAGTCCATTGCTCAGGCTCAAGGTGCAGTGTCACGCGCCGCCACCATACTCTCGCGGCCATATCTCATGGTGGGAGGCGTAGTGTCGGTGGTAGACCAGGAGAGATGTGTGGCCTGCTTGACCTGTGTGAGATCGTGTCCCTTCCACGTGCCCAGCATCAACGGCGATGGTGTTGCCGAGATTGAGGCCGCAGCTTGTCGGGGCTGTGGAATTTGCGCGGCCGCATGTCCACGCAAGGCAATTCATTTGCAGCACTACGCTGACGATCAGGTGGAAGCCAAGATCTGCGCTTTGTACTCGACTTAGGCAAGAAAGGAGACAAGTATGGGTGAGGACTTCGAGCCCAAAGTAGTGGGGTTCTGCTGCCACTACTGCGCCTACTCGGCGGCCGATCTGGCAGGCTCTATGCGCATGGAGTATTCTCCGAATGTGCGAATTATCAAACTAGAGTGCACTGGGAAGCTGGACACACTGCATCTCCTCAGTGCCATTGAAGATGGGGCCGATGCGGCATTCGTGGCCGGCTGAGAGGAAGGCGACTGTCATTTCCTGGAAGGAAATTTGAGAGCGAAGAAGCGGGTCAAGCAGGCCAAGAAACTGCTGGAGGAGGTAGGCCTGGAGGCGGACCGCGTGGAGATGTTTAATCTTGGGGCTTCGGACGCCCCCCGTTTTGCCAGCGCCTGCAATGAGATGACCGAGAGGGCCCGGCGGCTGGGGCCTAATCCTTTGAGAAAAGGTAGGAAAGCATAATGATAGTGGGAGAGAGAAAACCCTTTGTGGAGATCTGCGATCGTCTTCAGGGCTTCAAGAAGGTCCTGGTTCTTGGCTGTGGTACATGCGTTAGTGTCTGCATGGCTGGCGGCGAGAAGGAAGTGGAGTTGCTGGCAAGCCAGTTACGAATGGCAAACGGCCTGAAGGACGGCGATGTAGAGATCATAGAGGCGACCATTCAACGTCAGTGTGACAAGGAGTACATTGAGCCGATTCTGGAAAAGGCCCGTGAGTGCGATGCTGTCCTATCCGCAGGGTGCGGAGCGGGTGTACAACTCGTGGCCGAGATGCTGCAGACACTCCCGGTGATCCCTGCGCTGAACACGCGCTTCATAGGGGTTGCCCTGGGGGAGGGCGTCTGGTCCGAGCGCTGCCGCGCCTGCGGCAACTGTCTGCTTGCTGACTACGGTGGCATATGCCCCATGACGCTATGCCCCAAGAGCTTGGTGAATGGGCCGTGCGGCGGCAGCAAAGAAGGCAAATGCGAAACCAGTCCTGAGAGGGACTGCGCCTGGATGCTGATCTATGAACGCCTGCGCAAGCAGGGGAAGCTGGACAGAATGCGTGGGCTGGCACCCCTTAAGGACTACAGCGCGCAGAGCCATCCCGCCCGCCAGGTCAATGAAGCATACGTCAAAGCCGAGATGGAAGCGTCGCACAGCAAATAGGTGGTTAGGCGGGGGAGGTATTCATCCTCCGTCCTGCTCCATGGCCTCATCTAGGCATAGGAATCATGGACCTCCTCCCACAGCTGACTCACCGTATGCTCAACCACAGCATAGCTGAAACCCCGCCGTCTCAGAAACGAAGTCAATCTGTTTCGGAAGCTGGCATAGTCAGCACCAGCCAGCCTTCTGGCCCACTTCTGTGCTGCCCGACGGGCACTGATTTCTTCATCCACCTCCTCCACCACCTGGGCCACTATATGCGGGGCAATGCCCTTCGTCCTTAGCTCTCTTCGAAGTAGAGCCCTGCTTCGAGGATTGAACAATTCCCGGTTTTCTTTCCAGAATTGCGCAAAGGCCAGATCATCCAGTACGCCATTCTTTCTCAACTCCTGGAGCACTCTGTCTATCGATGGACTACCGAATCCTCTCTGTTTTAGACGCGTCCTCACCTCAAGCTCACTTCGGGGTCTGTAGCTGAGGTAGCGACTGGCAGCGTCAAGACAGGACTGATATTCGGAGTCCAACCCTGCGTTCATTCAGATGTGCTGGCTTCTTCCTCAATGGGGATGGTGCTGCCTGGCAGCGTCGCCTTGGAGCGGATCTGATTCTCTATCTCCGTGGCAGTCTCCAGATGCTGTTTCAAATAGATCTTGGCATTCTCACGCCCTTGACCTAAACGGGTATCACCAAAGGAGAAAAAGGCGCCGGTCTTCTTTAGGATGCCCATACTCGCACCCAGGTCAATCAGATCGCCTTCTTTGCTTATGCCACCTCGAAACATGATGTCAAATTCAGCCGTCCTGAAGGGCGGTGCGACCTTGTTTTTCACTACTTTGGCCCTGACTCGATTGCCGACTACCTCGGTACCCACCTTGATCGAGTCTATCCGCCTGAGGTCAATCCTCACCGAGCTGTAGAACTTCAATGCCCTGCCACCGGGGGTCACCTCCGGGTTGCCAAAGAAGACCCCCACCTTCTCCCGAAGCTGATTGATGAATATGGTGGCGGTGTGTGACTTGCTAATGGCCGCGGTCAGCTTCCGCAGAGCCTGGGACATCAGCCTGGCCTGCAAGCCGACCTGTGCATCACCCATGTCTCCCTCAATCTCCGCTCGCGGAACCAGCGCGGCCACAGTGTCGATCACAACCACATCAACCGCACCGCTCCTCACCAGCGATTCGGTAATCTCCAGGGCCTGTTCAGCCGTATCAGGTTGCGAAATCAACAGATCATCCACCTTCACTCCGCAACGAGCTGCATACGTAGGATCAAACGTGTGCTCGACATCTATGTAGGCAGCCGCACCACCTCCAATCTGGGCTTGAGCCACGATATGGTAAGCCAGGGTCGATTTCCCTGAGGATTCGGGGCCGAAGATCTCGGTTACCCTCCCACGAGGGATGCCCCCTACTCCCAAAGCCAGGTCGAGGGAAAGTGAACCGGTGGGAATTACCTCCACAGACAGTTTGGCCGAGGCCTCTCCAAGCCTCATGACTGAGCCTTTACCAAATTGTTTCTCAATCTGCTCAATGGCCAATTCCAACGCTTTCTCTTTCTCTGTTTCCATATGTTGATTCCTCGCTCTCTCTAATTGATGGCATGATAGCACAGCCTACATTTGCAGTACAAGGCTAGACAAGGTACCCGGTTGAAACCCTACTCCCGTCACCAGGCAAGTCATTTGATAACCTTTGAACAGACTATGTTAGAATCTTAGGTGTGATGACCGAGAATTCTCTGAGTAGCCAGCACGCTGATTCAGAGGCAATCCAACACCTCAAACAAGCCACTCTCAGCGGAGAGAACTGGTACGTCGCACTGCTTGAAGCCATCAGCCTTTGGGGAAGCGCTGAGGAAACCTACAATGGACGCCACTATAGCTATCTCATCTGCGGCGAAGCCTTCGATTGGCTATCACTGGCAGAGCGGCTTTTTCTGGAAGTCGATGGTCTGGTACCAGAAGAGGAGAAAATGGGCCTGCTCTTTTTTGCCAAACCTCCGATAGAGCTATCTCAGCGGGAGTTCCGCCGTCTGATAGGCGAGGTCAAATATCGAGCTTACCTAAACTACTTTTACGGGGTAGTGGCAGAAGAGGCGCTGCTTTCCGCAATTCAAGAAGAGGTGTCCAAGGAACAGGGATGCTTTGGACTAAATGACCATGAGCAAGTCGAAGGAGAGGCTTACAGGCGGATCTATGGCGCTGAGATGCAAGCTCTGCTGGATCAGTTCAGGAATGAAAAAGACTACCCCCACGATAGTTCGATTACACTCAAGGAGTATAAGGAATTCGTCTACTGGCTGTTCAAATATCGCATTCAGCGGTGCGAAAAGGCAAGAGTCGCCAGCGATACCAAGAAAGCTTTGAATTGGCTAAAGGACCAGTGGGCCGCAGTTGCCATGAAGACGGAATCCGCTCAAGCCTTGAGTAGATCCCTACTCTCAGCATGAATCAGCCATCGCTACTCTTCTACCCTTTCCAGTGGCGCCAAGCTTAGAAGCAGCCTCTTCATGCCCACGTCTTGAAAGGACACCTCTACCTGGCAGTCGTCCCTTATAGAGTTACAACTCACTACCACACCTTTCCCAAACTTCGGATGCTGAACACGATCTCCAACCTCGATCATTAGAGAACGAGCGTCAACAGGCGGAGCTACCTCCACCCCCTCAAAAACGTCCACATGCTTAACAAGGTGTCTGGGGATGTCTCTGAGGAAGCGGGATGGAGGATTAGCGCTAGTCCCTCCCATCAGGCTACGTCGCAGGGTGCGAACCAGATATAGTCGTTTCTTAGCACGGGTCATGCCTACATAGCACAGGCGGCGTTCCTCCTCCATCTGTGCCGGGTCATCAAAGCACTTGAAATGGGGCAGGATACCTTCTTCCATTCCTACCATGAATACCGCAGGAAACTCCAGGCCCTTAGCTTGATGAAGCGTGATTAATGTTACTAGATCCTTCTTCTCGTCCAATTCATCGGTTTCGGAGAACAAACTCACCCCTTCAAGAAAAGAAGCCAGGCTTTCGCGGGGCTTCAGGTTCTGGTGATCCTGGGCAATTCCCCGCAACTCCAAAATATTGCCCCAGCGTTCCTCACCATCGGCAAACTCCATTGTATACTCTCGATATCGAGATAACTTGATCACTGAATCCAGAAGATCCCGCACATCGAGTTCCTCGCTTCTCTCGATCAGATCCCGAATGAGATTGAAGAAATTGCTCAACATCTGCACAGCACGGTCATTCAGAGGGCACAAAGACCTGTCCTCAGTCATTCTCTCCAGGCCCGTATATAACGGGATGCCAAGGGTCTTAGTCCATTGGAGGAACTCAGTCAATGTTCGCTGCCCGATACCCCTCGGAGGCAGATTGATTATCCTCATCAGGCTGATATCATCATGATGATTGTAGATAAGCCTGAGATAGGCAATGAGGTCCTTGATCTCGCGTCGCTCATAGAACCGCACAGCGCCAACCACCTGGTACGGTATCCCGTAACGGATGAATATCTCTTCGAGCACCCGCGATTGGGCGTTGGTGCGGTACATGACTGCGCAGTCAATTGGCCTGACATCGCCCCGGTCAACGAGATCCCCTATCTCTCTCACCACGAACTGCGCTTCCTCAAACTCACTGTAAACTTCAACTACCATCACAGGCGGTCCTGCTTCGTTGTCAGTCCACAGCTTGCTCTCCTTACGTTCACGGTTAACCGATACGACATCATGGGCCGCTTCCAAAATAGTCTGCGTAGAACGATAGCTCTGTTCCAGGCACACAGTCTGTGCTTCAGGATAATCCTTTTCAAAATTGAGTATGTTCCTTATATCAGCCTGTCTCCAAGAATATATTGATTGATCAGGGTCACCCACAACACATATGTTGCGATATTTCCCCGCCAGTTGTCTCGCCAGAGCGTATTGAGTAAGGTTGGTATCCTGAAACTCGTCAATAAGAACATGAGCGTAGCGTGACTGATATCGTGTCAATACCTTGGGGTGACCCTGGAAAAGCTGATAAGTCCTCATCAAAAGGTCATCAAAGTCCAGGGCCTGGCTTTGCACAAGGAGCATCTGATACTGCTGATATACCCTCCGCACCACCTCGTCGAAGTAGCTCCGCGTACGCTGGCCATAATCCTCCGGCGTAAGTAGCTGAACCTTGGCTGCACTTATCGCAGTTTGCAAAATCCTCGGACTATAGGTCTTTGGATCGATGCCAAGCTCCTGGAGGCTGCGTTTTATCAGGTTGAGCTGGTCCCCATCATCGTAGATCACGTAACTGGGATTCACCCCTATCGCTCGACCTTCCCGCCGCAGAACAGCAGCACAGACAGCATGAAAGGTACCCAGCGATAGCTGCTCTACTGTGCTGCCTAGGAGATGATAGAGCCTCTCTTTCATCTCTCGGGCCGCTTTGTTGGTGAAGGTGACCGCCAGGATGGAGTGGGGGCTGGCACCGCAGACTTTGATGAGGTAGGCAATCCGGTGAGTGATGACCATGGTCTTGCCACTCCCTGGCCCGGCCAGGATAAGTAGCGGCCCTTCGACAGTCTCTACAGCTTTTCTCTGATCGGGATTGAGTCCTTCCAAGACATTCATGGCAAGTCTAGAAGCCAGTCACTGTGTTTGTGAATCAAGAGGCAATCGTTGATGCAACGAAAGACGATGGTACACTCAGCGGGCGCAATGCGAGAAGCTTGCTGCAGCCGATCTAGCTAACCTCAACCATTCTATCTACAGCCTTCTTGGCCTTGATCCGGATATCCTCGGGGACCCTGATGCGAGGAGACAGGTCTTCAAGAGACCAAAGAACATTCTCAAGGCTAATCAGTTTCATATTCGGGCAGACAGCCTGTTCAGAGAGGGGAACAAATACCTTGTCGGGGTTCTCCTTCCTGAGCCTATGTATTATCCCGATCTCCGTACCGACAATGATCTCCGTTGCCTGAGTGTTTCTGGCATGCCTGATCATTCCACCCGTGCTAAGGACAAAGTCGGCAAGCACAGCCACGTCCGGCCGGCATTCCGGGTGAACCATTACTTCAGCCAGGGGATAGATTTTTCTCAGTCTGTGTATATCTGCTGCCTGAATACGCACGTGGGTGGGGCAATAGCCCGGCCACAGAATCATTTTCTTTCCTGTCTGTGTGGATATGTAATGGCCAAGGTACTGATCAGGTACAAAGATGATCTCCTCGGCCTTCAACTTCTGCACAAGTTGTACGCCGTTTGCTGAGGTACAGCAGATATCCGATTCCGCCTTGACGTCAGCAGTAGTGTTGACATAGCAGACCACCACTGCTCCCGGATGCTCCTTTTTCATCTGCCTGAGCTGTTCAGCCGTAATCATATTTGCCATAGGGCAGCCGGCTTCCAGAGATGGCAATAGCACGACCTTGTCCGGAGAGAGAATCGAAGCCGTCTCTGCCATAAAATGCACTCCGCAGAAGACGATTACTTCAGCATCCGTCCCGGCTGCTCTCTGGCTCAATTCCAGGGAATCACCTACAAAGTCAGCTATATCCTGAACCTCGCCCAGTTGATAGTTATGGGCAAGTATTATGGCATTTCTTTCCCGCCGCAGCTTCCGGATTTTCTCCGCTAGCTGGGCACGGCCATCCTTCATTAGTCCACTACCCTTCGAGCGCCAGAGTAGACGTTCATTCTCTTTCCTCTAACAAGCCCAACCAGGGTGATATCCAGGTTATTGGCCAGCTTCACTCCCGCACTGGTGGGCGCAGCTATAGACATGACGACGGGGATATTCCGTCCAGCCACCTTAAGCAACATCTCTGAGGAAATCCTGCCACTCACGATAATCATTCGGTCATCTGTCGGTATATCCCTCAAAACGCATTCCCCGAAGATCTTGTCCAGAGCATTGTGTCTGCCGATGTCCTCGCTGAAGATCAGCATGTTATGCGCATCGCACAGAGCGGCACTATGAACACCGTGCGTAGCCTTATGGACTTCGGAGCGGTGCTGAAACCCGTTTACAAGCTCGAACACCTGGCTCGACGATATCTCGACTTTCGATTCCACTTTTGTGCCTGATTGAACATCGGCGAAACTGTAGAAAGAAGCGCCTCTACCGCATCCTGAAGTTATAAACCGTTTGTGCAGGACTTCGATATCCACCTCCCTTTCGCCCTTGGTTTCCACCCAGACTACACCTTTTCGATCGTCAGCAACTACCTTCCTGATCTCATCCTTGCTCTTCAGCAATCCTTCAGAAAAAAGGAAGCCTATGGCCAGATATTTCAGATTCACGGGTGAGCAGAGTACAGTCACCAGTTCTCGATTGTCCAGAACGATCGTGAGGGGAGATTCCGCAGCAACAAGGTCTTCAACATTGCTTCTCATCCCCTCGGTGATGCGCACAACAGAGACCTTTTCCACCCCACCTGCAAATTCCTGACTATCCATTGCTGCTATTGTTGCTCTGTCCCTTCAGCTCTATCGTATCTCCATGCCTTACAAGCCCTCCATGAACCACTCTGGCAAATACCCCCTCTTTGGGCATGATGCAACGGCCCACCTCGCGGAAAATGGCACACCCGGTATGGCAGTCCTTCCCAATCTGGGTCACCTCGATGATAACCTCCTCTCCCAAGGACAACTGGCTGCCAATGGCTAAGGAAGTGAGGACTATGCCTCTAGTGGTGAAATTCTCGGCAAAATCTCCGGGGCCAACTTGAAGGCCAATCTTCACCATCTTATCAATGCTTTCCTTCGCCAGGAGGCTCACCTGCCGATGAGTACAGCAGTCAGCATGAGCATCATCGACAACACCGTAACCTTCCTTCACCGTCACCGACTCAACCACATCCTTCCTGGTGCCCTTATCCTTGCTCCTGCAAACCGCCAGTATCTCAGCCATTAACTATCTACCTTCAAATACCCGTCCTTATCGTGAACAGAGGCTTTCTTGAAACCAACTGCACGGAAATAGCGCTCCCCCTTTTGATCCGGCTGACCAGCGGCCTTCTTCAAGCACCACCGAGATGATCAGAGCATTCGGCAAC
>Ga0154632_1086_pt1 | contig 17141 bp, 15 predicted proteins | sample Rifle2008BG13ft_FD_116061 | JGI IMG/M metagenome (GOLD analysis project Ga0154632, IMG submission 116061) | Chloroflexi bacterium RBG_13_53_26
AAACATGCTGACCTCATCGTCAGAGTGGCAAACATGCTGACCTCATCGTCAGAGTGGCAGGCTATGCCGCCTACTTCGTCGACCTGACTAAGTCCCTCCAGGATGACATCATCGCCAGAACAGAACACGCACTGTCATCTACGGAGCCATGATCCACTGCAATGTATGTGACACCAGCACACCGATGAAACAAGGGCATGAGCTGAGGAGAAAGGAGATCAGTCGACAACCATGTCGGAGTCTGAGCGCCATTTAGAGGAAGCTTTCAGTGGAGAATCCCAGGCAAGCCGAAAATACCTTGTCTTTGCCCAGGCTGCAGACAAGGAGGGTCATCCGCAGATGGCCAGATTGCTCAGAGCCGCTGCTGAGGCTGCGACCGTCCATGCCAAGATGTATCAGGAGCTACTGGATCGCCTGGGTCAGAGTGGCGAGACATACCCATACTACGTTTGCCCAGTCTGCGGCTACATCTCGGCAAGGGAAGCGCCCGAAACCTGTCCGGTCTGTGGAGCTCTGGACAAGGTGTTCGAGAAGATCGACTAGCCGCCGGCAGGGGTTTTCGGCACAGGTGAGTTGCTAACATGATGCCCGACAAATTTGCTTTCCGCCGCCCATTGAGCCTTGTGAATGGATGGAAATGGTATCCCCCGGGAAGGGTATCGGATTCGCTGGCACTAAGGAGACCACTGAAAGGAGGCTAACACGGATGCAACCAGTAGAGTACGTATCGAAGAAGGAAGTCAACAGAGTATGCAAGGAACTCGGAATCAGAGACTGGTCTGCCCTGAAAACGCCAATTGTCACCAGCGCTGAAGCATCCTCAATCCTCAAGATCGTGAACACAGAAGGGATGAAGATACCGGTCGAAGACTTCAAAGCGGGCCTGGAGGTAGAACTGGAGCATGGCACCAGATACCAGGATGCTAATGTGACCAACAACCACCCGATACTGACAGGCAAGATCGTACTTGCGCATCTCAAAGAGACGCTGGACTACTACAACCGTCTCGAAGTTGCCGAGATTGAAGGCGACCTGCTGAAAGCCATAAAATCGAAGGATATCAAGAAGATAGAGTCCAAGTACAAGAAGCTCATTGCAGCCCAACGTCTGCTCTACGAGACAGTGGCAAAACAACTGAAGTAGGTTAACTGGCGAGACCCCGGCAGCGGTCCCGGCTGACCTGATAACCTGGCGCCCTTATCAGGTCGAAGGCAGGTTCGCCGCTCATCTCCGGCACGGCTTCCTTGACGGCTCCTGCAACCGCCAGCAGGGTGGTTTACCAGGTCAACTCGTATCCGGGGTGATAGACAACCTTCGCCTGTGCCGTACCACTTCGAGGCAAATCAGACGATGTCCATAGACTGGTAGCCGCCTCTCTCCTTTGCCCGCTGGTATATCAGCCAGGCCGTGGCTACGTCCTCGATGGCCAGCCCTGTTGAATCGAAGATTGTTATCTCCTGACCATCTCTACGACCGGTTTTGCAGCCGGTGATTATCTCGCCGAGGGTGGCCCAGACCTGCTCCTTCCTGAAAAGGCCCTGGCGCAGGGGGACATTGATTTCGCCGGCATGACAGGCCTGAGTGAGATCATCCACCACCACCCGCGCGGAAGACAGCAGAGTGGGATCCAACTCCTGCTTGCCGGGGGCATCGGCCCCGACTGCATTGATGTGCGTTCCCGACTTGATCCAGGCTGACTTCACCACTGGTGCTGTCGAGGGCGTCAGCGTGCAGACGATGTCGGACATAGCTGCTTCTTCAGCAGAGGAAGCCTCGACATAGAACTGGGGGAACCGCCTGACAAAGGCTTCAGCAGCCTGCGGCTGTATATCGTAGACCCTGACCTTCTTCAGGGGGAAGACCAAGGCGTGGGACTGCAGGTGCATGCAGGCCTGACGTCCGGCTCCGATAAGGCCCAGAGTGCGTGATTCCGGTCGGGCCAGGTATCGGGAGGCATTGGCGGAGGTGGCAGCAGTGCGATAGGCAGTGATCTCGGTGGCATCCATAATCGCCAGGGGATAGGCGGTGTCCGGGTCACTCAAGATGAGGATACCCATGATGCTGGGCAGGCCCCGCTCATGGTTGGACAGATGCACATTGACCCACTTCACACCCACCGCGTTTGGCACCGCTGCGGGCATAGCTCTGAAGTCACCCTTGGGGACACGGATGTAGACCTTGGCCGGCATCTGGGCACAGCCGGAAGCGTAGTCGCGAAAGGCCTGCTCCACCACCCTCATCACCTCCCCCATGTCCAGCAGCTCGGCGACTTCCTTCTTACCCAGTAGCAGCGTGCTCATATGTCGCGCTCAACACTCATCCATCAAATTATTACCCCGCAGGCTGGTTTATGGCAAGTACGCTGAAGTTGACTCAGTCTGACACTTTATGTTATCTTCCAGAGCAGCGTCCACCCAGTTGCACTTCGACAACGGTACTGTGTACCGCCGAAGCGTTTGCAGGTCGGCGAGTCCAGTCGCCAAACGGAGGTCCCCTTGAGAAAATCAGGGAAAAGCCAGACCGCCTCCGGCTCTGCCCAGCCGGCGGAAGTGCCCAAATCACCAAAGAGGAAACCCAGGGCAGGCTCGGATACGTCAAAGAACAGGGCAAAGGCAGAAGAGACTTCCGGAGACTCGGCAGAGAACTACAGACTGCTGGTAGAGATAGTCGGCCATGCTGGCGAGGGGATCGCTATACTCCAGAATCTCGACGGCAAGGACGGGGTGATTATTTCGGCAAGTGCGGAGATCGAGCGGATTCTGGGATACGGCAAAGACGAACTACTGGGCATGACTTTCGCAGATTTTGTTCATCCAGACAGTGTTGCGGTGCTGACGGATAGATATCGGCGAAGGCAGATGGGGGAAAACATCCTTGCACGCCGCGAGACCCAGGTTCTGAGGCGTGATGGTTCAGCGATACTGCTTGAAATAGGCGCGACTACAGTCAAGATCAATGGCGAAGTGGCCACATTAGTCTTTGCCAGAGATATCTCCCACCACAAGCATATCGAGTCGGTTCTCCGCGAGACGGACAAACATTATCGCCTTATGGCAGAGAACGTCAGCGACGGCATATGGACCACCGACTTGAACCTGAACATCACTTATCTGAGTCCGTCGCACGCGCGTCTTCTGGGCTGGAGCGTGGAAGAGGCAGTGAATTTGTCCCTAGAGCTTATGCTGCCCCCTGAGTCTCTTAAACATGCCATGAAAGTCTATGCAGAACAAGTGGAGACATTAGCGTCGAACCAGGACGATCCCGCGAAGCATTGGCTATTTGAGGTAGAACTGCGCCGCAAGGATGGCTCCATCATTTGGGTTGAGGAGAAGGTGAACTTCATCCGCGACGATAGCGGCCATCCTATCGGCTTATTGGGTGTTACCAGAGACATCAGCGAGCGCAAGCAGGCCGAGGATAAAATACGGGAATCAGAAGAGAAGTACCGCCACCTGGTGGAAAACATAAATGCGGTTGTGTATTCTGTAGATACCAAAGGTGTGACCACCTATATCAGCCCCACGTTTGAGTCGATTTTCGGGCGGAGCACATCAGAATTCATGGGCAGAAGCTTTGCCGAATTCATCTTCCCCGATGATTTGCCGGGCTCGATGGAGAACTTCGGGAAGGCCATGTCAGGTTGCCTCAACGAGCCATGGGAATGTCGTATGGTTATGCCCGGCTCCGGTGAGATCTACTGGGTACAGGGACACAACCGACCTGTCTACGACGGAAACACCGTAGTAGGAATGCAAGGGGTACTTGTGGACATCACAGACCGCAAGCAGGCTGAGGAGGCGCGCCGGCAGGCTGAGAACAAGTACCGCACACTGGTGGAATCCTCGCCCGATGGAATTCTTACCATCGATCCCGAAGGACATATCATTGACTGCAACACTGGGGCCTGCAAGCTTCTAGGGTATCCCAGGAGGCACCTCCGAGGTGCAGATCTTCGCCATATGGCTACTGGCAGAACCCTTGCAGCCCAGGCATCTCTGAGGGCCGATCTTGATTGGGCCGGATTTGCTGAGTTAGAAGTAGAATTGGTGAGCCACGACGGCCGCAAAATCCCTGTATGGGCCAAGATTGTGGAATTGAAGGGCAAGGAACAGGGCGACTTTCAGCTTGTGGTCTATCTTCGAGATATTGAACAACGGAGAAAGATGGACGAATTGAAGGACGAGTTCATAGGCCTCGTCTCGCACGAGCTACGCAGCCCTTTAACGGTGATCATGGGAGCCATCAAGACAGCCCTATCTGATGGAGCACATCTATCGCAACAGGAGATGCGGCAACTGCTCGAAGATGCCGCCTGCGAGGCCGATTCGCTGTCTCATTTACTGGAGAACCTACTGGAACTCTCCAGGGCTCGAGCGCACCGCTTGTTCCTCTACATCAAACCTGTGAGCCTGCATGCAGTGGTACAGAAAGCAGTCGAGCAGGTGAGACGTCAATCTTCACTGCATCGGTTTGTAGTAGACTTGCCCGAAGGGCTGCCTCCGGTTCACGCCGATGAATTGAGACTGGAACGTGTTCTGTACAATCTCCTGGAAAACGGGGTCAAGTATTCTCCTCACGGCAGCAATATACGGGTCTTTGCCAAAAGGGATGGGGAACTTCTGATTATTGGCGTTAGTGACCAAGGAACCGGCATATCGCCTGAGGATCAGGCCCGACTATTTCAGCCTTTCCAGCGACTGGGAAGCGCCAAGCTTGGTTGTGCCAGCGGAGCTGGACTGGGTCTCCTGGTGTGTCGGAGGCTGGTGGAAGCCCACGGTGGCAAGATTTGGGTGGAGTCGGAACTGGGACAGGGTGCTACCTTCTTCTTTACGTTGCCTCCTGAGGTCAAGAAATCAAGAGTATCCTGCCGCGACACAGACCGGACAGGACGGGCTTTGGGGGGTGAATGATGTCCCAAACGGACGAACTGGCCTTCATGGATGCTACCACACAGGCTGATCTGGTGCGGCGCAGGGAAATGACTCCCCTGGAACTGGTGGATGCAACCATTGAGCGCATCGAGCGGTTGAACCCCGTGCTCAATGCTGTGGTCACGCCCATGTATGAACAGGCGCGCAAAGCAGCTTCGAAAGGACTTCCTCAAGGGCCTTTCACCGGCGTACCTTTCCTGCTCAAGGATCTCATCTCATCGTACGCTGGCGTTCGAATGACGGCAGGATCGGCTTTCCTGCGTGACTACGTTCCCGACCACGACAGCGAACTGGTGAGGCGGCAGAAGCAGGCGGGACTGGTCATTCTGGGAAAGACCAACACATCGGAGTTCGGTATCCTCACCACGGCCGAGCCACGTCTGTTTGGCCCCTGCCACAATCCCTGGAAGACCGACAAATCAAGCGGCGGCTCCAGTGGGGGCTCAGCGGCCGCCGTGGCCTCCGGCATGGTTCCCATGGCTCACGGTGGTGATGGCGGCGGATCTCTGCGCATCCCCGCTTCCTGCTGCAGCGTATTCGCTATGAAGCCCACCAGGGCTCGCAATCCCATGGGGCCGGACTACGGCGATATGTACGGGGGACTGGTAGTAGAGCATGCCCTCACCCGCTCGGTGCGGGACAGTGCTGCGCTTCTTGATGCTACTGCCGGACCCGATGCGGGCGATCCGTACTGTGCACCACCGCCCGTGCGCCCCTTCGTAAAGGAGGTAGGGGCCGACCCCGGACGGCTGCGCATTGCCTTCACCAGTGCCGCACCGACAGGGGTGCCGGTCCACGCTGATTGCGTGAGCGCCGTTCGTAAGGCGGCAGCGCTCTGCGCTAACCTGGGCCACGACCTGGAGGAAGCTACCATATCAGTCGATGCTGAAAGGACGACTGAGGCTTTCGTCACCGCGTTCTCGGCCTGCCTGGCCTGGAATATCGATTACATGGCCAGAGCCACAGGACGCACCCCGACACCGGATCAGTTCGAGCCGCTCACCTGGGCATTCTACGAGATGGGGCAACAGCATAGCGCGGCATCCTACCTGCTGGCAGTGACCGATCTGCAGAAAATAGCGCGGGAGGTCGGGCGCTTCATGGCGAAGTACGACGCCTGGCTCACGCCGACGCTTGCTGAGCCACCTGTGCCTCTGGGTACCTTCGACTCACCAACGGAAAACCCTCTCCAGGGGATATTCCGCACAGCGGCATACATACCCTTCACCCCCATCTGCAACTTCACAGGGCAGCCAGCCATGTCCGTGCCTCTCTTCTGGAACAGCGATGGCTTGCCGATAGGCGTCCACTTCGCCGGACGGTTTGGCGACGAGGCAACCCTGTTCCGCCTGGCAGGGCAGTTGGAGCAGGCCCGACCCTGGGCAGACAAGCACCCGCCAGTCAGGGCCTGACAGGTGAGACGAAGGCTCACTCACGGGGAGCCAGTTCCAGGAGTTGAAGAAGCCGGAGGTTATTTCTGGCTATCATTGTTGTGGTGGCACGAAGAATGGACTCCATAACCAGAGGAAGGGCTACAACGACCTGATCCGGGGCCTCAAGAGCAAACTGCGTCCACTCGGCCGACACCTTCCCCTCTGATTCAGTCTCACCATGCAGGTATGCCTGCGCCTGCGATACTATGAGCGTACTCGATTCCTCGACGAGTTTTCGCATTTCGGCCGCCAGGGTCTCAGCATCCACTAGCGGTTGTATTCTGGCATCCATAGGTAGTCTCCCCCTTTCTCCATGAAAGTTACTAGGGCAAGCGCCTTCTGTCAACCGGGGGAGGGCACTATCCATCACCGTTGACGTTGCAGAACAACCGTCACTTTCTGCTTTGACCTTGTCGTTTTTCTGTGGTAGGCTGTCCGCAGGATTTGTCAAAAAGGATGTTCCACGCCGAGTGTGGGATCGCACGGCCAACTGAACAGAGGAGGATAGGATGCACCACGAACTGACCAAGGCGCTCTATGACGTTTATCCACTAGAGGACAAAAACGACTTTTTCCCGGCCTTCCTCTATATGAAGTACATAGAGAACTTCATTTACCACGCCTTCCAGGCATCAGGTCTTGCCGTCAAGGAGCCGCGGCAGAAAGTGCCCGAAGAGATCGACGCCATGCTGAAGTACTATGTACAGCAGATCGCCGACTCCGCTCCGATCACGGACACGAACATCTACCATGGCAAGGTAGTCAAGCTGCAGGATGCCATCAAGCTGGTCACCCAGAAAAAGGACATGCACCTGATCCCGTCGGAGAAGGTCATGCCCTACAAGTTGGCCAGAGAGGTGATTCTGAAGAGCAACAGCCCGGTTGCTGTGGGCACCTGCGTTTGCCGCTCGCTTTCTGAGAACCCCTGCCTGCCACCTCCGTATGAGGCATGTATGTTTGTGGGCGATCCCTTTGCCTCATTTCTAGCGGAAGAGAACCCGCTGTTTCGCAGGATATCCCAGGAAGAGGCAGTGAAGATCCTGGAGGATGTCCACAAGAAAGGCTTTGTTCACACCGCCTACTTCAAGAAGGAGATGGGCAACAGGTTCATGGCTATCTGCAACTGCTGCTCCTGCTGCTGTGTAGGGATCAGGATGTGGAACATGCTGGAGGGAATGGTCCCCATTATGGCCTCTTCAGGGTACGTTGCCGAGGTGAGCGATGACTGCAATGCGTGCGCGAGTTGTCTTAACGGCACATGTAAATTCAACGCCATCCGCATGGCTGAAGACGGCCAGAAAGTCGTCATTAACGAGGCGAAGTGCATGGGCTGCGGGGTATGCGTGGACGTATGCCCGGTTGAGGCAATCAGGCTGAGGAGAGAGCCATCCAAGGGTGATCCCCTGGATATAGACGAACTGCAGAGCCAGGCACAGAAGGTTTGAGCCCCAAAATGACACCTGGGAGTTAAGAGGAGCGTAGGGCACAGACTAGGCCATGTTTGAGTCGTTCAGAGTGTTCCCGCACCACGCTTACCTACTGGCTTTCTGGGCGACTTGACCAATGCTACATCCTGAGCATCTGCGGCACTCAGGAATGAGTCCACCCACCGAAAGACATCCCGTCTGGCTATAGAACGCCTGAGCCTTTTCATGCGGGATCGACGCTCAGCTTCGCCCATGGTGCATGCCCGATGGATGGCGCTGGCTACGCTCTCAACATCATAGGGGTTGACCAGAAGCGCTTCGCGGCGCATCTGACTTGCTGCTCCAGCAAACTCACTGAGTATCAGTACTCCATTGTCATCCACATTGGCTGCACAGTACTCCTTGGCGATGAGATTCATCCCATCCTTCAGCGGTGTGATCAGGGCTACGTCGGCAGCACGATAGTATACCAGAAGCTCGTGGCGCTCCAGGTTCCGATAGACGTAGTGAACCGGTATCCAGCCCGGCTGGGTGAATCTGCCATTGATCTCTCCCACAAGACGCTCGATTTCCGCCTTCAGGCGCCCGTACTCCGGGATATCTTCGCGGCTCGGTGACACAACCTCAACCAGAGACACCTTACCACGGAGACCCGGGTAGTGTTCGAGCGCATGTTTGAACGCCTGCAACCTCTCTGGGATGCCCTTGGAATAGTCCAGGCGATCTACGCCAAGTATGATATGGCTACTGCGCATGGCATGATGCACCCGCTTGGCTTCCTTGGTCACTTCCGGGTCAGCCGCCTGCCGCGCATATTCCTTGAAGTCAATGCTGATGGGGAATGAACCGACCTTGATTTCCCGGCCGGGTATCTTAATAGTGGTCACGCGCACCCTGTGGTCAACGTGTACCCCCCGGACCAGGGTCTCAACGCAGTGTATGAAATTGTTCCTGTCGCGCCACGTCTGAAAACCAACAAGATCGTACGCCAGCAAGCCTTCGAGAAGCTGCAACCGCCAGGGCAACTTGAAGTAGATGTCAGGTGATGGAAACGGGATGTGAAGGAAAAAGGCAAGCTTGTTCTTGACCTGCATCCGGCGCAATTCCTTGGCCACCAACTGGAGGTGGTAATCATGGACCCAAATGTAGTCATTCCTGTCAGTACTACTGGCCAGCACCTGTGCAAACCTGCGGTTGACCACCTGGTATGCCTTCCAGTACGCAGGATCGAAATTGCAGCGAGATTGAAGGTCATGGAAGAGCGGCCAGAGGATTTCGTTTGAGAAGCCACAATAGTACTGGTTGAACTCCCTGTCAGTCAGCGGAATCGGTTTCAGCTCGTATCCGATATCCTTGCTCGCCACGGCAAGTGGTTCGATCGGATCAACAGCTTTCGTCGTTCCAGGCCAGCCAATCCACAGCCCTCCCTTATCACGCAAGACCGGAGCGAGAGCAGTGACCAGCCCGCCCGGGCTAGTCTGAAATTGCCATTCTCCTGCATCCTTCTTCAGTGACACAGGCAAGCGGTTACTGACGATGACGAGTCTACCGGCCGATCGCCTCTTGCGTTGTCTTCGTTCCCCCAGAGCCTTACCAGTCGAAACAGGGTCTCTCACGTTCCTCCTCGGATGCAATATGAAGCGTCGGGACCTATTTCCGAGCCGTTGCGAGCCGAGTCTAGCTGACCCGTCCCCCGATCCGGCAGATGTCGGCGACTGTTGGCCTCAACCCCCAGCCTCCAATGCACAATTACGGTCGAAACTCAATTATCGACGATTGTTCGGCTTGACCGTCTCGTAGCAAGCGCTACAATAGACCGGCCTGCCACCTCGGGGCTCAAAGGGCACTTGAGTATCATTACCACACCGCGCGCACACCGCTGAGAACATCTGACGGTTCCCTCTGGAGCCATCGAATCCTCCGGAACTGCCGCGCTGATCCTTCTTGGCCTGACGACATGACGGACAGCGCTTGGGCTCACTGGTATATCCTTTGAGAGCAAAGAACTCCTGTTCCTCAACACTGAAGGAAAAGCTGGCACCGCAATCAGAGCATTGCAGTATCTTGTTCGCAGGTCCCACTGGATGACCTCCTATGTCATGAATTACTTGGCCAGAGTCTGGTCATCCAAAGACTGCAAGGATCGCACATGGGATTCTCCAGATATTGGCAACCTGAAACTGTAACCAGCAATCCCAAATATACCGCAGGCGACATGGAGTTGCAAGTATCTCCCTTGCAAATCAGAGGGCTACTGCCATATAGTCATAGAGATGAATAGCTTTGAAAGCCTGGAACGAGCTTTTCATCCCAGATCTATTGCCATCGTCGGCGTTCCCCGGAGTGAGGCGAACCACCCGCCCGGTTACACTGGCTACACTTTCCTTCGTTTGTTGAAGCAAGCGGCTTTCGAAGGGCACATCTACCCGGTCAATCCCAAGGCCGACGTGATCGAAGGCCTGAAGGCTTATCCCACTGTATCAGCCATCCCCGAGCAGGTTGACCTGGTCATAGTAGCCGTGCCAGTGGCAGCGGTATACCAGGTACTGGAGGACTGCGTGAAGGCAGGTGCCATAAATGTGCAGATTGCGACGGCTGGTTTCTCCGAAACGGGAGAGGCAAACGGGATAAAGGCAGAACAAGAGCTGCGAGATATTGCCATCAGGGGCAAGCTGCAAATCGTGGGGCCAAACTGCCTGGGTTACCATGTGCCGTCTGCACGAATGCAGATGTACGACAAGATTGCATTGGCCCAGGGGCCAGTAGCCTTCCTTTCCCAGAGTGGCGGCCATGGACAAGGCTTTGCCAGGCTCGGACCAACGATGGGGATCGGTTTCTCCAAGATAATCAGCTACGGCAACGCCCTCATGATGGACTACACCGATTTCCTGGAATACCTGGCCAACGATGCTGAGACAGAAATCATCTGCATGTACCTGGAAGGAGTCAGGGATGGCAACAAGCTCACCCGCCTGGTCACGGAGTTGGTACCCAGGAAGCCAATCATTGTCTGGAAGGGCGGTCTTACCTCGTCGGGAGCCAGGGCGGCGGCCACACACACCAGCTCTCTGGCTGGGAACAGGCAGATCTGGGAAACCTTCTTCAGGCAGACAGGTGCCTTGCCTGTGGGTTCGATCGATGAGATGGCCGATTTGTGCATGACCTTCCGCCAGTTGAAACCATTCTCAGGTGGACGAGCAACCGTATTCGGCGGTGGTGGAGGCAACAACGTAGCTACGGCTGACACATGCGCCGAAGAAGGACTCGAACTACCTGCTCCCTCATCGGAGACGAGATACAAGCTCCTCGAGTTCATGACCCTGGTGAACCAGAGCGTGGTCAATCCAATGGATGCCGGCAGTTTGTTTGGCAGCACAGCCCTGCTTCGGAGGGCTCTGGACGCCGTAGGTACCGAACGTCAAATAGACATCATCATCCTCCACCTGGGTGCTGATTATGCCAAATGGCTATCAGCCCAAGCCATGGCCGAGTTCAAGAGCTTTGTGGTGGATTTCAACCGGAGCAGCCCAACAGCCAAGCCTGTTGTAGTGGCTATCCAGGAGCAAGAGAGGCAGGCAGAGGCTGCGGAGTTTGCGCAGGATTTGCGGCGGTCCGGCATCACCACTTACAGCACACTCCGCCGAGCCGCCCGGGCATTGCATAGCTTTGCCAGCTATCACAAATCCCTGGCAGGCAGCAGAACGGGCTAGATAAGGAAAGAAGAGGGCTCTTCCTTCTTCACCATCGAGACAATCCTCCTAATCTTGTCAAGTCACCCTGTCGTGTTGCAATAGCAACCTATGACAATTCTGTGATGTTTTCGTGGCTATCTGAGAGAAAATTGTGCGTTCTGAGGGCAGCGATGGTGCTACCGGCGACGACTAAGGATATAGAAGACCGAAAAATCGGCCTTAACCCAATATGTCAGATAACAAAGGGAAGACTTTGAACCACTACCTGTAAGTGGTCACTTGGGGAGTGGGGAGTCAATAGTGAAACCGGCCCTTCGGGGTCGGTTTTTGTTATGCAGTTTTGCGCGAGAATATTCAGGAATTGGTTCACACTGACTGACCAAGGAAGAGCAAGCATATGGCAACGCTAAGAACCGGGAGAGACCCGGCCAGGAAGGAGGTCTGAGTCATGACAACGGTACGTGACTCCTCTGAACGTGAGATAGCAGAGAAGCTGGTGCTGGCTGACCAACTGGAGGCCTTGCTCAATGCCAGCACGGATGGCCTGGCCCTCATTGATATGAGTGGTGAGATTATTAGAGTCAACACGGCACTCATGGCGATTACAGGCTACAGCAAACAAGATCTCCTGAGACGACAGTTCGACAACCTGAGCATGTTTGATCGCAGAGCTGCCGCTGGTGTGCTACAGCGGTTCGTCATTGCCCTCTCAGGTCAGCAGACATCACCTTTGAGGGTGAGAGTGGCCAGCAGAGAAGCTGGAGGACTCGAGCTTGAGATTCACATCTCCGCTTGGCGCAAGGTGAACGAGATCGTAGGCGCCATAGCCGTCGTCAAAGACGTAATGGATTCCCAGAGGACAGGCACTTCGCCCGATGGCCAAGAGCGTTTCCGGGATCTCGTCGAGACAACCAGCGACTGGGTTTGGGAGACGAATGAAAAGGGTGTGTACACGTATGTGAGCCCGAGGGTTGCCGACATACTGGGCTATGAGCCACACGAAGTACTGGCGAAGAGCCAATTCGACTTCATGCCCCTGCAAGACACACACCGCGCGGTTGAGACAATGGCCAGAGTCGTCTCCACAAGAAAGCCCTTCAGGTTCATTCACATGAAGCATCTACACAAGGACGGCCATTTGGTTTTCCTGGAAACAAGCGGGAATCCTTACTTCTGCCCAGATGGGAAATTGCTCGGCTACCGTGGCATTCACAGAGACATTACGGATCGCATGAAGGCAGAGAGGGAAGTCCACGATACCTGCAGCAAGCTGGAATCGACTGTGGAGAGTGTGATTCAGGCCATAACACTGACGGTCGAGATGAGGGATTGCTATACCTCTGGCCATCAGCGAAAGGTAAAACAGCTTGCCTGTGCGATTGCAGGAGAAATGCAGCTTCCGTCCGAGGGACTTCAGGTTATCCGAGTGGCGGCACTGCTTCACGACCTCGGCAAGATGTTCGTGCCTGTCGAGATTCTCAGCAAGCCGGGCAGTCTGACCGAAATAGAATTTGCGATGATCAAGACCCACCCGAAAGCCGCCTACGACATATTGAGAAGCATAGAGTTCCCATGGCCAATTGCCGACGTTGTTTACCAGCACCACGAAAGGCTTGACGGATCGGGCTATCCCTTGGGCCTTCGGGAGGCAAACATTGTGACCGAAGCCCGTGTTCTGGCTGTGTCTGACGTCGTAGAAGCCATGACCTTTCACCGAGCCTACCGTCCGGCTTTAGGACTTGAGGCGGCTTTGAGAGAGATCGTCCGAAAGAAGGGGATACTGTATGACTCCAGGGTTGTCGAAGCCTGTCTGAGTGTCTTCCTCGATCACGGCTTCGAGTGGGGATAGCCTCAACTATTCGCTGGGCACCACCTGGGTAAAAGAGACGCCATATTCGCTTCCTGCATCGGCTACACCAAGCCTCTCTGAGAAAATATCGTGACAGTGTTGCCCGCCACTGAGACACCCAGGTGATGCTACACCCATATACTTTTCTCTCAAATCGGCAGTCTCGCACTATTTGTCAGGAAGCAGAATATGGAAATTCGCAGAGACTCTTTCAGTGCCCCTGATCGACCATCAAGGCAAATCAATGCCAGTGGTCATGCAGCTTCTGACATGACCACGCAAGAGATCAGAGCCGGTGGTCAATCGGGCATGGCGGCGCTGAAGCCACTGATCCTAGTCGTTGATGACGATCCGGCGATAGTTAAGCTGATCTCGCATAATCTGGAGATAGCAGGGTACCGCGTGCTGACGGCCGGCGACGGTGAGAGGGCCATGCGGGAGATCCGTGATCACAAACCCAGTCTTGTACTGCTCGATGTGTTGCTGCCGGGACTGGATGGCTTCGGGGTCTGCGAGGAAATCCGCGAGTTCTCCGACGTACCCATCATGATGATTACGGTCAAGGGTACGCTGGAAGACGTTGTTCGCGGACTCGACATGGGAGCTGACGACTATGTTGCCAAGCCTTTTGATGTCAACGTGCTCGTGGCCCGGGTAAAGGCAGTGCTCTCTCGGACAAGGTCCCTGCCCAAGCTGCAGCGTCCCCCTCTGGTGTTGGGACAACTGCAAATAGACTTCTCCAGTCGATCAGTGTCTCTGGGTGATCGTGAGATTCAACTGACCCATACCGAATACAGGATTCTCTGCCTCCTGGCCCGCAATGCTGGCCGCATGATCACCAAGGAGTACATTCTGACCGAAGTATGGGGGCCAGAGTACCACGGCGATGATCATGTTCTCCAGGTGACCATCGCCCGCCTGAGGAAAAAGATAGGGGATTACCAGCGCAACCCCAGATACATAGCAACCAGAACGGGCATTGGCTATATGTTGAGGAAGCCAGAAGAACAGGAAGTCACCTACGCTGACACGAGTGGTACTCGCCCGCTGGCAGAGGCTATTGCCAGTGTCAGACGGTAGGGCCTGCGAGGCGTCGAGGAGAACGCCACCAGATGGAGGGAGCAGCCATGACAAGAGAGATAGTGGACCGGCCAATAGATGAGTGGGGTGCTCTTCTAAGAGCATTCCTTTCCCACGACCTGGTCAGATTCCTGGCGGCGGCACACGTCGAAATCCTGAGCGACCCGGATGGTCTTCTCGTACTCGAAGAGGGACTGCGGCCGTTCGTGGAACTCAAAGTTGAACTCGAATCGACACGCCCGCACGCCGATGAGCTTCAAGCGATTCATGATGAACTTACACAGTATGCCAAACGGGTTGTGAACACTGTCCATGTGGCGATTCTCAACAGCATAGAGGCCAACAAGGAATCAAAGCGCATTGCGGGTGAACCGCTGAGACTGCTTCGCGCCCAGACTGAACCCCGCCGGCGGCTCCACCTCGAGTGGCAACTAAACAGAATGCAGGAGGCGAGACTCCAATTGCTTCGATCCCTGGCTCAGCTTGATGAGACGAACAGAGATACCTTTGAACAACTGAATCTGACAACGGAGGTCATTTCGCACATTGCCCTTATCAACAGCCTGAAAAAGGAATCAATGCCTCGATAGCCCTGGTTTCCTGCCTGAGGTAGCACGGCTGGCGACCCCGGAGTAGCAACCCGATGGTAACCAGGTGTTGCTCAGCCAAGGTTGGGACAAGGGCCAAGGCTCAACAAGAGGACTTATGGTGAGTAGCAGGAAATCCTGTTCCAAAGATGCAACGGAAGATGCCGAATTGATCGCCAGATTGCGTCAGGGCAACCCGGCAGCCATGGAGTATCTGTATGACACCTATTTCGATCGCATCTACTCCCTGGTCTTCAACGCACTCGGCAGGGACCAAACAGCAGCGGAGGACGTGGTCCAGGAGAGCTTCCTGGCTGCTATACGTTCGGTGAAAGGGTTCCGCGGTGATAGCAGCCTGTATACCTGGTTATGCAGCATAGCCTATCGCAAGGTGGCCGACTTCCAGCGTCGGCAGGTGCGGGAACGCAGACATCGGCAGCATGTAGAGGATATCGACAGCATCGGTCCGGGACAACTGAGTCGAATCAAGGCATCTGTGCCGGACATGGCGGAAGCTGTGGAGAATCGTGAGTTTGTCGAGAAGGCCATGTCAAGGATACCCCAGGACTACAGACAAGCTCTGATATTGAAGTACGTGGAGGAGATGTCAGTCTTCGAGATAAGCCAGGTCATGAGGCGGTCACCTAAGTCGGTGGAGGGGCTGCTGACGCGAGCCCGCAAGGCATTGCGTGCTGACCAGGCTTCGCCCGTCAACAGATAGAAGGAGCAACACAAGAAGACTTCTGAAGACAGCCTGCAACCGGACGATGATCTCTCTGGATACAGGCCACTACTGCAGGCGTTTCTTTGCACCATCCCAACGGATCACTATGCGCCTCTCTAACGGCCTGGCAACGCAGCTATCACCGTCCTGGCGGCCGGGACAGCCAGCCTTGCGGAGCCTCGACGTGTGCAACCTACAGGCGTCCAGACTTCCACACAGACGTTTGAGGCCAAGTCGAGAGCTATCTGTGACATTGGCAAATCCTCCTGAGACATGTCTGTGAGGTCATTATCGTAGAATCTAGCTGCTATGAAGGCCCTAATTGAGCCTCGCAGATGCCAGCATGGCTATACCCTGGTCGAGTTGCTGGTAGTGATAGTCGTACTGGGAGTCGTGGCTGCCATAGCTACGCTGGCTGTCACCCGATTCATAGACAGTGGCAATGTCGAGGCAGCAAACACCGAGCTTCACCAGGCACACACTGCCATCCAGTTGTGCCTCTTCGAATCAGGAGAGACAGAGCTTGATGCCTCTGTATCTGGTTGGGACGGCAGCGCAGATATGGTCAAGGCAACAGACTCGTCAGGAGAAATATATGACGCTGCCACCTACCTGCAAGGTCCCAAGCTCAAGGCCAGGTACAACGTGGGCCAGGACGGCATCATCACCGGCGTGACTGACTGCTCTTGGTCTAATGTGGCCTGGGTAGACGATCACTGGGAATAGGCTTGAACAGAGACGCAGTGATGAAGCGGCCCTGCATCACAGCGCATAGATCTCTTTGCCGAAAGTGTGAACCCAGTTGTTCCTCAGCACATTCACAGCCTCATCGGTCTTGTCCACGCCGACAATGACTATGGGCTGACCACTCTCCCCTCTGCCCAGGTAGGGATAGAGGTAATGGACATTGATCTTGGCCGCCCTCAAGGGCTTGAGCACGGCCTGAAGGCCACCGGGGTGGTCGGGGACCTCCAATGCAATGACGTCGGTTATTCTTACAGAATAGCCATGGCTCCTCAAGACATTGTTGGTCTTTTCAGGGTCATCAGTGACAAACCTCACCGTGCTGATATCGGCTGTGTCGGCCACGGAGATGGCCCGGATATTTATGCCTTCAACACCAAGCCGTTCGCTCACATCCATGAGCTTTCCCGGCACATTGTCCAAGCTGATCGAAATCTGCTTCACACACATAATCTGCTCTCCACTCCAATTTATGTCAACCTCTGGCTCTGGCATTCCTCATGTTCCGATCACGGAGGGGAACCTTCGGGGCACACTAGAAGAGACCATATCCAGCCATCAAGGCCTTCTTGTTGACTGCAATCAGCTTGGCCTTCTTCTTCAAGATGGTATTTAGCACTTCAGCCAGTGTATCAACAGAAACAAGATTGGTTTTCCTAGCGAACGCCCCGAG
>Ga0154632_1045_pt1 | contig 17058 bp, 13 predicted proteins | sample Rifle2008BG13ft_FD_116061 | JGI IMG/M metagenome (GOLD analysis project Ga0154632, IMG submission 116061) | Chloroflexi bacterium RBG_13_53_26
ATTCAGCAAAAGCACCATCCAATCCTTCTCCCGGAACCAGAGGGCTAGGGCACCTGTCTTCTTGATCCTGCTGACACCGATAGCACTTGCCGCAGGGGAGGTACCCGGTTCCGACTATCCGTTCATCCACCCTCAGACCCGTGACAGACTTCCCCACCTCCGCAATTTCACCGCTGAACTCATGCCCCAGCACAGTGGGTTTCTGAGATGTCGATGACCTACCGGCCTTAAAGGTGTGGAGGTCAGTGCCGCATATTCCACATGCCTTCACCTTCACCAGTATCTCGCCTCTTCCGATAGAAGGATTGCTGACAATGTCCACTCTGATGTCGCGCGGGCCGCGGATTGTTGCAACTCTCATCGGTGTATTACTCCTATCGCCTTCACAGGATTTGCACCGTTATGGTTGGTCTTTCAGTGCCTTGCGGTACTGGCAGTTCTTTAGATTGCAGTATTGACAGGGGTGCAGACCTTTTGGTGCTTTCAGATTCCTCCCCATGCCCAAGCAAAACGAGATCGACTTCATAGGGATCATTATGCCCTGTTCATTGAGGTGAACACCTATCCTCTCTGCGGGTACCATGGCGAAGATGACTCTCTGGTCTTCCAAAGGCCACGTACCATATCCCGGGCTCAGTCGGGGCCCTGCCTTCATACCACGTTGTGCTGCACCCTGGCAGATGCGACGGTTAACATGATCAGCTACGCTCTCGACTGCCGCAGAGCCGATGCTATCGAGCACCAGAGCAGCGGTATTGGCTCCCTGAGCGGAGAGCTCTGAGACCCTCTGGCCCAGGACTGGACCGATGGTGCATACAACTGCAACAAGATGATCAGCGTTTTGCCATGCTTTGGCCCCGTCCGGATTGTGCAATACCAAGCCGTTCTCCAGGTTGATGGACTCCTTCGTTACTCTGGCCTCCATCTCGATGAAGGTGGCCTTCGGCTGAAGCAAAGGGTGGAAGTCTTCCATCGCCTTTTCCAGAATCTCCTGGATGGCCGCGCTCGGTTTCTCATTCTTGTGGTGCCCCTGAATACGGAGGATCTCTTGTTTGTCGATGGCGACTGGGATTCCCTCTAGAATCTCGATGGTCATCTCACCCGATCCTGATATCTGGTATATCGGGGCAATTCCAGGTTGGTCAGGTATCCTAAGTGACGTGATTTTTGCTGTCGATCGTACCGTACCAGAGGATACCTGGAAACGATGCCATCATTCAACTCTTTGGCAGAAATGGAAGCGTTGACTGTGGCAGAGCTCATCCCAAATATGCGTGGACGGTTGCCTGGTTCTGGAGGGTCTTCTATCCACCGGCGAAGGCCAGGAGGACAAAGAGGTTGGCACCATCTTCAAGCGGCCTCGTGAATTCATCGGCCAGGAGTTTCTCCCCATTGACGAAGAACATAGTCGAAGGCAGCAACTTGCCTTCCTTATCGTAGACCCACTGTCTCATGGATGGGAATCGGTTTACCAACACTCGAAGGCATTCCAGTGCATCGGGTGCCGACACCTCGATTGTATCTGGCTCCTTGGTGATGTCACTGAATTGGCGAAGCAAGGAAGACAACCTGACCCTAACTTTCATTCTTCTCTCCCACATCGAATGGCCGGCTTGACCCGCATGCTTCACAATTGGGGTCTTTCTTCACTCTTGCCTCACTGAACCTCATACTGAGACCATCGTAAACTAAGAGCCTACCGGTGAGCAATTCACCCATACCTATGAGGTATTTTATCACTTCGGTGGCTTGAACACAGCCAATAACTGCCGGGGTAACGCCGACTACAGGGATTTCCCCGGGTAGGACGCCTTGGTAGAGGCATCTCAGACATGGCGTTTGAGTGGGCATTATGGTGGTGGCGCTCCCCTCGAATCCGTAGACTGCGCCGTGAAAGAGCGGCAGTTGCCTGCTGACAGCAACTTGATTCAGCAGGTATCTTGTTGGCAGATTATCCATGGCATCGACAATGGGATAGTGGGCCACAAGGTCAAAGACGTTCTTCTCGGTGATCAATTCCGCCAGGGCTTCTATCTCAATGTCAGGGTTCAGCAGTGCCAGCCTGTCCTTAGCTGCGATTGCCTTTTCCTTGCCTATATCGTTAATCGAATATAGTGTCTGTCGGTTCAGGTTGCTGAGTTCCACTCTATCGGAGTCGATTATCCTTATCTTTCCCACCCCGGCTGCTGCCAGATGGATCAAGATGGCGGAACCAAGCCCCCCGGCACCGGCCACCAGCACCTCTGCTTTCTTGAGCCTCTCCTGGCCTTTCTTCCCCCATCCTGCTATCAGTAGTTGTCTCTCGTATCTAGATAACTCCTGCCCGCTGAGCATCCTGACCTCCCCTGCCATCAAGCTTCTAGCCAGCAACTGTATGTGACAATCTTACATCACTTCTCCCACCAGCCCAAAAAACAACCTCTCCCCTATCACAGGGGAGAGGTTGTTTCGATCGTCGGGAACCAGAAACCCTCAAATGCCTTAGTAAAGCTTTGCTGCCAGATCAGACAATCCCAGCCTGTTGAGTGTCTCTTTGGATGGACGTCCATCGGGATTAAGTCCCCTTGCCGGGTAGTATTCCTTCAGCATGAGCTCAAGGTCTATCTTGAAACCGGCAGCGGCGCCCTCGGTGGTGGGTGTGAGTATCCGCTTGGGCAACTTGTCGTCGGCTGCGGTGATACCCATGAGATTGCTCACCCCTCTCTTCATATGCCATATCCTCTCCCCGCACTCTACCAGTTCACTGAAGGTGTAGTCGAAGCCGCTGGAATATGCCAGGAGTTCAGTGACATCCCCAGCATTCATCACAGGACCGAGCATGTAGCAGAACACGCCTGCATTGATGATCTGGCCGAGGTCCTGGGAGTTCTTTATGACTGTCCCCCATACCTTGCTCTCTTTGACCTGGGCTGCCAAAAGCGGGGTCAGGCCGAGTTCCGGCCAGTCAAAAATCCCTGAACCGATGGTGTAGGCCGGGTCGTTGGTATGGCATGCCCCGCGTGCCCCTGTGGCATAGGACAGTCCCAGACCGTGGTGTGCACGGGGGTCATGCATGGGAACCTCAAGGCCCTTGACCTCTATGGCGTATTCTGAGGCACCTTTGCCGATCTTCTGTGCTGCTCTCTTGACGCCCTCAGCTAGAGTAGCGCCAAGGCCCTCGCGACGAGCAATCATGGGGATCATCTTGACGACAGCATCGACATTCCCCCATTTGAGATCGATGCCGCCAGTATCCTTGGTGGTCAGGATGCCACGTTCCATACATTCCATAGCCATGGCTATGGCTGAGCCAGCGGAGATCACGTCAAGGCCGAAGTCATTGCACATGTCATTCATCTTGATGATGGCGGCCATATCGTCGATCATCAAGTTGCTTCCCAGACTGACCACGCCTTCGTATTCCGGGCCAGGTCCTGCCCAGCCCGCAAACGGGCCCTCGGTTATCTTATTTATCCTCTTGCAGCCGACCATACACCCAAAGCACGACTCGGTTCCAGTCAAGAACTGCTGGCCGCTCAAAACGGGACCGCCTGTTTTGGCAGCAATGGCGGTATTGTCACCCGAAGCCCAGTTTTTGCCCGGCAGGTCGCCCGTTACGGCGCTGACATCCACGGCGGCATTGGTGCCCAGCATGCCCAGTACCTGAGTAACAATATTGTCCTTGGCCTTCTGCACGAGTACCTTGCGTTTTTCAGAGAACTTCTCGGGTGCAGCCAACGGTATCTTACCACTGCCCTTGACGACAACAGCCTTCAGCTTCTTCGATCCCATCACGGCGCCCATGCCGCAGCGGGCAGCGAGGGATCTCCCGTTGGCAACTCCCGCGTACCTCACCAAATTCTCCCCTGACTGACCGATGCTGACTACCCTGGCTTCCCTTCCCCCGTGACGTGCCTTGAGAAGGTCGGCAACCTCCAGGTTGCCCTTTCCCCAGAGATCAGAGGCATCCCTGACCTCTGCTTTCTCGTCTTCGATATAGAGGTATACGGGCTTGTTTGAAGCACCTTGGACAATGATGCCGTCCCAGCCAGCAGATCGGAGTTCAGACGCAAAGTCGCCCCCGCAGGAGCTTTCGGCAAACATGTTGGTCAGCGGCGACTTGGCGCAGACCGCAAAACGCGCCCCTCCCGGAAGACTGGTGCCGCTAACCGGTCCACACAGGATGAATAGCTCATTCTTTGGAGACAGGGCATCAACCTTGGGATCGACGCGGTCGAACATCAGCTTGGCGCCGAGTCCGCTGCCGCCGATGAACTTGCGCAGCACACCCTTGTCGATCACGGTTTTGTTGATATTGCCGTTAGATAGATTGACCTCCAGCATTTTCCCTTCGAAACCTGCCACTTGTGCCTCCTTTGTTCTATACAGCAATCAGTATGTTGGGATCGTTCTTCTGTGGGCCAGTGTGACTGTCAACTGAGTATTCGGAACTTGCTCGGCCTCTTCAACTTTAAGCGGAGTCCCCAGGGTATGGCTGATAAACACAAGCCAACCCCAGCTTTTCGGGGATGATAATATGCAGAAAGCGACTGCATGTCAAGTTTCAGTTTCTGTTGCATCTTCATTTCATCAATTGGGCCGCAGAGAGCTCTGGCGCTTTGTCTACTGGGGCATCCGACATCAGCTAACCTGCGCCCTCTATTAGTCTGTCCAGGGTGGTTGGACAAGTGTCTGGACGCGTCCATACCGTAGGAGGACGCGATCCGTCCCTACCTGGCAGAAAACATACATGAAATAGTGTCAGGCAGCCATCTTATCCAATTAGGGCACTCTTGCACTAAAACTAGGGCATAATTTCAGGGAACACGGAGTGTTCTACCATTGGTGGCTTTATCCGTTTTCTTGCACAATGAAACTGGATTTGAATTTGTGACCTGCTTACGCCAGATATCATTGGTTTTCTGAGATAGTGGGGGGAAATCTGGCAACATGGTGAAAGGAGTAAGGCAATGAATGGAAGAGGAACAGGCGAACGCCTTCACGGAAGCAGCGCAAAGAAATACGAATCTGAATGGCTTAAGCTTGTTGGCATTGCTGGATATGACCGATATGAACATTGGTTACATAAACCATCAATAGAGACAACAGTCCCAGGAACGGCTAACTGTGTGAGCGAGGGTAACACAGATGTCTGTTTGTATGGTACGAGTATACTCGGCGATATGCTTATTGCTGCGAAGGATACCCCACCCTGGAAAGCACTGGCCACAGCAATTGAAACAATCAAAGTGCTGGTGGTAGATGACCATGCTATAGTCAGGGAAGCTGTCCGAGCATTTTTGACTTTGCAGAAGGACATACAGGTGGTAGGCGAGGCAGTGAATGGGCAGGAGGCGTTAGAAAGAACCCTTGAGCTTGCTCCCGATGTGGTGCTAATGGACATAGCGATGCCAGTGATGAATGGTCTGGAAGCTACAGAACGGATACGCTCGAAGTGGGATCAGGCTAAGATACTGATGTTGACCCAGTATGACGAAGATGAGAACGTGCTCGCCAGCACCCAAGTGGGTGCTCTGGGCTTCGTGCCCAAGAGAAGTGTCGGGGCAGATCTCCTGAATGGAATCAGATCTGTGAGTCAAGGAAAGCGCTTTGTCCATTCGGTCGCTGCATAGATTCAGCCAGAGACTCACGTTTGGAACCTATCACAATCTAAGAGATAGATTGGCACTGATCACTGCATAAGTAAGGCCATTGTGGAACAAAACAGGGAAAACAAACCGCTATCGGCGACATCTATCTCAGGGATTGGGTTAACCGTCAACTGTTATGAGCCCCTTCCTGATGGCATATTTGATTAGATCAGCTCGACTGTGGATATCCAGTTTCTCCATCAATCTTGTCCTGTGACCGAGAACCGTTTTCACACTGAGAACGAGCATGTCAGCTATCTCTCGGTTGGTGAGTCCTTCAGCCACTAGCTTGAGCACGTCCCTCTCCCGGGATGTCAAACACTCATAGGAATCTGCCTCCCCCTCTGTCCGCTGGCGGTAATCATCGATCAGCACCTTGGCCACAGAAGGATAGAGAACAGAATCTCCGCGGTAGACAGAGTTTATGGCTGAAACCAGTTCCGAAGCCACCGCCTTCTTGGACATGAATCCAATAGCACCAGCTTTGACACTGGATAATACGTATTCTCTGTCAACATGCTGACTTAAGATCAGAATCCTCGCATTCGGCCTGTCCTTGAGAATTCGACGGCTAGCTTCCAAGCCATCCATAATAGGCATAGCTATATCCATCAGGACGACATCCGGTGTCAGGTCATGGGCTTTGTCCACGGCCTCTCTGCCATCGGTTGCTTCCCCTACTACTTCGATATCATCCTGAAGCGCCAGGAGAGCTCGGATGCCTTCGCGCATCAAGGCATGATCATCTGCTACCAACACTCGTATCTTAGCCACTGGAGACCTCCTGCCTCACTGGAATCTCAGCGGTGATCCGGGTGCCAACCCCTGGTTGTGAATGAACACTCAACTGTCCACCTAGCAACTCTGCTCGCTCTCTCATACCAAGTAACCCCAGTCCACGCCTCTTGTTCGATATCATGACCTGATCCGGATCAAATCCCTGACCGTTATCTTCAATGCAGGCTACAATGGAGTTCTCCCTGAAATCAAGAGCAATGCTAATGCTATCAGCATCAGCATGTTTGATGACGTTATTGCCAGCCTCCTGAACAATTCTGAAGAGAGCCGTCTCTATCTCAATAGGCAATCTTCTCTCCATGCCACGGGTAGCCAGATGTACTTTTATGCCAGCCGTATCCAAGCGGTTTTCAGTTAGCCACCTTACCGCTGCCACCAGCCCGAAATCATCCAGCAAACTAGGACGGAGTTCGTACATTATTCTGCGCAGACCATCGTGCATGTTGATGGCCACAGCTTGTAGTCCTCCCAACCTTGTCTTGATTTGCTTCGGGTGGCGAGGTAACGCATCGATGAGGGCTTGCAGGTTGACTGCCAAGCTGCTGAGGACCTGGCTGGTCTCATCATGCAGCTCCCGAGCAATCCTTTTACGCTCTTCTTCTTGGCTCGAAATAATGCGGTACAGCAGTTGCCCCCGCGTATCCGCCATGCGCTGCACCTCGTGATAAAGCTTGGCGTTTTCAATGGCCATGGCGATCTGATCAGCAACACCGGTCAAGAGCTGAACATCCTGGTGGCTAAACCGCCGTGGGGTGTGACTGGCGATATTCATGACGCCTAGGATCTTGTCCTTCGACCGCAGCGGCACACTGGCAAAAGCACGCAGTCCCTCTTTAATAACCACCGGTCGACTAAGCCTGGAGTCCTGGGATATGTCGTCCACGTAGATAGGTTCCCCTGTCTGTGCCACCTTCCCAGCAATGCCCTCTCCCAATCGCAATCCAGCGACTCCTTCCACAAATTCCTGGGACACTCCACGGCTGACACGGTAAGAAAGCACGTGGGACTCCTCATCCTTCAGCATGATACCGCCCATATTTGCTTTCATCAAAGTCAGCACCTTGTCCAGAGCAAGATTGAGAACTGTATCTAAATCTAAGGACTGGCTTACTGTGCTGGCAATAGCACCCAGGGCGAGGAGGTTCTGAGTAGCTTCGATAGTCTGTTTCTGCACCCTTCTTAGCTCGGTGACGTCCCTGATCAGCTCGATCATCTCGATGATGTTACCCTGGCTGTCCCTTAAAGGAGAGGCGATAATCTCAATATGTCGCACATTAGTCTCACTCCCGGTTTTGGTTTGGTGAATATGATTCACCCTCACCGGTTGGCCACTTTCCCAGACCCTAGGAGCCGGGCATTCGCAGCTATGAGAACTGCAAGGCTCAGGCAGACCGTGTGACACTAGGTAACACGGTCTGCCAATGACGTCTGCACTCTTCATCCCGTGCATCCGAAGAAAAGCCTCATTGACCTCGGTGATCCCCATATCTTGATCAATGACCATCAATTGATCATCCAGGCTATCGAGAATAGCCCGCAGGTGCAAGTTCCTCACTGCTCTTGGAAAACCAAGCTGATGATCGCCAGATGTCGTATCTTTCCGGGAAGTCATTCTCTCTTGCATGACTAACTCGCAGTCTTCCGCCTAACGGAACCTAGGCGAATCTATCTGATGCAATCCAGAAACCGTGCCCTAGTATAACACTTCTCCCGACGGTTCCGGTTATAGAATCAGAGCAGATGGCAGGATGGGCCCGCAGCCACAACTTGACTGAGGCCGCCTATTCTCTACGATAAGGTGTGCGGGAGGCGGTTTCGGAACTTAAGTAGGCAGCGGTTGTCTCAAAGCCACGGTGACTCCGGTTTGCGGATGGATCCTGGGAAACCGCTTTAGCCACCAATCAGTAGAGGGCGGTTCACGAGACGCCCCCTACATGCTTCTCAATTCAAGGCAGATGTCTATGAAGCCAAGGCTGCCACAGGCATAAATCGTTCCCCTCTGCTCACAACCCTGATGCCATTCACCAGGTCCGGACCAGCATTCCTCTTGGGGAGGAAGCCTAACGCACCAGCCTGGCTGCTAGCCACCACGTTTTCTTCTTCATCGTACTGGGTCAATATCAAGACCTTGGCCGGTTGACCTTCAGCCCTTATCCGACTGGTGGCCTCCAGTCCATTCATGACTGGCATCCTTAGATCCATGAGCACAACGTCAGGAGAAAGCTGGCTTACCTTCTCTAATGCTTCCTGTCCATTCGCCGCCTCTCCAACCACTAGCATATCCTTCTGTAGACCCAGTAATGCACGAATGCCGTCTCTGACTACGGCATGATCATCCACTACCAGCACCTTGATTCTCCTGCGCGCCTCACGTAGGAGTAGGAGCTGTGTTGTGCCACCTAGATTCAGATACCAGACTAATGCTAATGGCAAGAGTAGAAAGAGTGCTGCCAATGCCAAAAACACTATGCTCTCCCATCCCATTTTGGCACCTCCTACAAAGTATCGTTAGTCACAGAGCAATTGCTGGGTACGTGCCCAGGCTATGCACTCTGGCAACTATCTTCGCAGATTACGGGGAGCTGCACAATGGAACAACAGCCTCCTACTGCAGGTACACCCCACACCAATTTTGCACAAAAAAGACTCTAGTTTGACCCACAAAACGTTACTCACTATCAGCGCTAGATGGTACTCCGTGCTCGGTGGTGATGGAGTATCGTACGAGCCATCTTGATGCCCGATTCCGTTTCCTGATGGGTACCCATTCCTAACACCACCGGCCAGAGCTTAGCCATCATCCCGTCCGTCTTGTCCCGCAGCATTTGAACTTCACCAGCTCAGTTTCTGTTGAACATGTTGAACTTGACAGCGGGGCAACGATACAAATATCATGGCGGAGCAGGCCACTGGGGGGTGGGATTGCCCTGCAGGTTCATTAACGTAGATCATTTGCTGTAACGGTCGTCACCAGGCAGGGACTGTCTCGAACATCTCCTCGGTCTTTGTTATCCATTACATCTATTATGCAAATCTTTAAGGAGGGCGAACAACCGTGGCAGAGTCTTATGATGTGATTGTCGTTGGAGCCGGATTTGGTGGCAGCTCATGTGCAGCGCTGTTGGCCAAGCGGGGAATGAAGGTACTACTCCTGGAGAAGAACGCCAAGGCTGGTGGAAAGGCGATGGCCTTTTCCAAGGGGGGATTCACCTATACGGCCTGGGTGGTGATTGCTGCCCCCACCATGGACAATCGGTTCGAGGCCGTACTCAAAGAACTGGGTATGGAGGGGAAGGTGGAGCTGGTGGCGCCGGGTATTCAGGGGAGTATGTTCAGGCAGTCAGCAGGAAGATACGTGGTGGGACCTCAAGATCCAACCCCGGACCCCAACAAGATATTCGACTGGCTCGAAGTGCCGGAGGCAGAGAGAGCAGATGCCCTGAATCTGTTGGCGGAGTTGACGCTGATGACGCCACAGGATATCGCCAAACTGGATGACATCAGCTACGGCGAGTGGCTGAGCCAGCGGAAGATAAACAAGGGACTTTACAGCTTTCTGATCAGTCTGGTCTCTGATGGCTGCTTTGTGCTGCCGGTGGACGCAGTGGCGGCCTCGGAGGGCATCACCGTGGTTCAGCAGATGTTCCTCCGCGGCGGAGGGGTCTTCTGCAAGGGGGGCATAGGGCGGGTGGCAGAGACCTATGCCGAGTCGGTGGAGACGTTTGGCGGAAAGACGATCCTACGCTGCAGGGTGGAGAAGATTGAAGTCGAGGATGGCAAGGTCACCGGAGTGGTAACTGAGAAGGGCACATTCCACGCTCCGATTGTGGTGAGCAATGCTGGCATTCAACCCACGGTACTCAAGCTGGTAGGCGAGAAGCACTTCGATAAGGGCTACGTGAACTATGTGAAGGACCTGGTGCCGTCGCTGGCATTCCTGGGTGCCCGCTATTTCCTGAACAAGGAAGTGATCAAGAACGTACCCTTCGGTGCCATATTCACTACTGAGAGTGCCTGGAGCATTGACAAGTGGCTCAAGGCGAAGACTGGTCAGATCCCTGAGGACATGACTGTGTGGTTTGAGGTTCCCTCCAACTATGACCCCGGCGCGGCTCCAAAGGGCAAGCAGATCGTGTTGACTGGATTCCTTGGCCCTGAGGATCCCAAGTTGACTGAGAAGGACCTCAAGCCATGGTTGGACAAGGGGGATGAAGTGATGTTCAAGGCCTTCCCCGATCTGCAGGCTGCTATTGAATCTAAGGAATATGTCACCGCCCGCGAGGTCTCTATCCTGACGCGCGATTCGGTGTTGCCTGGGGTAGGTGGGGAGTGCATTGGCCTGGGCCAGGTTGTCGGCCAAGGCGGCGCCCACAAACCATCGACTAAGGCACCGATAAGGGGACTTTTCTATGTGGGATGTGATGCTGGCGGCATTGGGGTAGGCACTCAGCAGGCAACGGACTCTGGGATGAAAGTGGCCGATGAAGTACTACGGTACCACCGTGTGCGGAAGGCCACCGTGTAAGGTTAATTCTGGGAATCGGGTTGATAACAGGTCACTTGATTTGGTATAGTGGCGACAATTAGTATTGCGCAAAATATATTTCCTGGGGAGCGCATTCTGTCAGTGATGGCGCTTGCTTCTTCTCTGTTGGTTGTCCTGCGGAGGGGACCTCTGAGATGCCTCTGCCCCGTTGAGCCTCTGAGAGAGAGGCCTTTTTGATAGCAGTCTGAGTCAGGAGGTGGGTTATGGCCCGAATAAGTTACGACGTTGTTGTCGTCGGCGGCGGCCCCAATGGACTGGGGATAGCGGCCTATCTGGCGAAGTGTGGGGTGAAGGTTTGTGTTGTCGAGGCCAGGACGGAGATCGGTGGAGGCTGTGAGACCATCGAGCCGATACCGGGCTTCAGGATCGAGCCTCACGCCGCTTTCAACTATGCTGGTGCCTCGCCGGCGTGGGAGCAGTTGGAACTGGGGAAGTATGGTCTCAGGGTAGTTCCCTGTGACATCTGGGGCGCTGCCGTCAGCTCCGACCTTAAGCGAGTCACCGTCGGTGGCCGCTGGAACAAGCAGGTGGTAAGAGAGTCCATGCTCATGTGGGGTGAGGACGTGGCCGCCCAGACGGAAGGACTCTACGAGATTATGGAATCGCCTGAGTGCAGAGAGTTCCTGAGGTCAATCTACTGGACGCCGCCGCTCCCAGAGGGGTACAGCCGCGAGCCCAAGGATCTGCCCTGGGTGAAGGCGATCAAGAAGGTGCCACTGCTGAGCCTGGTATACGACGATAGCTGGCTGGAGATGTCCACACTGGACATCACTAACATACTGACCACGACGGAGGCCCAGAAGGTGGGCCTTTGCATTGCAGCCTGGGACAGCGGTCCCGGATTCCTGTCGAAGGGGATGGGCATTGTTGGGGCTGCCATCACCTTCCTGATAATGTATTCCTCGGGCGTTTTCCTGGGAGGGATGCATTCCTATGCCCACGCAACGATGCGGGCGGCCCTGGCCCACGGGGCCACTTTCTACACCAACTCCCCGGTGGAGGAGATCATAGTAGAGGATGGCGAGGCAAAGGGCGTGCGAGTAGGTGGGAAGGGGCCGATGGCCGACAAGGTCATCTGGGCCGAGAGGGCGGTGATCAGCGACACCCATGTCAAAGAGACCTTTCTCAAGCTGATCGACAAGAAGCACCTTGATCGAGGCTTCTACCAGAAGGTGAAGGATATCAACCTCAACGGCGGCAGTCTGATGAAGGTGGACATGATCGTAAAAGAACTGCCGCGGTTCAAAGGCAAGGCAGGGGAGTTCATGGACAAGCACCCAGGTGTTGGGACCGTCTTTCCCGTTGACCGCCTGGATGTGTTGACGAACCACCGCAAAGCGGTCGACGCGGAGTTCAGATTCCCGCGGTTCGGCAAGGATGAAGTCGTCCTACGCACCCTGCGCTCATCCATCTATGATCCCACCAGGTGCCCTCCTGGATATCACACCATCTATAACTTCTGGCCGCTGCCGGTTCCTGAGTACTACGTAGGAGGTATCGAGAACTATAACAAGCATAAGGAAGAACAGGTCGAGGGCATGCTCGAGATGTACCGCGAGTACTGCACCAACATGGGTGATGACAACATTGTGGCTAAGTTCGCCATGACACCGTTGGACTCCTCTTTCAGGAACATGGGCTTTGTGGGTGGCAACTGGGAAGGGATCAGGCCCTGCGATGACCAATGGTGTGACAGGAGGCCGGTGCCGGAGTGCGGCAGATACAGGACCCCCATAGACAGGCTGTATCTGGTCAATCAGACATCTTACCCGGGTGGCCTAGCCCTGATGGCGGTGCCGTACAACCTGATGCATATCTTGATCGAAGACCTGGATCTGAAGCCGGGTGGATGGTGGTACCCCTCGCCTTACTATGTCTCGGACAAGAAGGTCAGTAGCGGCGATGTCTAGAGGGGTCAGTTCAAAGAAGGAGGCAGAGTGATGAAGACGCGCTTCGAGTACAAGAACGAGGGTATGGAGAGCGGCTACGGCAAGATTGTGCACCCGGTGATGCCGAATAAGCTGGAATGCGACGTGGCGGTGATCGGGGCCGGGCCCAATGGCCTAACCACGGCTGCTTATCTGGCGAAGGCCGGTTTGAAAGTCATTCTTCTGGAGAGAAGGGGTGAGATAGGTGGAGGGCTAGCTACCGAGGAGATCCTCTACCCGTGTCACTATGCCAATACTCATGCTATGTATCACCTGATGGTGGATTACCTGCCGATGACGAAGGACTTCAACTTCAGCGAGAGAGGCCTTCTCTGGATCTATCCGAATGCTCAAACCGGCATGATCTTCAAGGACAGGAGATCGCTTCTGCTGCACCGGATGCAGGACTGTGCCTATGACTCTATCCTGAGGTGGTCTGAGGAAGACGCCAACAAGTTTGCCGACTGGATTAGGGTCATCAACAGGATGATGGATGAGATACTGGCCCCCGGCACCTATGTGCCACCGATGCCCTCGCTGGATCTGGTGGTGAAGACGCAGAAGACGAAGCTGGGGCAGGAGTTTCTGGAGATGATGGAGAAATCTCCCTACGAGTCTGTTACTGAGACCTTCAAACATCCCAAGGTGAGGGCACTCTTCCTCTATGTTGCCTGTATGTGGGGTCTTGATCCCACGGAGACGGGGGCATTTCTCTTCCCGCTGATGATATGGATCTCCATGCACAAGCGACAGTGCTACGGCGGATCACACAAGATGGCGAGCCTGTTCGGCAAGGACATAGTGACCAACGGCGGCCTGATACTGGAGAACGCCGAGGTGGTCAAGATCAATGTGGAGAATGGCAAGGTGGGCGGTGTGGTGTTGTTCGATGGGACGGTGATCAAAGCCAAGGCGGTAGCATCGACGCTCGACCCGCAGAGCACATTCATCAGACTGGTCGGTGAGAGCAACATTGCTCCCACGCTGGCGGAGCGGTGCAAGACCTGGAAGTATGACAAGTGGAGCCTGTGGACCATGCACATTGCCACCGAGAAACCACTGGAGTATGACGTTGTAGACGATCCCAGGATCAATGAGTCCCTGATGAATATCATGGGGTTCGAGAACGAGGATGAGGTGCTGAAGTTTTTCACCGATGTCAGAGCAGGGAAACTGGACCATATCGGTGGCCATGCTACCTGTGAGACTCTGTATGATCCCACGCTGGTGGACATACCCGGCCATCATGTGTCCAAGTTCCAGTTCCCCGCCCCGTATGATCTGGACGGCAAGGCTGAGAACTGGGAGAAGAAGAAAAAGGAGATCGAGCACAGGGTCCTCGATCTGTGGTTGAGCCATCTGAAGGACTTCACCAGAAAGGATATCATTGCCTACTCCAGTGAGTCGCCGGTGGATATCGAGAGAAGAATCCCCTGCATGGTGAAGGGGGCGATAAAGCACGGTGACTATAACATATTGCAGATGGGCTATAACCGGCCGGACGAGACGTGTTCGACCACAAGGACACCTATTGCCGGGCTATATGTCTGTGGAGCTTCGACGTATCCTGGTGGCATGGTGACCGGTGGGCCAGCATACATTGCCAGCAGTGCCATTGCCGAGGATATGGGGGCCAAGAAGTGGTGGAAGACGCCCCAGTTCATCACAAAGTACGTTGAAACATATCTCAAAGATTGAAGTCGAAGTGTGCTATCTTCTCGTGGGTTCTTGCGACAAGAACATAGCTTCCTGCGAAATACGGTACCGTGTAACATAATCCGTGCTTGATTGAACCATCAGGTCAAGAACGTCCGTGCCTAGACAGCCAGATCTTTTGACGTTTTGCGGGAAGTTCCAGGAACACTACTGACTTGACAGTAGACCACTTTGTTGTGATATAGTAGCAAAACTTAGCGTTGCATAAACGTATTGTGTCTTATGTAGATTAGAAGCAGGGTAACCTTTTGTCGGATCAACCAAGGTAGCCAAATTGAATTACCAGCAAGAGTGAAGGTAGTTTCATATCTTGTGGCGGGTAGAGCTATTCCACAACGCGGTAGTCTATTCTAAAGGAGAGGAGATCAAGTATGCCCAAGGATGAGAGATATGATTTCGTTATTGTAGGTGGTGGACCCAATGGTGTAACTCTGGCAGCTTACCTGGCCAAATCTGGAGCCAGCGTCTGTGTGCTGGAAGAGAGACCCGAAGCCGGGGGTGCGTGTGAGAACACTGAGCCGATGGCCGGTGTGAAGATAAACCCTCATGCCATCATGCTATATGGAGCACCAGCGCCCGGCTTCGAGCAGTTGGAGCTGTGGAAGTACGGCTGGCGGATCGACGAGAACGAAATGGGCGACCTGATGGCGGATGCGAGCCGTGGAGTTGCCTGCACTTTTGGGATGTCGCCGCTGACCGAGAAGGACCAGATGGGCTTTGCCAAGATGGCTGGATTGCTGACTCAACCCACATTCACCAAGGAGTTGCTGCGCTCCGTTTTCTGGTGCCCGCCGCATCCACCGGAGGTAGACGTTACTGCCGAGAACATCCCTTACATGCAGGTCTACAAGAAGTACCAGCCGGATGTGTGGACTGAAGAGCTGCTGGATATGGACATGTTTGACCTCATGGATGAATACCTGGAAAGCGAACCCTGGAAGGTGCAACAGGCAGTCGTCGCCTGGTATTCGGGGGCCGCCGGCCACTGGAAGGGGGTGGCTGTACCTGCCTGGTGCTGTGCCATAACCTTGCTGATTCTAGGCCGTATGAGGGTGCCTCGCGGGGGTATGCACGACTACTTCCATTGCGTAATGCGCTGTGCCATAGCCCATGGGGCTGTGGTACGCACCTGCTGCCCTGTCGAGGAGATAATGCTCAACGATGGCGTTGCTGTCGGAGTGAGGCTGAGAGATACGGCCGCCAGAGGGGAGAAGAGGATCTGGGCCAACAAAGCTGTGATCAGCGGCGTCGATGTCAGGCAGACCTTCAACAAGCTTGTCGGGCCGAGTCATGTTGATCGCGGACTGCTGCAGAAGGTGAATGACATCAGTCTCAAAGGAGGCAGCATCTTCAACTTCCACTTCTATACCCGTGAAAGACTCCACACCAGGGCTCCCTGGGCCAAGATGGTGGGAGGAGGATACCCTCAGGATTCCCGTGAGATCTACTACGATCATGTGGCCGATGTGGATGGCCGGAAGGGCAACCCCACCGTACCAGCGGAGAGGGCGCTGTGGCTGAGCACTCCCTACATCAGGTTTGAAGCTACCGACAGGCAGGTCACCCGTCCCGAGGGCCACATCATGTCACCGGTATACTTCCTGGTGCCGCCGCCGGAGTACCATGTGGATGGGCCTGATGCCATCAACAAGATAAAGGACCAGATGACCCAGTATATCATCAAGGCCATGAGCGGCCCTTACGATAACCTCAACTCGGACAACATTATCAAAGTGTGGACCAACAGCCCGTACGATTCTGAGTTCCGCAACACAGGTCTCATCGGCGGCACCTGGTGTGGCACCCGTCACTGCCATGACCAGTGGGCCGAGAATCGCCCTGTACCGGAGCTGGCTCGCTACCGCACGCCGATAGACGGGCTCTATCTGTGCAACCAGACGTCATGCCATCCTGGCGGCCTGTTCCTGCAGGCCATCCCGTACAACCTGATGCATATCCTGATTGAAGATGGCCTGGTTGAGCCTGGGCCGTGGTGGTATTCCTCGCCCTGGTACATACCGGAGCAGGGCAAGAAATCAGCGAAGCGTCCGCAATAAAGGAGAAGAGCAACTATGGTTATGGATCAACTGGTTGGAAAGCTATTCGATGAGTTTCCTAAGGAAAGCAACTGGGACGTAGTTGTCATAGGTGGCGGGCCAAACGGGCTGATGACGGCGGCCTACCTGGCCAAGGCCGGGGCCAAGGTAGCGGTTGTTGAGCGACGCTATGAAGTTGGCGGCGGACTGGCTACGGAGGAGATACTCTTCCCCTGCTACTATTCCAACATCCACGCCATCTATCACATGATGGTGGACTACATGCCGGCCATGAAAGACTTCAACCTGGACCGCCATGCCCTCACCTGGATCAAGCCCAACCTTCAGATGGCCATGGTCTTCGGCGATGGCAGCACCTTGCTGTTGACCAAGATGATAGAGGA
>Ga0154632_1105_pt1 | contig 16920 bp, 13 predicted proteins | sample Rifle2008BG13ft_FD_116061 | JGI IMG/M metagenome (GOLD analysis project Ga0154632, IMG submission 116061) | Chloroflexi bacterium RBG_13_53_26
AATTTCGGTTGGGTATTCGCCGGACCCTACCTGTCCAGCATGCTGGGTGACCTTGGAGCTGAAGTGATAAAGGTTGAGACAAGGAGCCGCATCGACTCCATGAGGCTCAGCCCTGACAACCTGGACAGAGACCCGGACAGAGACCCATGGTTCCACAGCGGAGTCCGCAATCAACTGAGCGTCACTATGGACATGGCCAAACCACAAGCCATACCAGTACTCAAAGATTTAATAAAGGTCAGTGACGTCGTGGTGGAAAATTTTTCTCCACGAGTGATGAGCACGCATGGATTGGATTATGACAACTTAATCCGGGTCAAACCTGACATTATCATGATCTCCCTGCCGGCTGCGGGGCAGTACGGCCCCCTGCGCGATGCCCAGACATACGGGCCCTCGCTGACCGGGCTTGCGGGGGTCGACAACATGGTGGGCTACTATGGTGAAAGGGTTCTGGGTCTACAGCAAGCCTATGCAGACATCAATAGCTCTCTTCATGGAGCCTTTGCCGTGCTGGCCGCCCTGCACTACCGAAAGCGCACCGGCAAAGGTCAACACATCGACATGGCCCAGATGGAAGCAGTCATCAGCATTGCCGGCGAAGCAGTCCTGGAATACACCATGAACGGAAGGGTTCTAGGCACACTGGGCAACCGCCATCCTACAATGTGCCCCCACAACAACTATCGCTGCAAAGGAGAAGACAAGTGGGTCTCCATCGCCGTTCAAACGGAAGAGGAATGGAAGAGCTTCTGTCAGGCCATTGGCAACCCACCGTGGACAAAAGACGAGAAATTCGCCGACGCCTACTCCCGGCTAAGAAATCAAGAGGAACTGGATGGGCTCGTTTCAGAGTGGACCATTAACTACGACTATTATGAGATTACCGATCTCCTTCAGAGGGCCGGCGTGGCAGCAGCGCCCTGCCTCGACACCGAGGGACGTTTTTTTGACCCGCACCTTCAGGCAAGGCAGACCTACATGGAAGTAGAGCACCCCGCCACTGGCGTAGATTGGGTGGCCAATTCAGCCTGGCGACTCTCCGAAAACCCCACCGAGATCCACCACCGTTCGCCCATGCTTGGAGAGCATAACAGCTACGTACTCAAAGATCTCCTGCACATGACTGATGAAGAGATCGCCCAACTGGAATCAGAAAAAGTAATCTACTAGAGTCAGCAATGCTGGAGAGTCTCCTCCACGGTGCCAGACAGCTAGGCCTCGCCATCACCCCTGAGCAAGCCCGACAGTTTCAACTCTACTATGAAGAACTGGTGGAGTGGAACAAAAGGGTCAACCTGACTGCTATCACCGGCTATGAAGAAGTACAAATCAAGCACTTCCTGGATGCCCTCACTCTGATAACAGCCCTGGAAGACACGCCGTGGGCAAAAGGGGATTTCACCCTCATCGACGTAGGCAGCGGAGCCGGTGTCCCTGGCATACCTCTGAAGATCGTTCTCAGCAACGCCAGGGTTGTCCTTCTGGACTCCGTCGCCAAGAAGACAGCCTTTCTACAGCACGCTGTAAAGAGCCTCGGACTTGGGAACGTGGAGGTAGTAACAGCCCGGGCCGAAGAACTTGCTCATCAATCGGCATATCGTCAGACCTTCGATCTGGCAGTATGTCGTGCCGTCAGTAAGCTTGCTACCATCGCCGAGTTGACTCTGCCTTTTTGCCAGAACGGTGGCCTCGTCATTGTCCCCAAAAAGGGGCAAATTGACGAGGAATTGGCCCAGGCCGCCAAAGCAATAGACATCCTCGGCGGTAGATCAAAAGAAGTCAAGAACATACACTTCAAGGGACTGGAGCAACACTGTCTGGTTGTTCTAGAGAAGGTTACCCCCACACCACCACGCTATCCCCGCCGTCCCGGCATGCCAGAAAAGCGCCCCATTTCATAGCAGCCCCTAGCATCAATCAGACACCAGCACCCATCTTGCTAAGTCCCTTCCCATACTCTACTATTCTATGTTGTGTGGCAGGGATCCACCTGCTTGACGGAAAGGGGCTGTTAGACCACATATGCCTTCCTTCCAAATCATCTCTGAGTTCAAACCGACCGGCGATCAACCACAGGCAGTTGAAAAGCTGGTGACTGGACTGGTCAAAGGATACAGTCAGCAAACCCTCCTTGGCGTAACCGGGAGCGGCAAGACCTTCGCCATGGCCAATATCATCGAGAGCGTTCAAAGGCCCACCCTGGTCATGTGTCATAACAAGACACTGGCCGCTCAACTATATACAGAGTTCAGCGAGTTCTTCCCCGGCAACGCCATAGAGTACTTTGTCAGCTACTACGACTACTATCAGCCTGAAGCCTATGTCCCACGGACCGACACATATATCGAAAAGGAGACTGACATAAACGACGAAATCGACAAGCTGCGTCATGCTGCCACACGCGCCCTTTTTGAAAGAAGAGATGTCATCATAGTAGCTTCAGTCTCCTGCATCTACGGCCTCGGCTCACCAGAGGAATACCACGGCTTCGTAGTCGGACTTCAGAAGGGCGATAACCGCAGCCGAAACAAGATAGTACGTCAACTCGTAGACATGCAATACCAGAGGAATGACATCGATTTCACTCGGGGTAGGTTCCGCATTAGAGGTGATGTCCTGGAGATCCAGCCTTCCTATGAAGAGCACGCGGTTCGCGTTGAATTCTGGGGTGATGAAATCGAGCGCATCGTAGAGGTGGACCCTCTCACAGGCGAAGTGCTGGCAGAGAGGGAGAATATAGATATCTACCCTGCAAAGCACTTCGTCACTTCCCATGAAAAACTGGTGGCAGCCATTGCCGATATTCGAGTAGAATTGCACCAAAGACTGGAGGAACTTCGCAGTCGAGGAAAGATCCTGGAAGCAGCCAGATTGGAGGCTCGTACCAACTACGATATCGAGATGCTCCAGGAAGTGGGCTACTGTACCGGCGTCGAGAACTACTCTCGTCATCTTGCGCGTCGTCCCCCAGGCAGCCCCCCTTGGACACTCCTTGATTACTTTCCCGATGACTTCCTGCTGTTCATTGATGAATCACACATGACCCTGCCACAGATCAGAGGAATGTATCACGGTGACCGAAGTCGGAAGGAGACTCTGGTGGAATTCGGCTTTCGCCTCCCCTCAGCTCTGGACAACCGCCCCTTGACCTTTGACGAATTCAAGCAGCATATCAACCACGTTGTCTACGTCTCAGCTACACCGGGGCCCTATGAATACCAGCACAGCCGGCAGATAGCTGAACAGCTTGTCCGCCCCACCGGCCTGCTTGAGCCAACTGTCGAGGTCAAACCCACCAAAGGTCAGATCGACGATCTTCTGGAGCAGATAAAGACCCGTGTCGATCGCGGTGAGCGTTGCCTGGTAACCACGCTCACCAAAAGAATGGCAGAGGAGCTTTCTGAATATCTGAGGGACACCGGTATAAAGACACACTATCTTCACTCAGAGATCGAAACACTGCAGAGGGTAGAGATTCTGCGTGATCTCCGCCTCGGGGTCTATGACGTGGTCGTCGGGATCAACCTTCTCCGTGAAGGGCTGGATTTGCCTGAAGTGAGCTTAGTAGCCGTTCTGGATGCTGACAAAGAAGGCTTCTTGAGATCAACAGGAGCACTTATTCAGACCATGGGACGCGCCGCCCGTCATGTCGACGGCCACGTCATCATGTATGCCGACATCGTTACCGATTCAATGAAAGCTGCCATCGATGAAACCTGCCGTCGCCGCTCAATCCAGGAAGCCTACAACCAGGAACATGGCATCACCCCACAGAGCATAAGAAAGGCCATAAAAGACATAACCGACAGAGTGAAGACAGTGGCCGAGACTCACGCCCCCTATGAAGCATCAGCACCCGTCTCCAGGGATCAAATAGCCATGCTGATCAAAGACCTGGAGACTCAGATGAAGAACGCCGCCAGGAATCTGGAATTCGAAAAAGCAGCCCTTCTGCGCGATCGAATGGTTGATCTGAAGAGGGATCTGGTCGCCTTTCAGCCGATTGAAGCAAACAAACAGCAGAATACCACCTCACAGGCCACCGAAAACAAGCGGAGAAGACCTGTTAAAAGTCATCGTAAAGTGATTAAATAGAGGCCGGAACTGCAGAATGAATGACAAAAGCAATGCCACAGACCTGCCCGGCGATGGAATATCGCTACTGCGCCGGCGAATCGCTGAATTCAAAGCATCTCCAAAACTCCGCTACAATCTAGCCCAACAGTTGTTCGAGAGCCTGTTTGGTATCACACCAACCGCAATCTATGTCACCCAAAATGCCACTCTACAATATGTCAATCACCAGTTTCAGTCATGCACAGGTTACGACAAAGATGAATTGTTGGGCCAGGATTTCTTGAGGCTGGTGATACCCGAGGACAGAGATGCAGTAACCGAAAATGCCCTCATGATGTTGAACGGGGAATCATTGTCCCCTTATGAATACAGGATTGTCACCAAGAGCGGAGAGACCAGGTGGGTAGCAGGGACTATCACTCCTATTCAATACCTGGAGCAGCAGGCAACCCTGGGCAGTCTCACCGATGTTACCGAGCGCAAAAGGATGGAAAGAGCCTCAAGGGAGTCTGATGAGAGGTATCGGACCCTGTTTGAGTCTGCAGAAGAGGGAATACTCATAATAGACAATGAGACCGATAAGTTCACCTATGCCAACCCGGCAATTTGTAGAATGCTCGGATACAGCCAGGAGGAACTGCGAGGCATGGATAGAAGCGCCATTCATCCAAGAGACGAATGGATGCGTGTTTCTTCCGAACTCGAAGCGCAAGCCACAGGAAAGAAAGCGCTGGCCACAAATATTCCCTGCCTTACCAAAGACAGAGCCCCACTATACGTCGACATCAGTGCCACTACAGCCCTCATAAACAAGAGAGAGTGCACCATAGGTTTCTTCAGAGACGTCACCGAGCGCAAGCAGATGGAAGATGAGCTGCTGGAATCAGAAGGCAAACTGCAGACTATGTTCGATTCCATCGCAGACGGGATAATAGTCACTGATCTGGGTGGCAATATAATACGGCTGAACGATGCCACCATGTCTCTTCATGGGTGCAGCCACAAAGAAGAACTGGCCGGCACTCGCCTCCTCGACTTCGTCGCCGAGCAAGACCGCGATAGAGTCATGGAGAACATGGAGAGAGCCTTCGAACATGGCCGCAGCAGCAGCATGGAGTATCTGCTCCTGACCAGAAACGACAGAGAGGTCCCTGCCGAGTTGAGCACTGCCCTGCTAAAAGACAAGTCCGGCAAACCGGCGGGCTTCATTACCATCACCAAGGACATCACCGAACGCAAGCGAGCCGAGGAGGAAATCCTGCAGCGCACTCGCGAGCTGGCTGCCCTGCATCAGGTGCTGACTGCAATCACTCAGACCCTCGACATCGACAAGGTGTTAAGAGAGATCGTCTCACAGGTCGGAGCGGCGCTGGAATCCAACTACACCAGTATAGTCATGGTAAACGAAGATGGCAGCCTGGGGGTAGGTAGCGAGGAGTTCGTAGACATTGCCCCACTATCTGCCAGGGCGCAACTGCAGGGTGTCACCAGAAGAATAGTGGATATCACACCATCACCCATCAGCGCAAGGCCACACGGAGTAACCAGAAAGATCATCACCAGTGGTGAGCCTGTGGTTATCGACGACGTGGATGCTGTGGAAGGCACCAACCCCATACTCGTGGCAGCAGGCATCAAATCATATGCCGGCGTGCCTATCAAGGCCAAGAAAGCCATCATCGGGGTACTGTTCGTACACAGTACCAGGCGAAACGCCTTTGACCGTAAGGCCGAGTTGCTCATTGCTTTTGCAGACGAGGCAGCCATAGCCATCGAAAATGCCCGTCTCTACAAAGACGCCAGCACTGTTGGTGCCCTGCGTGAAGCAGACCGCCTCAAGACTGAACTTCTGGCCAATGTTTCCCACGATTTGCGTACCCCCTTGACTTCTATCAAGGGCTATACTACAACTATACTTCGCCACTATGATAGGCTTGCCGATGAAGAGAAGCGCGACTTTCTGCACGAAATTGAGCTCGCCAGTGACCGTCTCACCGAACTTATTGAGAATCTGCTGCAACTTTCAAAACTGGAAGCCGGTGGATTCCATATGCAGAAAGAGCCTTTGGCCATCGCCTCCATGGTCAGTAATGCCATCGAAGATCTGGAGCAAAAGGCGAAGAGCCACCATTTCGTCACCCGTCTTGGAGAACCCCTGCCTCTGGTTGACGCCGATCCCCGCCGCATCCGTCAGGTGTTGGACAACCTCCTCAGTAACGCCGTCAAATACTCGGCCGAGGACACGGAAATAACAGTGGAATGCCAGGCAAATGACACGGATCTGGTGGTCCGCGTACGGGACCAGGGAATCGGCATAGGCCCGGAGGAACTTGACAGAATCTTCGATCGCTTCTACCAGGCCTCTTCTGGAGTATCTGGTAGAGGAGGAGGCGTCGGCTTGGGTCTCGCCATCTGCAAGGGTATAATAGAAGCTCATGGAGGTCGTATCTGGGCAGAAAGCACACAGGATGAAGGAAGTACCTTCACCTTCACACTGCCGCTTGGACAAACCGACACTTCAGACCAGACTGATGATGGCCATGAACCATGAAACTTCGAGATTCAGGCCTCACCATCTTGATAGTCGCCAAAATGATAGCTAGGGAGGTAGAACTATGCCCCATCGGAAGCCGTTGATCCTGGTAGTAGATGATGATCCGGGAATTCTCAAATTGGTCGCCGCTAACCTCGACTTGGAGGGGTACCAGGTAGTCACAGCACGTGATGGTAAAGCAGCCATCGAGGTCGTCGAGAATCAGCAGCCTACGCTTGTCGTCCTTGATATCATGATGCCCGGCATCGATGGCTTCCAGACATGTCAAGGCATACGCGAATTCTCGGAAGTCCCCATCATAATGCTTACTGCCAAAGGCAGGGCTGAGGACGTCATACAAGGCCTCAATGTTGGCGCCGACGACTACGTCATCAAGCCCTTCAGCACCGAGGAGCTTTTGGCACGGGTAAGGGCGGTGCTCCGTCGAGCAAAGTTCCCGGAGGAGATGCCACAGCCACCATTTGCCTCAGGCAACCTGACCATAGATTTCGCCCGCCATCAGGTCACCATAGGCGGGGAAGAGATACTGCTAACCCCCACTGAATACAGAATCCTTTGCCTGCTCGCCCGAAACTCCGGCAGAACCATTACTCAAGACCAGCTTCTCACCGAAGTCTGGGGACAGGAATATTGTGGTGATACACATATTCTCCAGGTGGCCGTCGCCCGCTTGAGAAAGAAGATCCAGGATGACCCGGGCAATCCCAAATACATCGTCACCAGACCGGGCATCGGCTATACCTTCAAGAAGCCCATAGAAACAGGTAGTTAACCCCCCTCGAAGTCTTTGTTCGTACCAGACAGCGGGGCGCTTGCCTGTCATTCTGCCCACAGTTTAACTGCATCCCAAAGACATGCCTTCCCGCCGTTAGTCCCCACCTCCACCTGGATTCCCGCTTTGGTGTGAACATAGGGTAGGACTCCCGCCTGTGATGTTTTGGTGATATTCCCCACAGAGCCAGAGGAGAGTTTGTGAGGCCCCCAATCCCCACTGAGACACAGGCGTAACTCCATGCCAGTAGAATTAGCACAATCGATTAACAGGATGTGCCTGGGCGGCCCAGGGAAGAACCGAAGACCGATATTCAACCCTTGATTCAGGCTCTACCGGTACATCCGATCGATCATATAAGGGGAGCCATAAGAAAACTCTAAGAAAGGGTGTGTTATGCCTCAGCAGAAACCGTTGCTACTGGTGGTAGATGATGACCCCGCGCTGGTCAGACTGGTCAGCCTCAACCTGGAACTGGACGGCTACCAGGTAGTCACGGCTGCCAACGGCAAGACAGCCATCGAGCTTATCCAAAAGGAGCAGCCAGCGCTGGTTCTCCTTGATGTCATGATGCCAGGCATGGACGGTTTCCAGACGTGCACCCGTGTCCGTGAATTCTCGGAAATACCCATCATAATGCTGACCGCCAAGGGTGGCGTTGAGGACGTCGTTCGCGGCCTGGATATTGGCGCCGACGATTATGTAATCAAACCCTTCAGTATCACCGAGTTGCTAGCCCGTATAAAAGCCGTGCTTCAGCGGTCCAAATTCCCACAGGAAGCAGCACAGCCACCCTTCATCTCGGGCCAGCTATCCATAAACTTCGTCCACCATCAAGTAACCATAGACGACAAAGAGGTGATGCTGCCCCCCACAGAGTATAGAATCCTTTGCCTGTTGGCCCGCAATGCCGGCAGAGTGATCACCCACGATCACCTTCTGACCGAAGTCTGGGGCAAGGAATACCGCGGCGATACTCACATACTTCAAGTCGCCGTCGCCCGACTGAGAAAGAAGCTTGGCGACGACTCCGGCAATCCCAAGTATATCGCTACCAGACCGGGTATTGGCTACACCCTCAGAAAACCAAAGGATCAAGGCTGCCCTCAGAATAACGGTGGCGATCAAGTAGCCTGTGCCACTGGAGTGGATAGCAGCAAAGCAGAGTAGCCCCAACAATACGCCGGTCGCTCTTAACCAGTATCCCCACCAAGTCAGGCGGAATCTCTTCACGCATTCACCAACCTGGTTCCATCGAATGATATCCAATAGGCCTTATCATTATTCTAACTGATTCTTACCGCTATGGTTCCCACAGGTATTGACACTGCTATTGACAAAACCCCTGGTTGGCATTAGAATAGCGGCCCGACACGTCGGAAGGAGAGGTGATCAAAGTGAATAGGGAGACCCTCGATCTGAGAAGGAACGGCAGCAGCCACCGAAAGCTCAACGGTCGCCGTTCCAATATCCAGATAATCGCCGATATGCTCAAGGTGGGTGAAAAGGGTGCCGGCAAAACGGAGATCATGTACAGCGCTAACATGAGCTACACCCAGATACAGAAATACCTCGGTTTCCTCATAAACCACGGCTTCATTCACCGGGTATCTGTAGGCAACCCGCATGTTCACTATCAGGTGACACCGAAGGGGGCCAAGCTGCTCGAGTCCATAGACCTCATCACCGAAGTGCTTGGTTTCCAGGATGTATATGAGGATTGACCCGGCTGTCCTACCATGACATGGCAACTCGGGGAACACCAAAAGTGAAAGGAGATCATCAAGTGTCCGAAAGAAGAATGCTGGTGGTAGACGCAGAGCTTATTGACAGGATAGACGCCAATCGCAATGACATGAGCCGCACAGAGTTCCTTGGGTTCCTTATGGACAGCTATCTGAAACGGGACAGCAAGGCTGAGGAGAGCCCGCACCGCGGTGACGCCCACCAGGCCCGCGAAGAGGTAAAGGACTTGCTCAAAGCCCTGGTTGCGGACAGCCAGAGAAAAGAAACCAAGCCGGACGACCTCGTGCACAGAGAAGAACTTAACCAGTTCTACGATGGCATAAGGGATCTCATGCGGAGTTTCCTTGACTTCTTCGTCACCTACGGGCTGGAGATGGGCAGGGAACCTCAGGATACCGAATTTCAGCAGCTAAGTCAGAAGCTGCAGGCCCTCGATCATTCTATGAAAAGGAAGTAGCGGGCGCTAGAACGGGATAAGATCCCGTTCTAGCTGGCTTCTCTGTTCCTCCGCCACTCCGCCATCTCCGTACTCTTCCCCTTCTTCACACAGCCCCCTAGAACTATCTTCTAGAACCCAATCACTTCCCAACCCTCTCAAGACGCCCCATAATAGCCCCACGTGTACCAGATTACACTTGCTTGAAGGGGGAATTCCTCTCACCCCATCGTCAAGGGGTCAGAGGAGGGAGGTATAAGGTGATCAGACCCATTGATCTTCTATGCCAGAACAGAAAGGATGAACTGTGGCAGATGTGCTGCGGCTTCATCGATCTCTCCATGGAGCAGTTCATGGCCATACAGAAGAGATTGCTCCTGGAGCAAATCGAACTGCTGAACAACTGCTCTCTAGGTAACAAGATTATGCGCGGGGCTGCGCCCCGAACCATCGACGAATTCCGAAAGCAGGTGCCCCTCACCACCTATGCCGACTACTGTCCCGACCTCCAGGAACGCCGGGAGTACGCGCTGCCGGCAAAGCCAGACCGCTGGATAAGGACTTCAGGCTACAGCGGCACATACGACATCAAGTGGGTGCCCTGGTCAGAGCCATTCGCCACAGAATGCGAGAAGGTCTCTGCAGCCTGCGCTCTTTTCGGGATATCGCGCTATCGTGGGGACATCTCTAGTGTCACTGAACACTGGAAGGTGCTCTATACCGTCGGCGGGCTCGAGTATGCCAGCGGCGCTTTCGGTGACCTTATGCGGCAGGCATTCAATTTCGACTTCCTGCCCTCCAACCCGGACGGCCTGCCGTTCACTGAGAAGATAAAGGCCGGCTTCACCCAGGCTCTATACGAAGGTCTGGATGCCTTTGGCGGCCTGCCCTCTGTTTTGGTGGCCGTGGGAGAGCAGATGCGAGAGCAGCCCAGCAAACCTGACGCCGCCTTCCTCATGGCTCATCCCAAAGCCATGTTTCGTCTTGCCAAGGGCCTGGCCAAGAGCAGGCTGGCTGGCCGTCCCATGCTCCCCAAGGACCTGTGGGACATAAAAGTAATCCTCGGAGGCGGCACAGACTCCGCCGTCTTTAAGAAGAGAGTCGAGGACATGTGGGGAAGACGTCCTCTGGAGCTCTATGCCGGCACCGAAGGGGGAATCTACGCCACCCAGACCTGGGACTATGAAGGAATGACTTTCGTTCCCAGTCTGAACTTCTTCGAATTCATCCCCGAAAAAGAGCATCTCAAGTGGCAGATCAACCCCTCCTATCAGCCAAAGACCATACTGCTGGATGAGGTCAAGCCGGACCAGAACTACGAGCTCGTCATAACCAACCTGCACGGCGGTGCCCTGGTTCGATTTAGACTGGGCGACATGATCAGGGTCACTTCGCTGCGCAATGACAACCTGAATATCGATCTGCCTCAGATCACCTTCTATGGCCGGGCCGACTACACCATTGACATCGCCGGCCTGGGCAGACTCACCGAAAGGATAATCTGGGAGGCCATCGAGAACACCGGCATTCCCTACGTCGAATGGACAGCCAGAAAGGAAGTCAGGGACGACAGGGCCGTGCTCCATGTCTACATTGAGCCACGCCACAGGGATGGGCTGGATGAAACGTCTATAAGCGCGGCGATAGGCCGCCAGCTTGCCAGGCTGGAAAGCCAGTTCCATCATAATCCCTACAATATCTACGATGCCGCTGTGGATGCCGTTCCCGCCACCAACGCCAGCCAGATAGAGACTACCCTGCTTCCTCAGGGAGTCTTCGCCGGCTACATAGCCGCCCGCCAGGCCGAAGGTGCAGACCTGGGGCATCTGAAACCGCCTCATGTCAATCCATCAGATAGAATGCTTTCAATGCTTATGACCACGCCAACACCAGCACAAGTACTGCAGCCTGCAGCGGCAGCCAGATAGCCCCCCTTTGTTCTGACCGAACAACGGGGGAAGGGCGGGCAATGCATATTGTGCCCGCCCTTCCGCTTTTTCACCGTCCCGCCGTTTCCTGCACCTCAGCTCACGCTCTCCAAACACGGCACAGTTCACGCACGATCCAATTAGCTCACTATTGCTATCCATTTGGGTCTTCTCAAAAACATCACCACGTGACAGAATCTACCCGGAAACCAAAGTCATAGGATGGGGCAAGGGCTTTCCTTAGACAATCAATCGATCGATACAGGGAGAATAGTCGGCTGTCATGAATGAACATATGCTCATCCCGCTTCTTGCCACTATTGTCTACCTGGTCCCTCTGGTGCTGCTGCTTCTCCATCGGCCCTGGCCAAAGCAAGGCGTCCTTTTTCTCCTCTATCTCATCCCCGCCATGCTCTATAGCTTGGCCGATTTCCTCCTTCGGGCCGGTTCCCTGGCAATCAATGACGAGCTACTGGTCAAGATCATCATCTGCCTGGCCATACTGATGATTGTCCAGTTCCACTACATCCTGCGCTCCTACGCCACAAACAGGATCGACAGGACATCCGCCCTTGGCTATGTCGCCTTCGGTGCCATTATCATCTTCACAGCTCTGGACTACGTCCCACGAAATCTAGAGGTCACAGATGACGGCGTCTCCGTGCAATACGGTCTCTGGCTGCTGCCCCTGGTAGTCTTTGTGCTCGCCCTGATACTCCAGGACCTCTATCTGCTGCGGCGAAGATTCAGGGCTTCAACCCAGACCCAGGAACGCAACCAGCTACTGTACCTTGTGGTAGCCACCTTCGTCGGAGCCATATTCCTTCTTAGCTCTCTCACCCCTAACGGCACCGAATATGCCACCGGCCATATCGGCAACCTGGCTGTAGCTCTCATCATCGTCTACGCTATCGTAGCTCACCGGCTGATGGACGTCGGCGCCGCCATCCGCCAGGCGCTGGTCTATTTCTGGCTGGCCGTCATCACCGGGCTGGCATATGGCTCCCTCTTCTGGCTGGCCTCCATCATTTTTGACTTTGAGTGGACATACAAAACAATCCTGTCGACCCTCGCTGTCGCCGCTGCCTGCGTTGTCCTGCTCTTCTTCATGTACAGCCTTCTCCAAAAGACTGTAGGAGAGATCTTCGTGGGCAGGAAGTACAGATATCGTCAGAACTTGACCGAGTTCATCTCCAGTACATACGGCATCACCGATCTTGAGGCATTTGGCAACCAACTGCTCTCCCTCACCTGTCGATCCACAGACAGCCAGCAAGCCTGGCTGCTGGTGCCCTCTTTCGACAAAGGTGGATTTGAAACCCGCTCCACCTGCTCTCTGAACAAGAACCAAACGCCAGAACACCTCAGAATCAGCCAGGACAGCCCCATACTTACCTGGCTTGAACGGGAGGCAACCCCATTATCAGCCAGAGATATACAGATCCTGCCCGAGTTCTCCTCCCTTTGGGACGAAGAAAGAAGGCAGCTCACATCGGCCAAAGCAGACACCTTCTTCCCCATCATCAATCAGGGCAAGCTCATCGCCCTCCTGGTCCTGGGCACAAAGAGAAGAGGGGGACCACTCGCCCTTGAGGAACTCGACCTGATTCTGTCGGCAGTTAAGCGCTTCGCTGGAGCTATTCATAAGGAGTCTCTCCGCGAAGAGCTGCAGGTCAAAGAAGAAGAGCTCCGTATCTTCAATCGTCTGATGACCATATTGAGCTCCAGCATCAACATTGGCGAGGCCTTCGACCGCTTCTCAGAGGAACTGCAGAAGGTGGCCCCCGTTGACTGGGCCACCATTGCCATGGCCGATGGGGAAAACCTCTGCTTTCTAGCCCTGTCCAGCACCACACCGTCACCGTGGAAAGTCAACGAGAGTATCCCTATCGCCGGAACCGGCGCAGAACTGGTGATGAGAGAGCAGAGTAGCTTCTACGAACCTGACCTGGTCAAACAGCAGAGATTCTCCACCGGGGATAAACACGCCAAGCAGGGAATTCGTTCTGTTGTCTACCTGCCCCTGATTTCAGGAGGCAAGAGCATCGGGGCACTGATCATCGCCAGCCGCTCTCCCAGGGCTTACACCATCAGGCAGGTGAAGCTGCTGGAGCAACTGGCTTCATATATCACAGCGCCTATCGAAAACTCCCAGCTTTACAACCAGGCCAGGGAAAAAGCCCGCATCGATGAGCTTACCGGCCTCTTCAACCGCCGCCACTTTGATGAGAGGCTGAAGGAGGAAATCACCCGCCACGCCCGCTACGGCGGCACCTTCTCACTCCTCATGCTCGACCTTGATTCATTCAAGGTCTATAACGACATCTTCGGACATCCCGCCGGCGACGATCTGCTCAGAGAGGTTGGCGACCTGATAAAACACTCCATCCGCACCAGCGACCAGGCCTTCCGATACGGCGGTGACGAGTTTGCCATCATTCTGCCTCACATTGACGTCGAGGGTGCCTACCATGTGGCAGAGCGAGTACGTCAGTCAATCGCCCACCGCATGCAGGAAAGTTCAACAGGCGTTACCTCCAGCCTCGGCCTAGCCAACTGCCCCGCAAATGGGGTCACTCCTGCTGACCTGGTGACCGTGGCCGACACAGCCCTCTACTACGCCAAATACAACGGGGGCAACCGAACCCATCTTCCCACCAAGGTCCTCTCCCTGCCCGTGAGCGACACCAACAGGGAGACCAGAAGCCCCAGCCTGGCCGCCATCTATGCCCTGACCACCGCCGTAGATGCCAAGGACCACTATACCTACATGCACTCCCACCAGGTGAGAGGCTATGCTCTGGCTCTGGCCGAGGCCACCGCCTCGCCATCCGACGTCATATCCAGGCTCAGCGCAGCCTCACTCCTCCACGATATCGGCAAGATAGGCGTGCATGACCAGACACTCAATGCCAAAGGCCCTCTTACGCCTGCACAGATGGAGGAACTCAAGACTCATCCCAGGCTGGGGGTCACTATCATCGGCAACGTGCCCGGCCTCGCACCCTGCGTCCCCGCCATCCTCTATCATCACGAGAACTATGACGGCAGCGGCTATCCCGAAGGTCTCAAAGGGGAAGCCATCCCTCTTGAAGCCCGCATCCTCAGCATAGCCAATGCCTTTGCCGACATGACATCGGAACGGCCGCACCGTGCAGCCCTGTCCTGGGAAGAGGCTCTTGAGGAGATCGGACGCCATGCAGGTACTCAGTTCGACCCCACATTGGCCCAGGCTTTCATCGAGGCGGTCAGGTCCGGGACCATTGCCAGACCAGCACGAGCAGATACGTCAGATGAGGCCTATGTACCAGTCACTAATGCCACCGCCCCACAGGAGGGTGATCATGGTACCCACAGCCAATGACGGACCAAAGGGTATCGTCTGACCCGAGCTCCACCGCCGCTTTCTGGCCACCAGCAGCCCCACTGCCGCCAGTCCGCCCAACACGGCTCCCATGATCACAGCCAGCAGCACCAGCGGAAAACCGCAGATAAGGCCAATCAGACCCGCCAGCTTGACATCCCCCCACCCCATCCCTCCCCCGGAGACCACCGCAATCAGCCAGAACATCAGCAGTCCCACAGCACCACCCAGAGCAGCACTGGCTATGGGAACGAATATCCAGCCTTCCATCCACGGAGGGTCGAAAAAGCCGGCCAAGATCAGAGCTACCACCATTGAAGGATAGATCACCTTGTTCAGTATCAGCCCCTGCTCCAGGTCAATCACAAAGACCACAATGAACACCAGAGCCCAGAAACCGGTGATTCCCAGCTCCGCGGTTAAGCCATACCGGTAGCACAGGAAGGCCAGTGCTGCGCCGCTGGCCAGCTCCACCAGGAACACCCGCTTCGGTATGACAGTCTGACAGTAGCGGCAACGGCCTCGGAGCCAGAGGTAGCTCAACAGCGGTATCAGATCACTGGCTGCCAGGCGGCGATGGCAGGCATCACACTCAGAGCGAGGCTTCACTATCGAGCGCTCACCGGGCAACCGGTCGATACAGACATTCAGGAAGCTGCCCAGCGCCAGACCCAGCAGGCCGAACAGAGCGGTGTAGATTGCTTGCACGAACCCAATTGTGCCCGACTGCCGAACAGCTTGTCAAGAGGTGCAGCCCGTTCAAACATCGTTTGTGATCCACTGGTGATATTTACCTCCTCTTCCGAAGAACAATTGTGAGTGCCATGACAGGTGCTGAGACACAGCCGTGAGTTTCAATATGTACACTCAACGCAGAATCTAATCTTAGAGAAAGGAGGTGATAACAGATGAAGACCATAGCAAAGACAGCGAAGGGTCGCACCGCCGCAGCCCCCAGGGCCAAGGCAGTCGCCGCCCCCAAGCGCAAGGTAGTTGCCAAGGTGCAGCCAAAGATGGCAGCCAAGACAGCAAAGAAGGGAGGCAGAAAGTAGATGAAGATAGCACTTAAGACACAGAGAGCTAAGGCTGTGGCTCCCAAGAGCCGCAAAGTCACCAAGAAGGTGAGCAAGAGCTCCCGGAAGGGCACACGCTAGATGACAGCCCTGGTAAAGGCGCACAGGGCTGAGCTCACCATTCATGTGCTTCGAACGATGGCTATTGCCATCACTCTGGCGTATCCCTTGATCTGGCTACGCTAGCTCTCGAACAGGGTTGATGGGTGCCGGCAACCGCTGAGTAAGCCGATGCTTAACTCGATTGCGCCAAACGTCATAACGGCGTTTGAGTCGGATGCCAGGCTGCACCACAGGATTGGCGGCACCTCATTCCCCCTCCCCCTTTCCCCAGTTCCACCACCAGACCAACACACCCCCGGGTGGACCCCCATAGCTCATAGCTCATAGTTCGTAGCTCGTAGCCCGCAACCCACCCCCGTACCTGGATTCCGCATCAAGTGCGGAATGACATGGAAAAGGCACGAAAAAGACATAAGAGGGCTGCCGGAATGATAGGCAGAGGATAGGAATAACACAAGAGGGAGCGGAATCCAGAAGCGGTTGACAGCAACAGTAAGATTGCACAAGATAACATTGACATGGCGAGTGCTGGCCGTTATCGCAAAGATGAGAAACCGTACTATGTCTATATGCTGGCCAGCAGAAGGAACGGTACGCTGTATGTAGGCGTAACCTCAGATCTGCTGAAAAGAGTCTACCAACACAGGAACGATTCGGTCGCCGGGTTCACCAGGACCTATCACGTTCATCGGCTGGTCTACTATGAGACAACAGCCGATGTTGCCAGTGCCATAAGCAGAGAAAAGCAACTCGAGGCATGGAAAAGGGATTGGAAGGTAGAGCTGATCCAGAAGGGCAACCCCGAATGGAAGGATCTCTATTCCAATTTGCTGTAGATTCCCCCGATGTCCTCGATGTCATTCGATCCCTCCACCCATGTCATCACTCCGCAGCCTCCACCAAA
>Ga0154632_1038_pt1 | contig 16784 bp, 33 predicted proteins | sample Rifle2008BG13ft_FD_116061 | JGI IMG/M metagenome (GOLD analysis project Ga0154632, IMG submission 116061) | Chloroflexi bacterium RBG_13_53_26
CGCAGGCACGTTTCTCATTGGTCCCTCCGTGATTCCACCCCCACCATAGTTGACATAATATATATTCGGCAGACGCGGAAAATCCCTCCTGTACTTTCCTTCCGTTTCTTCGATTTGTCTCAAGCTGCGCCTCCCTTCGCTTTTCGTCCATTCTGGCACTACTATTTTAGCGTTGTCAAGATTTCCTGATCAATATCTGTTCCCGTGCTGTCTACGAGATGTAGTTCGCTTCCTGCTGTACGACAGCGATAGGCACCTATCAATCCCGTCGCACGCGCCAAACGAACCGCTGATTTTCTCGCAAGGTCTTTTTTTCGGTGTCGGTGTTTGGTGAAAAATCCGTCCATCCATGGCGTTTCCCCGGTACAGGGATCGGTCCAGATACCGGATTCAAAATTGTAGTTTTCGTAGTGGATTGAAGACATTTTCTGCAACGTCCCAGCTCCGCGCTGGGTACCGGACCGTGCCGGCTGTTTAGGTCTGGCATTTTGCCAGTCTGATCTTTCGACGACTCAGAATACCATATATTCACCGCCCGGCGAAAAAAAATCTCGCCATGTCGGTCTCGATAATCCAATTCCTGATAGTCCGTTCAGTTGTGCCCAAAAGGAACGCCACATGGTGCACCCTGAATCCACAAACTTGCCCGGCCAGCTCCAAATAGTGAGCTATCACCTCGCGCCTAGTCCTGCGCAGCAAGACTGATAGATCGACCGGCTGAAGTTTTTTGAGTTTTTCGTCGAAAAAATTGTTCATGTGATACCTCCCTCTCTTCATAGGACGATTTTTTCGATTTTTTATTCAATAATTACGACTGATTGCGCGTTCAGTGGCGCTAAGAAAAGAATTGAATTTCTCACTCGAAAAAATCGTCAGTTAACATTAGAGGTTATGCCAATGCCAGAGTTTTACGATATATATACCATCAAAGGAGATTGGCTGGGAGTCCGACGCAGGCTTTCCGATGCACAGGAGCATGCCCTGGCCGAAGGTGCCGGCACGGGCTCTTGGATAGTCCGGCGACAATCCCGAGGAGCTACCCGCGCACAGTGGGTACTCAAACGCAACCGACGGTGGGCAGAGACCACCGTGAAAGGAAGGTGATCTATGTATAGCGGAAACAAAACATGTCTTGACCGGGACAAAAGGTGTCCCAATTGGAACCGGAGGACTGCGCTCGCCGGCTCGAGCCGGAGGCCTGCGACCTGGTGCTCGAGCCGGAGGCCTGCGACCTGGTGCTCGAGCCGGAGGCCTGCGATCGCCGGCTCGAGCCGGAGCTGCTCGGGGATCCCGCTCGCCGGCTCGAGCCGGAGGCCTTGGACCGTGGCGCCGGTAATTATCACCCTGGCCATGGCATCCATCGCCTGTGAAAACGAAAGCGCCGGCGCCGTCGAGTGCACGGGAGACAGCGTGCCCTTTCAGGAGGCTTGGGATGAGGTCTACGACTACATGGAGCAGGTCATAGCCGAGCGCGAGCTCGCGGGATGCCCGGCCATCTCGGACGACTGGGTTCTGCCCGAGTGCTGGTTGCGCACGGGATTGAGGGATGGATCGCGCCAAGATAACTTTCTCGACTGCTATGAGCTCCCCGACTGCGCGACCAACGCGGCCGTCGAGATGGCCAAGGCTCGGGTTATACAGGTAGAATGCAATTCGTTTCCGGAGGGGGTTGTCGTTGAGCTGGCAACGGAAATATTGGGAGCGATAGAAAAGGAAAATTCAGATCTTTGGTAGCCTCTCGTTGAGTCGTCTCACGACGTCGCTCTCTCCCATTTCGATCTTGCCGAACAGATCATCAGTGTATGGCCCCCAAACCTGACCTGCCCGATCTATCTTGGCTTTCCATTCGGAAGTGAAGGCGGAATAGGCATCCTCTGCTTTTTTGTAGATACCGCCCACGCCTGAAGAAAACTCGGTATTCGCAGCAGCCTTTTCGAACTCACCAGCTCCCCAGGCCGCAAACAGCTTGAGACCGTTCATCGGGTCCCAAGTCATCACAGCATCCGGTCCCTGGGTGAAGAAGGCCTTCGCGGCCTGGCCGACGTAGGCGATGAGCTGGGTGGCGAGCTTGGTTACCGACTCCTGCAGTACCGCGGGCATCGTGGCGGCGAGCTCGCCGACCAGGGTATCCAGCATCGGCCCAATCTCGGAGGCTATCCCGCTGCCGACGACGGCACCGACAATATCGTACACCATATCGAAAATGACCTGGCCCCAGTCGGTGCCCGATGGAGTACGGCCCCAGATGACATCTATCCATTCCATCGGCCACGTGTAGAGCGGACGAAACGAGCCCGTGTAGCTGTTTCGCCAGTTGAGCAGACACTTATCGTTCATGGCCGAGACCGTCAAGCTGCCGGGCACGGGGGTATGCATCCGGATGTGCCGCACGAGCTTCTCAAGGTCGCCTTTGGATCCGTGCCACGAATTGGGAATGCTCGCCCTGTCGATGCCGAGGTTGCCGTCTTTAGAAATGGATCGGCCATCACGTCCAGGCCGGGGAACGGGCACGCCCCAACTCGAACAGTGGTTAATCCACCAATTGGGCACCTTGTTCGAATCTCCCCGATGATACGCTAGGAGGTACATCAGGGTGGCCCACACCAACCACCTGCCGTTCATCAGGTAGTTCTCGGCCACTTGCATAGCCGAGCTCCACTTATCAAACTGCGCCGGCTTGCTTAGCAAGCCATCCCAGGGCGTCGAAAAATCCTTGCCATGAGACTCGAGCACGGAAGCGGTATCCCGGAGGATAAACCGGTCAGCCCACAGAGAGTTGCGCATGACCGAGCGGTTCCAGAATCGCACGAGCTCTTGTTGGCGCACTCCGGCGAAGGCCTGGACGGACGCAGGTCTTACCCAGCGCAGCACGCGTGTGTTTGTTTTGTCGTCCCACCAATATGATCGCTTGCTAAACAAGCTTCCGGAGGCCTCGAGGGTGTCCATCGCGGCCTGGACGCCACCCAGCCTCGATGTCACAAGAGACGCCGCGTCACCAGCCAACATGCGCTCAGGATCGAATCGGCCGGTTTTGGCCGAATATTGCTCGAAAAAACTGGCCTCGACAGCCGCAATACCGAGATCTTTGATGTGCGCCGCCACGGTGACAACATCCTCGATGCGCCACAGCTCCCAGGCACTCCATAGATCCACCCCCTCGGTGTGCTGGCCACGTTCCCAGCTCGAATCGAACACGCGACGCGAACCATCATTTGCCCAGGAGTTCCAAAGGTCCGAATTCAGGTTCTTGCAGGGCGGCGGCGGTTCTTTCCAGTACCGCACCCACAGGCTCGACACGTCCGTCTTGACGTCGAAACTACTGTCCGGATCCTTTCCCCACCCTATGCCAAACATCTCGGATTCATTCTGCCGGATAGTCCAATCAAAGCTCATGTGTTTGTGCGTGAGCATCCAATTCGCAAAAAACGTTTGCGCCAGAATTCCGTAGTTCAGTACGGCGCCAAGCCCCCCGGGACAGGGGGAAACGGTATCGGCGTTCACCACGGAAGCCCGAATCGCCTTGGAGATGGCCGATGCCTTCGGCAACACGGAGATCGGCGCATCGGTCCGAGCCGAAGCCTGGCCAGCGGTATCGGCAGACAGCGCCGCAACCAGAATACCTCCCGTGCGCACCAAGGCCTCGCCGGCACTTTCGCCGGCCTTGTCGATGCGCCCGGCCACAACGCCGGCGAGATCGGCCGCTTTGTCCGCCCGGCCAGCAACGCTACCGGCAGCCTCGGACTTTTTGTCCGTGCGACCCTCGACGACACCGGCAGCCTCGGTTTTCTTGTCCGTGCGACCCTCAACGACACCGGCAGCCTTGGGCGCGGTCCTGGCCTGCCACCACGCGGCACCCCACCAAATGGCCAGCAAACCACCTATGGCGAGCGGGACGATCACTTGGTCAATATGGGTAGCACGATCAAAACAACCATCACGATCACGAGGATAAGAAGCCACAGCACCAAGTTTGGAAACTGTAACCTTGTGCCTCTTTCACTAGCCATTTACCAGCTTCCTTTCTGCGGCCTGCCCCGCGTAAAACGCCAAAAAGATCCCAATTCCAAGAACAAAACCAAAAATGACGATGTGAAGTGTTCTCATCCCAGAATTTCCCCTGTCGATTTTTTCGACCTGGCTACGATGGCCAAGTTAATCGTCCCGAGTATCGCACCGATAATCAGCAGAACGAATATCCACTGCCACCATTTCAGATTGCTCATTCTGTCACCTCTTCCAAATCAGTATCATCGCCACCGCGATCACGGCTATCACCATCGCTGCGAAAAAACCTGTTCCCGGTCTTCCCGCCCCCTTTCCATGGATCTTCGGCAATGGTTTCCTCGAAGGGCATCGCCTGGTCCACCCAGGCGTTTGCCGATTCCATGTCCTTGGCAGTCGCAGCGGCAACTTCCTGGCGCACACGAGAGCAAAGTGTGTGGAACTGAGCCGGCGAAAAACCCCTATCCGTCATGTATCCGCCACCTTGTAGCGATGCCCAAAACTGTCGGTCATATACATCACGCGGCTCCGCCTTGATGAGCGCTTCGTATGCCGCGGCATACCGCGAGGAGTCGGGGGAAATGCGCTGCTGATAATCCCGGACCGCGTCCTGCCAGCGGTCAAAGGCCCGCCACGCGGCGCCGGGCACCGAATACCAGTTGCCCCCCTGATCCACCTCCTTCGTTTGCATGGTGTACCAATACCCGGTCCAGGTCCCGAGCTTTACCCCCCAAGCATTGTGCCACCAGCACCTTTGCTTCCACCCGCTGGCGAAGATCGCGTGGGCGACCATCCGATCACGAATCCAGGAGGCCTCGATTCCGCAACGCCGCAACAGCAAATGCATGCGCAAGCAGATCTGTCGGTGGTCCTGCGGCTCCGCCCACGCGGTTTTTTTCGGCTGGACTTCCTTGTTCGCAAGCCTCATTGAGCACCTCCATCCACACCGAAAACGTCCACCAGATCCATTTGTACCTCGGGGTAATCGGGCCGCCCGGCTTCGGCCGTCGACGACGGCTCGAACACGCTCACCACGAGCTGGCCGATTTTCTCGAGCCTGCCCTCGCCGGCCAACAGGCCGCCACCGAACGAACTCCCTCCGGAGGCGAGCACTACCCAAACCAGAAGCCTAGTAAGCCGCCTATCAATGGCATCGATCTTGTAGTCCATGAATGAGTGCCGATCACATGTTTTCATTTCAGAACCTCCATGGGTAGGGTAGGGGGCTCAATCGGTTTGCGAGGGTCGCGGTCCCCTCCCCATGGTCCGAACACATGTCGCGGCGTCTTGTCCGGCCTGAGCCATTTTGGGTTACTGACAGCTACGTCGGTAACCGTAGGAAGGTCCTGGGCAGAAATCTCGCGCCTGGCCCACGTGCCTTCGTCAACGAGCACCTCCCAATGCGCGGTTCCGTCACCGTGGGGCACCCACACCGGCTGACAAGCCCAATCCGGGCTCGGCAGCGGCTGCTTGTCGAAGTAGAGGCATCTCATGTTCATGGGGACGGCGCACTCCATTTGCTGAGCTTGATGTTGGCCAGCAAAAATCCAGATTGTCCGGAACCGTTCATATTGCCCACGTCTATCCGGTCCAGCTCGTCGGGTACTGTTGCCACCACAGGTTCTTGCAGGTATCCGTCAAAACCAACACAAAAATAATCAGTATCCCAGTAGATATCGATTGTGTGTTTTCCTTCCATGCCGTAGGGTTCCTCGCTGGCAAGATCGATATCGAGATTAACGGCAACACTATCCGCCACGATTTGGCAACGTAACAGGGACGGCTCGCCGGCGGGCAAGAACGCACGGATACAATTTAGTGAGCTTCCGCCGTCTGAAATCGCGACAAGCGTTTGCTCAGCACTCCAACACTCCTCCGTGTACCACAGGTAGGGCCAGGCAAAATCAAAGCTCAGCCTTCCATGTCCCGAGCTGGGAATGTTTCCATCGTCCCCTTTGTAGGCCAGTACGTCGGCCGTTCTCGTGGCAATCGCCCCTGACGTAGGTATCTGCGAAGTCATCCAATATCCCGGCTCGGCCTGCACGCCCCATACGTAGGTGTTTACCGTTGCGGCATCTCCGACGAAATCATCGTCGAGGTCGCCGTTGACAGGAAAGATTCGTAAAATGTCCGGATTGTCTGACTGAACTACCATCAGAACTCGGAGAAAATCTCCGTAATAGATCTTGTCTACGAGCACCGATATTCCACCAAAACGTTCTCCGACGACACCATTTGCAAGGTCGATATAAGCATATACCTTCTGCGCCTCGCTTCCTCGTTGCCACACCAGTTTTACCCAGTCCTTGTTGCCCGGTTTCAGAAAAACCGAGTAACAATGCCATGTTCCATCTGCAACGGAAATGGCCAGCTCTACGTAATGATCATCGTTATCCACGGAAGCAATAATTCCATCGGCGACAACTCGTCCATCCGGGCATTCGACGGCATTGGACGAGAACGTGCAACGCGTAGGCGTCCAATTCGTAAAATCTTCCGAATAGGGACAATAGTTTGTTCGCTGCGGCTCCGCGCGAAACCAGCCATGGTCGGCATAGTCGGAGTTATATTCGATTCTAAGGAAGTTTCCTCCCATCATGAATAACTTTGGGTTATCGTAGCCTGCGAGCTTCATCTCGGAATAAGCCGAACCCGTTCTTGTGCGCACCGTCGGTAAATAGGCTCCCATGGCGGTCATAGGCCAAATCGAAGATATTAAGCAAAAATGCCGATAAAATTCATCCTGCACGCCAGAGCTAATCCAATTATTTCCTATTTCTGAAACCACTGACAAAATCGCATGATTGCCAGTATCATATCCGTGTATCTTGCCAAGCTGAAAATACCAATCATCAAACGTTTCTTCGTAGATTGATATATCGAAAGATCCGGCTTGCGAGCCATTTATGAATACCCTTGCGAGGCCATCTCTATCGAAACAAATGCTGATAAAGTTAATGGAATTTTGCGAAACAGCGCAATTAACATATCTTTCAACTGGCATAGAATAAAGGCCTAAGAATAAATAATTTGTGTTAGAATTATATAAATAATAAGATAACTTATATGTAATATAATTTTTCGATAGCAGGGAATTTAACCCTATTCCACTTTTTAAATCAACAAAAATGTCTATGCACATATCATTATCGCCAACATCACCGTAATTGGCAGATAATGAACGCAACCAATCTCCGCCGTTGAATTTCGGACAATCTACCTCTGAATCTCCGAACGGATAACCTTTTAAGGCAATATTTTCCCCACCCTCAATGACGCCCATCTCTGACCATGGATAATCTACCGAAGAAGACAAATCTACAATCCGCTGACCGGGCACTCCGTCAATTACGAAATTTCCAGCATTTTGAGCGCTCATAGTGCGATTGATTGCCCAAAACAGCACGTCTCCACTGCCACCCGCTACACCGCGATTAAAGTGCCTTCTGATTTCTCGGGGCACTACGGCACCCGATAACCGGCAAGTGGCATCAAGGACAGGATTCCCCCGCCGTCGTCGGAATCGAACTCTATTGTGCAAAAATAGGTAGCATTATCTGGCACCGAAAACACCTGAGCGGACAGGGCAGGGAGGAACGTGCAGGATCCATCATCTACAGCAGTGCCAGTGGAGCTGCAAAATGCGCCCCAGCACGACACGCTCGGGCTCACCAGAATAATGTCACCTGCGGTGAATCCACTGTCCGTGCGCGCAGAAACTCCGGAGATGGTCAGAGCCACACCTTGCCCGATGATTGGACTGCCAAACACTTCACGAATTACGTGATCCGCCCTCCTTGTTTCACTCATAGGTATCCCCTAAAGATCAGTTGAGCCTTGGCCCCTGTCTCGATGTGGAAAGTCCAGTCACTCGCGGTTTCAATTTTCAAAATTTCCTTTTCCCCTGTCTGGAGAATTACCCAGTCTGGACTGGGAACCCCCTCACTATCCAACACTGGTACATGGTCACCGACCCCGAAGTACACAATCCCATCATAAGCCTGAACAGAATGATATCCCGGCTTGAGCTTGACCACCTCTGTCCCCTCAGACATGACACGGCAATCGTAGGCCTCCGTCATCGGGATGACTATCATGCCGATACCTCTCCGGCTGCCGGCACATAGACTACCGGCCATTTGTAAGCACTCGAGCTTTGACTTTGCCATTTGGTCATATACGCCCACGACTTCACCTCGTAGCCCGTAAGCGCCGCGAAGCGCTGGTAGAAGCGTAGGATTTTTTCGTTGTTCAATGTCGTCTGGCCTATCCAGGCGTTCTTGGCGTGGTTGAGCATTGTCAAATAGGCCTTATGGCGGTCCGCCTGCTGGAACCCGGCCTTGGCCAAAATCCCCAACATCGTATCCCCCTTGGTCACGGCATAGTAAGCCCCCTGCGTGGGTGTGGTCTCGGGGGCCAGCGGGTTCGCGCCCTCGGGGGGTTTGACGGCAACTAACGGCGCCGGCGCCGGCGGATCCTTCGGCACCAGGGGCATCGGATTCGGATCATCGGCATAGAGCGGCGGCGGTTCTTCAACCTTCTTTTCCGGCTCCTTTACAGGTTCAATGGTAGGCGTTTCTTTTGCCGGCGTCTTGACTACCAAAAAATAGATGAGACCGAGAATCGCCACGACGCCGGCGCCGATAGCCACGTGTTTTTTCGTTACCTTCGCCATATCCACAATCCTATCAAGACAAAAACCGCAACGATCACCAGCGGAACCCACCAATGCGCGGTCATCCAAGAAGCCGATATCTTAATGGACCGAATGAACTCCTTAGCGTCCAGGCTGCTTTCGGACTCGGGAATGTACGTCGATACCCCACCGGCCCCACCAGCCGACACGCCGATCAACGCGATTTGCGCCGCCATGATATCACGCACCGGCTCGAACACATAGATCACCCAGGGGTAGGCGCCATCGGTTGACCGCTGGTATTCCACTGCAGGACAGTCGATGGCCTCCAACTGCGCATCGATACCGGCAGGGATACCCGCCTTCGGCGAGAAAACGAACACAGCACTGTAATGGGTGCCTGCCTTTAGCGAGGCTGTTTGCGGCAGTAGATCTTTCACCGTTGTGGGTGTAGCCACCATGTCAGTACACCACCACTGGCGGCTGATATACCGGTCCGGTTCGTCCCGTGGCCTTTCCCGCTGCCTGGTAGAGCGGACCAGTGCGACCTGTAGCAGTGCCCGCTGCCGGCCCCTTGTGCATGTACCATACGACAATCAACAAAACGATTGCCGCCACGGCTACGATTATCATCTTGGTGCTCACGTCACCACCCAATCAGGAGACCCCGACGGCTCATCGGTGCGGGCCAGGGCCTTTCCAGCGGAAATTACCGGGGCAGCGGTAGTCGGAATCCCCGGCAACATCTCCATGAGCCCGTTGTCCAGAAGCTCGGCAGTGCCATCCACATCGACAACCGGAAGCGGTTCAACTAGATCCTCGCCTCCGAAATCGCCAAACTCCGGCAATGGCTCCGACCTACTTTTCCTCCACCACCAAATTGCCATCAACAGCAGCAAAATAATGGCCACTAAAAGAATCACCAAACCGCGGCGTTTCATGCGCCCTCCTTACCAGGAGATTGGCAGTTGCGCGTTTATCGTTCCACGGAAAGCAGCGGGTGAGATCACCTGGGACGGTACATATCCGGTCCACAACACCGCACGGTTGGCGGCATCAGACTCTTCCGCCTTCGCCCGGTTGATCGTGTCATCCGTACAGCCCATGTCCCGGAGCATCGCCCGTTCGGTGTTCGCGTCCGGCCTGTACTGGACGAGATAACCCACCTTGTAGTTGCCGGAATGGGTACCGTTGGCGTTGTTCAGGATCGCGCTGTCTTCAATAAGGGGAGTCTCGTCCGAATTGATTTCCCTGTCGCTCAAAATTTCCATCACCGTGGGCAGCGCTGCCGTTGTCTCCTCGAGATACTGACGCGCACATAGATACGATGGGTCCGTGCACCTGATCATGTCCTGGTGATCGGCGCCGTTGGCCGAGACCAGCAAGGGCCGGCCATCGATTGTCAACCCTAAATTGGTGACCCCCGTGGGGTCGAATGCCGTATCGGCATCATCCCCGACCCACAAACGACGCAGCCTGGAAGCGTAGCCCCTCGACGTCTTGAGCTCAACGGAGGGCAGATTCTCGGTATCTACCACCAGTTTCCGGATCACTGGCATCACAGCCCGCTTACTCCATGTCGTCACCAGGTCGATATCGACCCGGCAGCCGTCCTCGTCGAAATCCCAATAGTTCGAGATGTGCGTGGCCAGAGCAAAATTTATCTCCCCGGCCTCGAACTCGGACAGGGGCATGGCGCCCTCCATGTTGCCCCATTCTCCGCGAAACGGACCATCTGCCAGGATAAACGGGATAACGACGTCTCTGGTATTCGCCACGTCGAGTGTCGTGAAATCATTCACACCGAACAGGTAGTTTAGTGAGCGACTGGACGAGAACAAATGGCTGGTCATGAGATCGAGACCTGTGTTCCCGTTTACAATCAGGCCTCCGGATTTTGTTTTGATCGTGAGACTGGACAGGATGTTCAGGATTTGGGAGACAGTGGCACCTCCGGCACTGGTTTCCTCGCCGGTGAACCGCATGCGGAAAAGCACGGCAAGGACCATGCCCAGCAGCCCATTTTTCTGGTTTTGGAGCATCAAGAGCTTGTCGGCCCTATCAACCGCTCCGCCAGCGAGATCCGATTGGGTGTAGACATTGATTCTCTCAAGCATCTGCATCTCACACCTCCTTATGCGCTGGCTTCCAGTTTTGTCTTTGCGGCCTGGAATTGTTTAATAGACGCCGGAAGCACCAGCACCAACAGCACCAGCACCATTCCCACGATCACGAACGTCGCTCCGTTTTTACTCATATCAAATGCTCCTCTTTTGTTGCTGAAAACATATTCACTGTACAAATTATCAATCTGTTGACAGAGTGTCAACCAAAGTTTTAACATTACAGCAACACCATAAGGAGGCTTCTATGGCAAAAAAACGAAAAAAAACTTCCAAAAAACACAAAATGAAAATCGGTCAGACCAAGGTCATCAACACGCCTGCCGGTAAACGGCGGATCAAGAAGTTGTCGAACGGAAGGGTTAGGATAATCAGCAAAGCCTGATGATTTGTCAAGCCCTCAAACCTTCTGCGGAAATTTTGGAACCCCCTTATCGAGCTTGTTCCGCAATATGGTCCATTCATGCTCCCCCGCACTCTGAACACTTGCGGCAAGCTGGTCGCCGTCTCGACCGAAATTCTGGCGCACCCAACGCATATTATTGTCGCCCTCCAGAGGCCCCGAAGCCACGAAATTGGCCTGATTGCGTAGCAGGGGACTTATCCCAATCGCTTCCTGTGTATCGCACAGATAGTGAATTTTTTGCGGATCCCCCTCACGGTCCGGGATGTGTCTGCCCTGGCGAAAAATGTGTGACAACCGCACTCCTCGGCCTATCTCGTCGATGGGCCAGCGTCCCGAGCTTGGGGCCCATTCAGACACCTCGCACAGCACGATCAAAAAATCCCCCTCGTCGATGGCCAAACGCAAAAAGTCGCGATAGGGTTCCACGTCCACTCCCGCTCGCACCACGACGCGGGGGAGCACGCTGATACACTCCAGGCCCGCCGCTTCACTGGCATCCCTGCAAGCCTTCCAGAAACCATCCACGGAATCGACAATCGGACCGGCGCCGTCCCAAATCTCGGTCTCGTTATTCCTATCAAACACGAGCACCGAACGCACGACGGGAATTCCGTAGCTTGTCCAAGCTACGATCTTATCCGTCCATACCCGCTCCCGGGTACTTTTACCTGAACGCTGTTCACCCAGCAACAGTGCTCGGATTTGTGGTGTCTCCCTACTCACCTTTCCGCCTCTTTACGATCTTCTCTACCCCGGCCATGGCTAGGGGAAGGGCAAGGGCTCCGGTGCCACCCGCGGCGGACAACAACGCAAGTGTTCGCGGCGTCATCGTTCCACCAAGATACCGAGAGGCTTCCGCCCAGCCCTGCGAAACAGCCTTGAACGATGCATCGGAGGGCATTACGTCGCAATCGAGTAACTCTGCGAGCATCGTGTAGGTCGTGCGAAGCGGCGACACGAACAGCTCTGCGGGAACCATTGGCTCATCTAGCGGTTGTTCCGCGTCGTCGAAGAGCTCAGCCACTTTGGTACCAGGATGCTCATCCTTTATCCGTTGGATCAATACCTTTTTAGCTTCGCGTGCCCGGGACTCCTCTTCTTGTGCGCGTTTTAGCGCGGCGTACGGATCGGCTATCTGCTCAATCGGCTTTTTACGCCGGGGAACTCTTAAGGGCGCCGGCGCCGGCGGTCCGGTGTCTACACCATCGGGTGGCGGCGGCGGCTTCGGTGGCCTGCCGGCGTTGCTCTTACGAGGCGTTCCGTCCAGCTTTACACCAATGTCAACTACCGTTTCATTTTGTTCTTCACTTTCCATGTTCCCAGCGCTCCTTGAACCCAGCCCATGGGGTCTTCTCCAAATATTCACGCCTCTCCGGCGTATCCTGGCCGGATTCCAAAAATACAGACGTTGCGGCTTTTCGACCGACAGCGCACTCGAGATTTACCAGTCCCCGATAGACTCGCTCACGCAAAGTCTCCACGTCAAAACCACGCTTCACAGCAATCAACCCTCGACCCCAGCCATGGCCAAAGAACTCAGGAGCCCTACGTCGCAGCTCCGACCAGAGCGGCGCCTCGGTTCTATGGCGCGTCGCTCCGGTTGTTCCATCCCAGGGGCACAGCCGAAATCTATCCAGGCATGTACGCCATATATCTGGTATACAATCCCATACCTCTTTCAGTTTTGCAGTTCCCCCCTCCTGATAAACTATCTCCCCGTCACCCGAAATTACCGACCATTGTTGCTCTCGTATCCATTCCCGAGAACACCGAAACTCAAACCGGGCAACAACACCGTCACCACGCACCCAGCCTGCATGCAACCATTCCCCCTCTATGAGCGCCCTTGTGTTCCCCTCGAAATCCTGGGTTTTCTCATAGATTGATAACTGCAACCCACTGCGCGAGCCAATGTAACATGTGGGCAACAACCCCGTGCTTCCCACCACTTTAATCGGCACCAGTTTTTCAGTCTGCATACGCCTCGCCCGCAAGGACCATACCTCAGGTATCAAACCGATGTCCCCCCCAGCTATCAAGAGTCTGTATATCTCATTCGCCGAAGGCTCCCCGTCGCGTATCCAAACATCGGCACACAGATCTATCCTTCCAGGTATACGGTCCGCGTCGGTTGCGTCAATGCGGAATATCCGTTCCCAGTCCTGCATCGCTCGCAAGAAATCAACCCCCCCTGCCCATGCATGCCCGCGAGCTTGCACCTCGATAGGATACTGCTTGATTGGGTTGTCTACCTCTTCAGCAGTCGCCGGATCCTGGACGCGCACATACCAACCATCTCCTGATAATACGGTCGAATTTTTCCACACGTAGATTTGCATTTTCACAATGACCCCGGAAACCTCAACTTCCTCCTTCTCGGGCAGACTGCCGTATACCTCGGATGTTACAAACATGCGGTAATAAAATGTTCCCCAATCTATCCCAATTCGCAACACGGTTACCCTACCAACCGGTAAACGTCTAAGTAGTTTAAAATCTTCGCTATTCATCTAAACTCTTAGTAAAGCCCGATCCGTAGCAGGCGGGTGTTACACAGCCCCGCCCAAGAGCAAAAAATTGCATCGTTTCCTGAAGTCATAGTCCGCTGTTATTGGAATCTTCGATGAAGAATAGCTGTTCTTCTGTGAACCACCCCGAAGTTCTGCCGGAGGGTGTCCTGACACTGACGTCCAGTGGAACCTTGAACGAAACGCGGTATCTCTTCTGTTTTTCGTTATAGGCCTCAACGTGTCCATGGAACGACGGATGGTTTTCTTTCTTCCTCGCGGCCATGTATTTAGCCACCCCTCGGAGGTAAACCAGTAATGGGCACCCGATTCGATCACTTCCTTTCATTCTGTGCCTCTTCCCGGGGGGCCAGCCCCCCCCCAGTCCCCCTGAATTACCCGCATTTGATACATCCATCTTTCTGTGACTGTGCATAAACAGTACACACAGGCGTTCTTCCAGTTTTTTTGAGACAATCCGGACAAAGCCATTGCATCGATATCGTTGCAGTAACCCGCATTGCGTAAGAAAGTTTTCCACACGTTGATATCGGTGAGTCACAGGAATCGCATTGCAGTGGTTTATCCGTAATAAAATCGCCATCTTCCCGTGGGGCCAGCCCCCCGGCCCCCCCGGGTGAAGAGGGAGAAGGGAAGGACACCGGCTCCCGCGCGGGTTGGCTTGCGGCGTTTTTTCGTTGCTTCTTTTTCTCCTTCCTTAATCTCTTGGCGCAATCCAAGCATATCCATCCGCTTTCCACCGGACAGCCGTAGTCGGCAAGAATTGCATCGGCGATAAACTCGATAAAGGAACTACATAACTTGCATTCCATTATCAGTCTTCCAATCTCTTATTAATAAAAACATTGTTATCCCGTAAACCGATTATTGCCTTTGCCCCCTGAAGATCTCCAAGGATATCCGGGAGATTGCGCAAATCGCTCACCATGGCCCCCATTACCGCCAAGTCTTTTTTGAGCCATTTGAAACTCTCGCCTGAAAGCACGTTGTACTTCCAGAGCATGCGCCCTGAAAACTTACCACCAATGATTTGCAAGTGCCATTTCAGGTTCATGTTGTTGGATGATTTAGAACTAACTATTTCCACCATACGGATAGCCACTTCGTATTTTCCGTCTGATATCGGCTCATAATCATCACCTGGCTCGGGCTCGGGGGCTTTGGTGTATTCGGCATTCGCTTCCGCGAGGTAGGCTCGCAATTCTTTATCGTTTATCATCTTGTTCCTCCAAACAAAGATGGTGGCCAGGCGTGCGAAACGCTACCTGGCCACCATGGACATATGGAACGACGGCACACAGCATGCATCGTTCTCATCGTCGGACACGGAACACCATTGTCCGCGCCCAACACAAAATCCAATCCCATGGCGAACCGCCCAAGGTTTGCGGGGGATTGGCGTTTGCAGAATGAACCGGAACGGCGCCACGAATGGGGGGGGGCATAACGCCGTTCCGGTATGTGAACCCGGGAAATATCAGAAAAACCCGGGCGAACATCAAAGCGGGACGGACAGAGCGAAGGGGGGTAGGCCTGTCCGTCCCTGGGTTTGGAGGAACCCCGCTCGGTCGCGGCGCCCTCCCTTCTCCCGCGCGAGCACCACCCCGCGCGGCAGGACCTCCGGGAGTCGAACCCGGATATGTGCCCTGCGATCCTCATGCTGCTTTGATCACCAGCTCCAAAACCTCGGCATTTTTGCGCAGCACCAGCACCAAGGCCACGAGGGAGACCAACACCAGCACCGCGATGACACGGCCCATGGTGTCTTTTTTCACAGCGACAATCCCTGTTTTTTCTTCTGTCATTTTGCCACCAGATCCTGTGGTTCAGGGTCGGGAGCCGGAGAAAGACGCGCCTCGGACCACGGACCTCTCCGCACCCACACCCCCAGTGGTAAGATTTCTCGTTCTCCACTGGGATACAAGATCAACCAATCGCCGACCTTTCCCTCCATGCCATCGATCCGAATCGGTGCTCCGTGGGGCAGTGATTCGACCACGATCTGGCAAGCCTGAAAATCTAGAGTCATTGCGTCGTAATTCAGTTCGATTTCAATCGCCATATCAGCTCCTGACTGTCACGATATCCGCGATATCCTGCGGATAGGCACCTACCTGCATCATAATGAGCCGGAACATCCCTGTTATCCATTTATTCAACTGAACAACAGTTGTTGTTCTAACCCACTGGCCATAATCCATCCACATTTCAACGTCACTGCTCATTTCAACACCTGCTGATAGGATTCGAGTCGGAAGGCCATTTCCATAATTTTTGACAACAGCGAGGTTATCACAGGATCGGATGGGATCCTTGGGTCAGCTGCCATATGGAATATTTTCACACCAACAGCACTCGTCCGTATATCTTGCACATTGACTCCGTCAAATACGTCACAGAGTAGGCTCACGAGCGTTTCATAGCTATCCCTGTTATCCATTGGATCCCTCCATCCGTATAATGTTTTTGGCAATTCCATTTACGAGAGCTATCAGGCGCTGCGGCGCATCAATATCCTTCAACTCGCCTAACAGGGCGCGCAATGCGGATTCCTCGTCTCCTGGCCCGCCACCATGCACCAGGATCCATTCCGCTTCGAGTGCTTTTTCCACGAGTGTCCCAGGAAGTTGCCCCTTGATTATCCCCCAGGCGTTAGCCATTGATTCCGCAATGGCGGCATGGCGCTCTTCCGACGTTGTAGTACCTCGACAGGAAAAGCCAATATCGGTCACGATGCCGATCAACCGCATCAAGATCTTTGTGTCGATCATACCCATACCCCCCCCTTGCTGCGCCTTGCCGCGCGCAATGCGAGCAATCCGGCAATTTTTGCGAACTCAACAATCAGATGGTCTTGTCGCTGTTTGTTATTCAGCAAAGACTTGTTGCATAGTGGACAAAATGTACTCTTTGCTATTGGCATCCTTGTTCTACCGATAGCGATATCGAGGTTTTCAGCGGTAATTTCGCAGTTTGACCGCTCAATTTCCTCGCAAACCTCCTGAATCGCAGGCACGTTTCTCATTGGTCCCTCCGTGATTCCACCCCCACCATAGTTGACATAATATATATTCGGCAGACGCGGAAAA
>Ga0154632_1079_pt1 | contig 16274 bp, 11 predicted proteins | sample Rifle2008BG13ft_FD_116061 | JGI IMG/M metagenome (GOLD analysis project Ga0154632, IMG submission 116061) | Chloroflexi bacterium RBG_13_53_26
CGGTTTGGTGAATAAGGCCGTGCCGGCAGATAAGCTGGATGAGGAGACGCTGAAGTTGGCGAAGGCCATAGCTCTTCTTCCCCGCGATGGCATCGCCATCGGCAAGGCAACCCGCCATATTATCTACGATCGGATAGGACTGATCAGCGACTTCATACCCGCGTACATTTCGCATACTCTCTTCACTAACCTGAGATGGGAAGATGATGAATTCAACTTCTTCAAGGAGAGAAGGGACAAGGGCAGTGCCAGAGATGCCTTCCATGCAAGGGATCAACGCTACAAGAGCCTGGGGTTATAGGAACAGTACAAGCTCGTCCTTTGCTTTGGAAAGATATGCGCCACGAAACGATAGGTTTCGCACGTGCGAAGCCTATCGTTTTTTCCTCGTTGAACTCGTTTTTCGGCTGAAATTCGCTGTGTTATACTGGGCTGTCAAGAGCTAATTTCGGAGGGTCTTTCATGATTGACGAATTGAAGGTATTTACCGGCAATGCCCACCCTGCTCTAGCCCAAGGAATTTCCGATTACCTGGGGATACCTTTGGGGAAGGCAGAGGTCAGTGAATTTGCCAATGAGAACACATTCGTTCGCATCCTTGAGAGCGTCAGAGAAAGGGATGTTTTTGTCGTCCAGCCAATCTGCTCACCGGTGAACAGGAGTCTGATGGAACTCCTGATCATGCTCGATGCGGTGAAACGTGCCTCGGCAGGGAGGATAACCGCGGTGGTTCCCTACTATGGTTACAGCCGCACCGACAAGAAGGATCAACCGCGTGTCCCGATAACGGCAAGGCTCGTAGCCGACCTCATCACTGTAGCAGGAGCCAACAGACTGCTGACCATGGACCTGCACGCCGGACAGATTCAGGGCTTCTTTCAAATACCTGTGGACGAACTCACCGCCCTCCACCTTATCAGCCGCTATTTCAAGAAAAAGGCAATTGAAAACCTTGTAGTGGTGGCCACCGATATCGGAATTTCCAAGAGGGCGCGGGACCTGGCGGAAAGGCTCAACGCTCCATTGGCTATTATCGAGAAGAGGAGAGTGTCAAATACTGGCAAAGCCGAAACTCTCAATGTTATTGGTGAAGTGAAGGGAATGCGCGTTCTAACTGTAGACGATGAGATAGACACGGCAGGATCGCTTGTTGGTGCGGTAACTGCCCTGCACCAACAGGGGGCAAAGGAAATCTACGCCTGCTGCACTCATGCGGTGCTGTCTGGAGCGGCAATGGAGAATATTCAATCCTGCCCGGTGAAGGAAGTGGTGGTTACGGACACTATCCCAATCACCGGGAACAGGAAGATAAAGAAGATCACCGTACTGTCCGTGGCACCTCTCCTGGGAGAATCAATCCATCGCATCCACACCGGTCTATCTATGGGTGCTATGTTCGAAGAATTCGAGGGGTAGTTCAGAAGAGATGTTGAAGTGGTTGGGCAGCCTGGTTGATTCCAACGAGAGAGAGCTAAAACGGCTGCAGCCCCTGGTTGCCAGGATAAACGCCCTGGAGCCAGAATTCGAGGGTCTTACCAGCGCAGAACTGCGCAGCAAGACCGATCAGCTCAAAGCCCGTTACCAAGATAAGAACAAGCTCGATGAACTCCTCCCCGAGGCTTTTGCCGCCGTGCGGGAGGCAGCCAGGCGCACCATCGGTCTGCGTCATTTTGACGTGCAACTGGTGGGGGGAATCGTCCTTCATCAGGGAAAGATCGCAGAAATGAAGACCGGGGAGGGGAAGACGCTGGTGGCTACCCTGCCTTTGTACCTCAACTCCATAACTGGTCAGGGATGTCATCTGGTCACCGTCAACGACTATCTGGCAAAGCGTGATTGCCATTGGATGGGTCCTATCTATCATGCATTGGGAGTAAGCGTGGCCACCATCCAACATCAGGATCAGTCAAACACCCAGCCTTCGTCTCTTGTTTACGATCCCGAGTATGAATCCGAAGACCAGAGGTGGCACCACCTGCGACCTGTCTCCCGGCGGGAAGCGTACCAGGCTGATATCACCTATGGCACCAACAATGAGTTTGGCTTCGATTACCTGCGAGACAACATGGTGCTCGACCTTTCACATTGTGCACAGCGCCCCTTGAACTATGCCATAGTGGACGAGGTGGACTATATTCTCATCGATGAAGCCCGCACCCCTCTAATCATCAGCGGCGCGGCTGAAGAATCGGCACAGAAGTATGCCATCTTCGCACAGCTTGTGCCCCAGTTGGTGAAAGAATCGGACTATACCGTAGACGAGAAATCGAGATCGGTTGCTCTTACCGACAACGGCATAGGCAAGGTCGAGAAGCTGCTCAAGAAAGATGGACTGCTCAAGGCACCCAACCTTTACGATCCCAGCAATTATGCCCTTACACATTACCTTGAGAGCGCTCTCAAAGCCCACGTTCTCTTCAGGAGAGACAAGGACTACGTCGTAACTAAGGGAAAGGATGGGCCAGAGGTTGTCATCGTCGATGAGTTCACCGGGCGGCTGATGCCGGGGCGAAGATACTCTGAAGGGCTGCACCAGGCGATAGAGGCAAAAGAGCGGGTAAAAGTACAGCGAGAGAGCGTGACACTGGCAACTATTACTTTTCAGAACTACTTCAGGCTTTACAAGAAGCTGGCTGGGATGACAGGCACGGCAGCTACAGAGGCCGAGGAGTTCAGCAGAATATACAAGCTTGAGGTGGTGACCATTCCCACTAACAAAGAGATGATTCGTGAAGATTACCCTGATCAAATATACAAAACAGAAGAGGCCAAGTTTCGCGCCGTATGCAATGAAGTAGAGAAGCTCTATACCGAGCAGCGCCCGGTTCTGATAGGTACCACTTCCATCGAGGCTTCGGAACGCCTCAGCGAACTGCTGCAGAGGAGGGGGGTACTCCACCAAGTACTGAACGCAAAACATCACGAGAAAGAAGCCCACATCATCGCGCAAGCGGGCAAGCCAGGGGCAGTGACAGTGGCAACCAATATGGCTGGACGGGGTGTCGACATCATCCTGGGCGGGAATCCTGAGGAACGGGACAAAGAGGAGTGGCTGTCAGACCACAACAAGGTGGTAGCTCTCGGTGGTCTCCATATAGTAGGCACTGAGAGACACGAAGCCAGGCGCATTGACAACCAGCTCCGCGGTCGTTCAGGGCGCCAGGGTGATCAGGGGAGTTCTCGCTTCTATATTTCCCTCGACGATGATGTGGTGCGTCGTTTTGGAGGCGACAGAATCAGAGGGATCATGAACTGGGCCGGAATTGACGACAATGTTCCTATAGAGCATTCGTTGGTGAACAAGGCTATCGAGAGTTCTCAGGTTCGAGTTGAGGGCCATCACTTTGAAATCCGCAAGCATCTAGTTGATTACGATGACGTGGTGAATAAACATCGAGAGGTTATCTACGAAGAACGAAAGAAAATCCTCAACAACACTGATATCAAAACCCATATCCAGTCCATGATTCGCGATGAACTCAGCCAGCTCGTGGCAGCACGTATTGATGGAGAGCAACCTGACATAGATGGCTTACTGGAAGACGCAAATCGAATTATGCCTCTACCTCCCGAGCTAAACAGCCAGACAATCTCACAGTTGCGCCCAGAAGAGATCGAGGGAAAACTGATCGAATATGCAGCCTCTCTATATGAGAAAAAAGAAGAGGAGATCGGTGCCAACAACATGCGCATACTGGAGCGCCTGGTGATGCTGCGGGTCATGGACAACCTGTGGACAGAACACTTGACCATGATGGACCACATGCGCCAGGGAATTGGCTTGCAGGCTGTAGGACAAAGCGACCCTTTGGTTGCCTACAAGAAAGAGGGGCACGCTCTTTTCCAGAGTCTTCTGGCCAACATTCAGCATGACCTGGTAAACACCATCTACCGTGTGGATATCGTGAAGAAAGAGACCACAAAGGCAGAGGCCAACAAACGGAATGCGGTTCCTGCCAACAAGACCATAGGTCGCAATGACCCCTGTCCCTGCGGCAGCGGCAAGAAATACAAGAAGTGCTGCGGCAAATGAATGAAGAACAGCGAAGTCGCCCAGGTATTTCAGGACATCGCTGACCTCCTTGAACTCAAGGGCGAAACCCTCTTCAAAGTCAGGGCATACCAGAAGGCCGTCCGCTCCATCGAGCATCTGCCAGTGGAGTTGGCGCAACTCACAAAGGAAGGCAAGCTGAGAGAAGTCCCCGGAATAGGGGATGCGATCGAGAAAAAGATCGTAGAATTGTTGACTACCGGACGCCTCAAGTACTACGAAGACCTTCGATCTGAATTTCCCGAAGGAATCATCTCACTGCTCCAGGTGCCGGGCATCGGCCCCAAAACAGCCATGCGGCTTTCAACCGAACTCGGGATAAAGTCATTAGAGGATCTCGAGGCAGCAATCGTCGATGGCAGAGTGGTCGGATTGTCCCGCCTCGGTGAGAAGACAGCCGAGAATATTCTGCGCCACCTCAGGTCGGTGCGCACCAAGGAACAAAGGATTCCCATTGGCACAGCTCTTCCCCTGGCTGAAGATATCATGATGTCCCTCCAGCAGCATTCCCAGATACGCAATCTCACTCCTGCAGGAAGTCTACGTCGCTTTAATGAGACAATAGGAGACATCGATCTCATGGGGACTGCAGATGATGGCGAGGCAGTCATTGCGGCCTTCACCAGGCTACCTCAAGTGAAGGAGGTACTGGCCAAAGGTGGGACCAAGGCAAGTGTGGTCACTCATCGGGATCTTCAGGTGGACCTTCGAGTAGTAGAGCACGACGCCTTCGGCTCACTACTCCAGTATTTTACGGGAAGCAAGCAGCACAACATCGTGCTGAGAGAAAGAGGACAGCGGCAGGGACTCAAACTGAGCGAATATGGTATCACCGACCTCCAGAATGGGAGATTGGAGAAATTCGCAGCAGAGGAGGACTTTTACCATCGGCTAGGGCTCCAGTTTATCCCACCGGAATTGCGAGAGGGGCAACACGAAATTGAAAGAGCGGCAGAGAACAGTATCCCGGAGCTGCTGGGTATTTCGGACATAAAAGGGGACCTTCATATTCATACAGAGTGGAGCGATGGGCGTGACTCAATAGAAGCTATGGCCACAGGTGCTCGCAACCTGGGGTATCAGTACATAGCGGTAACCGACCATTCCAGAGGTCTGGGAATTGCGCATGGCTTGAATGAAGAACGCTTAAGAGAACAAATGCTAGAAATCGGAAGGCTAAATGAAAGGCTGGAGGGCATCCATATCCTTACCGGCACAGAGGTAGATATCCGCGCTGATGGCAGCCTTGACTTCGCCGATGAGCTTCTTAGAGAACTCGACGTGGTGATCGCTGCAGTCCATTCTTCCATGGGGCAAGATCAAGACAGAATGACTCAAAGGGTTCTTAGAGCGATAGAGAACCCCCACGTGGATATGATTGCCCACCCCACATGCAGGCTGCTGGGCCAACGAGAGCCTGTCGCTCTGGACTCAGAGACCGTTTTCCGCGCTGCAGCCCAAACCGGCACAGCCCTGGAGATCAACGCCATGCCAGATCGCCTTGATCTCAGGGATATCCATATCTTCAGGGCAAGGGAACTTGGCGTAAAGCTTGCTCTAGGCACCGATGCTCATAGCACCGAGCACTTGCTGTACATGCGATTCGGTATGGGGATGGCCCGTCGCGGCTGGTGCGAAGCCAAGCATATCCTGAACACTCTGTCAGTAGAAGAAGTCTTAGCATCCCTGGCACAATGATAGAATACACCGAAGCGCAATCCGCCCAAGGTAAGACTCTTTCTATTGACCAGGCTGGATTCTCTCGTTTAACATAGCTTGTTCATGAAAAGAAAGCAGCTAAGGTGGGATAGTGAGCAAATCCGCGCTCTGCGACAGCATTTGGGCTTCACCCAACAGCAGATGGCTGATGAACTGGGCACTCGACAGCAGACCATCAGCGAGTGGGAGACAGGGATGTACGAGCCTCGCGGTACCTCTTCAACCCTGCTTACCATGATTGCCGAGAAGGCAAGTTTCGACTACGAAACGACGCCCGCTCGGAAAACAAAGCCCCGAAAAGCTTGACGTGATACACGTAACCGTGTAGAATCAAGCACATGGTAGCAGGGGAGTACATATCCCACAGAATAGGTCAATAGCGAGCGCCAAATGCTTCCAGCGACCGTTGTCCACCACAACCCGTACTCTGTGGGACAGGCACCCCAGCGATGACTGAACTCATATCCTCAATCAAGCAACCGGAGGTCTAAGGAGAGACAGGTCTCCGCCAATATCGCCTCGAGGCAGAACCGAGAGGATAATTGAAGCAAGACCAAGGGACATCAATCAAAGAGAGTCTCCTCACCGAGGTCTGGCGACAACGACTAGTAGACAAAGCCTCCTTATCGACCAGTGATGGGAAGAGGATACGAGTTCTACACCCGGGCAGAAAGAACATCGACAGCGGTCCCGATTTCTGCAACGCGCTCATCACTGTCGATGGAGAACGGCTGAAGGGAGATATTGAGATTCACGTAAGCTCCCGCCAGTGGCAAGCTCACGGGCATCATAAAGACCCAGGATTCAACAGTGTCATTCTTCATGTGGTCATGTGGGATGATGATAGAGGAACCAGTCCTCTCCATAGTGGAGGAGGCATACCTATCCTAGCCCTCTCCCCATATTTGAATGGATCAATGGAGGAACTGAGCCATGCTATGCAGTCATCAACAACACCTGATGAGCCTTGCCGCAAAGCATTGAAGCAAAATGGCAGGGCATCAGTACTCGACGTGCTCAACAAAGCCGGAGAGGAGCGCTTCTATTCCAAAGCAACGAAATTCAGAGCCGCAATGACCTCCAACGAGGCGGAGCAGGTCCTCTATGAAGGCATGTTGGCAGCCTTGGGCTATGCCAAGAATAAGGAACCTTTCGAGGAGTTGGCTCGACTGCTGCCGTTAAGGCTGCTAAGCAAGTTTGCCAGGAGAGGAAAGACCCTGGAAATCCAAGCTTTGATGTTAGGCGTAGCCGGGTTGCTCCCTAAGAATCTCCAGATGGTGAGCAGGAAGACACCATCTGGCATGCACAATGATTTCGAGGTGGATCGACTCCTGCAGACATGGAGTTCTTTCGGCATCAAGGACACAATGAATAGATCCCAGTGGCGATTATTCAGGGTCAGACCGGAGAATTGCCCAACACGCCGCGTCATAGCTGCCAGTCACTTACTAGCCAGATGCAGAGGAGATTTGATGAGAAGCGTGCTTGTTCGATTGAGCCAACCCTCCAGCAGCAGGGCCCAAAGGGAACTCGAGCGAAGTCTCATGGTAAAGGCTGATGGCTACCGGGCATCTCATTTCCGCATCGGGGTCGAAGCTGGTCAGCGTCCAAGCTTGATTGGACAGAGCAGGGCTAGAGACATCATTGTGAACGTCGTATTGCCGTTCTGCTTCGCTTGGTCAGAGACAAAGCCCGACGCCTGGCTCAGGAAGCGGTCGAAGGAACTTTATGTAAACTACCCCAGGCTGCAAGAGAACTGGATTACAGAATATATGCGAAGGCAAATCTTCGGTGATGAGTCTGCAGCCGGGTTACCATGCACAGCATGCCATCAACAAGGCCTCATTCACCTGTATATGGCCTTCTGCGCCGAGCACAGATGTCATGCTTGCCCACTAGCTTGCGGGGATGCCACGGGTCATTGCTAGTCGGCCAGTGCGGGCTATCTCCCTGATCCCAAAGCTGCCGAGCAGTCGAAACAAGGAGTTCAATTTCTCTTCATCCCCGGTCACTTCGACAATGAGGGAGTCAGAGGCAACATCCACAATATTAGCCCTGAAGATGTCCACAATCTGAATGATCTCACTACGATTGGCTGATGTAGTCTTCACCTTAATCAAAGCCAGCTCTCGATCTACTACGCTGTCTTGAGTAATATCATGTACCTTAATCACGTCGATGACTTTGTCGAGCTGCTTTCGTACCTGCTCCACCGTAGCCGAGTCACCATTGACAACAATGGTCATCCGAGAGATGCCTTCTTTCTCGGTATGCCCCACGGTGATGCTCTCAATGTTGAAACCCCGTCGGCGAAAAAGGCTGGCTACTCGATTGAGCACCCCAGGCTTGTTGGCAACCAGAGCAACCAGGATATGCTTTTCGGAGGCCATCACCATCCCCCTTTCAGATTTCGGCCCATACCTTCAGGGCGCTGCCAATGAACAACCTTGGTTTGACAAATGAGATGCAAGTCATTCGCTCACACGGTCACTACCAGGAGCCACCAGTTCCGTCCTCGGCGCCTCGATGAGATCGGCAAGCGCTGCACCAGGAGGCACCATAGGGTAGACATTCTCTTCTGGCTCGACCACGAAATCGATCAGAAATGGCCCTGAATGCTCCATGGCTTTCTGGATTGCAGGAATCACTTCCAATCTAGTCCGCACTCTCATGGCTGGGATACCATAGGCGTCAGCAATCTTGACGAAGTCTGGACCACTCAAGGGAGTGGCTACATAGCGGCGCCCGTAGAAAAGCTCCTGCCACTGCCTAACCATTCCCAGAAAACCGTTGTTAATAATAGCTATCTTGATAGCCGTTTTCTCCTGGGCTACGGTTGCCAGTTCCTGTATGGTCATCTGGAAACCACCGTCGCCAGCTACACACCAGACCGTTTCACCCGGGCAGCCGACCTTGGCTCCTATTGCCGCTGGCAATTCGAAACCCATCGTTCCCAAACCACCAGAGGAAATGAGTGTGTTTGGCTTCTTATAGCAGAAACACTGCGCCGACCACATCTGATGCTGCCCTACACCGGTGACAATGATAGAGTTCCCCTCAGTGACCTCGCAGATACTATGAATCACATACTGAGGGATGAGATCGTCCCCTTCCCTGACAATCCTTGGTGGGTGACACTGCCGCCATGCCTCCATCTGGCTAATCCAGTCAAGGCGGGCCCGAGTGATAACCTCTTTGTTCAAATCCTTCAGGACGTCTCTGGCATCCCCCACAATAGGAACATCCACTCTTACGTTTTTCCCGATTTCAGCAGGGTCAATATCAACATGGATGATGCGGGCCTTCGGAGCAAAGGCACTCACCTTAGCAGTAGCCCGGTCATCAAATCTCATGCCGACTGCAATGACAAGGTCAGCTTCATTCACCGCCATGTTGGCATGAGCCATGCCATGCATTCCCAACATACCCAGGCTCAGCATATGATTCTCGGGGAAAGAACTGATGCCCAACAGGGTGGTGATCACTGGTATCTGGGCTTTTTCTGCTAGTTCTCTAAGTTCCTCATATGCTCGGGAAATCACTACACCTCTTCCGGATATAATCACCGGACGCTGGGCCTCGTTTATGAGACGGGCTGCCTTCTTGATCTGGGCAGCATGCCCGCGGAGGATCGGTTTGTAGCCAGGGAGATCTACCTTGGCAGGATAGTGGAATTCAGCCTCCTCGACAAAGACATCACGAGGGACATCGATCAGCACTGGACCTGGTCTGCCCGTGGTGGCAATATGGAAGGCTTCCTTGAGAACATTAGCCATCTCCGCAGCGCTCATAACCACGTAGTTATGCTTTGTAATAGGCAGTGTAATGCCAGTTATGTCTATCTCTTGGAAAGCATCCTTGCCGATAAACGGTCTGGCTACCTGTCCGGTCAGGGCTATGACAGGAGAGGAATCGAGGTAGGCATTGGCAATCCCGGTTACCAGATTGGTGGCGCCAGGTCCTGAAGTAGCGCAACATACCCCAGCTCTTCCCGCAGCCCTGGCATAGCCATCGGCGGCGTGAGCCGCCCCCTGTTCGTGGCGAACCAGTATATGCCTCAACTGCGGATACTGGGGCAGCGTGTCATAGAAAGGCAGCAGGGATCCGCCTGGAAAACCGAACATGACCTCTACGCCCTCTTTTATCAGGCTTTCACAGATAATCTGGGCACCCGTTAGTCTCATTCCCGCTCCCTACGATACAAAGACTGCCCCACTGCTTGCTGAACTCACCATCTCAGAATACCGCTTCAGATAGCCAGCAGCTACCTTGGGCTCGAAAGGAGGCAACTTCGACAATCGATTCTTCAGCTCACGATCGGAAAGTTCAATGTCAAGCGTGCGCCTGGCGATATTTATGCGTATTATATCACCATCTCGGACAGCGGCGATAGGCCCTCTAGCCGCTGCCTCCGGTGAAACATGACCAATTGCTGCACCCCTGGTTGCACCGGAAAAACGTCCGTCTGTTATCAGCGCCACCTTGCCATCCATGCCCATGCCGGTGAGGAGTGAAGTGGGTGTCAACATCTCCGGCATCCCCGGGCCTCCCTTTGGCCCTTCGTAGCGGACGACCACTACTTCGCCAGCCTTGATGCTTCGGCTCATGATAGCCGTCGTAGCTTCCTCTTCCGAGTCAAATACCCTGGCCGGACCTCGATGCGAAAGCATCTCAGGTGCTACTGCAGCAGCCTTCACTACCGCGCCCTCAGGAGCCAGATTCCCAAAAAGAATGGCAAGGCCTCCCTTTGCAGAGTAGGGAGCAGATGTGGGGTGAATTACATTCTCATTCCTATTCCTGGCAGTGGCATTTTCATCGCTGAGCGATCTCCCTGAAACCCTGACCACTCTGGGTCTCAGTAGTTTGGCTTTCGACAGCTCCGCCATCAATGCAGGAACACCGCCGGCAAGGTCGAAATCCTCGATATGATAGTCTCCTGTCGGGCTGAGCTTACACAGGTAGGGAGTCCTATCGCTTATGTCATTGACCATCGATAGCGGGAATTCAACCCCAGCTTCGTGGGCAATGGCCATAAGGTGGAGAACAGAATTAGTGCTTCCACCCAGCGCTGTATCGACCACAAGAGCATTGTAGATGGAGTTCCTGTTGATGATGTTGCGCGGTCGGACGTCTCTGCGAAGGAGCTCCATGATGGCCAGGCCGGTGGCCTTGGCCAATCGAATGCGCCTGGCATCCACAGCAGGGATGGTTCCATTGCCACCAAGCGCCATCCCCAGCGCCTCAGTCAGACAGTTCATGGTGTTGGCCGTAAACATTCCCGCACAACTGCCACAGCCAGGGCAAGCGATCTCCTCCAATTCTCTCAGCTCCGCCTGGCTCATCTTTCTTCTGGCCACTTTGCCCACTGCCATGAAGACCGAATTGAGATCAACTGACTGAGCTCCCATTCTGCCAGCCAACATAGGTCCACCGCTGACAAAGATGGAAGGAACATTGAGTCTTGCCGCTGCCATGATCATCCCTGGAATGATTTTGTCACAGTTAGTGACGAATACCAGCGCATCAAAGGCATGTGCCTGGGCCACTATCTCTACTGAATCAGCAATAATTTCGCGACTGGGCAAACTGAATCTCATACCGAAGTGATTCATGGCAATACCATCACAAACAGCAATGGTATTGACTTCAAAAGGCGTACCTCCAGCCTGACGCACCCCGCTTTTCACTGCCTCAGCAATGCTGCGCAAGTGAATATGTCCAGGGACAACCTCAGTGAAGCTGTTTACAATACCGATGAAAGGTTGCCTTATCTCCTTCTCGGTACATCCCAGGGCTCTCAGCAGAGCGCGGTGCGGAGCACGCTCAATACCTGACTTTACGATATCGCTCTTCATTGCTGCCTCACCTCTTTTCATACATCACGGCCTTTTGAGTGTGCCTACTATGATAACGTACCGCCAATGGTTTGCAAAGTGTTTGCTCCGTTGCGAGTTACATAGTAGAATCTAAATCAGGCACTGTATCATAGTCTTGCGACAGGGCTAGTCTCTCCGAGCTAGCCCTTATAGTGTTTGGGAGGTAGTTCATTAACTTATCTTGCTTGACCTCTACAACAAAGGAAATTCCAGCTTACCGCCGCTTCATTTCCGAATTCCGCGAGAAAACAGCGAGACACCCGATAGCGGTTCTTCATGCTGCTCAGCCGTATCTGGTGGCAGCATTACATGAGGAACTGGGGACTCCAATACTGGTGGTGGTACCAACCACCGAAGAAGCCAAGAACTTCTACGAACAACTGCTCGTCTGGCACAGTGACACATCCAGGATACTGCTGTTTTCAAAACCTGACGCCCTACCCTATGAGCAACTGCCCCCCGACCCGCTAAAGGAACAACAGAGATTGCAGGTTTTGGCCGGCTTGGCAGAGGCCCAAGACAACCCCAAGTCAGATAATCAATCCCTCATTGTGGTCAGTTCCGCCACCGCGCTGGTAAGGAAAACCATCCCACCAGGTGAGTTTAGGGCTGCCTGTCACAGTGTGAAGCAGGGCATGAAGGTCGCTCCCCTTGAACTACTGACCAGATGGAGTAGCATGGGATACGAGAGAGTCGAACTGGTAGAGGCACCAGGCACAATGAGCCACCGTGGGGGCATTCTCGATGTCTATTCGCCCAATAGCGAACTACCGGCCAGAATCGAATTCTTCGGCAATCAAATAGAGAGCATCCGTCTCTTCAACCCCCAGTCGCAGCGCTCCCTGAAACTGGTGCCATCAATAGAACTGGTAGTTGCCCGCGAGACTGCCTGGCCGGGCACTGCGACGCTGATTAGCTACTTGCCACCAGACTCCCTCATCATTCTGGTTGATCCTGGAGGGGTAGAAGCCTCTGCCAATGAACTGGACTTGCAGTCAAAGCAGACGCGCAGGCAACAGGTGGAGAAAGACGAATTGCCGGATGATACTCCAGTGCCTTACTTCACCTATCCAGAGCTGGAAGCGAATCTCGATACAATAGAGCGCCGTTTGATCCTGACCAGGTGGGCTGCTGAGCATAGTGAGAATGATCCAATAACCTTCACCTCTCCTCACAGCTACGCCGGGCAGTTGGAGCACTTTATTGAAGACATGAAGCAACTCCTTCAGGAAGGATACCGTGTGCTCATTGTTTCGCAACAAGCAGCCAGAATCAGTGAACTGCTTCATGAAAGCAACGTGATTGCTACTCCTCTCGCCAGCATTGACCATCCTCCACAAAAGGGCTCTCTTACTCTGATTCACGGTTCTGTCTCCGAAGGCTGGATAATGGGCCATGAGCTAGCGGTGCTAACCGATGCTGAGATATTCGGCTTTGCCAAGCAACTGCGGCAGACAAAACCACGACCGCTGCAAGGCAAAGGCATCCTCCCTGAGCTATCCCCGGGGGATTACGCAGTGCACGTTGACCACGGCATCGGCCGTTTTGTTGGCATGAAGAAGCTCTGCTTTGACCACGCAGAGCGGGAATATCTAACACTGGAATATGCCGCTGGAGATGTGCTCTATGTCCCGACTGATCAGTCGGATCGTGTCAGCCACTACATCGGTTCAGCAGGGTCAACCCCTACCCTGAGCCGTCTAGGTACCCAGGAATGGGCAAGAGTCAAACAGAGGGTCAGGGAATCAGCCAAAGAGATGGCAAAGGATCTGCTCAACCTATATGCAACAAGAGAGGTTGTTCGTGGTTTCAGCTTCTCACCTGACACTGCATGGCAACAGGAATTGGAGGCATCCTTCCCTTATATAGAGACTCCCGACCAGGTAGAAGCAGTGAACCAGGTCAAAGAAGATATGGAGAGACTCAGGCCCATGGACCGCCTGGTCTGTGGCGATGTAGGCTACGGCAAGACAGAGGTCGCCATCAGAGCATCCTTCAAGGCAATGAGCGATGAAAAGCAGGTGGCCTTTCTGGTCCCTACGACTGTGCTGGCACAACAACACTTCAACACTTTTGCACAGAGACTGGCTGCCTTTCCCATAAAGGTGGAAATGCTGAGCCGATTTCGCGCCGACAGGGAACAACGAGCTATCATCGAAGGGCTAAAGAATGGCAGTGTGGACATATGTATCGGCACTCATCGACTGCTGCAGAAGGACGTGATCTTCAAGAATCTGGGATTGGTCATTATCGACGAAGAACAGAGATTCGGTGTAGTCCACAAGGAGCTTCTCAAGCAGCTACGAAAGGAGATCGATGTACTCACTATGACAGCAACACCGATCCCGCGCACCCTCCACATGGCGCTGGTAGGTGTTCGGGATATGAGTACTCTGGAAACACCTCCTGAGGAGCGACTGCCTATCAAGACCTACGTGGCTGAATACAGTGAACCGCTCATCCGGGAGGCAATAGTCCGTGAACTGGAACGCAACGGTCAGGTCTTCTTCGTCCACAATCGAGTCCAGAGTATCGCCCTTGTGGCCCGTAGAATCAGGGAGCTTGTGCCGGAGGCAAAGATAGCCATTGCCCACGGGCAAATGGATGAGGCTGAGCTAGAGATGACCATGATCGACTTCAATGAGAGTAAGGTCGACGTTCTGCTATGCACTACCATCATCGAATCGGGCCTGGATATACCTAATGCAAATACCCTTATCGTCAATGACGCCAACAAGCTGGGGCTGGCGCAACTGTATCAGCTGCGTGGCAGGGTGGGACGGGGCAGTAACCGTGCCTATGCCTACTTCCTGTATACCAAAGGGAAGCACTTGACTCCCACGGCAGAGAAAAGGCTTCAGACAATCTTCGAGGCCAGCGAACTGGGTGCCGGTTTCCGCATAGCCATGAAGGATCTGGAGATCAGAGGAGCGGGTAACCTGCTCGGTTCGGAGCAGAGCGGACATATTGCGGCAGTGGGCTTTGGACTCTACTGCCAGCTACTGGCAGAGGCAGTGCAGGAATTGAAGGCAAACCAATCAGGAGATGCCGGAGCAACCATGAAAGTCCTACCCAACACTGCTCCCAGCATAGACCTGCCACTCTCCGCTTACATCCCAGAGGACTATGTGGCAGATCCGACTACACGGCTGACCCTCTACCAGAGAATGGCAAGAACTGTATCATCTGCGGAGGTTGAGGAGCTGCACAACGAATTGAGGGATAGGTTCGGCAGATTGCCCCCACAGTTAAGGAATCTGCTCTACCTGGTGAAGATCAAAGCGACAGGTGCTCAAGCCAAGGTACAATCAATCACAAAGGGGAACGGCCAGATAGTGATCAGACTCAGGGAAGGGTATAAGCCCGACCCAGGGAAAATCGGACCCGCCAATCAAGGGGTTACAGTACAGTCAGCCCAGGTGCGATTGGATACCAGGCTCCTGGGTGATCAATGGCAGAAAGCGCTGGAAGACGTGCTATCAAGACTCGGCTGAAGCCAGAAGCCCGAGTGACCACTGATCCCGGAGCGACCTGTGGCGGCTGATGCCCACCGGTTACTGCAGTCACTTCGTCAGCTTCGTCCGAGGATTGTACAGGAACCAGAGGGCAGTGCTCTCGTTAAGACCAGAAAACACAGCCTTAGTCATGGTTAGCCCCTGTTCCTATTTTACGCTATACTTGAAGGCAGCCTCAAAGACGAGAGAAGCAGTATGTTCAACATGCTACACCAATCGAGAAAGTTATTCGACAATCTGATTTGCTGCACATGGAAAGGCAGAGGAAACAACGCCAATACGTACCTCTTTGCCAATCTTCTGCGAGGAGACCGACCGCATGTCATCATCGACCCCGGTTTTGTGGTCAACGAGTTGGGAGAGCGCTGCTTCGAGTCCCTGATTACTGCAATGCGACGGGATGAGATTGAGGTAGAAGACATCGGTCTGATAATAAACACGCACACTCATCCTGATCACTGCCAGGCAACGGAAGCCATCGTTGAGAGAAGCCTGAAGAAAGAAAGCAAGGGCAGAGTCAGCCAGGCGCTCACTGCTCTCTCCAGAGAAGAAGAAGAGTACTATCGAACAGTGGGGGAAAAGATGTTTGGCATGTTCGGCATGAAAGCAGCCAAACTCCAACCCTTCATCTACCTAACAGAAGGGACTCTGACTCTGGGTAGAGATGAGAGCAGACTAAACCTGCAGATCTTGCTCACGCCCGGTCATTCTCCAGGCTCCATCAGCATATACTGGCCCGACAACAAGGTGCTGCTAACAGGTGATCTGATATTCTACGGAGGCGTAGGAAGAACGGATTTCCCTGGTGGGAGCATAACTACTCTCAAGCTAAGTATTGAAAAACTGTCAGCACTGGAGGTAGAATACCTGCTCCCCGGTCACTCCACCGAGTATGGTAGTATCGTAGAGGGCAAAGAGAAAGTGGAACGCAATTTCAGTGCAGTCAAGCTCTTGATTTGACAAACGGTAGCATGAGTCCTGGTTCTTGCCTGAGGTCAGGTTAGGATGGAAATCGACGACAGAATCCGATATGCCATCGAGCATACAGAGCTGCTAAGGCCTCCCAAGCAGAATCTGGCCACATTCGGCATCACCGACATCCATTACTATCTG
>Ga0154632_1042_pt1 | contig 16188 bp, 14 predicted proteins | sample Rifle2008BG13ft_FD_116061 | JGI IMG/M metagenome (GOLD analysis project Ga0154632, IMG submission 116061) | Chloroflexi bacterium RBG_13_53_26
GAACCCCCGTTTTCAGGATGTCTTCACAGCGGAAACCAGCCCAAAATCTATTTGGTTTTCAAACAATCAGGTTGACACTGGCACATCAAATCAGATTGACAACCTGCCATGGTTGAGAGTTCGGGCTTCCACAACAACCAGATGAGGTTACAATAGGCAGAACCGAATCCCCCGCGCTATGTTGAGGTCTTGGAGCGAGCCACTCACTAATTTGGCTCTCCAGCATTGCCATGGGTGTGGTTGCCATTCCGGCTACCTGCTGGATTCGTTCCTATGTCCCTCGAAAAGACTGCGATGTCATCCCGCTTTCTCCACGAGACTCTCGCCCAGAACCCCATTCCACTTTCGTTGTCGTTGAAGATGAAGACATGGCACTTCTGAATTCCCTCGTTCTTGAGACCATCCAGGCAGGCATTGACCAGTTCTCTCCCCAACCCTCGCAGTCGGAGCCCCTCTTCGACACAGAGATGGTATAGGTAGCCTCTTCTTCCGTCATGGCCACAGAGCACTGCACCCACTAGGCCAGTGTTAGAAATCGCCACTTTGCTCAAGCCCCGATTCCGCAGAAGGAACACCTTGATGGCCTCCCTGCCATCGGCAGAACTCAAACCGATCTGCTTGCTTCGTTCCCAGAGTACAACCGCAGCATCGTAGTGTTCGATTTCAAAAGGGCAGATTCGTACATCTGTAGGAAGTATGGACTTCACCTCCCTGATGACATCTCCTGCAGTGTCTCTATGGTCGTCCGCAGCAGTTGATCTTGGTTCAATTTCGAAAGGTTGCCCAGAACAACTACATAGTAGTCCTTTCGGAGCCTCTAATCTGCAGTCTGTCGTTGATTGTGCACTGCTCTACCATCCACTTTTCGGAGCATTAGCTTTGACGGTCAAACGCCGAAGCTATACCACACCGTTGGACAATCTGATGAATCATGCAGTGAAGCAGTGAACATGAGCAGCCACACACGACTCAGCGGCCCTCTCATAACGGATAGAGCGCCCCCTGTATGATTGGAGTGATGTATGCTCCCTGCGACAAGCTCAGATATGTGCCGGCAGGTCCTCCCATCCGACGACGATATTTCCGGGCGTGCTCTTCTGACCAGAAGAAGACGCACTTCTCTCAGAATCCGTCGATAATACTCGGGGCTCCCCTACGGACCACAACCAGCGGGGCGAAAATCAGTGGCTTGGCGTCTGTCTCTGGGACTCTGTAGTTCATCTCGCTGTCCACTTCGATATGGAGTGGTTGTTGACAATGGGCGCATTCGGTTGTGACGATACCTGTTAAGCGCTCTCCGCGTAGTCGCCCTTGCACGAAGGGCATCGCTATAGCGTCAGCCGCTCAGGCAGCGTACGCTTCCTCGCCGCTACTGAGCGCCACGTGATGTGGAGTCTTGTCAACGGTCATGGGATAGGCCCAAGTGACTGCTCCATGTTTATCCCTGAACAGAAAGGTCTTGTGCTCCTCCAGATCGTCCAGAATGGATTTGACTTGAGCAATGGGCAACTTCACGCTCTGCGCGATGGACTCGGGAGACATCGGCTTCCCCACGCGCGGGAGTTCTCTAACCACGTGGTTGCGAACCTGATGGTGTTCCGCTGACATGAAGCAGAGATCGTTGCTCAGGTGTCGCGCCTTTCCGGGCACCTGCCCACGCCAGATCAGGCGGGGAACTGGAATCATGAACCGGGAAATCCCGAGCAGTATGTTATCGCCCATGGCCACACCTCCTCAAGACAAGTCGATTGAACCTGTGTGAGCTGCTCAACATGGTATTTTATCTTGCTGCAATAGTCGCATGAATCGTATCGAACGTTTGTGGAGGATGTCAAGTCTACGAACCATCATGTCGCCGACAAGAACGGACAGGATGCAGTAGTAGGATCACAATTCGCTAGGATGTACAATCGGAGCGACTTCTGCCAAGATGCGCCGAGGCTAAACGGAACCGAGGATTGTGCAGTTAACTCCCTGAAATCCTAGATCTGTCGATACAAGGAAATCCTCGGCAGCACATTGGACCTATGGTCTCCGGCTCCACCAGATCACTTCAGCCACTTGCTGGGAAGTGCCCCATTCAAGTTAATGATACTGTGAGCTACGCTACCCCTGGCAAACTCGGCGCTGATATCAGGGCAACCCTCGAGGTGACTGGGGAAGTCGTCACCAAGAAGATACGGCAGAAATGGCTCTGCGCCCTCGTGGAATTGGGCCTCAATGGCAGTCATCTCAAATTCCGGCACGAGCTCTATAGAAATAGACAATACCTCGCCTGTCCACTTCAACAGGTCGCCGAGCTTCGGAGGATTTGGGTGAGTGAGCCAGAATTTGCCGGACACCGTGGTCTTCACAATAAAGTCGCTCACTATATCAACAGGCACCAGGTTGAGCTTGGCATCAGGCATGCCCTTGACTCTGAATTTTAGCTCTTGGATAGGCGACTGCAGGGTGCCTGCCAGACGCTTTTTGACCACCTCATCACGGTCATGAATCATACATATGGCACGGGCAAGCAGATACGGTGCCTCTGTCGAAGCCTTGCTAGCCTCTTCGAGGCTCGGCACAAGAATGCCGATCTTGAAGATCGTTTTCCTCTCAATCTGACTGGACTCCACGAGTTGCTCGGCTGCTTTCTTCGACTTCTCATAAGCGTTCCTGCACTTTTCGGTATAGGCAGTGCCTGCATAAGAGAGATATGGGATAGAGTTTCGCTCGCAGAAGCGAACCACATTGGCTGTACCTTCATAGTTTATTGCCCACACCCTGTCGTCATGCTTCGTGCCCAAGTTGATGTCGGCAGCCAGGTGATAGACGGCATCCGGCTTCAGCGGCTCTGTAATACCCAGATCGTCCCGAACAATATCTCCTTGAATGAGATCGCAGTCAGGAAACATTCTGCCAGCTTTGGCCACATCACGAACAAGCAGTTTGAGGTGATCTCCTCTCTTGAGAAGACGAGGTACTACCTCTCTCCCAAGTTGCCCTGTTGCTCCTGTGATCAAGATTTCCATTTCTTCTACTCCGAGACTCTCGGAATACCGTGGCCAGCCATCTATCCGAGTGACTAGTTGTCCAGAGCCACTCTCAGCCCCTTTGATATTGACAGCCACCTACTCGCTCTAGGACAGAGTAGAGTCTACCCCCTCAGTCAGAGGTGAAACGGGAGTAGTCAATGAGTCGTCTAGGCCATCTGAACAGGGATTGTATGGGCACTGTTCCTGCTGGTCTTGCTGCCCTGTTGTTTCGGTTCCTGTCTTGGTTCTTGCTTCGGTACTTTGTCTTCAGCCATGTTCTCAACAAAGCATGAGGTGAAGCTGGAAGCCCCAGTCGTAGTGATGGGCCACTCGCAGGGTCACCTCTGCCCCCCCTTCAAGGTTGACTACCTGCTATCCCTCGCAGTGAGGGATGTTATTCTAAGCAGATTCTCGGGATTCTGTCAAGCGGCAGTATAATGAACCAGTTAGTGCAGCGTAGGTGCTAGCACTAGCAAATGTTTGCAGCAAAGTGCGGTCGAACATGCTGTAGGCACACAATCTGACGGAGTGTTCGGTCTTCCTGAGTTTAACTCCCACTTGGCGCACAAGTTAGCGCTCCAAGACAGGTGTATTGATCCGTGGTACCACCGTGACGCACAAACACCCGCCCAGAAAGGACTTCTTCACGGTGCGCCTGCATAACGTTTACTTGGTTGCCTTCGCAGTCATATTCTCGCCGGGCATCAGTCCGAAATCTCCTCCCCTTTCCCCAATCGGCCATGTCGAAGGTACGCGGCCAGGCGCTCTTCTCGCGCTTTTGCGATCTGCGCCTGTCTTGTCGCTATCAACCGTTGCTCCAGTCTCTTACTCTTGAAGAGCAGCCTCATGAGCACATTCACACCGCCTGGGGATGGAGCATCAAACATCCGGTGCTCTTTGTGAAACCTGTAATCCGCCCGGAGTACCATCCCCCTTGTCGCTACCAAGTCGCGGAACGTCCAGGTGACGCCACGGGTACTGAACCGATCGGCAATTTGCCATTTCTCGTCAAGCGCCCGGTCCAGGTCTTCGATCGTCCGGCGCACGGCGGCGGCAAAGACAGGGGCGTCCGCCGCGCTTTGAGTCAGCGCAGCGATGCAGCGCGTGCCGGTCTTGTCTAAGACACCCCGCAAGTACCAGGCGGCCTCTGCCTCCAGCGGCCCGCCGCCGGTGGCGACTACGAAACCATATTTGCCCTCCAGCGAGGGGCGATGGGCGATGCCCCAGCAGCGGTCGAGAAAAACCTTCAGGTGACAGTCCACCATCCCGGAGGCACAGGTGCCGACGTAGACAATGCCATCGACCTGGTGCAGGTGCTGCTTGATCGCCTCGTACTCATCCTTGAGAACACAGACTCCATCCCCGTGGAAGTCGCAGAGGTAACACCCCACACAGGGGCCGACATGGCGTTCCTGCAGCTCGATCACTTCCACCCTGTTCCGGGAATAGCGGCGGATGGATTCTATGACCGACGCATTGGCCGAGTCTTCCGACAAGCGATTGCCGGTGAGAACCAAGATGGTCTTGTCGCCGGTTTTCGGCGCCGGGGGGTCGTCCACGGCAAACCCTGGACCCCGGTAGGTGGGCGAGAGATACCTGCGCTCCACCACGGGATAGTGTCTGGCGGGCACATACCCGTCGGCCAGCGTGCGGTTGAGCTGCCCAGCCAGGATGCGACAACTGTCCTCCGTCACCTCTTCGTCGTCCACGTAGCCAAAGAAGGGACTGCCCACGGCAGACACATCCCCAGCATAGCTAAAGCCCAACTGCTCACTGACAAAGCGCACCCGGTCGAGGATGAAATCGTCGTGGGCGCGGACTGAGGTCATCACTGCCGCCGCGATCTTGCCGCGGAAATCATATCCCTGTGCAAACAGCTTATCGAGGAGATACTGCATCTGCATCGGAACGAACAAAACCCATGCGCCGAAGGTCCAGACGACGACGTCGGCCGTCTGCATCTTTTCCACGATCTTCAAGAAAGCTGGCTCGGCTTCGCTGGGGTCGGTGGACAGCTTGGCCTTGGCAACGTCTACGAATTCGTAGTCGTAATCGAGAAAACGGGCCAGGTACTCCGCCGTACACAGGCTGGCGCTTCGTTTACGGCGGGGGCTGCCGCATAGAAAGAGTGCTCTCTTCGTCGTCATCATCTTATCCTCCTGACATTGGATGGAAAATCGACTGATACCGTAGTTCACTTGTCAGCTTTGATACACGCCTCCTTATTTTATCAATGACTTCAGCATCCTGTTGTTAAGCGGACAGCCACAGCATCGGCAGAACAGCTCTCGGGCCAAGGTGCCTCAGTCCCATCAGAATCAACCTGCTGTGCCAATCGAAGGAGAAATCAGCCGAATTCAACAACGCTTCGCTGAAGCCTTGCCTTTGCACCATTTCAAAGAGACGATCGATCTGCCTGTCGTTGAGCCTCTCGAAGAGCCAGCGGGCCCATCGGCCAATCCGCAACTCCCTGGAGAGCAATCTTCGCCATCTCCTGTCATACTCACTGAGAACCCCGGTGGAGAAGTCATTGATGCTAATCGCCTGATGCAGGACATCTGCCGCTATTTCAGAACAGAGCAGCCCGTAGTATATCCCCCCGCCGGTAGTGGGTTTAACCTGGCCTGCCGCATCTCCCACCACAACCATTCTTGCAGCCGAGGTCCTGGGTAAGGGTTTGAGAGGGATACCCCCATAGACTATCCCTGCCTGTGAAGAATCCACCTTACCCTGACTTGCCAGGCTATTGAGGAAGCTCTTGAGACGCAGGCCAGTATGTTGGCGAGAGAGCAAGCCTGCCAGGGCTCTTCCTGAAGACGTGGGCACAAGCCAGGCAAAAAACCCTGGCGCAACTTGACTGCCGAAATAGACTTCAACTTCGTCCACTCCGGAGGCATTCACCTCTGCCTGGGCGCCCATGACAAAGTCAGCGTTTCTGCCAAACCCCAGTCGCTGCGGCAGCTTTGAGCCAAACCCGGAGGCAATAACCACTGCCTTGCCCTCCAGATTCATGGTTTGTCCTCTAACCTCAACTTCGACGCGAACAGAGTGCTCTGTTGAAGTAATATTTCTGACCTTGCTACTCAGATGGTATTCCGCACCGTCGTCCTGTGCCCGTCTCGTCATTGCTGCATCGAAAGCTGGGCGATCCAATACATAGGCTTGAGGTGTCTCCTTCTCAAGACAGAAGGCTTCCCCCGAAGGAGGAAAGAACCTGGCCGATTTCGCTTCCCTCAGAACAGTATCTCTGGCAACAGGGAACGCATCCAGGCACTCCTTACCCACAATGCCGGTGCAACAGGCCACCTTCCCAATCCTATCATGCTGCTCAAGGACGACCACCCTATGCCCCCAGTTGGCCAGCTTGCCAGCAACATGACTGCCAACCGGACCAGCTCCAACTACTATTGTGTCGTACAAGTCTCTTTTCTCAACCTTCCTGAATCCTCAATTCAATTCCAAGACAACCCAAGATACCAGTTGTAACCTCACCTGTTCAAGCCTATACTGGCGGTTGGAGGCACTTAGAGGAGTAGCATGAGGGAGATCAAGATCCTGTGCTGGAACGTCAATGGAATAAGAGCGGTGGCCGGAAAGGGATTCCTGGAATGGCTGAACAAAGAAAGCCCTGATATCCTCTGTCTGCAGGAAACGAAGGCACAGCCGGATCAGCTCAACAAAGACATCCGGGAACCAAATAATTACAGCGCATATTGGAACTATCCTACCCAAAAAGGTTACAGCGGCGTGGCCACCCTCACCAGAGAAAAGCCACTCAGCGTCCGAACCGGTTTTGGCATGCCACAATTCGATACCGAGGGGAGGACAATTGTCGCAGAATTCCCCGGATTCACCATCATAAACATATACTTCCCCAACGGGAAGAAGGACGAGCAGCGACTGAAATACAAGATGGACTTCTATGAAGCTTTCCTCCAGTTTGTAGAACCTTTGAGAGCGCAAGATAAGAAGGTTATCATCTGCGGCGATTTCAACACTGCCCACAAGGAAATAGACCTCGCCCGCCCGAAAGAGAATGAGAAGGTCTCCGGCTTCCTGCCCGTTGAAAGGGCATGGATGGACAAGTTCGTCTCCCACGGCTACGTCGACACGTTCCGTCAGTTCAACAGGGAGCCCGGGCAGTATACGTGGTGGGATTTGAAGTCGAGAGCCAGAGAAAGGAATGTGGGCTGGAGGATTGACTACTTTTTCGTAACTGAGAACCTGCTGCCCTCGGTTTCTAGCGCGTACATAATGCCTGGGGTGACTGGCTCCGATCACTGCCCAGTGGGGATCAGGCTTACAACAAAAGAGTAGAAGTGTTTCACAAAGCATGCCCTTAAATAGTCTGTTATTTGCATAGCCTTCAGCTTACCTGATATAATGCCACCCAAATTCACCCGAATCATCGGGGGAAAAGAAGAAAGGGGGGTTCCTGTATGAAGAAATGGATCGGTGTACTGTTGGTCGTATTCCTGTTATGTGCAGCAATTCCTTTGATGGGCTGTGCGGAAGAGAAGGAAGATTACGTCGTGGGGGCAATATTCTCAACGAGCGGTAGCGCATCAGATCTGGGTGTACCGGAAGAGCGAACGGTGAATATGATGGTGGACCAGATCAATGCCGATGGCGGTATCAATGGGCATAAATTGAGAGTCATAATATACGACGATGCCAGTGACTCAACAAAGTGCGTGACAATGGCCAACAAGCTCATCGACGATGACAATGTGCTGGCTATCATAGGACCTACAACCAGCGGGAACAGTATGGCCATCATAGAAACCGTCACGGCAGCAGAGGTTCCGCTGGTTTCCTGCGCTGCCAGTATTGACATTGTGACCCCGGTGGAGGAGAGATACTGGGTGTTTAAGACCCCTCAAACCGAGGTCCAGGCAATCCGAGAAATCTACAGATACCTTGAAGCACAGGAAATCACCAAAATTGCCATTCTCACCTCCACCAGCGGTTTTGGAACCGCGGGCAGGAAATATCTTCTAAGTGAAAAGGACAGCTACGGAATCACGGTTGTGGATGATCAAACATTCAGTGACGGTGACACCAGCATGCAATCCCAACTTACCCACATCAAGGGCACAGCCGCCGAAGCAGTGGTGAGTTGGGGCATCAACAAAGAATCGGCCATCATCGCCCAGGACATGGTAACACTGGGCATGACCATTCCTTTGTTCTGCAGCCACGGAATTGCCAACCAGGCATTCATTGATCAGGCTGGGGATGCCGCTAACGGAGTCATCTTCCCTGCAGGTAAACTGCTGGTCATCGCTGATGTTCCAGAGGCAGATCCACAGAAAGAGGTACTGACCCAATACAAGGAAGACTACGAAACTATCCACGGCGAAGGCACTGTCAATACATTCGGAGGGCATGCCTACGATGCTCTGATGATGGTAGTCATGGCGCTGGAGGAGATTGAGGGAGGCCTGGATACGGCAGAGGCCAGGCAGGCGATCAGGGATCAGATAGAGCAGATCAGCGACTTTGCCGGGACGGGGGGTGTTTTCACCATGTCCTCCACAGATCATCTTGGGATGGCACCCGGTTCTCTCGCTCTGATAGAAATCAAGGATGGAGAGTGGACCTGGCTCCAATAGAGATCTGCCCGATCGTCAGTTTCCAAGCATCAAATAGAGGGGGGAAAGGTGATTCCCCCCTCTATTTCTGATCTCGAGACTACGAGAGTCTAAAGATGTCGGCGGACCAGTTTCTTCAGTACCTCGTATCTGGGCTTACGCAGGGTAGCATCTATGCCCTGGTTGGGCTGGGATTTACCATTATCTATGCAGTAACCAGGATCATTAACTTCGCTCAAGGCGAGTTTGTGATGCTGGGCGGCATGCTTTCATTCACACTCATCGCTTCCGTCGGGATTCCGATCGTCCCTGCCCTCGTTCTATCAGTGCTGGTGGCAGCCGCAGTTGGAGGGGTTCTCTACCTGCTGGCTATTCGCCCGGCGCGCAGGGCTTCAGTGGCAAGCCTGATCATAATCACCATCGGGGCGGCAATATTCATCCGCGGTATTGCCAGTGAGCTTTGGGGTGTTGATGCAGTGCGCCCTCCATCTTTCACCGGTGACTCATCTATTCAATTCCTCGGTGCCTATATCCATCCTCAGGCTCTCTGGATAATCGGGACCACAGTGGTAGTAACAGTGATCTTGCAACTCTTCCTTTCCTACACCATCGTGGGCAAGGCCTTGAATGCATGCGCCATAAACCCCGCAGCAGCCAGACTGGTTGGCATAAATCCAGCAGCAATGGGGCTGGTTGCTTTCATTCTGGCAGCCTCACTGGGAGGAATCGCAGGCGTAGTCATGGCCCCCCTGACACTGACATCCTACCATGTGGGTGTCATGCTGGGCCTCAAGGGTTTTGTGGCAGCTTCTATCGGGGGCTTCAAGAGCCCACTGGCTGCTGTCGTCGGAGGTATCACCCTAGGAATTGTTGAATCGCTTGCGGTGGGCCTCGATTGGGGGCCATTCACTTCGGCTTACAAGGATGCCATTGCCCTGGTGGTCCTTCTTGTCATCCTGCTAGCCAGGGCTGGCAAACTCGCGGCGGAGGAAAGAGTCAGCTGATGTTTGTTCGGATGCAAAGCAAAGCGGGCTATCTGATTGCTGCTGCATTGATCGTGCTACTTCTCCTGATACCCTTTGACTGGTTCCTCGTTCGCTACACAACTCTGATGATATTCATTGGCATCAACACAATGGTCACAGTTGGCCTGTGTCTCCTCATGGGCTACACCGGACAGGTCTCCCTGGGACAGGCAGCCTTCTTCGGTATGGGAGCCTATTTCTCTGCCATCCTGAGCAAGAGCTACGATGTCAACCCCTGGCTGGCGATGCTGATAGGAGCCATAGCCACAGGTGCCTTTGCCTACGTCATAGGCTATCCCATATTCAGGCTGCGAGGTAACTACCTGGCCATGGCCACCCTCGGGTTAGGCATAATCATGTATATCCTGTTCAGGCAGCTTTCACAATACACGGGCGGCCCAGATGGGATGGCCGGGATTCCGTACCTGTGCATTGGCGGTTTCGATTTCGATACCAAATTCAGGCGCTATTTTCTGGTTTGGTTCTTCTGCCTCGCCATCCTGCTGGTATCTCAAAACATAGTGAGATCCAGAGCAGGCAGAGCACTAAGGGCTATTCACGGAAGCGAGGCTGCAGCAGATTCTCTGGGCATCAACGTAGCCCAGTTCAAAGTGAAGATATTTGTCCTGAGCGCTGTTTATGCCTCTCTGGCCGGTAGCCTCTTTGTCCACCATCTCCGTTTCGTAAGCCCTCAGCCCTTCGACTTCATCGCCTCAGTGATGATAGTGGTGATGGCAGTGATCGGAGGATTGGCCAGCATCTGGGGCGCGATTTTCGGTGCCGCCACGGTCCGAATACTGAGCGATGAACTGTTACTCCAGTTCGGTAGCTGGGATGTTATCATCTATGGCCTTATACTAATGCTGGTGATGATTTTCATGCCACAAGGTCTGTTTGTCGGTCTGAAAGAAGCCTACGAACGCTTGCGCCTGAAGTATACACAGAGAGGTGCTGAGCCTTGAGCCAGAGCATGTTAGAGACCAAGAAATTGTGCAAGACCTTTGGCGGGTTGGTTGCTCTGGATAATCTGGACCTGGCCATAGAAGCAGGCAGGATCACCGCGATCATAGGCCCTAACGGCGCTGGTAAGACCACTCTGTTCAACCTTGTAGCCGGTGTCTATCCCGTGAGCAAGGGTGAGATCCTCTTTCGAGGAACTCCCCTGAACAACATGGCAACCCACAAAAGAACTGCGATGGGTATTGCCCGCACATTTCAAAATGTTCTCCTCTTTGGCAACATGACTGCCCTGGAGAATGTCATGACAGGACAACATGTCCGGAGCCAGTACGGCTTCTTCGAGGCCGCACTGCGACTACCAAAGGCCCATCGAGAGGAAGAGACTGTCTCCCTCAAAGCCACGAAATACCTGAACCTGGTTGGGCTAGGTATGTATGCCCAGCAGAATGCCCTTGATCTACCCTTGGGCCAGCAGAAGCTCCTGACCATCGCCCGGGCCCTGGCTACCGAGCCCCATTTCCTCATGCTGGATGAGCCCGGTGCCGGCTTGAATACCCTGGAGAAACGGGCCCTCGGTGACCTGGTCAGACGTATTCGTGACATGGGAATCAGTGTGCTGTTGGTGGAACATGATATGGACCTGGTCATGGGCCTTGCGGAGAGGGTCGTTGTCCTCGACAGCGGGCAGAAGATAGCCGAGGGCACCGCTGCAGAGATTCAAAGGAACCAGAGGGTCATTGCGGCTTACCTTGGCGAAGAAGAGGAAGTGGAATAACTGATGTTGAAGATTGAAAAGGCGTCGGTGGCCTACGGCCGAGCTACAGCGCTACGAGATGTGTCCCTGTTGGTAAACGCCGGGGAGATCGTTACCCTCATAGGGGCGAATGGGGCCGGCAAGACCACTCTGCTTAACGCTGTATCAGGGATGGTGCCTCTCAAAAGCGGCAACATCTGGCTCAATGATGTCAAGCTATCCGGCCATCCGCCTCACAAGACAGTGAGATTGGGGATGGGCTACGTCCCCGAAGGAAGACAAGTATTCGGCTCTATGACAGTGATGGATAATCTGACGATGGGCAGCTATACTCTGTTCTCCAGGACCTGGTTTGGCGCACTACGATATTCGGGATGGGCTCTCCGTAGTGACCGCACCAGGTCCAATCTGGAAATGGTCTTCAAGCTCTTTCCTGTGCTCAAGGAGCGAAAGAGTCAACAGGCGGGCAGCCTCAGCGGCGGTGAGCAGCAGATGCTGGCCATCGGACGGGCACTCATGTCATCGCCCAAGATCCTGTTGCTTGACGAGCCGTCTCTCGGCCTGGCTCCCAATCTGGTGAAGGATATCCTGCGGCTCCTGGCCAGACTCAGGGACGAGGGGCTCACCATGCTGCTCATCGAGCAGGATGCTGCTGCTGCCCTCAAGATTGCCGACAGAGGCTATGTCATGGAAAGGGGGCGCATCGTGGTAGAGGGCAGCTCTCGAGAATTACTCAGGAATGACGAGGTGAGACAAGCGTATCTGGGCAAGACCAGAGCCTAAAGCCGCATCGAAGAAGGATTCATGAAGAAACTACTTAGTGGCAACGAAGCCATGGCACTGGGGGCCTATCACGCTGGTTTGAGTTTGGCTGCCGCCTACCCGGGAACTCCCAGCACCGAGATAATGGAGAATCTGGCCAAATTCCAGGGTATTTATGTTGAGTGGTCTACCAATGAGAAAGTGGCCCTGGAAGTAGCTATGGGGGCCTCCTACGGCGGGGTGAGAGCCCTGGCCTCCATGAAACACGTAGGCTTGAATGTCGCCGCAGACCCGTTCTTCGCCGTCTCTGTGACAGGAGTGCGGGGAGGACTGGTAGTGATATGCTGCGATGATCCCGGCATGCACAGTTCGCAGAACGAGCAGGACAACCGCCACTACGCCCGCTTCGCCAAAGTCCCCATGTTGGAGCCAAGTGACAGTCAAGAGGCCTATAGCCTCATGGAGTGGGCTTTCAAGATCAGCGAAGAGTTCGATACTCCGGTTCTCTTCCGCAGCACTACACGGATATCTCACTGTAAGACGGTGGCGAAGATAGCTGACTCTCCGGAGATGAAGAGGAAGCAGCCCAGGTTTGTCAGGGATCTTCACAAATTCGTTATGGTTCCATCCAACGCACGGCCCAGACATCCCCTCATGGAGGAGCGCGTACAGAAGCTGTCCTCCTACTTTGAGACTTTCCCCCTCAATGAGATGATTCTCAGAGATCGGAACACGGGTATCATATCGGCTGGGGTTGCCTATCAATACGCTAGAGAGGTATTTCGCGACGCCAGTTTCCTCAAGCTGGTGACGACCTACCCCCTCCCTGAGAATCTCATACGCAGATTCGCTTCAGAGGTAAAGAGGGTGGTAGTGGTCGAAGAACTGGATCCGTTCATCGAAGACCATCTCAAAGCCATGGGGATAAATGTTATCGGCAAGCAACTGGTGCCCATTGTCGGAGAACTCAATCCCCAGATGCTGGAGGAGAGTGCCACAAATCTTCGTCTTCTGCCTCAGCCTGATACACCTCCATCGGCAAGAACGGCAGAGCATGAACTCCCCCCACGTCCACCCCTGCTATGTCCCGGCTGCCCACATGCTGCCACATCCTACGCGCTCAGGAGACTGGGGTTCTACCATATTGTGCCGCAGGATGACCCGGAATCACAGAAGCAACCGGCGGCGCACCTCAAGCGCCAGGGAATCATAGCCACCAGTGACATTGGATGCTACACTTTGGCAGTCTACCCACCGCTTCTAGCCCTGGATACGTGCGCTTGTATGGGGGCCAGCATCGGACAGGCTCACGGGCTGGAAAAAGCCGGAGTGACCAACAAGATAGTCAGCGTCATCGGCGATTCCACCTTCCTTCACTCAGGCATTACCAGCCTCGTGAATGTTGTGTATAATGAAGGACGTGGCACAGTGATCATCCTGGACAACAACACTACCGCCATGACGGGTCACCAAGGACATCCGGGCACAGGCATATCAGCCAGAGGTGAGAAGGCACAAAGAGTAGTAATAGAAGACCTCTCCAGAGGAATCGGCGTTCGGGACGTGAATGTCATAGGCGCCTTCGACCTGCCCGCGATCGAAGCCACCATAAGGCGATGTGTGGAGACAGATGAACCCTCGGTGATAGTTGTCCGCGGAGACTGCCCCCTCAGAGTCAGGGAGAAAGGCAAACCACTGGTGGTGAACCTGGAAGAATGCGACAGGTGCTACAACTGCCTCCGAGTCGGCTGCCCTGCCATATCCAGGGACAATGACGATGTAAGGATAGATACCCTCATGTGCGTGGGCGACAGGTGTTCGCTCTGCCTGCAAGTATGCCATCGCCAGGCCATCAAAGTGAGTGACAGATGATCAACGCTGACATATTGATGACCGGGGTCGGCGGCCAGGGCGTGATCCTGGCCAGCGATGCTCTGGCAGAGATAGCCATGAAGGCTGGTTACGACGTGAAGAAATCAGACTCCCTAGGCATGTCCCAGAGAGGGGGCAGCGTCGTAAGCCATCTAAGAATAGGTGAACGAATCTTCTCCCCCATGATCAAGAAGGGAGACGCTGACTTCATACTGGGATTCGAGCGCCTGGAAGGTGCCAGATGGGTGGATTACCTCAGGAAAGACGGTGTCGCCATCATCAATAACCTGGCAATTCCGCCCCTCTCTGTGGTGGGTGGCGCTTCAAAATACCCCAGTGTGAGCGAGGTGGAGGACGCCGTTCGCCAACGCACTGACCAGATTCACTTCATCCCCGGAACGGAAATCGCTACGGAACTGGGCAATCCCCAGGCTCTAAATGTGCTGTTGGTCGGTTTTCTCTCTTTTTTTCTTGGGATAGATGAGAAGGCGTATGTTGAGGATCTTTCCCAGCGAGTGCCGCCGAAATTCCTTGAGATCAATCTGAAAGCCTTTGCCCGAGGCAGGGAAGAGGCACTGCGCAGAAAACAAACCGGACACCACTGATTCAGGAGGCGTGTACATGATCTGGAATTCCAAGTATGAAACAATGCCCAGAGGAGAACTGGAGACGCTACAACTGGAGCGGCTCAAGGCACAATTGGCCCGAGTCTATGAGAAAGTCCCTTTCTACCGGCATGCCTTTCAACAGGGCGGCATCACCCCTGACAGCATCAGCTCCCTGGCTGACATTTCGAGGATACCCTTTACAACCAAACAGGATTTTCGAGACAACTATCCCTTCGGCCTGCTCACAGTCCCCATGGCTCAGGTATGCAGGATACACGCTTCCAGCGGCACCACTGGAAAGCCAGTAGTTGCCCCCTACACAGCCAACGACCTGAGAATGTGGACCGAGGTCATGGCCAGGACTCTCACCAGCGCCGGAGTGACAAAGGATGACGTAATGCAGAATGCATACGGCTATGGACTGTTCACCGGCGGGTTGGGGTTCCACTACGGGGGTGAGAGAGTCGGCGCTACCGTCATACCCACCTCAACAGGCAACACCAAGAGACAGCTCATGCTCATTCAGGACATAGGCACTACTGTGATCACCTGTACTCCCTCCTACTCGCTCATTCTGGCGGAAGCGGCAGCGGAGATAGGAATGGACCTGAAGCTCACCAAGCTCAGATTGGGGATATGCGGTGCAGAACCATGGTCAGAGCAGATGAGATCGGAGATAGAGGCCAAGCTGCCCATCAAGGCCGTGGACATATACGGCCTCACTGAAGTGGTGGGCCCCGGGGTTTCCGTAGAATGCCCCCGCAGATGTGGCCTGCATATCTTCGAGGATCATTTTCTGCCTGAAGTCGTTGACCCCCAGACAGGGAAACCACTTCCATACGGGCAGAAGGGAGAGTTGGTATTGACCACGCTGACCAAAGAAGCATTGCCTGTCATCCGCTTCCGCACCAGAGACATCGTCTCCCTTGCCCCGGAGCCATGCGAGTGTGGAAGAACTCTAGTGCGCATGACCAAGGTAACAGGCAGAACAGACGACATGCTCAAGATTCGCGGCGTCAACGTCTTCCCATCGCAAATAGAGAGTATCCTCCTGCAAGTGGAAGGGGTAGAGCCCCACTACCTCATCATCGTCGACCGTGAGCGCCACCTTGACGACCTGGAGATCTGGGTAGAAGTATCTGAAGCAGTCTTTTCGGACGAGATGCGCAAGATGGAGGCACTGCAAAAGAGAGTCAAAGATGAGGTGGAGAGTACCCTGGGCATCGGCGTCCGCATAAAACTGGTGGAGCCAAAATCCATAGCCCGAGCCGAAGGCAAAGCCAAGAGAGTTGTTGATCGACGGGAGCTTTGAGGCTCCATACAGGGAGGAAATAGGAAATGAAAACAAAACAAGTGTCTGTTTTTGTAGAGAACAAACCAGGAAGACTGGTGGCCATGCTGGAGGTGCTGATAGCACAGAAGGTCAATATACGGGCTCTTTGCATTGCTGAAGGCGCCGACTTCGGAATTGTGCGCCTGATCTTGTCCGATCCCGCTAAAGGCGCTGAAGCCATACGGAAAGCTGGCTTCACCATTACTGAGACTACTGTGCTCCAGGCAGAAATGCCCGACCAGCCGGGTGGTCTCTTGGAGACT
>Ga0154632_1117_pt1 | contig 15850 bp, 20 predicted proteins | sample Rifle2008BG13ft_FD_116061 | JGI IMG/M metagenome (GOLD analysis project Ga0154632, IMG submission 116061) | Chloroflexi bacterium RBG_13_53_26
GTCAAAAATGTCGTCAACAGGGGCAACGGGTACCTTCTTCAGCATGCCGACTATGGCATCCTTAGATGGAGCTTCCCAGAGACATGCCATCTTGCCGGTGTAGAAACCTCGCATGCCTATCCAACTGGCAATGCAGTGGCAGTCTGCCGTGAACAATTCCAGAAGCTTGTCCGTACCAGACCACATGTAGCCGGTGGGGTCTTTGGGCACCTTTGCAATTTCCAGAGTATGAAGCACCAGATATTTTGGCATATCAGCAAAACCTCCTTCGTCTTTTCCCCTATTGCCTCACACGGGATAGTATCACGAATCAGACCCTTTGGTCAATCTGACATACCCGCACCAGGAGAAAGGTCTATCGGCCTGGACAGCCCCCGCTGGCATGCTCCTCCGAGCAAGTGGGCCTATCACTTCCAATAGACATCGTCGATCGGTTTGCAGTAAGCTATCCTCAGTTTTATGCGATAATATTTCAGGGGTTACCAGATGACAAAGCTGAAAGACGATGAAATGCTCATCATCACCAGGGACCTGGTCGAGTCACTCAGAATAAGGTTGCTGGACCCCGCCGAAGCCAGCCAGTGCCGGGAGGAACTGGAGAGGATGCTGGGGATCAAAGAGACGCTCTTCTGGCGGGCTGATGTGGGGCCATGCTGCGTCGGCCGTGCTATGTCAGCTAACCTCTTCGGGGAAGTACGGCTTCTGGAAGCAACCCTGGAGGCATTCGACACAGGAGACTACCGCAAAGCAGCATCATCACTGGGAGAGTTCGTTCACCAGGCGGAGCGCAATGGCTCACTCCAGTGATGGAAGCCCAATTGGAGGAAGTCACAAGGGGTATCGAAGGACTGAAGAAAGGATAGAGTGCCTCTGGAAGCAATAGATCTGGCCAAGAAGGTTGCGGAGACAGCCGCAGATAAGCAGGCATCCGATGTGGTGCTGGTGGATATCAGCCAGGTATGCTCCTTTGCCGACTATTTCGTTATCTGCAGCGGCAATACCGAGCGGCACATCGAGGCCATCGAGGAAGCTATTCGTGAGATGCTGAAAAAAGAGGCTCTTGCGCGGTACCGCCGTGAGGGAACCGCCAGCTCGGGATGGGTTCTGCTCGACATGGGAAATATCATCGTCCATATCTTCGCCCCCTTCGAGAGGGAGTACTACCAGCTAGAGAGCCTGTGGAGCCAGGCTCCTGTTATCGTCAAGATGATCTGATAGGTTTGCACCATGAAACAAAACATGCGGGAAGCCATGCTCTATGAAAAGCTTCCTGACTCGCGGGTGCGCTGCCACGTCTGTCAATGGCAGTGCGCTATTGCCCCGGATAAGCTCGGGGTGTGTAAGGTGCGCCAGAACAGGGAAGGAAAGCTCTATACCCTGAACTATGCTGCGGTGTCCTCCGCAGCCGTTGATCCCATAGAGAAGAAGCCCCTCTTCCACTTCTTTCCCGGCAGCCAGGTCTTCTCCCTGGGCGGCTGGGGGTGCAACTTCCACTGCCAGGACTGCCAGAACTGGCAGATCGCCTGCGTCGACGGACTTCCGTCTGGATCACAGACCATCCTCCCCGAGGCTGCCATTGAGGCGACCAGGAGCCATCACTGCGCTGGCATCGCCTGGACCTACAACGAGCCGGCGATGTGGTTTGAATACACCCTGGATTCAGCCAGGCTGGCCAGGCAGAATAAGCTCTACACCGTTTATGTAACCAATGGCTTCCTTACCGCAGAGGCGCTGGACCTGATTGGTCCCTTCCTCGATGCCTGGCGGGTGGATATCAAGGGGTTTTCAGACGATATCTACCGCAAGTTGGCCAAGGTATCGAAGTGGCGTGGTATCCTGGACGTTGCCAAACGTGCCAAAGAGAAGTGGGGCATGCACGTGGAAGTGGTCACCAATATCATCCCCACCATGAATGACGACGAGGAACAGCTTAAGGGGATAGCCGACTGGATCAGGAATGAACTGGGTGAACTGACGCCCTGGCACGTCACCCGCTTCCATCCCCATCACTTGATGAGCCACCTGCCGCCTACTCCGACATCCACCCTGGAGCGTGCCATGGATATCGGCCACAAGGCCGGCCTGCGCTTTGTCTACGCCGGCAATATCCCCGGCCACCCCGGCGAGAACACTGCCTGCTATTCCTGCGGCAATCTGATCATACGGAGGCAGGGCTACCAGACCGAGCTGCTTGGCCTCAAGGACTCCCACTGCAAATTCTGTGGTGCCGATCTCAATATCAGAACAAGTATCATCGAAAGGTGTGACTAAGGATTCTCAATGCAGATTCTGCAGCGCTGATCTCAATATGGTAACAATCATCATTGTAAGGTCTGATTAGCGATGGATACGGCAGGCAGCGACCAAAGTAAGCCAGAAAAAAAATTGCACCCCCTGGCCCACCTCGCAAAGGAAACGGTGGAGAATTATGTCAAGCAGGAGCATGTGGCAAAACCCAAAGAGCTGACACCTGAAATGAAGCAGCGGGCAGGCGTATTCGTTTCCATAAAAAAATTCGGAGCCCTCCGCGGCTGCATCGGCACCTTCGAGCCCACCCAGGAGAATGTGGCCGAAGAAATCATTAACAACGCCATAAGCTCAGCCACAAGAGATCCCCGTTTCGCCCCGGTGACCGAGGCCGAACTGCCCCATCTCAGCTACAGCGTCGATGTCCTCACCAAGCCAGAGCCGGTGGAGAACACGGATCAGCTTGATCCCAAGAAATACGGCGTGATTGTGGAATGCGGGAGACGAAGGGGACTGCTCCTCCCTGATCTCGAAGGAGTTAACAGTGTGGCACAGCAAATTGAGATATGCTGTCAGAAAGCGGGAATCCATTCCCGCGAGCCGGTCAAGCTCTATCGCTTCGAGGTCAGAAGATACTCACTCGAGTGAGTCTGCCGGGCTTCTCTTCTTCCAGGTCCACAGTGCGTTAGCAGTGAAATTCCACACCAGGCCAACTCCTATAGCAGCGGCCAATGCCAATAGCTCGTATATCTCCAGGTAGCGGGTGAGCGGTATGTAGATAGCATAGTAGAGACCAATGGCGACTGCGCTTACCAGAGCAAACTTGGGAGCCCGACTCAGGAGAGAAGCCAGACCTCCTGCTCTCCTATCCCTGAAAGTCCAGAGGTCATTCAAGATGAAGTTGGACATCGTGGCAGCAGTGTAGGCACATACCAGCGATACACGGTCATCGACATGGGCTACCCTCCAGAGTAGCCAGAACGTACCCATGTTGACGGCAACTCCACTCAGACCAACAAGGCAAAACTGGATAAATCTCCCGAGTTCCCTGTTCCTGATGGCCAGAGAGAAAAAACGACCCGGATGTTTCATCAGCTCCCTGAGACGAGGGTTGCCTGCATCAATACCCGATTCGATGCTATTCTCACCTCACAATCCTCTCCACTGCTGTAGAATCGAGGATGCTCCCCATTCACTTCCAATTCTCAATCAGAAGTTAATGGTAGCCACCGATAAGCAAGGTGTCAACAGAAACAGTTTGCCATTTCATTCTGACGACAGCTCCATTCCGCTTCTGTTGTGAAAGTCTCGACTGAGATGATATAATTCTCCACATCCGACTTCGGCGATGCCGAGCCTGCTTCACTGACTCTTAGAAATGTCGCATGTGTTCATTGCTGTCATAGGTGGTAGTAGCTGTTCTGCTGAAGAGGCAAGACTGGCCGAAGAAGTGGGACGGGGACTTGCCAAGCAGAGAGTAGCCCTGATATGCGGTGGATTGGGTGGCGTGATGGAAGCAGCGTGCAGGGGCGCCAAGTCGGCAGACGGGTTGACCATAGGCATCCTGCCCAGGGATGATCGCTCCGCAGCTAACCCCTATGTCGATATACCGATAGTCACCGGCATGGGGCATGCACGCAACGTCATAGTAGCAAAGTCAGCCCAGGCAGTAATCGCTGTGGATGGCAGCTACGGCACCCTCTCGGAGATCGCTCACGCTCTCCAGAGCGGCATCCCTGTGATAGGACTGGGGACCTGGTCCCTGTCTCTGCACGGGGAACAAGATAACTCCGTGATTCCAGCTCAAAGTGCCGAGGAAGCAGTGAAGAAGGCCATTGAAGCCGCTGAGGCCAAAGGGAAGGACAAAAAGAATAGATGAAAAGCAAGTCAGAAGCTATTGAAAGCATCAGAGCACGGGAGATACTTGACTCCAGAGGTAACCCCACCGTGGAGGTTGAAGTAGCTTTGCGCGGTGGAATCATGGGGCGAGCCTCTGTTCCATCGGGAGCAAGCACCGGAAGCTACGAGGCAGTCGAGTTGCGTGACGGCGACAAGAAGCGATTCCACGGCCTTGGTGTGCTGCGAGCAGTGAGAAACGTCAACCACGATATCAGCGCAGCCGTCACAGGCATGTCCGCTCTGGAACAAGCGGCCATTGACCAGAGAATGATTGACCTGGACGGCACTCACAACAAGTCCAGGTTGGGTGCCAACGCCATATTGGGTGTATCACTGGCCGTTGCCCATGCCGCTGCCAACTTCCTGGCAGCGCCCCTATACCGCCATCTCGGCGGCTCAGGGGCCCACACACTGCCTGTTCCGATGATGAATATCCTCAATGGCGGCAAGCACGCCCAGGACTCAACCGATCTCCAGGAATTCATGGTGGTACCCAGCGGGGCAAAGACCTTTGCCCAGGCTCTCCGAATGGGAAGCGAGGTGTACCACTCTCTGCGCTCGGTTCTAAAGGAAAAGGGATTGAACACCAATGTGGGAGATGAAGGTGGATTCGCGCCCTCGCTGAAATCAAACCGGGAGGCAGTGGACCTGATCCTCAAAGCCATTGAAAAGGCAGGCTATAAACCCGGCACAGATTGTCTCATCGCTCTGGATCCCGCAGCAAGCACATTCTACGATCAGGGCAAGTATGTACTGGCCAAGGAAGGGATCACTCTCAGCAGTCAGGAGATGGTGAACTACTATGCTGAATGGGCAGCAAGCTATCCGATCATCAGCATTGAGGATGGCATGGCGGAGGATGACTGGGAGGGATGGCAACTGCTCACGGAGAAGCTGGGGAAAACCGTGCAGCTTGTTGGCGATGACCTCTATGCTACCAACGCTCAACGAATGGATCAGGGCATCGCCAAGAGGTCCTCCAACTCAATCCTCATCAAACCCAACCAGGCAGGCACGTTGACTGAAGCGATCAGAGTGATTGAGAAGGCACGGAAAGCAGGCTGGACGTCCGTGGTCAGCCATCGCTCCGGAGAGACCGAAGACACCACCATAGCTGATCTTGCTGTAGCTATGAACACGGGCCAGATCAAGACCGGCGCACCCTGCCGCTCGGAGCGGAACTGTAAATACAACCGCCTGCTCAGAATAGAGGAGGAACTGGGCACTGGCGGCCACTACGCCGGGGAGGAAGTATACCGCAGTCTGCGGAAGCAATGAACGAGGTAGTACCGGGAATATATCAGTTGAAGTTGCCCGTGCCCCTGCTTGGGGATCAACTGGCAGTCAACGCTTACCTCATTAAGGGAGACAAGGGTTGGCTCCTCGTTGACAGTGGCTGGAACACCAATCAAGCCTTTGCCGCCCTGGGGAGTCAGTTGAGAGAGGTGGGGATTGGTTTTGAAGATATCAGCCAGATAGTGATCACCCATTTTCACCCTGACCACTACGGCCTGGCAGGGCGGGTGGTCGAACTCTCCAAGGCAAAGGTGGCCTTGCATCAGGTGGAAAAGGCTTTTATCGATTCCAGATACGTAAATATGGACAGTCTTCTCAACCAGACAGCCGATCTGCTGCGTGCCCACGGGGTGCCGGAGCCTGAGCTGCCCCGACTTCAAAGAGCCTCCGTGGGAGTGAGGCAATTTGTTTTGCCCATCTCACCTGAGATCACTCTGCATGGTGGAGAAGTAATCCATCATGGACGCTTCGATTTCGAAGTGGTCTGGACACCAGGGCATTCCCCAGGACACGTTTGTCTCTACGAGCGAGCGAAGAAGATACTGCTCTCGGGAGACCATATATTGCCCAATACATTCCCCAACATTGGCTTGCATCCTCAGTCAGGTGAGGATCCCCTGGGCAACTATCTCCATTCCCTGGCTGTTGTTGACGGTCTGGATGTTGACCTTGTCCTCCCGGCACATGAGCATGTCTTCACCGCTCTGAAGCAGCGAATCAAGGAACTCTATCAACACCATACAGAAAGAAAGGCAGCCATCATCAGTACCCTGAGAGAGGGCCCCGGGACGGCCTATCAGGTTTCACTGCAAATCCCATGGATTCTCAACGGTGTCAGCATGTCCTTCGAGGACTTGCCTTCTCTCGATAAACGGCTGGCGGTAATGTCAGCACTGGCCCATCTGGAACCACTATGTGCTGAAGGGAAAGCAGAGACAATACGTGAAAACGGCACTATTGTCTACAGTGTCAGAGCGATCCAATGAAACCTATTGGCATTACCACCACCGTCCCCATAGAGTTGCTGTCGGCAGCCGGCTACAAGGCCATTGACCTGAACAATGTCTTTATCAATGACCCCAGCCCGGATCGGCTGGTAAGTATTGCCGAACGCTCCGGCTTCCCCCTGAACTGCTGCACCTGGATTAAGGGTATCTATGGGGTCTGTATAGATCGCGGTATCGACACTGTGCTTTGCGTGACCACAGGGGATTGCTCTAACACCATTATGCTTATGGAGGTTCTCAAGCTAAGGGGGTTCAGGGTCATCCCCTTTGCCTACCCTGACCAACCCGACACCAGGCGCATGCAGGAGTGTCTGGAGACCCTGGCCAAGAATCTAGGTACAAACCTGGAAGATGCCGAAAAGGTGAGAAGGGATCTTGCACCGTGTCGGCAGCTCACCGGTGAACTGGACGAGCTTACCTGGGAAGAGAATCTGGTCAGCGGGTGGGAGAACCACCTGTGGCTGATCTCCAGCTCGGACTTCAACGGAGACCATCGCCAATACCGACTACAGTTGGAGCAGTTCCTGTCACAGTGTCGCCAACGCCAGCCCTATGGCGACGGCCTTCGCCTTGCCTACATTGGCGTGCCTCCTGTGTTTGCCCAGGACCTCTATCGCTTCCTGGAACAGCAAGGGGCAACGGTAGTGTTCAACGAGGTGCAGCGTCAGTTCGCCATGCCCAAACCAGGAGGCTCTCTGGCCGAGCAATACAGCAACTACACCTATCCCTATTCCATATTCAATAGACTGGATGATATTACGACGGAGATACAACAAAGGCGGGTAGACGGAGTGATCCATTACGTTCAAGCTTTCTGTCACCGAGCAATTGGTGATATCATATTCCGCAGGATGATCAACATACCGATACTAACCTTGGAGGGAAACTCTGCTTACGTGCTGACTCCACATCTGCAGACCAAGGTGGAGGCATTCATCGATATGCTGAGTCGCAGTCGGCAATTATTAGAACAAGGTAGGTGATTTTATGAGAGGTGGCGTGTATGGGTTCTGTACTTAAATGGCGCCGGAAGAAGATGGCAAAGCACAAGCATAAGAAGATGCTGAAGAAGACCCGTTGGGAAAGACGGCATAAGTAGCTCTTCTATCAAATAGAATAAGGCAGACCCTGAGGTCTCTGACAAGTGACTCAAAGCACCAGTACCGCTGGTGTATTCAGTAGAACAGAAGGGAGGAAAGCGAATGACAACCAAGATTGGTATCAACGGTTTTGGTCGCATCGGCAGGCTTGCTTTCAAGGCAATAAAGCAGCGCTATCCGAACAAATTGGAGGTGATGGTTGTCAATGACCTCACTGATGCCAAGAGCAATGCCCACCTACTCAAATACGACAGCAACTATGGAATCTATCCGGGCATTGTAGAGGCCACCGGGGATTCCATCGTTGTTGACGGCAAGGCCACCAAGGTTACGGCCGAACGAGACCCTGCCAAAATCAAATGGAGTGACTACGGGGTAGCGATTGTCATCGAATCAACGGGACTGTTCACGGAAGCAGCCAAAGCATCGGCCCACTTCCAGGGCGGCGCCAAGAAGGTGATCATCTCCGCTCCGGCAAAGGACGAGGATATCACCATCGTCCTGGGTGTGAACGAGGAGAAATATGACCCTGCCAAGCACCGCGTCATTTCCAACGCCTCATGTACCACCAACTGCATCGCTCCGGTGGTCAAAGTTCTGCATGAAAACTTCGGCTTCAGCAAGGGGCTGATGACCACCATCCACGCCTACACCAATGACCAGAAGATCATGGACATAGTTCACAAAGACCTGCGTCGAGCCCGGGCTGCAGGCATGAGCATCATCCCCACCACCACTGGCGCTGCCAAGGCAGTGACCCAGGTGCTTCCCGAGCTCAAAGGCAAGCTTCACGGTATGGCTCTCAGGGTCCCGGTCACCACGGTTTCAATCTGCGACCTGGTAGCCGATCTGGAGAAGCCGGCCACCGCCGAAGAAATCAACAAGGCCTTCAAGACCGCCGCCGACGGCAAACTGAAGGGGATTCTGGAATACTGCGAAGAGCCGCTGGTGAGCATCGACTTCAAGGGCAATCCGGCCAGCTCGATCGTGGACGCGCCCAGCACCATGGTCATTGCCGGCAACATGGTCAAGGTAATGTCATGGTATGACAACGAGTGGGGCTACTCCTGCCGTATGGCAGATCTTATCTCCTATATTGCGGATAAGGGATTGTAGCTCCGCTGTCCTTCAGTGAAGGACCAAGTAGCTGAAGCACGCAACAAGCCGGTTGGGACTTGTATAGTTCCTCGACCCAACACCATAACTACAAGGTCGAATCCCTCAACCCTCGGCAGGGATTCGACGCCAGCGGCGCTTCGGGGAGAAGGCAAAACAGAGGGAAAATATGGCTGCGGCCGTAAGCACGATGGTTGCACCCGAAGCCAGGTTCCACCAGTAAGAAAGGAACAGCCCCAACACGCCAGATACCACTCCAAAGAGCACGGAGAGCAGCATCATCCGAACGAAGTTGCGTGTTAGTTGCAAGGCAGCCGCTGCCGGGATGACCAGAAGGGCTTCCACCAGAATGATGCCGACAAGTTTTATGGAAATGATTACAGTCAGGGCCATGAGACCCAGAAGAAGGAAGTAGAGCCGGCCTACCGGCAAACCGCTGACCGCAGCCATTTCTTCATCAAAGCTCATGAAAAAGAACTCTTTGAACAGAAGTAGCACCACACCAATGATTCCCAACCCCAGACCAAGGATAACCCAGATATCGGAACTGGAGACCGAGAGAATGGACCCGAAGAGATAGCCAAACAGATCCACATTGTAACCTTCCTTCAGCCCGATGAAGAGCACGCCCAGCGCCATGGTACCAGCAAAGAAGATCCCGATGGCAGTGTCCTCCGAGATCTTGCCCTTCCGGCTCACCCAGCCGATGGCCATAGCAGTAGCCAGGGAGAAAGGAATGGCTATGCCTACCGGACTGAGCCCCAGCAGGTAGCCCAGGGCAACACCCCCGAAAGCAGAGTGGGAAATGCCAGCACCGATGAATGCCAGCTTCTTCAATACCACGTAGGTGCCAATCACCGAGCAGACCATCCCCACCAGCACTGCAGCGATCAAGGCCCGCTGCATGAAGGCATATTCCAGGATGTCCATCAATGGTGCTCCTCAACCACGCGATGCGGAATCCTGCCATGAGCCAGAAGCTCTACCTCACACCCGTACACTTTCTGCAAGGTCCCTGCAGTGAGTACCTCATCCGGTGAAGCATGTATGTAGAGGGTCTGATTCAGGCAGGCCAGCTTCTCTACGTGCGAGGAAACGACGGCTATGTCATGGGTCACTACGACGATGGTCAAGCCATGCTTCTCCTTCAGCTCCTTCAGCAGTCCATAGAACTGCTCCTCACCGTGGATATCCACACCCGCCGCAGGCTCATCGAGCAGCAGCAACCGTGGCTCCGCAGCCAGAGCCCTGGCGATCATGACTCTCTGTTGCTGTCCGCCCGATAGCTGGGCCAGGTGCCGCCGAGCGTATTCCCGCATCTGAACAGCCTCCAGCGACTTCAGGGCAATTTCTTCGTCAACCGAGGTGGGGCGTCTGAATAAACCGATACGCCCATACCGCCCCATCAGAACCACATCGAGGACGGATATGGGGAAGCTCCAGTCACTGAGATTTCTCTGAGGGACATAGCCAATGAGGCGACGCTCGCGGCCAAGTTTGTCCGGCGGCGAGCCGAACACCGTCACCCTGCCCCTGTCCGGCTTGACCAGACCGAGGATGACCCTGATCAGCGTCGTTTTGCCGCTGCCGTTAGGGCCGATGAGACCCAGAAACTCGCCATCTCTTATGTCAAGACTGACGGCCTTCAAGGCTGGGGTCTCGTTGTAATAGACCCAGACATCTTCCAGGCTGATAACATTCGAACTCGTCATTGCATCGCCAGTGTCATCTGCTCCACATTGTATCTCATCAGCTCTATATAAGTATCCTTACCCTCCAAATCAGCGCCACCGATAGGGTCAAGGAAGAGAACTTCAGCTCCACATTCAGCAGCAATGGTCTCGGCCGCCTTGGGGCTGAACTGCGGCTCAGCAAAGATAGCTTTTACCTTCAGGTCCCGTGCCGTGTCGACTACCCCTTGAATATAAGCCGCTGAAGGCTCTTCGCCCGGCGACTCCTCGATCACCGCGGCCTCGACCAACCCGTAACGCTTGGCGAAATAGGTCCAGGCAGGGTGAAAGGTGATGAACTCCCGTGTAGAAAAGGACTGGGTGGTATCTCTGATCTCCTCATCCAGAGCCTTCAACTCAGCGAGATAGCCAGCAGCATTCTCCAAATATGCATCCTTATTGTCAGGGTCCACCATGATCAGGGCCTGGGCAATGGCCTGAACCTGATCCTGTGCCAGCACTGGATCAAGCCAGATATGGGGATTCACTCCCTCATGCTCATCTTCCTCACCAGCGAGGAGAGCGCCTTCCATTGCGGGTATCACAGAGGTATCCACTACCACCAGATCAGGACTGGCTGCAGTCTCGACCACCTTCTCTATCCAGAACTCCAATCCTGCACCATTGATGACCATAAGTCTAGCATCAGCAATAGTCTTTACCTGCTCAGGAAGAGGTTCCCAGGTATGCGGACTATCCCCCGCTGACATGAGGGTGGTAACCTCCACCTTGTCCCCACCGACATTCTTCACAAAATCCGCCAGGGGGAAGATGGTGGCCACTACCTTGAGCTTATCAGAGTCTGTGCTTGAGCTGCAGGCAAGGCCACCGAGAAGCACGAGCACGACCATCGCCAATGCGGCGACACGGCCAGCCTTTCCAAACAGTGACTTCCACATCTCAGGCATGCACTCCTCCTCTCCACGGGAATACTGCCGTCAACGGCAGCGCTGGCACAATCCTGATGACTCAGTCAGATGATGCTCAGGATAGAATCCCATTCTCCGGGCGATCTGGCTCTCCTGATAACACAGTGCCTCATCGGTGAACTCCTGAAGCACTCCGCACTCTCGGCACACCAGGAAACGATGACAGCCCGGTTCATCAAGCAAGCCACACTTAACAAACCCGCCTCGAGATAGAACCTTGTGCACCAGGTTCAGTGAACACAGCAGATCAAGCACGCGATAGATGGTAACGTGATCCAGATGCTTGCCCTGCTGCTGCACCATTCTGCTGATGTCATAGGGTGATACCGGCGCCGTGGCGCTCTCAACCGCCTCCAGCACTTCCTTTCGAGGCCTGGTCACCTTATAGCCCTTGGAGCGCAGAACCTGAATGGAATACTTAACAAAAGACATTGATCAACTCCTGGTCCGGTTGAAGACAAGTTGGACTATAGCACAATGAGATAGCAAATGCAATACTATTGCATTACCGCATGGCTTGTCCCTGGTATTGACAACACCCCGAAAGACCGGAAGGTCTCGCCCAGGGTCAGAGTCAGCAGATTGGTGCGCATGGCTCATTTGTGCTACAGTTCATGATGCAAAGCGAGCGCCATCGGAAACAGAAGGAATCAAATTGGGAGAACCTCAAGCAAGCGCCGAGTTCGCCAGGCTATTCGACGAGAGAACTAGGGAGGTACTCAGTTCCGAGGTTAACAGGGAGAGGATAGCAGAACTGGCATACCAGAACTACCTGAAGTCCTTCGGCTGCTCTCAATCACTCTTTCATGCCTTTCAGGAGGTCCTGGGGATCAAAGATGACTTCTGGTTCAAGGCGCTGGGCGGTCTGCAGGGAGGCGGCAGCTCCGGGCTGACTTGCGGCGCTCTGGCCACAGGCTTCATACTCATCGGCGCCAGGGTGGGACGCCGCAGCATCGAAGAGGGATTCGAAGGGATATTGCCAGCCTTTGAGCCATCGCAGAAGCTGGCCCTCTGGTTCAAGCCCATGTTCAAGAGCACCGTCTGCTCGGAGATCACGGGGGTCAACTGGTTCGACATGAACGAGGTGGCCACACACTACTTCGGCCCTCGGGGTCCGGAGACAATCGAGAAATGCGCCAGATTGACAGGCACGACGGCACATAAGGTGGCTGAAATACTGAGTCAGTTGTAGGTCCCGGCCACAGTCGAGCGCCCCTGGTTATCTAGGTCTCCAGCTTCCTCTTCACCGACTCCACCTTGCCCCTCATAGTCAAGGGCTTGTCGCGCCGGTCATCGATTTTGATATTGGTCAGCACCCTCCGGGCACCACCATCGAGGACCGCCTGATGCATCCTGCCGGCCACCCTGAGGATGTCCTTCACATCCCCCTCGACGATTGTCCCCATCGAAGTAAGCTCATACTTCAGCCTCTTCTCCGAACGCAACACGCTGACTGCGCAGGCCACTTCCCGACTGACGGAAGGGCTGCCTGTGCCGATGGGAGTAACGCTTATCTCAGCCACTGCCATTTCGACCACCCCCTTGCAGACATCATACAATCATTCTAACAGGCAAAGGCGGGAAAGCAGGCTAATCTCTGAAGGAGGCAGAGATTTTCACGGCATCATTGTCGCATGACTCGATACATTTGCCGCAGCGGGTGCAGTCGGTGCAATTCTCTATCTCCTCCAATTTCTCGATGCCAGCCGGGCAGACCTTCAGGCAGTCCTCACAGTGATTACACTTGCTGAAGTCCACCTTCACCTTCAATATGCTCACCGGGTTGAAAGCCCCGAATATCGCCCCGAGCGGGCAGAGATAACGACACCAGAACCGTCCAACGAGGAAGAATGCCACCAGCACTATGGCCAGTGTGGCCAGATGAACATAGAAGAATGTCCCGAAGCTGAGCTCAGATGACACGAACCAGTGTGGGACGGCAGCAAACAGGCTGCCCGCCGGACAGACCTTGCAGAAGAGGGTGTCTACGGCAATCCAGGCCACAAATATGATCACTGCCAGAACCAGGAACTTCATCCAGGGAACACGCCGAAGCTTGAAAGCATCACCGCGCCGTCTTACCAGCATGACCAGGTCCTGTACCGTGCCGAAGGGACAGGCCCATCCGCACCAGAACCGTCCCAGGGCCAGGCCGAACAGGCCCACCACTCCCAGAACATAGAAGGGAAACTGCTGCAGAGCAGCATAGTGCTGAAACGTGCCTATGGGGCAGGCGAAGGCGGCAGCAGGGCAGCCGTAGCAGTAGAAGAAGGGGCAGGGAACACCCAGCTTCAGAATCTGGAGGAAGCCGATATTAACCAGAACCAGTGCCAGGAACTGCGTTGCCCATCTCAGCTTCCTCATCGGTTATCAGTCGCTCAGCCCCAGACAGGAGGTGCACAGGAATCTGACAAAGCTTCGAACCAGGCCGTACTGGTCCGCAGCAAACACAGCCACAAACGCAACAAACATTCCCAGCAGCAACAAGCGAAAGATGAGCCAACGGTTCTGCTTCATATCCCAATTCTGCAGACAATTTTGCCTGAGCTATCCACAGGAATAATCCCAGAGGATTTACAGGCTCCAGGCATCGAGAACCGCCTGAAGCCTCCCCTGGAATGGGTCGGGGGGCATGTAGCCGACTATCCTCAGTCCCTTGTCGATTTCCGTGCCATCCGGTGAAAGGAACACAACCTGGGGGATCGATTTTATGTCGTAGACACCGCCCAGATTGCTCTTGTCCACATTGACCTTCAAGGGAACAAAATTCTCATTAACGAAAGCACCCAGTTCATCATCGGAATAGGTTTTGCAGTCCATGTCTTTACAGGGAGGGCACCAATTTGCATAGAAATCTATCATCACCGGCCTGTTATCGCTTTGGGCCCTGCTCAGAGTCTCATCAAGGCTGTACACCCAGTCAACCTGTGACTCAGCGCATTCGCTGGCGCAGCCCGCCGAACCCGCAAACAGCAGTCCCATTAACAACATCGGAAAGGCAACTTTCACAAACCTCACCAGACCGTGCATAGATTCTCCTCCAAGCGCGCTGTACGTACCATCGAATCGATGTTCAAAGCAAAACCAAACATGCCCGCGCCAGCGTACTCCCCCTCTAGCAGGCTTTGCCGTCTTTCTCTACCAGGGCACCCACCGGGCAAACCCGAACACACTCCAGGCAGGAGTCACAACTCGAATCTATCATAGGGATATTGTCGAAAGTGCTCACCTTCGTATCAAGGCCCCGGTGAGCAAAATCGATGCTCCCGATACCATGCTCATGACAGGCCCAGACACACTTGCCACAGAGAACACACTTGTTGGGATCGTAGACAAAGAGCGGGTGGCTGTCATCCACGGGCAGGGACCTGGGTATGCGCCTGTATCTCTCCAGCTTGAGCTTGAATCCCTCCCGGCTGGCGATCCTCTGCAACTCGCAGTTTCGATTTTTGGCACAATTGCGGCAATCAAGATGATGGTGCGAGAGAAGAAGCTCAAAGGCAGTCCGGCGCAGTCGCTTCACTTTGGGAGTAGTGGTATGCACCACCATACCATCTTCAACGAATTGACTGCAGGCAGTCACCGGAGATCGTCTTCCCTCGACCTCCACGAAGCAGAGCCTGCAGCCGCCGAAAGGCAGATCGGCTTCCCGAATAGCGCAGAGATTGGGAATATAGATGCCATTGTCAAGAGCTGCCCAGAGGAGCCTCTCTCCCTTACGGGCTCTAACCTCCCTGCCATCAATGGTCAAGACAACTTCTTCGGCTATGGCTCTCTCCAGAACAATACTTATGTTACGTTGTCAGCCCTCTTATCCAGAGGCTATAATGACAGCCGTCTGGCACAAACCAGTTCATTTTACCATCACCACCTCTGGTATGGTAACCAGGTTTGATGAAAAACCGTTTACTCGCCCATCTTGGTACGAAAGGAGAAGGACTGTAATGGTAGTCGAGATAAGCGATAAGGACTTCGAGCAGCAGGTACTCAAAGCCACTCTGCCTGTGGTGGTGGATTTCTGGGCCCCCTGGTGTGGCCCCTGCCGCATGGTCGGCCCGATAGTGGATACGCTCTCAGAGGAATTCAAAGACAAAGTGAAGTTCTGCAAGGTAAATGTGGATGAGAATCAGCAGATGGCTGGCAAATACAAAGTGATGAGCATACCATTGCTGATTTTCTTCAAGAACGGCCAGGTGATGGACCAGAGCATGGGAGCTGTCCCTGAGAAGACGCTTCGTTCGAAGGTTCAGGGGCTACTCTAGTCCGGATTCGTCCAGCCGCCCTAGGGAAGAGGGCCGGTCTTCCGATAACGCCTCTTCCACGGTTCACGCTGCAGGGACAGGTAGTCTCTGATCGACTGCCTCAACGTGGCTGCCGCCAGGGCGGCGCAGTGGACTTCTGACTCCGGCAACCCTTCCAGGGCATTCAGAATATCATCCTCGGTTATGGCCAGAGCCTCGGCGATAATCTTACCTTTAACCAGTTCCGTAGTTATGCTGCCGCAGGCGACAGTCGGTGCACAGCCA
>Ga0154632_1094_pt1 | contig 15780 bp, 12 predicted proteins | sample Rifle2008BG13ft_FD_116061 | JGI IMG/M metagenome (GOLD analysis project Ga0154632, IMG submission 116061) | Chloroflexi bacterium RBG_13_53_26
TGATATTGTGCACAGCGATCACAGCCTTGGCATATCTCCTGAACCTGACACAGATCCTGACTTAGGACGGCACAATCGACTCTGGCTCATGTCAGTGTGCCTCGGTCCAGAGCATAACACAGCAAGGCACGAAATCAGCAAGGCCTACCCAGCCTGAGAGGAGGACAAACGTGGATCGCTCGTCAACCAAGAAATCGACTGATCAGTCATCTACCAGGAACAACCCAGGACAGGCAGCCACTGGGGCTGAAACACAACATCTTTCAAATTCCGGCATCCCAATAAAGGAAGTGTACACGCCTGCTGATACGGCAGACGTTGACTACGACAAGGACGTCGGACTTCCGGGAGAACCACCATACACCCGTGGCGTGTATCGCAGTATGTACCGGGGCCAACTGTGGACTATAAGACGGCTCAGCGGATTCAACACACCCGAGGACTCAAACAAGCTCTACCGCGAGGAATACGCGTTGGGACAAACAGGCTTGGCTGTGGCTCCAGACATATCAACCTGCGTTGGCATGGACTGTGATGATCCCAGAGTCTCAGCAGACGTGGGTCACTCCGGCGTGCCGCTCTGCTCTATCGAGGATATGGAGACGCTGCTTGATGGTCTGCCCATAGAGAGGGTATCGACATACCTGGCAGAAAAACATGGCATACTAACGGCGATGTACTTCGCCGTGGCGGAGGCCAGGGGACTGGATATTGCACAGCTTCGTGGCACTACGGCCAACTGCATGCTGGCCTGGACGGTACTGAACCTTCCCAACCAGACACCGCCGCAAGCATACCTGAGATACGCCGTCGATTTCATCGAGTGGTGCAGTGAGCACGCACCCAAGTGGTACCCCATATCCTTTGACAGCTACAACAGCCGTGATCTTGGTCTGAACGCCTGGCAGGAGTTGGGCATACTCTTCGCTACCACGGTCGACTACATCGAAGAGGAGAAGAGGCGGGGGAGGGTGCCTCTCGACCGGTTTGTGAGACGCTTCTCTTTCAACACCGCTGCCCATAATGACTTCTTCGAGGAGATCGCCAAGCTACGCGCGGCGCGGCGCATGTGGTCCAAGATAGTCAGAGAAAGGTACGGCATAGAGGATCCGCGTTGTGGCCAGTTCCGTGTTCATGTGCAGAGTTCCGGTTCCACCCATACGACCCAGGAGCCTTACAACAACCTCATCCGCATTGCCTATCAGGTGCTCGCTGGTGTTCTCGGCGGAGCTCAGTCGATACATGCCAACGGGTATGATGAAGGGGTGTGTCTGCCCACCGATCAGTCTATGCTGCTCTCCATCAGGACTGAACAGATACTGCAGTTCGAAACAGGCGTGACCAATACGATAGATCCCCTGGGTGGTTCGTGGTACATGGAGAGCCTCACCAATGAATTGGAAAAGCATGCCTGGGAGTACATGCAGAAGATCGAGGACATGGGTGGCATGGCCCGAGCCATTGCCAGTGGTTGGGTTCACAACGAGTACAAGAACGCCACCATTGAGCGGGCAAGCAAGACCGCCTCGGGGGAGATTCCGATCGTGGGCGTGAACAAGTTCAGGCTCGAAAAGGAACCCTACCGAGTGCCCATATTCAGACCCGATCCTCAATCGCCGCAGGTGCAGATTGAGAAGCTCAAGCGACTGAGAGAAAGGCGTGATAGCGCCAGGGTAGCTCAATCGCTTGAGAAACTCGAGGAGGCTACTCGCAGAGGCGACAACGTAATGCCGGCGACTATAGAGGCTGTCAAGGCATACGCGACCCTGGGTGAGATAGCCAATGTACAGCTTAGAGTATATGGAGAATGGCCGTTTCCAATCTCCGGTTAGAGGGAGGAAAGATCTGATGACTGAGAAGAAAATCCGAATTCTGATGGCTAAGCCGGGCCTGGAGGGGCACTGGGTTGGGCTACTTGTGGTCAGCAGGGCTCTTAGGGACGCTGGCTACGAGGTTATCTACGGTGGCAATATGAGACCAGAGATGATCGCTGACACGGCTGTTCAGGAGGACGTGGATGTGGTGGGGCTCAGCATCCTGTCAGCGAATTATATGCAGTTGGTCCCCGAGACCATCGAAGAGCTGCGGAAACGTGGGAAGGGCGACGTATCGGTGCTATTGGGAGGTATTATCTTTCAGGAGGACATCGATCAACTAAAACAGGCGGGAGTGGCAGGAATCTTCCCATCTGGAACGCCTCTGGGAGATATCGTGGATTTTGTGCGCAAGACAGTTCGCCAGCCAGTCTGATGGCCACTGCCAACCGGGTGAGACTCATCCCGTACCTTTCTGGAGTCCTCTGGTCTGGCTCGGACAGTGAATTTACTGAAGCGAACGTCCATTCGTGCCTTGAATGGAGGATATGACGAATAATAAGGAAGTGTTCGACCGGGTTTTTGTGCCACGATCCGTGGCTATCGCCGGAGGTACCCCGCGCGAGCCAGGACAACTGGTACTTGAGACCGTTCTCGCCTCCGGGTTCCGGGGCGATATATACCCTGTTGGCAGCGAGGCTAGAGAAGTGTCAGGCCGAAAGGCTTATGCCAGTGTCACAGACATACCGGGCTTGGTGGACTATGTGATCTGCTGTACACCGGCTGCGGCAGTGCTCCCGCTGCTCAGAGACTGTGCGGCCAAGCAAGTTGGGGCTGTGGCTATTCTGACTGCCGGTTTCTCCGAAAGTGGAACACAAGAAGGCATCAGGCTGGAACAAGAGATCTCGGCTCTGGCTCAAACGACTGGAGTAAGAGTGATGGGCCCCAATTGCCTGGGAGTGTATTGCCCCCGAGGAGGCATGTCGTTTGACTCCCGTTTGCCTGGTGAAAGTGGACGAATGGGTTTCATCTGTCAGGGGCGTGAGGCCTTTATCCACATCATCAGGGCTGCAGGCCACAGAGGCGTTCGGTTCAGCAAGGCCATCTCCTACGGCAATGCCTGCGATATCAACGAGAGCGATTTGCTTGAGTACTTCGCCCAGGACGGGGATACCGATACAGTGGCTGCGTGCATTGAGGGGGTGAGAGATGGGCCACGGTTCATTCGAGCCTTGAAGAACCTGTCAAGGGTCAAGCCGGTGATCGTTCTGAAGACAGTTCCAATCTCGGCCAGGCGCAGAGGAGGGCCTACCCTTGTCGAGGGCAGTGACTCGGGTCCGGTGTGGAACGCTCTGCTGGAGCAAACAGGCGCGGTCGGAGTCAACAGCGCTGAGGAAATGGTTGATGCCATGGTTACCTTCTCCATGTTGCGCGTGCCCCGGGGCCGAAGAGTGGGCATATTCGGTGCAGCGGGTGGTGCCAGCGTCCTGGCCACGGACGCGTGGGCCGGCGCCGGGTTTATGCTGCCACCGGTGCCTACGGAATTGAGGGCGGCCCTCGATGATGGAGCCATGAACCAGGCTGGAATGATACTTCATAACCCTCTGGATTTCTCCATGGCTGGCTATACCGGCTTCTTCTTCGATGTAGTCAAGAAAATGATAGCCCACGAGGACTTTGTCGATGTTGGCATGATCCACAATCCTTCCGGCCATGGGGCATGGTTGCCGTGGGCGGCTTTCAATGGATTGATCGATTCGATCACAGACTCTGTCATAGGAATTCACAGAGAGGTGAGCAAGCCCATGGCGCTGGTCATGCAGTACATAGCCTCGCGCCGGTACTGGCAGAAAGTTTTCGACGATTTGCAGGTACCTTGCTCAGAAGCAGGCGTGCCTGTCTACTACTCCATGGCAAGCGCAGCTAAGGCCATCGATCGGCTGTTACTATACTACGAGAGAAGGGCCATGGCAGCCGAGGCCGGCTGACGGACTTGACAACAGGGCCGCGCACTTGCGTACTGGAGAAGAGTGAATGCCCAAACTAAGAGTAGCCGATATCAACATCCACTATGAGATGTATGGCCACGGAGAGCCGCTGGTCCTGATCATGGGACTGGGCGGTGGGTCCAGCATGTGGTGGCAGCAGGTCGCCTTCTTTGCACCCGAATATCAGGTAATCACCTACGACAGCCGAGGAGTCGGAGACTCGGACAAGCCAGACATGCCGTATTCGATGCATATGCTGGCCGAAGATGCTGCAGGGCTCCTGGAGAAGCTCGGTATATGCTCAACCCATGTGTATGGTGTCTCTATGGGGGGCATGGTTGCCCAGGAGTTAGCTCTTGGTTATCCCAGTCTTGTCACCAGCCTGACACTGGGAGCGACAACTTGCGGTGGTGCCCATATGGTAGCGGCATCGGAGGAAACGCTGCAGAGACTGTTCAGCATCATGACGTTGCCTGTCGACGAGGCGGTCAAAGTATCGACCTCGGCAACCTTCAGCGCTGCTTTCATAGAACGTCATCCCGAAAAAATCAGGGAGTGGTTGATCAAAGGCGCCGAGAGCCCTCCTACGCCACTTGGTTTCAAAAGACAGGCGGAGGCAGCAACTGGCTTCGACACGTATGACAGGTTAGCGCAAATAGCGGCCCCTACACTCATACTGGCGGGTACCAGGGATGATCTCATTCCTGTGGAGAACTCTCGGATACTGGCTTCCAGAATCCCCAACGCGGAGCTGGTGTTATTCGAGGGCGCAGGCCACGGCTATCTCTGGGAAGCCGAAGAGCAAGCGAACCGGGTTATCCGAGACTTCTTGAGGAGACACCCGATCAGTAGGCCCAGCTCTTCAGAACCGTCGGGAGTAGCAGAAATTCCTGCTATCGACGCAGGGCGCTTCATACTGAGACCCTACAGGGAGGGTGACGAAGATTCGTTGATAGAAAATATCAATAACATCGAAATCGCCAGGAGCACTCTTCGAATCCCCCATCCTTACACGAAGCGGGATGCCTGCTTCTGGATTGACCACAACCTGAGGCTTGGCATGCTGAAGGACAGGAGTGAAATCCATTTTGCTATTGACATGAACGGGAGGGTTATTGGGGGTATCGGTCTTGAGAAGATAGACGGTTGTCAAGCAGAGATCGGCTATTGGCTGGGAGAGACATACTGGGGGCAAGGCATTATGACTTCTGCCGTTCATCTGGTGACGGGATATGCCTTCGATGAATTGGGACTGGGGAAGGTATGTGCTTATGTGTTCCCATCAAACGAAGCCTCGATGAGGGTCCTGAGGAAAGCTGGATACCGGTTCGAGGGAAGACTGACAAGCCATTACTCAAAGGAAGGCAAGCCGGTGGACGCTATGATGTTCACCAACCAGCATCCATGAAGGGTTTTGTGCTATAGTAAGTATAGTATTCTATGTTTACGGATGCCTTCCCACTCCATTGACTGATATTGACTGATATATGCTTTGCCTGCGCATGGCACATATCATGCCAACTGTGACAATGGGTTGCAGACAAGGATTTCCACCGGGCCGAGAAGACCGAAGCTTGCCCCGGAAAGGCATACCTGCTGAGAGGTGAAATTGGGCCAGACTCATCGCAATGATATAAGAAACATAATCATAATCGCCCACGTAGACCATGGCAAGACCACCCTGGTGGATGCCATGCTCAAACAGAGCAAGGTCTTCCGCGACAGTGAACAGCTAGGGCAATTCATCATGGACCAGAACCCACTGGAACGCGAGAAGGGCATCACAATTCTGGCCAAGAATACAGCAGTGATCTATCGGGGAATCAAAATCAACATCATAGATACCCCGGGGCATGCCGATTTCAGTGGGGAGGTGGAACGGACTGCCAATATGGCTGACGGCTGCCTGCTCTTAGTGGACTCTGTTGAAGGGCCAATGCCCCAGACCAAGTTCGTGTTGCGGCAGGCTCTGCAGGGTGGGTTGAAGCCCATCGTGGTGATCAACAAAACAGACAGGGAGAACTCCCGGATAGCTGAGGTAGTAAGCCTTACCCAGGATCTCTTCCTGGAATTGGCTACCAACGCCGACCAGCTTGATTTCCCGGTGCTCTACGCCAGCGCCAGAGATGGCATCGCCGTAACCGATCTGGGGTCCGAAGGCAGTGACCTGGTACCCCTGTTCGAATGCATACTCCAACAGGTGCCGCCGCCAGCTATCGAGGATGGGCCATTCCAGATGCTGGTATCCAACCTTGACTATGATAACTACAAAGGCAAGATCGCCATTGGCAGAATTCTGCGGGGCAAGGTGAGTCCCCATGACCCTGTGGTCACTTTGAATAGCGATGGTAATCCTTTGAACCAGGAAATCAGCCAGGTATTTACCCATCTGGGGTTGGAACGTTTGGAGGTAGAAGAGGCCATGGCCGGCGATATCGTGGCGGTGACCGGCCTGGACCGGATCAGCATTGGAGATACCATAGCCAGCCCAGAACAACCTCATGCCCTGCCCGGCATCCATGTGGGTGAACCTACGCTGAAAATGACCTTCGGTGTGAATACCTCTCCGTTTGCCGGCAGAGAGGGGCAGTTCTGCACCTCTCGCCACCTGCGGGCAAGGCTCTTCAGGGAACTGGAGACCAACATCAGTCTCAGGGTACAGGAAACTGGGAGCCCGGACATTTTCCTGGTATGCGGTCGAGGAGAACTGCATCTGGCTATACTGATTGAAACCATGCGCCGGGAGGGCTATGAGTTTCAGGTCTCCAAACCGGAGGCGATCACGAAGACAGTGAATGACATACTTCTCGAACCCGTGGAATCCCTCACCATCGATACTGAAGAGGAATATATTGGAGTACTGACAGAGATACTGAGCAAACGGCAGGCCCGGCTTGTTGACATGCGCAATGATGGAGAGGGCAATGTACATCTCGTGTTCCATATCCCAACCAGGGGATTGGTTGGCTTCCGCAATGCTTTCTTGACGGCCACCAGAGGTGAGGGTGTTATGAACACGCTGTTCTTGGGCCATGAACCGTGGGTTGGTGAGATTGTTGCGGTTCGCGGCGGAGTGCTGGTGGCCTCAGCGGCTGGCGTGGCTGTGACATATGGCCTGAATAATGCTCAAGGGCGGGGCATTACTTTCATCGAGCCCGGCGCGCAGGTCTACGAAGGTATGATAGTAGGGTCGACTTCGCGCGGACGGGATATCCCTGTGAACATATGCAAGGAGAAAAAACAGACCAATATCCGCTCATCAACCTCCGATATCGCGGTGAAGCTGGTCCCTCCATTGAGGATGAGCCTGGAGGAAGCCCTGGGCTTTGTAAACGACGATGAGCTGGTTGAGGTAACTCCCAAGAACATCAGGCTACGGAAGAAATTGCTCGTCGAGCGTGAGCGCATCAGGGCTGGCCATGCAGCACGGCGGAGTCTTGACGAGGAAACCGACTGAATAGTCGGTTGAATGGCCAAACTACCCTAGTTGTCGAACTTCTTTTCCAAGCTCGCCGGGGGTATGCCTTTTTCGTCCCAACCGCGTCTCTTATAGTACAGTGAGAGAATCCTGTTGAAGTCATGTTGATCGATGACCTTGCCCGCATTCTGACCGGTGAGTGGAGGATTGGCCCACACCTTGTGAGGCAGGCTATCATCCTGCCGGGTGGCACCGAGGTGGCAGTTTATCAGACGCGTCAGATTGTAGATGTCGTTTGAGAGACTCATCAGCCCATCCAGGGTCATTTCCTTGCCAGTCACACATGAATAGAAATTGGCGTAGTGCCGCTCACTCAGGCCCAGTTCAATCCAGGGCAGACGGCAGACACCGAGCATATCAAACAATGGGCGCACTTTCTGGTGATAGATGACAATGTCCACCTTGTCTTCATCAGACCAGTTCTGCCCCTCTTCGACTTCCTTGGCGATGGTCCATGCCCGGGTGTGGTGGGCGCCTATGTCCGAGGTAGCATAGGCCAGAGCCATGGACATGCTGGGCCGGCTGTCATAGGCTGACTGCTCCAGCCCTTTGACCTGGAGGAGCACCTCATCCATTTCAGGCCATCTGGCTATGATGCCGCGTGACCCATTGGCGAGGATGTTGCCGATGCCCTGGCGGTGAGCGATTCTGCGTATCATCTCCAGAATCGCCTCCTCATTTCCCCAGGTGATTTCCCTGCCATCGAGGTCGGACAATGACAATATGCCCTTCTCGTATCCTTCTATGACAGCACCGATGATGCTGCCGGTGGAGATGGTATCTATGCCAAGTTCGTCGCACAGATGGTTGGCTGAAAGGACCGCGGCGAAATTCTCGATTCCGAGGTTGGATCCCAGCATGGCACACGATTCATATTCCGGCCCCTCAATCACCGTGCCGGCGTATTTCCCGTTCTTCACCAGACAAATATTGCCGCAACACATGGGACAGGCGAAACAGGCGCTGTCTCCAATCTTGTAGTGAGCCAGCATAGTGGCACCATTGATGCTGCTATGCCTGGCGAAAACGCTGTCCTTGAAATTGTAAGCAGGCAGAATGCCTTTCTGGTTGGCATAGTCAATCACGTTCATCAGGCCTTCCTGCTGCCACATCTTGAAGTACTTGTGTTCTCGCATGTACCTGAAGGCCTTTTCATTCTCGGTCACCAGCCCCCGCACATCATGCACAGGGATGTCTTTGTCCCCTCGTACGGCGATAGCTTTGAGGTTCTTTGATCCCATGATGGCACCCATGCCGGTCCTTCCGGCGTTGCGGCTCCAATCGGTATTGATGCAGGCGAATCTCACTCCGTTCTCGCCACCCACACCGATAGTGGCCACATGGATAGCCTGAGTACCCAGCCGCTGCTTGACCGTTCCTTCCGCTTCGAGACAGTTCTTGCCTTTAAGATCGGGCATGGGAATAATCTTCACATCATCGTTGTCGATGAAAAGAATGGAGAGGTCCGTCGCTCTGCCGGTAATGGAAAGAACATCTATTCCTGACTGCCTGAGTTCAACCCCAAATCGGCCGCCCATGGATGAATCGCCATAGAGGCCGGTGGCTGGCGATATAGCCGCAAAGGAGTTCTTGCCCGATGAGGGCAGATAGACACCGGTCAGGGGACCCGGTGCCACCACCAGGATACTCTCCGGGCCCAACGGATTGATCTTGAAGTCGTGCTTTCTCAAATTGTCCCACACCAGCTTGGCGCCAAAGCCGCGCCCCCCGATATACTGTTCAATGAAGTCATCCGACAGAACCGGCCGTTCAATGCTGCCGCTACCCAGGTCCACGCTAAGGCCTTTCTTGAAGTATCCGCTCTTGATGCTCACAGTTCTTCCTTCCCTATCTCGGCGTAGCGTATCGTCTTCTTCTCACCCTTCTCGTAGAACTCGATCTCCTTCATCTGGGCATAGCTCAGAACGTTGTTCAGGCGCTGCGATTCACCCAGAGCTTCCTCCGGTATGAGGCGGAGCGCTCCCTTGGGGCACTGCTTGACGCACTCAGGATCTCCGCCACACATGTCGCACTTGATGGGCAGCTCGCAGTCTTCATGAGCGTATATGGCTCCGAACGGACAGGCCTCGACGCACTTGTAACAGGAAACGCATTCTTCCTTGATGAGCTGTACCACACCGTCGATCGATCTCAGCGCATCGCTGGGACATACCCGTGCGCATGCTGCCTTCTTGCACTGACTGCACACGATGGGCATCCTCACCACAGGATGGGGATAGGTGATCATTACTCTTATTGCTGACTTCTTGGGATTGTTGACTCCGAAATGCCTGATAGCGCAGACAAGTTCACAGATGCTGCAACCGGAACACTCCTCCGGAATCACTGTGAGCTTTCTTGACACCGCATTTTCCTCCGGAAATACTCGGGCTCAAACCCGGTAGTGGCATGTCAATGCCATCAGCCGACCGCCCCGATTTCTCGCAGTTCGCTGATACGGCTATCATTGTAGCCTATCTCACGAAGAATTTCGTTGGTATGCTGCCCGAAACCGGTGGCCCAGTTCCTCACCTCAACCGGAGAATCACTCAGCTTATGCATCGAGCCAATCTGCTTGAGCCGTCCGGCGGTGGGATGATCAGACTCCAGAATCATCCGCCGCGCAATCAATTGGGGATCGAATTCCACTTCATCGATACCCAGGACCGGTGCGAAACATGTATCGGCATACATCAGCAGCGCTGCCCACTCATCTCGCGTCCTGGTCTTGAATTTCTCCCCGAAGAATTTGAATATCTCATCCCGCTTCTCGCCCTCGTCGAACTGATGCGGGACGAACTCCTCACAGCCCAGAAGCCGGCACAGGTTGGCGAAGAACTTGGGCTCAAATGTGGCAATGGTAATATGCTTCCTGTCCTTTGTTTCATAGACGTTGTACCAGGGATACATCCCGTTCCAAATGGTCTCGCCTCTCTTTGGGACTGTTCCGCGTTTGTAGAGATACGGATTTGTCTGCATGGAGGTCACTTCCGTTATGGCGTCTGTAATGGAGACATCCAGGAGCTGGCCCTCACCTGTCCGTTCCCGCGCCATCAGCGCCGCCAGGATGCCGACTGCAGCCGATGTCCCCCCAAACCAGTCAGCAACAACTGCGCCCGGTATGGCAGGCATGCCACCCTTCGGCCCGGTCAGGTCCAGAAAGCCGCTGATCGCCAAATAGTTCAATTCATGCCCTACTATGTCACGGTAAGGCCCGTCCTGCCCATAGCCGGACAAGGACGCATAGACGATTCGCGGGTTGATTTCCTTGATGGTATCGTAATCAATACCCAGACGCTTAACCACCCCGGGGCGGAATCCTTCCATCACCACATCGGCGTTCTTCGCTAAGTCGTTATAGACCGCTCTACCTGCTTCTGTTTTCAGATTCACGCCGAACGTCCGACAATTGCGCAGACCCGGATAGTCGCTGAACACCATCATGGTTAGCGCGCCATGGGTCTCCGGATGGACATCAGAGATTCTGATTACATCAGCGCCCAGGTCACTCAGCATTTCGGTGCAGAAAGCACCGGGGCCGGTCCAGCACATGTTCATTATCTTTATGCCATCAAGCGCCAGTCCCATTTTCTCTATGTCAACTCCTTCCTACGGTTGTTGCGGTGTAAGAGACAACTCGTTCCCCTCTCTGTTCACCTACACGTACTACATGGTATCTATTCAGGTACTCAACTGGCAAATCAGGATGATTAAGACAGCTACATATGGAACAGGGGGAAGCAAAATGGATTGTGAAATCTTGCGCCCGCCTCCGATTGGCCGGCAAATGTCTGAAATGAAGAAGGCCGGGGTGGTCCTGGGTGATTGTGTCCCCCCTTCCGCGGTCCCCCTGGGGTTGCCAAAGTATACCGCATACCCGGCCGATATATTAGTCGCTCCAGCCAACCATTAACCCTCGGAGTTCGGTGCCGCCTTGCAGAACTTCAGGCTGTCCCCTTTGTATCAAAATTGAGGTTGGGTTACAATGGTAATCCGACAATTGAAGTGGACCTGCCGGACTCACATGAATAGTCAAACAAGCTGATCCTCTCAACAGAGCATGAGGCTGCGCTCGGACGGCTGGCATGCCTGCTGATATCTGGGAAGTGACTTTATGCCAGGGTTAGTGGGATTCATATCAGAACATACTCATGACAACCAACTGCTCGATGGGATGGTCAATTCCCTAAAGCACGAGGATTGGTATCGGATAGACAAGCACGTTAGCCCGCCTTTCAGCGTTGCCAGGGTGCATCTGGGAACCTTCAACCCACAACCCCAGCCCATCTTCAATGAAGACAGAACCCTGTGCTTGTTCATGGAGGGCAAGATCCATGGCTACGATGAAGAGAAGAGACGGTTGGAGGGCAGGCACCACTTTGCCTTCCATAACGATCCGGAATTCTGTCTGCACCTCTATGAAGAACTGGGGGTCTCTTTCCTGGAGAGACTGAATGGCGCTTTCGTGCTGCTCATCTGCGACCTGAAGCAGAGAAAAGTGATCCTTGCCAACGATAGATACGGCCTGATTCGTGCGTACTATGCAGTGAACAAGGACGCATTGTTGTTCGCTCCGGAGGCGAAGGCCATACTGCAGGACGCGACCTTCAAGAAGGAACTGAATCCAGAGGCGCTCGTCAGCTACTTCGCTTTTGGCGAGTTCTGGGCCGACAGAACACTGTTCAAGGGGGTGCACATCCTGCCTCCGGCTTCGGTGTTGACCTACGGCAACGGGGAGCTTTCCGTGAGCCAGTACTGGCGCTTCAGCTACCAGCCTGACTATAGCCTTCCTGAGAGGGCAATGGTGGAACAACTCGCTGAAGCCTTCAGAAGAGCGGTGGCAGTCCGTATGAGAGACCCACTCCGGTATGGGGTATCGCTGAGCGGCGGGCTGGACTGCCGGTCCGTTCTGGCTGCCGTTGAGCCCGAAAAAAGGAGGGAAATCGCCACCTACAGCTACGGTCCGTCGTATTGCGACCAGGTAGCTATTGCCAAGAGGGTGGCAGACAAGTGCGGGACGCGACATCGCTTCATGGAGCTTAAGCCAGAGATCATCGTAGAGAATGCGGAGCGACTGGTGTGGTTGACAGACGGGAGAAACCACATCGAGGGAAGCTTCCTTAACCCGGTGCACCGACAGGCCAGAACCGAAGTTGATGTGGTCTTTGACGGTTTTGTGCTGGATCGCACCCTGGGCGGCAGCCATCTGAGCAAGGACCTGATACACCCGGGAAGCAAGGAGGAACTGCTCTCCAGCGTTCTGAGGAGCATGAGGCTTTTCAGCGACGATGGCCTGATGAGGCTGTTCAGGCCTGAGTATCATGGCTTGGTCAAAGAAGTACCTTCGAGTGTACTCCGGGCGGAGTTCGACAAGCTGAGTTACGCCGACCCGAGCACCGCGTTCGACGAATTCTATGTGACCACGTATGTGGGATATGCGTCATCCTGGCATGTGCCACTAAGGGATGTGGTGGAGGTATCATTCCCTACTGTCGATAATGACCTGTTTGATGCCATCTTCAAGATTCCACCGGAGAAGAGGCTGAACCATCTTATTCACCGGCAAGTCATCATGAGCCTGTCACCGGAGCTGGCCGGGATTACCTACAACAAGACGGCGCTCCCTGCCAGCGCCCCTCTGGTCCTCTGGCGTTATGGAAAGGCTTATCGACGGGGCAGGCAGATGCTGAAGGACCTGGTTTGGAGGACATCGAGAGGAAGGGTCTACATCCTCAACAGGACCGACTACGTGGATCATGCCGGCTGGCTGCGGGCCAATGATTCGTGGAGGCGCTACTTCAGGACACTGCTGCTGAGCAGCGACTCACGCTCGAGGGAGTATCTCGACCAGAGCTACGTCGGCTACCTCATTGCGGAGCATGAAGCCGGGAGGATCAATGCCTCGTACAGGCTTATGCGTATCGTGACCTTGGAGATATTCTTGAGGCAATTCCTGACTTGAGCGTCTGCAGTCTCCGTGAGGGTCATTGAATGGGCCCTCATGTTCAGCGCCAGCCGGAACCAAGTGAAGGAGACAGGTTGCCAAGGCCTTCCCCTGAAACGCAGCAAGGAATAGGCCCGGCCAAGAACCAGGTTGAAGTCGGCATGGCGAACTCGGACCTGGAGTTCCTCTTTCATCCTAAGTCGATTGCCATTGTTGGAACTCCGAGTGACCCCTCGGCCAACCAGGGGGCTGGAGTTTTCCTGGATGCCTTGCTGGAATTTGACTACAAAGGTCATATCTATCCGGTGAACCCCAAGATCAGCGAAATCAGGGGACTAAGGGCCTACCCCGACCTCATGAGCCTGCCCCAGACTCCAGACCATGTCATCTGCTGCATACCGGCATCCCTTGTTCCGCAGCTCATAAAGGACTGCGCCAGCAGGGGAGTGAAGGCCATGGCTATGTACACTGCTGGTTTCAGCGAAGCAGGTGAGGAGGGCAGGAAACTGGAGCAAGAGTTGGTCCGCCTGGCATACCAGGGCGGGATACGGCTCATCGGCCCCAACTGCATGGGCATATACTGCCCGAGCACCTGCCTGTCTTATAACCCCTTGCTCAGCAGGGAAGCCGGCAGCGTTGGTCTTCTTTGCCAGAGTGGCGGGGTTTCTCTGGGCCTATCGATAATGGCCAATTTCGCAGGCATCTACTTCAGCAAAGTGATCAGCTACGGTAACGCTGCTGACCTCAATGAATCAGATTTCATGGAGTACCTGGCGCAGGATAATGAAACCAAACTTATCGGCGCCTACATCGAGGGTGTCAGAGACGGGCAGAGGTTCATTGAGACCTTGACCCGCGCAGCAAAGGTGAAGCCAGTGGCCATACTCAAGGGAGGTCGCACCAAGGCAGGAGCAAAAGCTACCGCCTCACATACTGGTTCGCTGGCTGGTGACGAGGAGAAATGGAGCGCAGTCTGCAGGCAGGCAGGAGCGGTTCAGGTTTACAGCAGCGAGGAAATGGTGGACTTCTTTGAAATATGTTTACATATGAAGCCACTGAAGGGACAACGGGTGGGTATTATCGCCTGGGGTGGAGGACCCAGTGTCCTGGCTACCGATGATTGTGAAAGCGCTGGACTGGTGGTTCCTGCTTTCTCTGCTGCGCTCTGCCAGGAGATGAGAAGCTTCATGTTCGAACCGGGGAGCAGTGTAAGCAACCCTGTAGATTCGCCGGTGCTGGCCAATCCTTCGCTGCTTTCCAGGGCTATCAAAACGGTTGCCGATAGCAGGGAGGTTGACGTCTTGATCATGCGTCTGCCTTTTGCAGTTGCCCGGCCGCCATTTGACCTCGAAGTTACCGTGGCCACCCTGGAAGCCATCATAGAGACCAGCAAATCGATCGATGCGGCCGTGGCTGTAGTCCAACCTCACGGCGATACCCCGGAGAGCTCGGGGCAGTTCCTGGGAGTGCAACAGAGGTGCGCTGAGGCAAACCTGTCGCTGTTCTCAACCACCCGTCGTGCTGCTCAGGCCATTGGCAGATTCGCTCAATCGATATCATATCTGGAGCACTAGACAGGGACGTCTCGAGGTGGCGTTTCGCGCTTGGCGACCACGTGCAAGGAGAAGCCGTGACTAAAGATGAAGTGTTCACCCAACTGAGGGAGGCATTCGGGCTGGACAGTACGCTGAACAGGTTCAAGCCTTTGGAACCGCTGGATGGATTAAGAGAGGCCGTTAAGTCCTGGGAGTGGGCCAAAGAAGTCCAGGACAGGACGACCTCAGATTCCGTATGGTGGGAACATGAAAATCACAAGACGCTTGCCTATGTCCTGATGGGGATGTACTGCTGGCAACTCCTTGGTCATAATGATTTCCCCGGCCTTCCTGACGCCAGCCCGGAGGTTCTCAGGGATGCGCATGCCCTTCTCTGCCTCTGGTCAAGGTCGCTCATTCTGGGCCATGTGCACCGATGGGAAAACTGCCGTCACGATAGAACAAAGAACAACCGTGCGTCTCATCCAAAATGCCAGATAACAGGGCTGTCGAAATTCGGTGGGCTTCACCATGTAATATGCGGTATCTGCGGTGAAGAGCGGTACGACCCGCAACCGCTGGTGGACAGGGCACACAAGATGCTGGCTGTGGGCTATACGAAAGACAGGAACAGCCAGTAGACAAATGCACAAAGGATAGTCAGCGGCAAACCTATCTTCACGAACTCCCAGAACGTCAGGGTCTGCCCTGATTTCGTTTCTGCATTCTGGATTATTATCACATTGCTGGCTGCCCCGAGAATGGAGAGGTTGCCGGCGATGGTGCTTCCGGCAGCCAGTGCCATCAAGCCTCTTGTTGAGACTCCCAGATCGAGCAACATCGGCAGGTAGAGTGCCACCAACGGCACGTTCGAAATGAACTGACTCAACAGAACACTCACAATCAGGATCATGCCCAGCGACGTCACGTTCGGGAGTACCGAATCCATGGCGCGTTGCAGGAGACCGGAGTCCCAGACGCTCTCCATGAGGACAAACATGGCAGCAAAGAAGATAAGCGT
>Ga0154632_1081_pt1 | contig 15673 bp, 12 predicted proteins | sample Rifle2008BG13ft_FD_116061 | JGI IMG/M metagenome (GOLD analysis project Ga0154632, IMG submission 116061) | Chloroflexi bacterium RBG_13_53_26
ACCCTTGGGCTCGATCAGGATGAAGAAGATGACCACAAGAGCAAACAAGATCAGGGACAGAGCAGACGGGATCTGGTACCCCAGCGATGGGAAGGCATCCGTCAGCAATGAAGACACACGCGGAACCAATTTGTCGACTAGCATAATCACCCCAGCCCCCATGACCACCCCAGTGGTGCTGCCCATTCCTCCGATGATGATCATGGCCAGGAACCAGAGAGACAGACTGAAGGTGAACAGATCGGGGTTGATACGTAGGAGATGATGGGCCCAGAGCCAGCCGGACACACCGGCAAAGAAGCAGCCGATGAAGAAGGCTAGAAGCTTCGTTCGGAAGAGGTTGATGCCCATGACCTCAGCCGCCAGGTCGTTGTCCCGCACAGCCACGAACTTCCGGCCCGTGGCCGTCCTCTGGATGTTCTTGGCGAAGAAGAGCATGACCACCGCCACCCCCAGCGTGAGCCACCAGAACTGGGTGTCATTCAGTGCCGAGCCCCCAATGGTGATGGCCGGCACATCAAGCCCATATGTTTGCCCCGCCCAGCTCGGCTGCCTTATAGCCCACATGATGACGAACTGAGCTGCTATAGTGGTCAGGACGAGGTAGAAACCCTTAATCCGCAGAGCCGGGATGCCAAAAATCAGCCCACCCAGCCCCGCAGCCAGGCCCGAAAGCGGCAGGGTCAGCCAGGGGGATAATCCGTACCTCGTTCCAAGCAAAGCCGTGGTGTAGGCACCCAGCGCCATGAAGGCAGACTGACCCATGGAGAACTGGCCGCAGAGCCCAGTCATTATGTGCATGCCAAGGGCGGCGACGGTGTAGATGCCCACCATGATCAGCCAGACCACCCATTCATCCGGCGCGTACAGCGCCACCGTAACCAGGAAGATCAGCCCGGCGGCCAGCAGCAGCCACTGGGCCCTGGTTCTCACTATGGCCATGTCCTGCTGTGGCCGTGTATTGAAGACACCTGACGGAAGCATGGCTCTATATCCTTTCTATCCGCTTCTCTCCGAAGAGCCCGTAAGGCCTGATCAGCAAGATCACCAGCATTACCACCCAAGGGACGATCTCCTTCAGGCCCGGCTGATAGTAGCTTCCCAGCGCCTCCACGAGACCAATGATTAGCCCGCCCACCACGGCACCTGGAATGGAATTGAGCCCGCCCAGCAGCAGGACCGGAAGGCCTTTACCCAGTGTCAATTCTCCCATCGTCGGCGTCACCGTGAACACCATGCCCACCAGAACGCCGCATACAGCGGCAAAGGCGCCGCTGATAGCCCAGGAGAGAGAAAACACCCGCTTCACTCTTATACCCAGGCTCTGAGCCACTTCGTGGTCAGCAGCCACGACCCTCATGGACAGACCCACCTTGGTGTAGCGGAAGAGGACGGTCAACAGCAGGAAGATGACAATGGCCACGACAAACGAGACGGCGGCCCCGGGAATGACATTGACGGGACCGATGGCCCATTGCCCGCCCGGCGTGAAAGGCAGGACAAAAGAATCGCTACCCCATACTAGGACGATCACTCCTTTCAGGAGAAAAGACAACATGAGGGTCATCATCAGCAGTGACAGAAAGGGTTGCCCCAGCAGCGGGCGTACTGCCAGCCTCTCCATGAGAAAACCCAGGATCGCTCCGGAAGGGATGATCAGCAATATGCCAATCCAATCGGACAATCCCCAGGAGGCAAGCATGTGATACAAAAAATAGGCGAGTACAGCAATCATCTGCCCGTGGGCCAGATTGAGAACCAGGCTGGATTTGAAGACCAGAACGAATCCCAGCGCGATCAGGGCATAGACCCCACCTACCAGAAGCCCTTGCACCAGAACATCATCCATACAACTGCCTCAATTCACGTGATTGACCGTAATCTCCGCCTTGACTACGGCCCGCCTGCCATCCCGATAGAAAACCGGCACATCCATGGAGACCTTCTCATTCTCTCCATACAGGGCGGCTATGAAGTCCTTGTACCGGTCCTCTACCAGTCGCCGCCTCAACTTCATGGTACGGGTCAGCTCCGCCTCGTCGGGATCGAGTTCCTTCGGCATGTTGATGAATCTCTGGATTCTCTGTCCCCCCGGCAGCTTCGTGTTGAGGTTCTTCACCTCGCTGCCTATCAACTGGCAGACCTCCGGCTTCTGCGAAAGATCGGCAAAAGTCGTGTACGTGATCCTCTTCTTCTCAGCCCAGTGTCCTACGTTGTCGTAATTGATGTTGATGACAGCGCCTATATAGCTCCTGGTCTCATCTCCGACAACAAAAGCATCCTTGATATAGGCGCTGAATTTCAAGCGGCTTTCAATGTACTGGGGGGCAAATTTGGTGCCATCGGAAAGGCGGCTCATGTACTCCACTCTATCGAGATAGTACAGATGGCCATCCTCATCGAGATGGCCGGCATCGCCGGTATGATACCAGCCCCCGGCAAAGGCCTCCTCAGTGGCCTTGGGGTTCTTGTGGTAGCCCAGTACTTGAGACGGTCCCCTAGCCAGTATCTCGCCATCATCGGTGATCCTCACCGTGGTGCCGGGGTATATCAATCCCACGGAGTCAACCTTTATGTCGCTGCCGGTATGTTGCGAAACCCCTATTTCGGTCATCCCATAGAGCTGACGCAAGTCCACCCCTATGGCTGTGATCAATCTGAAGACGTCCGGCCCCAGTGCCGACCCGGCAGTGAACGCAACGCGAATCTTGAGCAGGCCGAGCTTGTCCCTCAACGGATCGAATACCAGGAGCCTGGCCAGCCAATGTGGTATCCGCCACAGCCAGCCCAGGTTCTCCCCACTGCACTTGGAGTCGGCAGCCCTGTATGCTATGGGCAAACAGAGTCTGAACGCCTGTCTCTTGAGGAAAGTGGTCTCCGCGATCTTGTTCTGGATGGTGGCAGCGGTCATCTCCCAGAGCCGGGAGGGATACATCAAGACAGTAGCGCCAATTTCGCGGATGTTCTCCTGGACTGTTGTCTGAGACTCAGGGAAGCTCATCTTCACACCGCGGTTCAGGCTGGCCAGCAGACCAAGCCCCTGCTCCGCAGACCATCCTGGCAGAATGAAGGAGACCCACTCATCAGCCTCCGTAATAGGATTCATAGAGTAGAAGGAAGTGTTTGAAGCGACGAGGCTGGCATAGCTTACCATGGCCGCCTTGGGCAGCCCGGTGGTGCCGGAAGTGTACATCAGCAAAGCGAGGTCGCTGATTTTGCCTTTCGCAATGCTCTCTTCAAAGGCTCCGGGATGGTCCTTACCATATTCCAGTCCAGTCTCTGCGATGGAGTCGAAACTGGCCAGGATGGGATCGTCATAGCCACGCAGTCCCTTGGTATCCCAGTAGATCACCTTCTTCAGCAGAGGTAACTCATCCTTGATTTCAAGGATCTTGTCCACCTGCTCCTGATCCTGAGCCATGACGATCTTGGCGTCGGAATGCTCCAGGAAGTACTTCACTTCTTTGGCTCCGCTGCTGGAAAACACCCCGGTGACAGCGCCACCAGCAGCCTGGGCTGCCAGCTCAGCCCAGAACCAGTGCGGGTCGTTGTCTCCCAGGATCGCCATCACGTCACCGCGCTGGAAGCCAAGGCTCATGAGTCCCAGAGAGAAGTTCTTGATGTTCCCGCAGGCCTCCTTCCAGGTGTACTCCCTCCAGAAGCCAAGCTCCTTCTTGCGCATCCAGACCTTGTCTGCCCATTTCTGCTGGTTCTCCAGCAGCAGTTTGGGTATCGTGAAATCGGTCTCGGTACCGACAGCTACGTCCATCTCGTGTCCAAAACCTTCTTAAATTCTAGTGGCAATGTGCCCCTGGGGAGAAACTCGATCGTATCCATCCTCAGCTTGAAGACTTCCTGGCAGCGCTGGTTAATGGCCTGGGACAGCGATTTGCGGTCTACTCCAGGTTCGGTCTCAGCATTGAGTGTTATCTGATCCTTGTGCCCGTCAAGCTTCAGCACCAACTGGTATTTCAAGACCTCCGGCAGCTTGGAGAAGGCTTCATCCACCTCCTTCATATGCACAAACATGCCTTTGACTCTTACGTGTTCGCCGATCATGCCTAGGATTCTGGTTATCCTCGGTGCCGTTCGGCCGCACGGACAAGGTTCGTCAGTGTATGAGGCCAGATCGCCGGTGCCAAACCTGACCAATGGGTAGACCTTACTGAAGAGCGTGACTACGATTTCGCCTTCCTCCAGAGGCCTGACCTGCTTTCCCGTCTGCGGGTCGACAATCTCTATGATGCACTCTTGATCATCGTAGTGATAGCCCTGGCCCAAGCCACAGTCATAGGCTACTGCCCCAATGTCAGCGGTGGCGTAGCCGTCGCCCACCAGGAGCCCGTATTTATCTTCAAACACCTTCCTCAGGATCTGGATATGTCTCTCCCCGCCACCAGTGGTGAATTTGAGATTGAAATCTCGCTTGATGTCGTAGCCCATCTCTTCGGCCTTCTTCAGTATGGTCATGGTGAAGCTGGGGAAACTGAAGATAGCTGTAGCCTTAAGGTCGTGGAGTATCTTGACCTGAAGTTCGGTCTGCCCAATGCCCGCCGGCACTACTGTGCATCCGAGGACATCCAACGCATCGGTCATGAACAACCCGGCAGGAACCATATGGTAGGCTGTGGAGACCATCACTATATCGCCGGGCTTTGGCACCCCCATTCTGACAAACCCTCTGACGGCTGCCGTGACGCGCTCCGCGCCCCAAGCGTCGTAGATAGGGCCGGGAGAAACATATATTCTTCCCAGGGAATTCAAGGGAACGGCCAGCAGCCCTCCAAATGGTGGGTCTGCCTGTTGCAGCTTGACCAGATCGTCCTTCGTAGTAACGGGCAGTCGCTCCAAATCCCCGATGCCTCTGATAGCCCTAGGGGAAACGCCGGCATGATCAAACTTCTTCTTTACTGCCGGGGCATGGCTGTAGGCGAAACGGAGCTGTTTCCTCAGCCTCTGGTTCAGCCACTCCGCTCTCTGGGGCAGTGGCATTTTCTCCTTTGACTCATCATAGAGGACTATCAACTGTCTGGAACTCAGCCGACGCAACATCATTTACCTCCCGAGCAATGCTTCTGCGAAGAACATCCCAAGGTAGTCAATGGCATCTCATCACAACCGTCCAATTGGGGAGATGTTTCGACTGGGGGGCAGGAACCAGGAGACGACTGCAAACCTCTGGTATAGCTGCCATTGGCAGCACCTTGCTTTCGAACCAGGCAGTGGCATGTTCCTCCTTATGGTGGGTTGCCACATCGTCCTCATCGGCATGCAGCAACCGCGCTCTGGGAACAATGCCAAGCAGTCCGTCAGACTTCGTTGACCAGACTACTCAGGCATGCTGGTATGTTACGAGTCTTCTATGCTCTCAATATCTCAAAGAGGGCTATCGTTGTCAAGTCAAGAATGTGCGGTGTGTTCTGCTTGGCATGCGGTGAGACGACAGACGACATGATATGGAAGACTCAATCCAGGGCGAGCATCCCAATCATAGCAGGTGAGCATACGGGAAAAGACCGGGAGCACCTCAGCGGTGCCCCCGGCGGACCAAGTAAACCTGTAAGCCGGGTTTTGTAGCCTGACCTGTTAGCCAGGCTGGTGACCATCTATCTAGCCCTGGCGTTGCCACCAGGATCGAGCGACCAACCCGAGGACATCGGTCGGGCAGCCTCACGGTCCTCCTATTTGGTCTTGCTCCAGGTGGGGTTTGCCTAGCCGGCTGATCGCTCAGCCGCTGGTGAGCTCTTGCCTCACCGTTTCACCCTTACCCTGGCATAGCCAAGGCGGTATGTTTCTGTGGCACTTTCCGTAGGGTTACCCCTCCTGGGTGTTACCCAGCACCTTGCCCGATGGAGCCCGGACTTTCCTCCCTTTCAGGGTTAATGTCCCCTGAAACGGCGGCCACCCAGTTTACTTGGTTCTAGTCCAAGTTTATCATTTCCTGGCCATGAATTGAACAGCGTGGCGATTATCGAGGGCTCTATTTGCTAGTGAGTCGGCATGGGCATTCTGGTGGCGTGGGATGTGGCTTATAGTATATGTCTTGTAGGTTGACAGCAGCCGAGTTGCCTTTTCAAATAGCGGTTTCAGTTTGGCATTACGGACCCTGTAGTTGCCCTGAATCTGCTCCACCATCAGTTTTGAGTCTGTCTTGATGTCTACATGGTCGGCCGCGAATCTGGCAACTTCCTCCAGCCCGGTGATGAGAGCTCTATATTCTGCCTGATTATTGGTGGCTTCTCCAATATAGTGTGAAATCTCCATTCTGGTTGAGCCTTCATGACCTTGTATAACAATGCCTATTGCTGCGGGACCCGGATTGCCTCGGGAGGCACCATCCACATATATAATCAGGCGGTTCTCTGGACTGACCATCTTCTAGTCTCCCAGTGGATTTCAGCCGGCAGGCGATGACAGACGGCCTACAGATGCTGCTAACCCAGGCAGAGGACACGGCCGCAGCTACCGCACTGAACGAGATCTCCTGCTCTGGCTTGGGTCAGTTCGCTTACAGGAACAGCGATCCTGCAACCCTGACATCTCCCCTGTTCTATCCTGGCCACCGCCAGCCCCTGCTTTCTACCTCGCACGTTTTCATAGAGCTCGACATAGGCGGTGTCGATGGTGTGTAGAAGTCCATCTCTTCTTTGCCTCGTTGCATCCAGAACCGTGCTCAATTCAGCTTTCTCTGAGAGCAGTCGCTGTTGTTTTTCGGTGCACTCTTTCTCAAGTGCGGTGACATGGGCGGTCTTCTGGGTTATTTCCTTCTGCAATGCCTCGATGTGGCTCATTGTTTCAAGCACCTTGTCTTCTTCCTGCCTCAATTGGCTTTTCAGTTGACTCGCCTGCTGCTGCATGCTGACAAGCTCCTTGGGGTTCTGGACTGAGCCAGCGTAGAGCTTTTGCTGAATAGGTTTGAGCTTGGCTTCGAGGTCATCCACCGCCCATTCTCCCTTTTTCTGCTTGTCCTGCAATGCAGCGAGGCCTTGCCGTGTTCTCTCGAGAGCTGCTCTGGCGTTTGCCAGCGGCTCATCATGTTCAAGCTGATATTCCACTTGGGAAAGGATTTCAGTCGTTTTTGCCACATCGAGGTCGAGTTGCTGTAGTTCGTACAACCTTTTCCCGAGATTCATCGTGTGTTCCCTCTTATGGGGTGCTGGTCAGCAGAGGTTATCGGCAATATCAGTTCTGTACGATGGTGGAATCTCATTAGTTGAAAGCCTTCGTGTGTTCTATTATAATCCTTTCGTTGAGAAAGAGGGAAATCTTGCTTAGAACCCACAGTTCCAGTGATCTAACCATTGAGTCTATTGGCCAAACGGTGACCCTTGCTGGCTGGGTGCATCGACGGAGAGACCATGGGGGGCTGATATTCATCGATCTTCGCGATAGGGACGGTCTCATCCAGGTTGTATTTGACCCAAGAGTATCTGCAGGAGGGCATGGGATAGCGGATACTCTGCGGAACGAGTATGTAGTCCAGGTTTCGGGTGAGATTGGTCGCCGTCCTTCGGGTACGGAGAATCCGAAACTGGCCACGGGCCAGATCGAGTTGGCAGGCAAGAGTTGCAGAGTTCTGAATACATCAAAGACCCCCCCGTTCTATATTAATGAAGACGTGGAAGTAGATGAGAGCCTTCGTTTAGAGTACCGCTATTTGGACCTGCGCCGGCAGCGGATGAAGGAGAATATCATTCTCCGTCACCAAGTAATGAAGTGCCTGCGGGACTACTTGAATGCCAGGGGATTCCTCGAAATTGAGACTCCCATCCTGATCAAGAGCACCCCCGAGGGGGCGAGGGATTTTCTTGTGCCCAGTCGTCTTCAGAGTGGGAAATTCTACGCGCTACCCCAATCGCCTCAGCAACTCAAGCAGCTACTAATGGTGGCTGGCTTTGAGAAGTACTATCAGCTAGCCAGATGTTTTCGTGACGAGGACTTGCGTGCTGATCGTCAACCGGAATTCACTCAACTGGACCTGGAGATGAGCTTTGTGGAGCAGGAAGACATACTGATTCTGATGGAGGACATGTTTACCTGTCTGGTGGAGACGGTCAAGCCCTCAATGAGGCTTCTCAAACCTTTTCCTCGCCTATCCTATGATGAGGTAATGGCACGGTACGGGACTGATAAACCTGATGTTCGGTTTGGTTTAGAGCTCAGGGATTTGACTGATATTGCAGCGGGCTCCCAGTTTGGTGTTTTCCGCAGTGCAGTCCAAGGAGATGGGAGAGTGAAGGGCATTTGTGCTCCGGGATGTGGCAGCTATACCAGAAGTCAGCTTGATGAGTTGATAGGATTGGCAAAGACTTATGGAGCCAAGGGGCTGGTGGCATTAGCTTTGATCAGTGATGCTGAGGGGTTGGCCGTGGATAAGGCAAGTTCTGCAGCAGCAAAGTTCATAAGCCCAGAGGAATTGAGGGGAATGGCCAATCGCTTTGGAGCAAGGGCAGGGGATCTTCTTCTGATTGTTGCTGATCAGGCGTTGACAGTTGATAAGGTATTGGATCAATTGAGGCGGGAGATGGGACGTCGGCTTGGTCTCATTGATCCTACCCTTCTTGCGATGGTTTTTGTGGTTGATTTTCCGCTATTTGACTGGAGTGAGGACGAAAAGCGGTGGAATCCGATGCATCACCCTTTCACTGCCCCGAAGGAAGGAGATATTCCGCTACTGGATACAGCACCCGGTGCAGTGAAGTCCTGGGCCTACGATGTTGTCTGCAACGGCTACGAAATCTCCAGCGGAAGTATCCGCATCCACAGCCGTGATCTGCAAGAAAAGATATTTCGATTGCTTGGCTACAGTCAGGAGCGGATAGAGCTCCTTTTTGGGCAGCTACTTCGGGCTCTGGAGTACGGAGCACCGCCTCACGGTGGAATTGCTCCTGGTATTGACAGGATAGTGATGATTCTGGCAGGTGAGGAGACCATACGCGAGGTAATACCTTTCCCAAAGAATCAGAGTGGCTGCGATCTGCTATTCGATGCCCCTTCCGATGTCTCAGAAGAACAACTAAGGGAACTACATATTATCGTCAAGAAGGAGAGGTAGCTTGGAGTGCTGTTATGAGTTATTATGGATTAGGATGAGAACTAGACAGGTGGCAATATGAAGATATCGACACAGAGTGTAGAGAACAGCCAGGCAACACTTCAGATTGAAGTTGAACCTGGAGAGATGGAAGAATCGCTCGATAGAGCCTACCATCACCTTGTGAAGAGAGTGGGAATCCCTGGCTTTCGCAAGGGCAAGGCTCCTCGATCTGTACTGGAAACCTATGTTGGCAGGGACGGGCTTCAAAGAGAGGCTTTGGAGGATTTAGTGCCCCGTTTATGCGCTCGGGCCATTGAAGAGCAGAATATGGAGGTAATTGCCCAACCTCAAATAGAAATCATGGAACTTGACCCTGTGGTGTTTAAGGCGATCTTTCCTCTGCGCCCGCAGGTTGAGTTGGGAGACTACCATAGTATCAGTATCGCTCCACCGCCTGTAGAGGTGAGTGACGAAGACATCAACAATGCTATGGACAGGCTGCGTGAAAGGCATGCTGTATGGTCTCCGGTAGAGCGCCCAGCGAAGTTCGAAGATCTGACAACGGTTGACATAGAGGAGGAGGTGAAGGAGACTGGTCTCAAGAGGAACCAGAGGCAACAGTTGCTTGTGGTCAAGGGTTCCTTGTTCCCCCTACCAGGCTTTGTGGAGCACCTGGAAGGCATGGCGAAGGACGAAGAGAAGGAGTTTGCCCTTGCTTATGCCGATGACTATAGGTTCAAGGAACTTGCTGGCAAAGATTTTCGTTTCAAAGTGAAGCTTATTGAGGTCAAAGAGAAGCACCTACCTGAGTTGAACGACGATTTTGCCAAGAGCCTGGGGCAATCGATGGATGACCTCGAGTCTCTTCGGAACTCGATGACTGACAACCTGAAGAAAGCGGCTGAAGAGATGACAAGAAGGGAATACGAGAGGAAAGTATTGGAGGCGGTTGCCGGTCAGACTAAGGTGGAGTTTCCCAGCATACTTGTGGATCAGGAAATAGACAGCTTGCTTAAAGAGAGGGATATGGTATTCAGAGAACGAGGGGGACTTGAGGGATATCTGAAGAGTCTTAATAAGACTGAAGCTGAGATCAGAGAAGAGTTTCGCCCTGAAGCTAACAGGAGAGTCACTGAATCGCTGGTACTTGGTAAGGTGGCTGAACAGGAGAAGATTACGGCAGATAAGGCAGAGGTGGATGCCGAGATTGAGAGTATGATGCAGGATGCTGGTGATAAGGCAGCGGACTTGCGGAAGCTGTTCGGTACAAGCCAGGCGCGCCATGTGGTAGAGGACAGGTTGGTTACCCGGAAAACAGTGCAGTGTCTTGTTGGGATTGCAGAAAGCAATGCCAGCAAAGAGAATGCCGATAAAGAACAGGAAGAGGACAGCGTAGAGTAGGAAGGAGCGGGAAGATGGACATTGTGCCCAAAGGGATAATTCCAATGGTGATCGAGTCAGGTGCAAGGGGAGAGCGTGCTTTTGATATTTATTCACTGCTGTTGAGGGAGCGCATAATTTTTTTAGGGACGCCGATCAATGACCAAATAAGCAACCTGATCATTGCTCAACTTCTGTATCTGGATCGAGAGGATCCTGATAAAGATATAAACCTTTACATAAATTGCCCCGGCGGAGTAATCAATTCTGGACTGGCTATCTATGACACCATTCAGCTTGTCAGGCCTGACGTATCGACCATCTGCGTAGGTTTGGCAGCAAGCATGGGCACAGTGCTCCTGACTGCCGGGACGAAGGGGAAGCGTTATGCACTACCCAATGCCACCATTCATATGCACCAGGCGGTGGGTGGGGCGCAGGGTCAGGCGGCGGACATAGCTATTGCAGTCAAAGAAATCATGCGCCTTCAAGATCTGCTTCGCAATGTGCTGGCCAAACACACCGGACAGCCGGTGGACAAGATAGCTCACGATACCGACCGTGACTTCTACCTCAGTCCAGAACAGGCGGTGGAGTACGGAATAGTGGATGAGATTCTGGTCAAGCAGCCGAAGTAGGTGGGCAGCCGGTCTGTCCCGGTAACGGTTGGTGACCTGCTAGAGCAGGCCTTGTTGTTCTACGATTCTATCTATCTGCGGTGATAGATCGCAGCCCATGATAGCTTCTCCGCTCGAATCGACCACCTTACTCTTCTCTATTCGGACTTTGCCCTGGCTGAAAGACTTGATGGTAGCAATTATGAGGGGAAGCTCTCTGGCCAGGCCGTGCCGGCGGATGAGCTTGAATAGAGAATTATTCTCCCCTTGGTGTTGCTTTATTTGGGCTATGGTAAGCCCTTCTATTTCCTTCCAGTGCGTATCGAAGGGTTCACCTCTAATAGGGAAAGTGTAGTAAGTCACGGTTGGGCCCTTGTCAAGCTCGGGTGTTACCAGGTGCATCATTGCTCCTGTGCTTTGAGCTTTGCCTTCGATCAATTTCCAGATTACCTCTTGCCAGGTGCCGGTTGGTCCTCCTGGAGGTGCCGGATGGAGGTTAATCATTTTGTACTTCTGGCACATCTCACTTCCTGCGATGAGCATATACCCAGCGAGTATACACAGATCCTGGGGTAATCCTTCCAACCGTTTCATCACTTCCCTATCGTATTCAAGTCGCCATTCCGATCGTGTTTCACGTCTCCGCTGAGGAGAAAATCGTTGCGATGAGAAGTGGATCAGAGGGATGTCATAGCTTCTGGCAAGCTCAAAGAAGAGATCGCTTCCCGGTGCTTCACCCGGTTCACGGTTGCTGAAAACAAAGGAGAGTCTTGCGTCTATGTTGCCCCGCTGTATGTTGTCTTGGACAACTGTCAGCAAGTCGCGTGACCCCTTACCGCGACCGGTGGAGAACCATCCAATGAGGTACATGCCCTATTTGAATAACCTCCGTTTCAGAGAGTTCCATGCACTTGGGACATGGACTATGGGACAGGTGCGGCGGCCGAAGATCTGTCCCTGTGCCAGGGAAGAGCAGAATTCCTCCTTGCCCGCAAACTGAGGTAGCTCGACATATGCGCGACCGATCTCACTGGGGACGTGAGCATCACTGCCAGCGCTGCAAAGCAGGCCATGTGCTTCGGCGAATATCCTGGCCTTCTGATTGGGATTGCCGAAAGGCAGAGCCCGGGAGTTGAACACTTCAATAATGTCAACGTGATCGGCAAGTTTCTGTAGATTTCCACAGTCGTGGTGATTTGCGCCTTTTATCCCTCTCAGACGGTCGAACGGGTGTGGAAGACATACCAGCCCTTTCTGGGCCTTGATTCTGCCGAGCGCCTCTTCGACTGGGATGGGGCTGGGTATCTCTTCGGTGAGAAACAACCCCATGATCTCTCCTTGCGGAGTGAGAATCTCTTCGCCGACGATGACTTCAAAAGGGGCTTTTGCTTTGAGCTGAAGTGCACCGGCAATTGTTCCGTGATCGGCAATAGCGGCGCAGTTGATCCCCCTCCTGGTGCAGCGGTTGATGATGGTTTCCAGTGACATCATGCAGTCGAAGGAGTATTCGGTATGGATATGAAGATCGGCTCTCAGCACCATTGTTCTTCTGGTATGACGATGAGTCTCATATTGTCCTCTGGAAGCTGGCGTTTCTTGGTGTTTTGGTTAGCAACCGTGCTTTGCCCTTCTCAACGAGCACCATGTCTTCGATTCTGACCCCTCCCCAGCCGCTCAAGTATATAGCAGGCTCAATGGTGAACACCATGTTCTCCATGATTGTACTACTGGAATTGGGGGCAAGCCTTGGTTCCTCGTGGACTGCCAGGCCAACGCCATGGCCCAGCCCGTGCCCAAACGCTTCCTGGTATCCTTCTTGTTCGATCACGGTGCGAGCAAGGCTATCTACTTGAGAGCAAGTCATGCCAACTTCCAGGTTGGCGATGGCAGAAAGTTGAGCCTGAAGAACAAGGTTGTATATCCTGGGAAAGGTGTCGCCCTGGTCACCCAGGCAAAGGGTTCGACTCAAGTCGCTGGAATAGCCGTTGACGCGTGCCCCGAGGTCTATGACGATTGGTTCGGAGTTGGAGATGGTTCGCTCTGTCGGTTTGGCATGTGGCAATGCAGCATTGGGCCCTGAAGCTACTATGATATCAAAAGGAACAGGCTCGCTGTTCCTTTCCCGTAGATACCTCTCTATGCTCCAAGCTGCTTCTTTCTCGGTCATGCCGGGATGAATTTCAGCCATGATATGGCCGACAGCACCATCGGCGAGACCAGCCGCTTCTTCCAGGAAGGCCAATTCATCTTCTTCCTTCACGGCTCGGATTGACTCCACGATCCCTGTGGTAGCAACAATGCCTGACTGCATGTTGCTGGCTTCTTCAGCCAGGTGTTGATAGTCGGCAAAACAGAGAAAGTTTGCTTCGAAGCCCAATTTCTCTATTCTTTGCCGGGATAGCAGAACTGCGAATCTCTGGGCATGGTTTCTGGTAATAACAATGTCAAAGTCCGGAGCCTCTTGTTTAGCCTGCTCAAAGTGGATGAAATCGGTGACCAGGATAGCACTGTCATGAGAGACGAGCAAGGTTCCGGCTGAACCACTGGAGCCGGTGAAGCCACTGACATAGCGGCAATTCTCGGGTTGTGTGATGATGATGGCATCCAATGACCTTTCAAGGAGTTGCTGACGCAACTTGTGCAATCGCTGGGCTATTGCCAAACCGTCCCTCTCAGTTCCGCAACCATAGCTCGCAAAGCAGCAATATAGCCTCTCCAGCCTAGCCCGCTGATCTGCGCTCTGGCAATAGGGGCAATGACCGATGTGTGTCGGAATTCCTCTCTGGCATAGATGTTGGACAGATGAACTTCGATGATAGGCAAATTGCTGTCAAAGAGAGCGTCTCGAAGGGAGAGACCATAATGGGTTAAGGCTCCGGGGTTGATTATTATGCCCTCTGCATTCGGTGACTCTTTTTGAACAAAGTCAACAAGTTCGCCTTCGCTGTTTGATTGCAGAAAACCTACTTGTATGCCCAACTCCGCAGCATGACTCTGGAGCATGGAGCTGATTTCATCCAGGGTCTTTTCTCCATAGATTTCCTTGTTCCTCTTGCCGAGAAGGTTAAGATTCGGTCCATGGACGATGAGTATTTTCATCTTGTTCTCTCCGTTGTGGAATACTACTTCTTAGTCCGTGTCTTCTTGCCGGCCCTTTTCTTGCGGTGCATTGCCTTGCCTGGACGCCGGGCAGTGTCATCGGCCTGGTCAGATTTGGACGCCAGGTTCTTGGTAGTCTTGCACTTGGGATAGCCGGTACAGGCCAGAAACTTACCGTAGCGACCCATTCTAATCACCATAGGTTTGGTACACTGGGGGCAGGTCTCGTCTGTAGGCTCATCAGGTTCCTTTATCCTTACCATCTCGACGCTGGCCTTTTTGAGCGTTTCCTCAAACGGGGTATAGAAGTCTTTGATCACTCCAACCCAATCCTGTTTGCCACGGCCTATCTCGTCCAGCTCTTCTTCCATATGGGCCGTGAACTGTGTATCGACAATCTTGGGGAAATGAGCCACCAGTACGCCATTGACTGTGGTACCAAGATCCAGTGGGTAGAACCGTCCCTCTTTGGTTTGCACGTATCCCCGACGGCGGAGTGTAGCTATGATAGGTGCATAGGTACTGGGTCGGCCGATGCCGTTTTCCTCGAGTGTTTTCACCAGAGTGGCTTCATTGTAGCGAGGCGGAGGCTCGGTGAAGTGTTGCTCGGTCAAGAGATCCAGGAGATTGAGCTTTTCGCCTTCGGTGAGGGATGGGAGACGGGCTTTGTCCTCCTGGTCGTCGCTGTCGGAATCATCTTTTCCTTCGCTATAGAGGATAAGGAAGCCAAGAAAATGGGGTATAGAGCCGGCGGCTTTCAGGATGTAGCTGTTAGCTCCATCTGATGCCTGTGCTTCGATATCCACAGAAGTAGTATCGAACAACGCATCGGCTATCTGGCTTGCTATCATTCGTTCCCAAACGAGTTGGTACAGCTTTGCCTGGTCAGAACTAAGGTAGGATCTGACAGCATCAGGCTCCCGCCACATTTTCGTAGGGCGGATAGCTTCGTGTGCCTCCTGAGCCCCCTTAGCCTTTTTGGTGAAGTGTCTGGGGTGTGGCGGAAGGAAATCGTGACCGTATTTTTCAGCTATGTAGCTGCGAGCCTCTGCAATTGCTGACTCAGCTACCTTGGTAGAGTCAGTGCGCATATAGGTGATGAGACCGGCTTCGCCTTCCTGGCCGATAGGCAGGCCTTCGTAGAGTTGCTGTGCTGTAGCCATAGTACGTTGAGCGGTAAAACGAAGCTTCCGCCAAGCTTCTTGTTGAAGCGTGCTGGTTATGAATGGAGGCGGGGGGCGGCGGGTGAGGCGTCGTTTTTTTATTTGGGAAACGAATAAGCGTGAGTCCTTCAGTTCTGAAGCTATTCGTTTCGATTCGTTTTCGTTGTGAAGATGCAGTTTCTTACGTTCACCCTTTATGGCGGCCAACCTGGCCTTGAAGCTGGGGGATTTCTTGTCCGGTGATGTCTTGGTCAGCTCGGCTTCAATGGTCCAGTATTCCTGGGGAACGAAGCTGAGGATCTCGTGCTCGCGCTCCACGATCATTCTCAAGGCCACTGACTGGACTCTTCCGGCCGAAAGACCTCTTCTGACCTTTT
>Ga0154632_1051_pt1 | contig 15220 bp, 12 predicted proteins | sample Rifle2008BG13ft_FD_116061 | JGI IMG/M metagenome (GOLD analysis project Ga0154632, IMG submission 116061) | Chloroflexi bacterium RBG_13_53_26
GACCTCTGGACAAAGAACTGCGGAAGCAAGTGGCCAACTTAGGCATTGAAAAGCAGGTGGTTTTCCTCGGTCCCCGCCGTGATATGGGAAAGGTCTATTCTGCAGTAGATTTATTTGTTAACCCGCGTCCTGTTGAGCAAGGCACTGGCAATACTAATGCTGAAGCGATGGCTTTCGGCAAACCTGTCGTTGCTGTTAGAGGAGGAGGAACTCCTGAAATTATAGAAGATGGCGTGACAGGGATATTGGTTTCCCCAAAGGATTCGGAAGGATTGGCACAGGCTGTTCTACGCTTGCTCAAGGACAAGGATTTTGCAAGGCAGATGGGGATGGCGGGAAGAGCGAAGGTGATGAGGGATTTCACCGTGGATAGGCTTGTTCGTGAAGTGGAAGAGGTCTATTCATCGTTATTAGGATCAGTGGCATGAATGTCTGGCTGGTTGATCCCTTTGACAGTTTGCCTGGTGAGTCTCTGGCGTATCGCAGATATAGTTTTCTGGCCGAGATGCTTGCCAATATGGGACATAAGGTCACTTGGTGGTCATCTAATTTTCATCACCCAACTAAGACCTTCAGGAGTGTGGGGCAAGCAACTATCGAATTAAAGGAGAATCTAGCCATTGTCCTGCTGAAGACACCAGGGTACGACGGAAATATGTCAGCTAGACGGATATGGAATCACTATACATATGCTAAGGCATTGCAGAAGGAGGGAACCAAATACTCTGAAGTTCCTGACGTTGTTGTTGCTAACAGTACCCCGCTTCTGGCCGCCAATAGGGCTTTGATGCTGGCAAGGAGATATGGTGCCAAGTGTATTGTGGATGTTCAGGATATCTGGCCGGAAGCCTTTGAAGTTGCTTTCCCTCAAAAGCTGAGATTTGTGGTGAGGATGCTTTCCATGCCTTTGAAGCGCCTGGCTGATCGAATATATGATGAAGCTGATGGTATAACAGCGGTTTCTCGTACCTATCTCCAAAGGGCTCTTGCAGTATCGAGAGATAAAGCCAAGCCAACGATGCTGCTCCCCCTGGGCGTGGACCTGGGTCTTTACCGTGATTACCTCAATAGTCAGCCACCGCAGGATATGCAATATACCAAGCATAATAGAGATGAGTTCCGGGTGGTCTATGCTGGTACCATCGGCAAGAGCTATGACATAAAGACAATTCTGGAAGCTGCTGGAAGGCTAGGTAGTCAATACCCGAACATAAGATTTCTGCTGGCTGGTGATGGACCGGATCTTGCCAAAATGCAGCGTTGTGCTCTGAGGAATAGGCTGACTAACGTTACCTTCACTGGACTCCTTGGTCTTGGACAGCTAGCTCTCTTGCTGGATCAGTGTGATGTGGGAGTGAACGCTATTGTTGCCGCTTCCAGAACGTCCTTGCCCAACAAGCCCTTCGTTTATATGGCTGCCGGTTTGCCCATAATCAACTCGGTCAGCGGGGAGCTTGAGGATTTGATCATGGGAGGTCAGATCGGCCTGCAGTATGAGCCGGGGAGTGCCGAATCGCTGGCCAAAGCTATTCTGCAACTACACAATAATCCTCAAGAGTGTTTTTCAATGGGACAGAGGGCAAGGAAGGTAATCGAAGAAAGGTTTGATATGAATAAGGAGTACTCTAAGTTTGCAGTCTTTATCAATGATGTAGCTTCCAGGTCGTTTCATAGTCAAGGGGAATTCTCTAAGGATGTAAGAGGCAGAAACGATTCGATTCGAGGTAAGTGGCCATGGGCGAAGGACAGGGTCAAATCGGGAGTGTGAGAATACCATCAGCCTTGAGGACGCGGAGGTTCACAGAAAATGACCTTCCTAGAATGTCTGATTTCATGAACCTCTTCAGAGACGGGGATGTTACTTCAGCACGACAACCCCACGATGTAGAGTTTTGGAGATGGAAGTTCCTGAACAATCCAGTGGGTGCTGGTGAGGTCTGGTTGACTGAGGATGGCGATATGTTGATAGGCACAACCTCAATTACCCCAAAGAAGATGAAGATACGAGAGATGATAGTACCTGCAGCCGAGATTGGTGATACCTTCACACACCCAGACTATCAAAAGAGGGGTATATTCACCACCCTTGTTGGGTTGTCTCGTGAACATGCGCTGAGCAGAGGAATCTCGTTTATCTATGGGACGCCTAACAACCAGTCACTACCACCTTATGAGAGAAGGTGCAGCTTTGCTCAGACTCCTTCTGTAGAAGTCGCAAACATGGTGAGACCGGTGAATATGCGGAGTGTGCTTCGGACAGTAACCAAGTCTCGAGTCCTGGCAACAGTAGCCTCTCCCTTTTTGACAATGGCCTATGCGCTGCTCTTCAGGCTGAACAGGAAGCAGAGCAAGAGCGGGATTTCCATTACGCAGGTAGATTCTTTCCCCGACGAGGTTGAGGCGTTGTGGGCCGGCAACTCACAGAGCTACGATGTAATTCAAGTAAGGGACAAAGCCTACCTGGAATGGCGGTATGTCACAAATCCAGGTGACTACACCATTCTGGTGGCAAGGCGGGCCGAGGTAGTCGTCGGCTATATGGTAGCAAAGACACGATTTGCCCGCAGCCTGAGGCTAGGATGCGTTGCCGATTTCCTTATTCTTCGTGACGATGTCGATGTGTTCAGAGAACTGCTCATCGAAACCTTCGAAAGGCTTCGACGGGATGGGGTCGATCTCGTCTACTGCTGGACCAATGACACCCGCTTCCAGAGAGTTCTCAGAAGGACAGGCTTTCTTCGCTATATGAGGCAGCCTGTCATATGTTATCAGAATGAATTAGGAAAGGACGTGGTGGGGAACCAATACAGATGGTATTTCACTGTCGGCGATTCAGACAATATCTAGTCCAGATCTGTCAGGTCTGAGGGTGGTGTGAAGGAAGTGGCTGATGCAGGGCAGGTTCCTATCCTAATGTATCATCGGTTGGCCTCTGGAGACACGTCTGAAGGAGTTCAAAGAAGAGACCCTTACTTGTTGGCGGAATCTGCTTTTGAGGAGCAAATGCAGTACCTCTACAGAAGTGGATATAGCACTATGCCCCTGAGTGATTTCGTCTCGTATGTCAATGGCAAGACTGTTCTACCACAGAAGCCCGTAATCATTACTTTTGATGATGGAAATCGAAGCGATTATGTTACTGCTTATCCTATCCTGAGAAGATTTGGCTTTGCAGCTACGTTCTTTGTGACTGTTGGATCCGTAGGTTCACCTGAGAGTCTATCGGTGGAGCAAATACGGGACATGAGCCATAGCGGGATGGCTACTGAATCGCATAGCCTGACGCATCCCTATCTTACGAAACTGAATAGGGAGGGAATCGAAAGGGAACTGGGCGAATCCAAGGAGATACTGGAGAGTAAGACTGGGAAAGCTGTTCATTTTCTGTCGATTCCCAATGGGACATACAACGATACGGTAAAAAGGGTGGCAAAGGAGCTTGGATATCTTGCCATATTAACATCAGACTTGGGGATTAATAACGCCAAGAGTGATTTGTATTCTTTGAGGAGGATCGCCATCAAGAATGGCATTAGTCTGCCACACTTTGCCTCATTGTTGAAAGGACAGAGCATGCTTCGTGAGAGATGTATGCAATCCTTGCGAGATACGGTGAAGATTACCTTGGGGATTGAAAACTACGTCCTTATCAGAAGGAGGCTATTGCATTGAAAAATGGGGCAAGCAGGTCATGTAGTACTACTTGTGAAGAGAGAAGGTCTATGGAAGAACGAAAGTGGGAGGAAAAGGAATTCCATAATAGGCTGAGGGACAAAACGTTAAGGAAGAACAAGCCCGATTATGAACAACTAACCTCCAATAACAAATTCTACCTTATCACTCGCAGAAGCCGAGACTTCATTAATAGGTGGCTTCTGCAAAGGTGTTGTAACAAACGAGCTTTAGATTATTGTTGTGGAGATGGAGGATTCGCGATCTTGTTGGCGAGACACGGTGCTGAAGCTGTAGGAATTGACATTTCGGAGGTATCGATTGGGAACGCCAAAAGCAAGGCCATTCAAGAAGGAGTGGGCAATAATAGCCGATTCTTTGTCATGGATGCTGAGGAGTTGCAGTTTGATGCTGATTGTTTCGATCTTGTTATCTGTGGTGGTGTTCTTCATCACCTTGAGGTTGAGAAAGCTTACTCGGAGCTGGCAAGAGTCCTTAAACCGGATGGTGAGATCATTTGTGGCGAGCCACTGGTCCACAATCCATTCATACAACATTATAGAAAGAGGACTCCTCATTTGAGAACCGAATGGGAGACGGAGCACATCTTAAGCAAAGATTCACTAGAGTTGGCCGAGAATTACTTTGGCAAAGTTGACGTCAGGTACTTTCACTTGGCTACTCTGGCGGCGGTGCCTTTCCGTAACACACCAGTATTCAAGTTTGTATTGAGCTTCTTGGAGGCTGCTGATGGGTTTCTGCTTAGACTGCCGTTCCTGAAGTGGCAGGCCTGGCAAGTTGTGTTTGTACTCTCTCAGCCAAAGAAACCGGTAATCTGGGAGGGGGCGTTGTCATGCTGAAGCGCCTGTTTGATATTGCACTCTCTTTCATAGGACTATTGGTTTTATTCCCTCTGTTCGCGGTAATTACAGTGTTGATAAAGCTGAATTCGAAGGGTCCTGTCTTCTATAGAGGAGTACGAGTTGGTCTTCGCGGGAGACTCTTCAGGATGTATAAGTTCAGGACAATGGTGGTTGATGCCGAGAAGCTTGGTGGTCCCTCGACGCCGGCGGATGACCCTCGCATCACCGGGATCGGCAGGTTTCTCAGGCGTAGAGGTAAGCTTGATGAGCTGCCGCAGCTTATCAATGTTCTTCAGGGGGATATGAGCTTGGTTGGACCCAGACCCGAGGTGCCTCAATATGTGGCGCTTTATACTGACGAAGAGAAGGCTGTTCTGAGAGTGCGCCCTGGATTGACAGACTACGCTTCTGTCTGGAATTCGAACGAAGGGGAAATCCTTCGCGGAAGCCAGGACCCGGAGAAGGACTACATGGAAAAGATAAAGCCTGAGAAAATCAGGCTGCAATTGAAATACGTGAAGAATCACTCTTTCTGGGTTGACCTGACGATAATCCTGCAAACGCTGAAGGTTGTCATATGGAAGTAGATATCTCGAAGAGAAGGAGCATGTCTTCCTTGCCCGACAGCACGATTGATGAATATAAGATCATAGCCAGAAGAGTAAGAAGAGAGTTGCTCGATATGGTGTATAGATCGAGCAGTCCACACATCGGGTCGTCTCTTTCCATAGTGGAGATCCTGGTGGCGCTATATTTCAGATGCCTGCGCGTTTCCCCTGATAAGCCCCATGATGAGAATAGGGATAGGTTTGTCTTGAGTAAGGGGCACGGCTGTCCGGCATTCTATGCCACACTCGCTCACAGAGGTTTCCTTGGTTCTTACGTTCTGAGTGGGTTTGCTGTGAACGGGGGGATATTGGAGCAGCATCCAACATGTAACGTGGAACAGGGGATTGAGGTTTCCACAGGTTCCTTAGGCCATGGGCTTTCTATAGGGGCGGGGATGGCAATCGCAGCAAAGCATGACCAAGCCCTATACCATATATTTGTGCTTCTGAGCGACGGAGAGATGGATGAGGGCTCTGTCTGGGAAGCAATGATGTTCGCCTCTCATCATAGACTTGATAACCTGATCGCTATTGTGGATTACAACAAGATTCAGGCACTGGGGAGAACGAATGAAGTAGTCAATTTGGAGCCCCTGGCGGACAAGTGGCGTTCATTTGGGTGGAGGGTGGAGGAAATCGATGGTCATGACTTCGAGCAAATTGTGAGTGCTTTCGAGAAGGTCCTGCTTCAGCAGGGGAAACCAAACGTTATCATTGCTCATACTGTGAAGGGGAAAGGGGTATCCTTCATGGAGGATAGGCTCCTGTGGCACTACAAGTGCCTTGATCAGGATGAGTATACCAAGGCCATGATGGAGATTTCCTAGTTCGATATGAGAACCGCTTTTGTCAGAACCGTGGAAGACCTGGCCCAGAAAGACGGTAACATCTTTCTGCTTACCGCAGATTTGGGGTTTGGATTATTCGACAAGTTCAGAGCCGCCTACCCTAAGAGGTTCCTGAACGTTGGCGTTGCCGAAGCGAACATGATCGGTGTGGCTGCAGGGCTGGCGTTATCGGGGAAGAACGTGTACTGCTATTCCATAGCCACGTTTCTGACCACCCGTTGCTTTGAGCAAATCCGAATTGATCTTTGTTACCAGAATCTGAATGTCAAGCTGATAGGAGCAGGTGCAGGGTGGAGCTATGGACTGGAGGGGATGACCCATCATGCTATCGAGGATGTATCTATTATGAAATCTCTCCCCAATATGACGGTTGTGGCTCCTGGTGACCCAGTAGAAGCCCAGGCAGTGATAGCTGAGTCGGCGACTTACCGAGGCCCCCTTTATATTAGATTCGGCAAAAACAACGACCCACGAATACATAAGGATTTACCTGATTTTCGGATCGGCAAAGGCACAGTTATTGACCGGGGGAACAGCGGTCTTACCATTATTGCTTCGGGAACCATGCTTCCAACAGCGAAATCTGTTTTGGATACTTTGGCCAGCAGGGGCTTGATGGCGACCTTAATCAGTATGCCTACCATAAAACCTTTGGATGAAAGTCTTATCAGGGAATGTGCCACTGAGAGCCAAGCGATTTTCACTATAGAAGAGCATAGCATTATAGGCGGACTTGGCTCATCCGTGGCAGATACCCTAATGGATTTGAACTATAGGGGGCTGTTCCGAAAGATAGGCCTGCCTGATAAATACTGCCCAGCCATTGGCGGGAGGAATTATCTTCTTGAGAAGCATTATCTGACCCCGGAGGCAATAGCAGACCGCATTTCAACGGAGTACAAACAGATCAGGAGGGAGATTGCTGTATGATTTATCGGGTTCCCTTCGTGAATTACCCCGCCCACTATCGGCAAATGGAGAGCGAGATAGATGCTGCAATAAAAGAGGTGTTGTCTAAAGGCGATCTCATTCTCCGTCACCACGTGCAAGATTTTGAAAGTGGAGTAGCTTCCTTCCTGGGAGTGAGGTATGCGGTGGGTGTCAGTAGTGGCACGGATGCCATGATCCTTTCTCTGCATGCCGCGGGAATAGGGCAAGGCGATGAGATTATCACTGTTGCTCATACCTTCGTGGCTACGATAGAGGCTATCGTCCACTGTGGTGCCGTGCCAGTCCTGGTGGATATTGGAGAGGATTTTAATATGGATGTGGATGAACTGGAACGGGCGATCTCTCCTCGAACTCGAGCGATTATTCCTGTCCATCTTAATGGCCGCCTTTGTGATATGCAGAAGCTTATGGCAATAGCTCAGGCACACAATTTAGTCGTGATTGAGGACGCTGCTCAGGCATTAGGCGCATCATTTGATGGGAAGAAGGGTGGCTCCTTTGGTTTGGCAGGCTGTTTCAGCTTCTATCCGGCAAAACTCCTTGGAGCGGCTGGCGACGCAGGTTTAGTATGTACAAACGATGAGGGTTTTGCTGAGAAGATACGGCTTTTGAGAGATCACGGGCGCCCCAGCACTGATAAGACCAAACATGTGTGCTATGGTTTTACAGGTAGACTGGATAATCTTCAGGCTGCCATTCTGGATGTGAAGTTTAAGTATGTACCAAGCTGGATTCAGAGAAGGCGAGAGATCGCTAGCCTCTATGAGAGAGGTCTGGTTAATATCCCTGGCGTAAAACTGCCACTGCCACCATCATCGAATGGACGTTTCTTCGACGTTTACCAGAACTATGTCCTGCGAGTTTCAGAAAGGGATAAGCTTGTGCCTCATTTGAGAGAGAAGGGAATTGAGACGATTGTCTCCAATCCAATCCCGGTGCATCATCAACAGGCTCTGGGGCTTTCACATTTTCATCTTCCCAGGACGGAGCAGTTTGCAAAGAAGGTTATCTCCATTCCCCTGATACCCGAGATGAGCGATGAGCAAGCGGAATACGTGATTCAGACAATCCGTAGTTTCTATGTGGGTTAGTGCTTTCTGCCATGAGGTTGAGATGAAGGTTGACTATACTACTGTTACTGAGATACCGGGTGTAAAGGCGTCGAAGGAACAACTGGCCAGGTTTTACCAGCGCTATCGTTTTGCACTGCAGCTATGCCAGAGGAAGCAGGTGTTGGAAGTGGCGTGTGGTGCCGGTCAGGGTTTGGGCTATATGGCAAAGGTTGCGGGGAGGGTGGTGGGTGGGGATATCGATGCCAACAATCTGAAATTTGCCCAAAGGCACTATGCTGGAAGGGCCAATATTGAGCTACGATTGTTGGATGCTCATGGATTGCCTTTTGAGGACAGAACTTTTGATGTGGTGATATTATACGAGGCCATCTACTACTTGGCTCAGCCTGAGAAGTTTGTCGATGAGGCTCGTCGTGTTTTGAGAAAGGGTGGGACGCTTATTGTTTGTACGGTCAACAAGGAGTGGCCTGATTTTAATCCTTCACCATACAGTACCAGGTATCTTTCTGGTCAAGAGCTTCACCAACTGCTGGGTGAACGGTTCCCCGATGTGCAGTTGTATGGAGCATTCCGAGTTACCGCTGGCTCTCTGAAAGATAGAATTACGTCTTCCGTGAAAAGAATAGCGATTGCTCTTCATATAGTGCCTAAAACGATGAAAAGTAAGGAACTCTTTAAGAGGATATTTTTTGGCAAGTTGATTTCTTTGCCCGCCGAGGTAGAGGATGGCATGGCGGAATACTGCGAGCCTGTGCCTATCGCCATTGATTCACCTAGTTTCGAATATAAGGTTCTATTTGCTGTAGCCCGTGATTGATGAGGAGCTGTTGTTGCTTAGTGATATATGCATCAATAGCCTGTTCAGATCTTTTCGGTTAGCTGCGTACGTCACACTCCAGTAAACGCCGATAAGGTGTCCTGGCAGTTCATGCATCTTGGAACACAACCGACCACTGCCCCCCTTTGCACAATACCACCTTCGGTCATCGGTATTACTCAATTCGGGCAATTGCCACCGTTTCTTTTGGTGTAGTAAGGTTGAAGCATCTCTGCTAAGAACGATGCAGGTGGACTATCTAGCTGTTGGTTAATGCTGTTGGACTCCAAACTTGAGTTGAGAATTGTCATCTGAGTCTAGTATAAGCAGCTAATGAAAACCGCGGTGCGCGATGTCCGGATGCATGCTCTCTGCGGCGTTGAGGGGATACTCGTAGCTGCAGCTACTGCTGCAGCTTTTTTTGTGCGTTTTCCGGCCTCTGAAGTAGCCGAGAACCTGGCGCGATTCTATTGGGTGGTGCCTCTGAGTGTTGCCACTCGTATGGCCTCTTTCTGGTTCCTGGGCCTCTATAACTGGGTGTGGTATTACTTTGGAATGAGAGAGGTGTTGCGGCTGGCTGTAGCCATAGTCCTATCTTCAGCCTTACTGACAGCAGTTGTGCTGCCATTGAGCGGGTATTCTTTCCCTGAGACGTTGCTGGTGGTGGACTGGTTGCTGGTGGCTGCTGTAGTGGTGGGAGAACGGTTCTCGATCAGGTTGGTGCGAGAGGGTCGGGTGAAGCTGCTGGGAGGTCACGAGGATGAGAAAGACAGGAAAAGGGTTTTGGTGGTTGGCGCTGGCGATGCAGCCGAAACAATAATCCGGGAGATGTATGGTAGCGGTAACGGTGATAGTAATGGAAGATCTGGTCTTCTGGCTGTGGGTTGTGTGGATGATGATTTGAGGAGGATGGGACGAAGGGTGCATCAGGTGCCGGTGCTGGGAACTACAGAGGATATTCCTCGGATAGTGCAGGAGCACAACGTGAAGGAGGTAATTATTGCTGTACCTTCTGCCTCTGGTGAGGTGATGCAGCGCGTTGTCAGGCGATGTGAAGACAGCGGAGCCAGGTTCAGAACCCTTCCTACGTTAGGAGAACTCATCGACGGGAAGGTGAGCATCAATCGGATAAGAGAGGTGGAGATCGAAGACCTTCTGGGGAGGGAGGAGAATCACCTTGATCTGGATCAGGCTTGTGCCTATCTGCAGGGAGAAAGCGTGTTGGTTACCGGCGCTGGTGGTTCCATTGGTTCAGAGCTCTGCCGACAGATAGCTGCCCTCAAGCCAGGGCTCCTTATTATGTTTGACTGGTCAGAGAACAGTGTCTATGAGGTAGACCTGGAAATGCGTCGCCGGTTCCCAGCTTTGGGCATAGAGGGAATAGTAGGCAGCGTCCGGGATGTGGCGAAGGTGAAGCAAGTAATGGAGCGCTATCACCCCGGCGCTGTTTTCCACGCTGCGGCTCATAAGCATGTTCCTATGATGGAGGTGAATCCCGATGAGGCGGTGCTGAACAACATTCTGGGCACCAGGGTTTTGGCTGATGCCGCGGAGGAATATGGTGTGGGAAGGTTTGTGTCTGTTTCCACCGATAAGGCGGTGAGGCCTGCCAGTATCATGGGAGCCACCAAGCAGGTGGTGGAGAGGATGCTCCTGACCAGGGGCTCAACGGGCAAGACCAGGTTCATGATAGTGAGATTCGGCAATGTGCTGGGGAGCAATGCCAGCGTTATTCCGTTATTTAAGAAGCAGATTGCACAAGGGGGACCGGTTACAGTGACCCATCCGCAGATGACACGCTATTTCATGACCATATCTGAAGCGGCCCAGTTGATTATTCGAGCCAGTGGCATAGGTCACGGAGGGGAGATTTTCATTCTTGAGATGGGCCGTCCGGTGAATATCACCGATTTGGCCAGGCGAATGATCAAACTCTCTGGATTTGAGGGGAAGGGCATAGAGATCAAGTTCATTGGTGTCAGGAGGGGCGAGAAGCTGCATGAAAAACTGGTGGGGCCTGACGAGGAGCTGCTTACAACCCCCGACAAGAAGATTTCGATTGCCAAGCCCTGGCGAGTGGACACCAATGGGTGGGCCAAGGGGGTGGATGAGCTGATAGATCTGGCGGCAAACAGGGATAACCGGGGGCTAAAGAGTAAGCTAATGGAGCTGGTGCCCACATTCCAACCTTCTGAAGAATTGCAGGGCGGGTGAACGGGAGATAGGATAATACGCTAGAGTGAGAAAGGCGGTTGTTCTTTACGCGCTTCCGGCAGTTGCCTGGATGGGGGCTATTTTCTACTGGTCCTCTCTGCAGGAAGCAGAGACACCTTTGCGGGAGGTAGTGCCCGATTATGTAGCCCATGCCGCAGTCTATCTTGTCTTGGCTTTTTTCCTCTTTATTTTCTTGCACCGGGTCCACGAACGAGGACTGGCTGTTACTTTCTGCATAGCTTTGATCATCGGGGCGTTGTATGCCCTTAGCGATGAGTGGCACCAGTCATATGTGCCTACGAGAAGCTGCTCCGCCTGGGATTTCCTGGCTGACATAGTAGGAATGACAATATGCTTTCTGCTACTGGCGGCCGTGCGACAGGCAGGCAGCATGGGACAAAGGTCATATGCTCGGCTGGCGGGAAGACTGTAGAGTGGGTGAGCGAGTCAAGCTCCATCGCATATTTATCTGTTGTTATTTCATGGAAGCTGTAGTTCAGCATCATACCCGCGCAATCAAGAATTTGAGGTTGAGGGGCAAGATTTGACCGTGAGATGCATAGATATCACTCCCGCAAATACCGATTTCGTGATCCTCTCCTTTGAAGGTCCGGATGGCTATTCTATGGCGGGTGGTTTGGGCGTACGGGTGAACAAGCTCTCGGCCACCCTGGCGACCATGGGCTTCACCACGCATCTTTTCTTCGTCGGCGATCCGTATGCTCAGGAGGAGGAACTGTCATACCATGGTAAGCTCATCCTGCACCGCTGGTGTCAGTGGATCAGCAGGTATCATCCCAATGGTGTCTACGACGGGGAAGAAGGGAAGCTCCGCGATTTCAACGAGTCCATCCCCCGGTTTGTGAAAGACTGTATTGTGAAACCGTCGGTGGCGAAGGGAAGGCTGGTAGTGATTCTTGGTGAGGAGTGGCATACGACAGAGGCTATGTGCCGTCTCAGCGATGCGCTCTATTATGACGGCCTGAGAGATAGAGCAGTGCTGTTCTGGAACGCTAACAATACCTTCTCCTTTCACCGCATCAACTGGAGTAGACTGAACTTCACCACCACCATCACCACGGTGAGCCGGTACATGAAGCATATTATGTGGGATATGGGGTTGAATCCGCTGGTGATTCCCAATGGGATACCGAGACAACTGCTGCGCAAGGTGAAACCCAGCCTGGTTGACAACGTGAGAAAGGCAGTTGGAGCCGAGATCCTGTTGTGCAAAGTGGCCCGCTGGGACCCGGACAAGCGCTGGCAGCAGGCTATTGAAGCAACCGCCAAACTCAAGGAGAGAGGATGTAAGACAACGTTGCTGGCCAGAGGCGGCATAGAGCATCACGGTCAGGAGGTGATCGACAAAGCCCGCTCCCTCGGCCTAGTGGTCAGGGAGGCAAATGCCCGCCAGCGCTCTTACTATGGGTATGTGGAGTCACTACATGAGGCTAGCCCTGCTGACGTTATTGATATCAAGTTTCAGTTACCTCCAGATTTCCTGGAAGTGCTTTACTGTGCGGCCGACGGCGTGCTGGCTAACAGCGGGCGGGAGCCCTTCGGGTTGGTTGGGCTTGAGGCGATGGCGGCTGGCGGGATTGTGCTCACGGGGTGCACGGGAGAGGACTATGCCATCCCCTTTGTCAATGCCTTTGTGCTGGAGACGGCTGACCCCATGGAGATAGTCAATAGCGTTCTCTATATACAGGATAGCCCTGAGGAGGGCCTCAGAATGCGTTGCGCGGCGAAGTGCACTGCCGCTCAGTTCACCTGGGAGTCGGCTGTGCAGAATCTGATCACCAAGCTGGAGAATCAGGCCAGGATACAGGGTGCTCTGAAGGATAAGCCTGTGCCCTATGAGTCACCCTTTGAGCCGTCGAAGGTGCCTCCTGAACTGTCCCCGACCGTAATGAAAGAAGCCGCCTCATGCCGATGACCCTGCAAGACTGCAGGGGTGTCCTTCACAAACTGAGCCTCTCCCCTATAGTGCTGTTACCTGCTCTTCAGCTAATGGTCTTGCCATTCGTATCGGCTTCTACCTATAATGCAGACTAGGTGCTAATCCCGAAAACGGTGACTCGAGGATGATTTCACCTTGCCCGGGGAGAAGGTAGAGACTGCCCTGATTGGGCTGACTGAGGTTGGGACAGGCGCATAACATCAGAATCGGAGTGTTGAGACGCCAAAGATATGACGAGTCTGCACTGGAAGATACCTGAACGCATCGGTAGACTCGAAGAACTTGCCAACAATTTGTGGTGGAGCTGGCATCCTCGGGGACGCGAGATCTTTCGGGCTCTGGACTATGTGTTGTGGAGGCTCAGTGGCCACAACCCTGTAAGACAGCTTCGTGATGTCACCCCTGATAGGCTACAGCGGCTTGCTGCTGACCCGGAGTTCCTTGAGCTGTATGACTCCATTATGGCAGAGTTCGATGCGGAGATGACAACTAAGGATACCTGGTTTGATGCGAACTATCCCCATCTACTGAATGGCCCGGTGGCCTACTTTTCGATGGAGTTCGCCATCCATAATTCGCTTCCTATCTATGCCGGAGGCCTGGGTGTTCTTGCAGGTGATACGTGCAAGGAAGCCAGCGACCTTGGTTTGCCCTTTGTAGGCGTTGGTTTCATGTACCCCCAGGGGTATTTTCACCAGCGTATCTCGGCTGCTGGAACACAGGAAGAGGTCTACAGGCAACTGGATTTCCACGAAGCGCCGGTTAATCCAGTCCTTGACCAGAATGGGCGTAGGCTGCTGGTAAAGGTTGAACTGGGACAAGCGTTTCTCTTTGTTACTGTGTGGCAGGTTCGTGTGGGGCGTATGAACCTCTATTTACTGGATACCAATGTGGAGGACAATGAGCCAAATCAACGGTGGCTGTCTTCACGCCTATATGTGGCCGACTGGGTAGTACGCATGCAACAGGAAATCGTCCTTGGCATGGGTGGAGTGCGAGTCTTGCGGGCATTGGGCATCAAGCCCGCTATCTGGCATGTCAATGAAGGACATACAGCGTTCATGGTACTGGAACGCATCAGGGAAGAGGTGGAACGGGGCATGCCGTTTGAAGAAGCTGCACAGAAGGTCAGGGCAAGCACCGTCTTTACCACTCACACGCCTGTCCCTGCCGGCCATGATGTCTTCCCTGTTGATCTGGTGGAGAAGTACTTCGATACGTATTGCCAATCGTTGAAGATTGGTCACAAAGAATGCCTGGCTTTAGGCCAGCAGTGTGGTCCGGGAGACCAGGGATTCAACATGACGGTACTTGCCTTGAAAATGTCGGATCATCGCTATGGGGTGAGCCGACTGCATGGCGTCGTGGCACGCAAGATGTGGCGTGTACTCTGGCCGGGAGTCGAGGAGGAGCAGGTGCCCATTGGACATATTACCAACGGCGTTCATGTGCCTACCTGGATTGCTCCCGAGATGTACCAGCTCTTTAGGAAGTACATCGCTGAGGATTGGATGGAGAGGCAAGATGATGCTGATCTATGGAAACGTGTCCACGAAATACCCGATGGGGAGCTTTGGAGAGTCCGTCGTATCCTCAGGCACAAGCTCATGGGGAATTTACTGGAGGCAGCCCAGGGGGCTTGGGCAAAGGGCGATGTGGAATCCCATTATCTGGTGGCTATAGGCACACTGCTCCATCCAGACGTGTTGACCATAGGCTTTGTGAGACGATTTGCTGAGTACAAGCGGCCAACACTCATATTCCAGGATATTGAGCGTCTTAAGCGGCTTGTGCGAGATCCTTTGCGGCCTGTCCAATTAGTATTCGCAGGCAAGTCGCACCCCAATGACTTTGCATCCAAGTATCAGGTACAGAGGGTATTCAGTCTGGCTAGCGATCGTGATTTCATGGGACGAGTTGTCTTTGCCGAGGACTATGATATGCATCTAGCTCATTTCTTGACGCAGGGCGTAGATGTCTGGTTGAACAACCCGAGGCTGTTGAATGAGGCCAGTGGCACCAGTGGCATGAAGGCCTCCATCAACGGTGTTCTTCAGTTCAGTGTCCGTGATGGCTGGTGGGACGAAGGATACAATGGTGCCAACGGCTGGACCATCGGCCAGCCTGTCAAGCCAGCGAACCTGGATGAAGAGGATAGAAGGGATGCAGAGGATATCTATTCTCTGCTGGAAAAAGCTATTGTACCTCTGTATT
>Ga0154632_1070_pt1 | contig 14937 bp, 10 predicted proteins | sample Rifle2008BG13ft_FD_116061 | JGI IMG/M metagenome (GOLD analysis project Ga0154632, IMG submission 116061) | Chloroflexi bacterium RBG_13_53_26
CCTCGCCCCCGAACTGGGGCAACACACAGAGGAAATACTCCTGGAACTTGGTTACACCTGGGATGATATGACCAGGCTCAAGAACGAAGGCGTGATTCTTTAGCTATGGAGAAGGAGGCAACATGGGGATATGTTATCAGGGCAAGCCACTGAAGGAAGCAGTGGCCGAGAAGGAACGGATCTTCAAGGAAACCGGCTATGCCTACGGTCTGAAAGAGATCAAGCTGGTAGAGAGTGATCCAGCCAAATTCATGAGGTTCCAGCTAAGACTGGTGGCTGCCTGCATCAGTGCCAGGGAGACAGCCAAGTTGATCTCAGCTAACCCCGTAGCCATGCTGCAGGGCGAGCTGCTGTTCATGCTGGCCAATCCAGAAGGAGACTGCATTGCAGCCTCCTATGGACTTGCTGGCCATATCCAGGCTTTTCCCTTCATCATCCGTTCCATAGCCAACCTGGGCTTTGAAGAAGACCCTGGCATCAACGTGGGAGACATCTTCGCGACGAATGATTCTTACTACGGTGCTCCTCACAACGCAGATAATTACAATTGGGTCCCAGTTTTCCACAAAGACGAATTGATTGCATGGTCGGTGGGGCTGAACCACATTGTCGATGTGGGGGGACTCCAGCCCGGAAATCTCGGCACCATCTCACCCAACACTTTCACCGACGGGTTTATATACCCGCCCACCAAGACGGGGGAGAACTTCAGGCAGCACGGATGGTGGGCGCTGCATTGGAAGAGACGGACAAGGACGGAAGCGTTTAATGTCCTGGATGACAAGATGAGAACGGCCGGCGCGGTTTCTCTTCACAACAAGATACTGGAGATCGTGGAAGAGTTCGGGGTGGACTATTTCAGACAGGGTCTAAGAGAGGTAATTGAGCGAGAGAGACGGGTGCTGGTAGAAAGAATCAAGGCCATGGCAGTGCCGGGGAAATATGGATACCTGCACCTCAGCACGGTGAAATACAAAGGAGTAGTGGGTACACTGTTTGCCACCTCCAACAGAGACTGGGTACTCCATGAACCAGCGGAACTCAATGTTCTTCGCGATGGCAAGCTGTTCGTTGACGTAGAAGGTTTGACCAGCGAAGCAGATTTCCACTGCAATGGCTCTGAATCTGCGGTCCGGATGCTGAGTTCCCTCGGCTGCTGGCCTATGTTCGCCTACACGCTCACCCTCAATACGGCCCTGCAGTATATGACTGACTGGAACCTGCCCCCTGGGAGCATGTTCAATCCGCAAAACCCCTATGCAGCCACAGTCATGTCCCTGTCTGAGACTGGCAAGATGATCTGGATGTTTCACAACACATTGAGTCTGGCCTATTTCACCAGAGGGTTCCTGGAGGAATGTGACCCTGAAGATGCCTGCGGTGTCGGTTATGGCATGGCTGGCGTGTTGGCGGACGGATTCCCCTGGGCTGGCGGCGATATGGCGCTTATCACCTGCTGGAGCGCTAATGCCCTTCCCTACAAAGACGGAGAGCTCGCCTACTTCTGTGCACCGAATCCGCAGCCAGATCAGGGTGAGACCGAGTCAAGTGAATTCCTGCAACCAACCAATCTGACCATAGGCAAAAAGTTCATACCGAACTACTGCGGGCACGGCAAGTTCAGAGGCGGCCTAGGGATCGGCATGTGTCAGCTCATCGTTGACCCAGGGCAGTACTTGGTTATAGCCGGTTTTGCTGCTACGGGGGGGATGATGCGAGTGGCCATGGGGATGTGTGGGGGATATCCTGGGCCGAACGACATAATCTATTTCGCCCACGATACCAATATGAGAGAACTCCTGGCAGAGGGGAAGACTTACCCTAGGGACTTCGTTGAGATAGGGAAGTGGATCAAAGAAGGCAAGCTAAAGGCCGGGAGCGTGGATCTGTTCAAGGGCGCCGCACCCAACATTCCCTGCAAGGACGGTGATCTGTTCTCCTCAGCGACTTCTGCCATGGGGGGTTGGGGCGATCCGCTGGAGAGGGAATTCGCCCTGATAGAGAAGGACGTGCACTATGGTTGGATCACTCCCGATGTGGCCGCCACTGTCTACGGCGCAGTCATAGACGACGAGGGAAAGGTCAAGGTGGCTGAGAGCCAGGACCTGAGGAAGAAAATGCGCAACAAGCGCAGAGAGCGATCGGTCGACACTAAGGAGTGGTGGAAGAAGGAGAGAGAGCAGGTACTGAGGAAGGCGTTCTCCGAGGATGTCTACAACATGTATGCCGATTGTTTGAAATACTCCAAGTTCCGTAGTGACTTCACGGCCATGTGGCAAGTGCCTGCGGACTATAAACTGTAAGGGGGAAAGAGATGCCAGAAGAGATTGCTACCAAGGAAAACCTGAAGCTTTTGGTGGAGGGCAAGCTTGATTGGGAGGGGGTGAAGAGGCTGATTCATCTGTCTCCCAAGGACAAGGACAGGTTCTGGAAATACCTGGAGGTATTGCAGGAGAAGGTGCCATGGAAGGACAAGATCCTGCTCCGCATCTCAGACCATCTCTATATCGTGGCCAAGAAAGGCGGCGACAGAGTGGTCAAATGTGACTGCGGGCACGAATTCGGAGATTACCGGGCCAACTGGAAGCTGAGTTGCCGCATCTATGTCAGAAAAACGCTTGAGGAGATGGCAGAGGTAGTCTCAGTAGAGGAAGCCCTGCCCTACCCGGAGTTGGTGGAGATTAGAGAGTTCTATTGCCCGGGGTGCTTTGCTCAGTTGGGGGTAGAGATTGTCCCTATGGGACACCCGGTACTATTTGAAATCTTACCCGATCTTGACACCTTCTATCGCGTGTGGTTAGGAAAACCTATAGAGGATGAGAAACCAGCGTGGTTTACCGACAAGACCTGGGACCTGACCGCAAAATGGGCAAAGGGGGGATAAGATGACAGATAGAACAGAGAAGAGGTACTTACTGGCCCTGGACGCCGGTGGTACAATGACCGACACCTTTGCTGTGGACGAAAAGGGGCAGTTTGTTCTGGGAAAGTCCCTAACCAATCACCAGAATGAAGCTGCCAGCTATATCGCCTCCGTTGCCGACGCAGCAGAAGACTGGGGAACAACATCCTCTGAACTCCACAAGAAGGCCATATCGTCCACCTACACCGGCACATCAATGCTTAATATCCTGCTGACCCAGCGGGGAAGCAGGATTGGATTGCTGATAACCAGAGGGTTCTCCCATATGCCCATCATGGAGAGGGGCCTTACCTGGATAGGGCAGTCCTATGAGGACATACTGCACCAGCAACTGCATGAGCATACTCCCTGGCTGGTACAGCCGGAACATGTCAAGGAAGTGACGGAGCGAATCTCAGTCGGCAGTTTCTACATGGCTCACCACTACATGCCTGGCCAAATTGTTATCCCTCTCATTGAGGAAGAGGCCCGCCAGGGCGTCAAAGAGTTACTGGACGAGGGGGTGGAGGTCATCGGTATCCTCACCATTGGTTCGTACGTTAACCCAATGCACGAGAAGAGGATAGCGGAGATTGCTCTAGAGATGACAAAACAACGAGGAGTTGATATACCCGTAGTCGCCTCTTACGAACTATGTTCAGTGCCTAATGAAAACGAGAGGTTGAAGACCCTCCTAATACAATGCTATGCGGCAGAAACCGCCAGGAGAAGCCTGCTCAATGTGGAGGCAGCAGCCAAGAAGGATGGCTATGAATATGAATTGCTGACACTGCTAGCCTATGGAGGAGCGGCAACCATCCGATACCCCAAGCTGTGCGAAGCTGTCATCTCAGGACCGACTGGAGGTCTGCTGGGGGGCAAGTTCATGGCTGATTTCACAGGATTACGGAATATGCTTTGCTGCGACCTGGGGGGCACCACATTTGACGCAGGCCTAATTGCCGCAGGATTGATACCGGTCAACAAGTCTCCTGATTTTGCCGGACACAGGCTGAGACTGCCCATGGTGAGCATAGACTCCATTGGTGCCGGAACTGGTACGGTCATCCACGTCGACGCGGTGACCAAACGGATCATCCTGGGACCTGAAAGCGCCGGCAGCGCTGTTGGCACATGTTACACCTATCCCGACATCACCATCGGAGATATAGATCTTATCCTGGGATTCTTGAACGAAGACTACTTTCTGGGGGGCAAAGTAAAACTCAACAGGAAGAAGGCTCTCCAGATGTTGGAGGAAAGACTAGCCAAGCCATTAGGTCAAGACATCTATGAGGTATCGAGCAAGGTCTTGGAGTTGCTGCACGCGCACATGTGTGATCACCTCAGCAGCATGCTCCTGTCGAAGGGGCTCAATCCCGCCGAATTCACCCTGCTGGTTTACGGTGGCAGTGGCCCACTCCATCTCTGGGGATTGGGGCGCGGTCTCACTGTCGGCGGAATAATGACAGTTCCCTGGGCGGCAGCCTTCTCCGCATTCGGATGCGCCGCCGCGGAGTACTTCCACCGCTACGACAAGGCAGTGACATTCTTCCTAACTCCCGACATGGAAGAAGCCATTAAGATGTATCAGGGCATGGGACTGAGTGCTGCCTGGCAAGAACTGGAGGAGCGAGGATATGAGGAACTGGAGAAGGAGGGCATCGCACGGGAGAAGGTTCACTTCAGGTATGGCGTATCCGCAAGGTACATCGGGCAAATGTCAGCCTGGGAGGCTCCGGTCCAGAAAGGAAGGGTGGAATCAGTCGAAGACCTGAACAACGTTGTCGGCAGTTTTGAGAGAGTGTACACCACCATCTATCCAGCAGCAGCCCGCTTCCCTGAGGCTGGTTATCAAATCACCGAGGTCTACGTGGAAGCTGTAGCAGAGAAGATCAAGCCGATGACACTGAAGTACACACTCAAGGATAAGAAGGCTCCCCAGAAAGCCTCCAAGGGTCAGAGAGACGCCTACATTGATGGCAAGTGGCTCAAATTCGACATCTGGGAGATGGATCTTCTCGAGGCAGGGAATAGGATCGACGGTCCGGCCATAATTGAGCATCCTATGACAACCCTGGTTATTCCACCACAGAACTACGTGGATTTCGATGAACATAGGTTCATCTGGTACAAAAAGAAGTGACAAGGGCTCAGGGGCTTAGATTCATAGCAAGGAGTTAATAGAATGGCAGACAAACCTAAAAGGGTCGGATTCATAGGCCTCGGAGATATCGGACTCCCTATGGCGAGGAGGATTGTAACTGGCGGGTTCGAGACTACGGTGGTCGGTCACAGAAGACGGGAGCCTGTCGAGGAAATGAAAAAGTTGGGTGCCAAGGAGGTCGAGACACCAAAAGAGGTCGCTCTGACCTCAGAAGTCACCATAATCATGGTACAGAACGACAAGCAGGCACAGGAGGTACTTTTCGGACCCACCGGCTTGTTGGAGGGGGTAAAAGAGGGAGACGGAGTTCTCCTTATGGGCACCTTCTCTCCGGCTTTCTGCAGCAAGGTGGCAGAGGCAGCGAGTTCGAAAAGAGTTGATGTGTTTGACGCCCCAGTGGTTGGGGCCCGCATGGGAGCCGAGGCAGGAACTCTAGGAATCAGCATCGGGGGCGACAAGGAAGCGCTGGAGAAGTACCGTCATATCCTCGAGAGGATGGGGAGGATCACCTACTGTGGCCACCTTGGCATGGGACAGATCGTGAAACTAGTCAACAACATGGCAGCCATCATCAATGCGCGCGTTGCCTACGAAGCCATCGCCTGGGGCATAAGGAACGGAGCCACTGAGGAATTGCTCGTTGGTCACATGAAAAACGGCTCAGGCAGCAGCTTCGCGGTCCAGAACTGGGAGTGGCTGAAGCCCTATTTCAAGGAGCCGCCCCCACCCACCTACTATGTTGGAGGCAAGGATCTCAGCTATGCCCTGGAAATCGCTCATCAAATAGGCCAACCATGCCCGATTGCCGCTCTTGTATGTGAACTTCAAAAAATGGGGCCGCCCAAGCTGCCCGAGCCTTCTCAGGAGTAAAGGGCCTGCAATGCACTATTCTGACCAATCTCGGATAGGCACTTGAATGATAGAGAGGGACTAATGGCAAAACCTTGGCAGTGAAGGAGCAGCAGAGCATGATTACAGTCAAAATCAAAGTGCTGGGCATCTCCGGAACCCCCATAAGGGGAGGCAACTGTGACACGATGGTTCAGGAAGCCCTAGCAACGGCATCACGAATACCCGGCGTGGAGACCGAGTTCATCACGCTGGCAGACAGGAAAATAGCACTCTGCGAGCACTGCCAGTGGTGCATAGAGAACCGAGCGCCATGCAAGATACAGGATGATGCTCACATGGTATTTGAGAAGATGATAGGCAGCGACGCGTTCATCCTGGGTGCACCGGTATGGAACGTCGGTGCCGCACCTTTGTTCTCAACATTGATTTCCCGCTGGAGATATCACCACTTCTTCACCTACAACTTCAGAAACAAGGTCTCCGGATTGTTGACCGTTGGATTCCTGGGTATGGGCTTGGAGCGAGCCCTGGAAGACCTGGAAGTCATCGGCAGAGGCGCAGGATTCGTGGTTGCCAGAGGCTGGGCGGTGGCCAGCACTGCCGCCTTTGGGCAAAGGCCGGCATACCTCGAGCACGGAGTACTGGATGATAAAGCGGGGATGACGCGAGTTCGGAATGTGGCCACCAAGGTGGTTGAGATCAGCAGAATGATCAAGTATGCGGCAGAGGCAGGAGTAACATTGCCAGAAGAATACACAACCACCTTCAGAGGAGTCCACCTGAAGGACAGGGAAAAGAAGGTCTTGATTGACGGAGTCTGGAGAGACAAAGATACCGACTAACCACAGCGAGATGGCTCAGAAGCCATCCCGGATGAGAACGAAGATCACCGACCTGCTCGGAATACGGTATCCTGTCATTCAAGCGCCAGCCAATTTCGTGGGAGTCCCCCGGCTGGTAGCCGCTGTTTCCAACGCCGGCGGTTTCGGCATACTGGCTTCAGGGCGACTTGCTGCAGGGGAAATAAGGGATGACATCAGGGCTGTGAGACAGCTCACCGACAAGCCTTTCGGAGTGAATCTCATATTCGGCAGCCCAGGATACGAGAAGCTGGCAGAGGTCTTCCTAGAAGAGAAGGTCCCCCTGATTTGCCATTCCAGAGGCAACCCAAAATGGCTGATTGATCTCACAACCGGCCTGGACATAAAGATCATGGCCATGGTAGGCAGCATGAGGCACGCGATCAGGGCAGAGCAGGATGGAACTGATGCCATCATGGTGCAGGGGGAAGAAGCGGGTGGCCACGTGGGGTACGTGAGCACGATCGTTCTTCTACCTCTCATAGCCAGCAAGGTCAGAATTCCCGTGGTGGGGGCCGGAGGGTTCTGCGACGGCGCGGGATTGGTGGCAGCCCTGGCACTGGGTGCCGAAGGCATCGCTATGGGCACCAGATTTGCAGTCACTCAGGAAAGTCCGCTCCCCATCAGTGTCAAACAACGGTATTTGGAGTGCAGTGAGAATGACACCCTGGTTACGCCCGCAATCACCGGAACACGGCTCAGGGTGATCAGCAACAAGTTCACCCAGATGTTGGAGGAAAGGGACAAGTCAACCTCCTGGAAAGAGAAGATATCAGGCGCAATGGAAACCAGAAGAATGCTGGGGGTCACGTGGTGGCGATTTCTCCTTGGCGGCTGGAGCATGAGAAAGCAATATCAAGCATCCATATCGGAATTGGGGCACCTGGCCGCAGGTGGTGTGCGGATACGAAAGGCCATGGTCGAAGGCGATGCAGATCTTGGAGTCATGCCCAGCGGACAGGTCTGCGGAAGGATAGACGATATCCCTATTGTCGAGGAATTGGTGGAGCGGATAGTCTCCCAGGCTCAAAGCATTCTTGATTCTATGAGAAACAAGATGCTTCCCCGGTAAACCTTTAGGTGCAGATGATGGAAGACACACTGCCGAAACTCCTGCATCGGAACCGCCAGCAGTGGGGCAGCAGGCGCATTGGCATGCGCAAAAAGGAGTATGGCATCTGGCGGGAGTATACCTGGAATGACAGCTATGAAAAGGTCAAGGCGATTTTCCTGGGGCTGACACGCCTGGGGCTCGGAGCAGGCAACAGCGTATCCATCCTGGCAGATAACAACCCCGAGTGGTTCTGGGCGCAGTTAGCAGTGCAAACATCCCGGAGCATTGTGATAGGACTTAATCCAGCCGGCTCCATGAAGGAGACGAAGGGTCTGATGATGCTGTCACGTGCCAGGTTTGCCATGGCCCAAGACCAGGAACAGGTCGACAAACTGCTGGCGATCAAGAAGGAAGTTCCCTCCCTCCAGAAGATAATCTACTGGGATGGGACAGGGCTGAAGCAATATGACAACCCTATTCTCATCAGCCTGAGAGAGTTGATCAGAATGGGCGAGGAACACGAGAAGAACCAGCCTGGAGACTTCGAGCGAAGACTGGCTAACACCAAAGGCGACGACATAGCTGTGATGCTCTTCACTCTGGGAGCCAACGAATCGCTCAGGCTAGTCCCTGCAACTCACAAGTTCCTGCTTTCTGCTACTGAGTCAGCCTTGATCTCAAATCCCGTGCATGACAGTGATGAATATGTCTCTATCATCAGTCCGGCATGGTTCTTCGAACAGACACTGGGCTTGTGCACTTCTCTGCTGACAGGACAAAGACTGAACTTCCCTGAGAAAGCGGAGACAGCTCCCCAGGATATGAGAGAGATATCTCCGGACGTACTGGCCTACCCACCCAAGCTATGGGAGAAGATCGCTGAGGCTATCCAGGAGAACATGGTTGACGGTACCTGGCTGAAAACGAGGCTGTACAAGTTCAGCCTGTCTCTGGGGTACAGGCAAGCCCGTCTTAGGCAGGGAAGCCACCGTATGGGGCTGATCAGTAGGTCTCTCTGCCGTATTACCGACCTCCTGGTTCTGCGGCCTCTGAGAGATAAGCACGGTTTCGTCAGTGCCAGGGTGGCCTACGTAGCAGGCGACACACTGTCTGAAGAAGCGGTCCAGTTCTTCTCTGCCATCGGGGTCAATCTGCATCAGATATTCGGCTCCACCAAGGGAGGCATTGTGTCACAGCCTCCTGCGGTCGATCTCAGGATAGAGTAGCGGACAGAAGCATACGATGAACCAAGCCAACAGGAACAAGCTGCTGGGAGACCAGATGGGTATGGCACAACGTTTGCTGCCCAGGGGCAGGAAGACAATCCTCATCGCGCTCTCCGTTACTGCCGCGGGCATCATCGGCTGCGTGATACTCTTCTACATGCTGCCGGCGGGGGACAGAGACCAAGCACTCGGGGCAATCCTTGAAGGAATCCTGCTGGGCGGAGTCTACGCACTGGTCGCCCTGGGAGTGGTGGTCGTCTACAAGTCGAGCAAGGTCTTCAACCTGGCCCACGGAGCAATCCTGATGTTACTGGCATACTTCATGTGGTGGCTCTTGGCCCCGACAGGCCTGCCCCTTTGGATAGCCCTGATCATTGTTGCCATAGCCAGTCTTCTGATCGCCCTGGTCATCGACCGTTTCCTGATGAGACCTATGATCGGGCAAAGCGGGCTGACCACCTTCATACTCACCATGGTCCTCGGGTTCTCCGTCATCCAGGGCATCGCCGTCCTGCTGTTTAAGGGCAAACCCCAGGTTATGCCCCCTATCTTCCCTTCCGGCATACTGACCGTTGGCAGTCTGTCCATCAAGTACCCCTGGCTATCTGCTTTCATAGTAGCCGCAATAATGTTCCTCATCTTTGTCTCCTACTTCCGGTTCACCAGGGGCGGACTGGCAATGAGAGCGGTGTCGGAAGACCCCATCGTCTGCCAGAGTCTGGGGATCGCCGTGAAGAGGATATCTGCCATATCCTGGGTGGTGGGCTGTCTCTCAGCCGCCGCAGGTGGCATTCTGCTCGGTTCCATGTTTCCCGTGGACCAAAGCATGGGTAACTTTGCCATCATCCGTGCTTTGCCCGTGGTGCTCCTGGGTGGCATTGAATCGATACCCGGTGCTTTCATCGGAGCGTTGATGATCGGCGTCGCAGAGAGGTTGGCCGGCACGTACATCGATCCGCATGTCACTGGATTCAGTCAACTCCTGCCCTTCATCCTCATAGTCGTCATCCTCATCATAAGACCACACGGGCTGTTTGGCCTGCGAGAGATAAGGAGGATCTGAACGTGCTACCAGGTGGCGTCTTCAATACAAGATACGATTCAGACCTGGCCATACTGCGAACAAAGACGCAATGGGTACTGCTGGCAATGGGGCTCATCCTCCTCTTCACTGCACCGCTGTTTGCAGACGACTACTGGCTGGGTCTGCTCATCGATCTGGGCATAGCCATTGTGGCAGTACTGGGTCTGCACATACTGTCAGGTCTATGCGGTTTGATATCCATGGCTCAAGCTGCATTTGTTGGCGTCGGCGCTTACACGGTGGCCATCCTCACGGCCCAGGTTGGATTGAATAGCTGGCTGTGCCTGCCAATCTGTGCTCTCTCGGCAGGCCTGGTCGGGCTGGTTTTCGGACTGCCTTGCTTCAGGCTCAAAGGGTTCTATCTGGTCATATCTACGCTGGCAGCGCATTTTGTTATCATCTGGTGCTTCGAGCACTTCGAAAGCGTTACCGGGGGCTTCGGCGGCCTGCACCTGGATCCACTCAGCCTCGGCCCTATTGACCTGAGGTCTCGCAGTGCCTTCTACTGCTTGACCATGGCGGTGGTGGTTCTGGCCACCTTCCTGGCCAAGAATATTCAAAGAACGCCTACAGGCAGAGCTTTCGTGGCCATCAGGGACAATGAACTGGCTGCCGAGGTCAGTGGTATCCCTGTCTTTCGCTACAAGATGCTGGCCTTCTTCATCGGGTGCCTCTTTGCCGGAGTAGCTGGATGGCTATGGGCATACTATCAGCGGACTGTTGCACCATCCCACTTCCAACTCATTGATTCCATCTGGTATATGGGCATGCTGATCGTCGGTGGCTGGGGGACCACTACCGGCGTTTTCTTCGGCGCTATCTCTCTGAGCTTCCTCGACGTGTTGCTGAAGGACCGCATCAATCCTTTGCTGGTACGGAGCCTGCCTCCTGACTGGGCCGGCCAGATCAGCATCTCCACAGGCTTGATACTGTTTGGCAGCATTATCATCGCCTTCATGATCTTTGAACCAAGGGGGCTGTACTACCGCTGGGAGAAACTCAAGGCATACTACAGGCTGCATCCCTACTCCCATGTCCCCGTACCTGTCAAAGAAGATGAAGAGAAGGAGGGAGAAATGGATGATTCCCTTGGCTGAGGTACGATCCATCCGGTCGCCGATGAGGGGCTTGACTTTCTGGTGGCGGTTGATATAGAAGTAAAGGGGGTGATATCCATATTGGAATACACAATACATCACAAAATGACAGTTGCGATAATGCACAGAAGAAAGGAAAGGAGGATAGAATGAAAAGGATTACCAGAGTAGGTCTGCTCATTGCCTTATGCCTCATGGTGGTGTCTGGTACTCTGCTTGTCAGCTGCAGCAATGGAGAAGCAGCACTTAAAATGCCAACTGTAGAACTATCCGGGTATGCCAAGGGCTCTTCGGTAGATTTCAATGACGCTACCCTCAACCAGATATCTGAGGGTGGAGGCGAGGCGGGATACAAGTACGGCCTGGCGGCCACCCTGTACCCGACGTACCGCTACTCTACAGCGGCACGCGATGCCCTGGCTAAGGCACTATTCGGGGCAACGTACTACATTGGCGATGGCGTATCGCCCACCGCATACAGTCAACTGACCGCCGGGGACAAGCTGTATGTTGACGGGGCCATTTTCGCCACGGCTCTGACTGCCGCAGAGCAGGAAGCAGTCATCACCGTAATTGCCGGATTCTTCGACCGTGTGGACACCGATATGGCGGCGGCAAAGCTGCCAACAGCGACCTCGGCCTATACCATACTCAAGAATGGTGCAGGTCAAACAGCAGCCGACGCCTGGGTTGCTGACGTAGGCGCAGGGAAGAACTACGCCGACCGCTTCTTCGTGCATCTGGTGAAGCAGTACGTGAGTATCTACCCGGCCGCATTCCAACCATTCTGGCTGGCCCTGGGATATCCCAGCGTCCCAACCGCCCCCAGTGACGCAGAGATCGAGATAGTAGCCGGGATAGCCGGCAAGACCTCCTTCATCAACGGCACAGCGGGCACCATGTACCCCACACAGAGGGAAGCTCAAGCACAAGCACTCTACGGGAAGGCCTACAAGGACCTGTCAACACTTGAGGCACCCTATGCTGATGCCGCCGTCTATGCGAACCTGCCATCGGTCTTCGGCACTGGGGCAGCAGCCGATGCCGCTCGGGCGGCCACCAGAGACGGTGTAGCTGCAGGCATGAAGCTGGCCGGCTACATCACCGCCGACAACTACACCGCGGCGAACGAGATGGAGAAGGCCATTGTTGACCAGGCCCTCTTTGCCACAGCGCTGCCGGGCTCAGCGCTGGAGAGAGACTACATCGACTTCGCGGCAGTGCCGGGCGCCGTCCTGGGCTGGGGAGCCGAAATGGCGGCCGCCCTGCCCCTGCAGGGGAACATCGCCTACCTCACCCTGAAAAGCCAGGTAACCGCCACGGCAGCCAACCAATGGGCGGAAGACGTGGAGGATGGAACGCATCCGCGCCAGGCCTTCTACAGATGGCTGTCCAAGGAAACAGTATCCCAGTCAGCCGCCATGGGAACCCTGATCCAGCTTGGTCTCGGTGAGTTCACCCTGAAGATCACCAACCCCAACAAGTACGAGATAAGCGTGGACAGCCTCAATGTCGTCTGCCAGGTGGCATCCAGTGCCCTAGGGAGCGAGATGCTGGTTGACGCAGCAAGACAGATCATACCGGAGGCAATCTGGGTACCCGCCGAAGGCGAGGCCAGCATAAGGATTGTAGCACCGGTAAAGACCTACGACGTCATCACCTGGGCAGTCTTGGTCGGCGAATCAACAGCCGATGCCCAGACACTGGCGGCAGATGTCTGGAACCAGTTCCAGGCCGGTACGGCAACCTGGACTCTGACCGTTGAGACAACGATATCACACGATGACGAGACCCAGCCTAATACCTATACCCTCCAATGGCCTGCTAGCTAGAGCCAACCATTGTAGAGCAGACAGATTGCGCTACCGCCTGAGGTAGATGTACTGAAGGGGGACTTAAGTCCCCCTTCAGTGTTTTCTCCTGTCCACAGCACTCAGGGCCATAGGGAACTGCCGAAGCCGGGTAGTACTTAGTTTTCGAGCCTCAGCCCCTCTTCACCCACCAGCTCGACCAGTTGTTCGTGGAGCTCACGACAGTAGCCCGTGGACATATTGGGCATATCCAGATTCACCCGACTGCCACCATCTGCGATAGCCATGATGACCCTGTCCCCACCAGGATAACGTTTGACAATATCCAGAATCTGGTGAAACCGCAGCAGATCTTCTTTCTCATTGTCTGTTTGGGCTATGGTAATCCTCAGACGGCCTTCTCTACTGGGTATAGGCACATCATCTGCTGGTTCCGTTGCCCTGGGCTCATACCGGCGAACCTGGTCACAGGCTATCTGCACGCCCTCTTGTCTTGCCCTCACCTTTCCCTGAACCAGAAGTATGTTACCCTCGACCCAGAGATCCTCCGTCCTCTGGTAGATGTCAGCCCAGCAGGTGACCTCGATACTCCCCACCAGGTCCTCCAGAGTCGCATTCATAAATGGGCGTCTGCTCTTGGTGAATCCCTGCCTCACCGAAGTAACCAGGCCCGCTACTGTCACCGTTTGTCCCACCATCTCAATATCGATCTGTCCACAAAGCGCTGTGACACTCGATGCCAGCTGTCGGGCAGCTTGCTGGAAAGGATGCTCTGAGAGATATACCCCCAGTAGCTCCCTTTCCCAGGCCAGTCTCTCTTTGAGAGGAATATCAACCTCATGCAACTCTATTTCCGGGAGAGGCGTGGCAACACTCTGACCCCAGAGATCGAACATGGTTGCCTGTCCTTTTTCGCGCAAAACCTGCTCGTGCTGAGATAACCAGAGAATACGCTCAAGCCGCTGAAGCAACGCTCCTCGACTGCCCAGGTGGTCCATTACCCCCGCCTTTATCAGACTCTCCATCACCCTCTTGTTCATGCCACGCAGGTCAGTCCTCCGACAAAAGTCGTCGATGGATTTGAATAGGCCGCCCGCCTTCCGGGCTGCCAGGATTGGCGTGATAGCATCGACCCCCACGTTCTTTATGTCAGCCAAACCGAAACGTATAGCCTGCTTCTCCACGCTTTCGATGCTGAAGGTTTCTTCGCTCTCGTTGACGTCGGGAGGCAGGACTCTTATGCCCATCCGCTGACAGTCCGCTACTGCCGCAGCTACCTTATCATGCTGGCCACTGTGCGCAACAAGAAGCGCAGTCATGTACTCCACAGGGTAGTTTGCCTTGAGATAGGCGGTCTGGTAGGCGATCATAGCATAGCTCACGCTGTGAGCTTTGTTAAACGCATAACCGGCAAAGGGTTCGATGAGTTCAAAGACCTGCTTGGCTACTTCATGCGAAAAGCCTTTCTTCTCCGCGCCCTCAAGGAAACGGAGTCGTTCCCTTCTCATTATCTCGGGAATCTTCTTGCCCATTGCCTTGCGGACTATATCAGCTTGCCCCAGGCTGTAGCCAGCAAGGGCCTGCACAATGAAGAGAACCTGATCCTGGTAGACGATGACGCCGTGAGTCTCCTCCAGTATTCCGGCCAGGGCGGGATGAGGGTAGGAGATGGGCTCCAACCCATGTTTGGCTCGAATGAATGTAGGGATATGATTCATAGGACCGGGACGATAGAGTGCTACCATAGCAGCAATATCACTGAAGTTGGCTGGCTTCAATTCCTTCAGATAGCGCCGCATTCCAGCACCTTCCAACTGGAAGACGCCGCCGGTTTCGCCGGAGGAGAGGAGCTCAAACGTCCTGGAGTCATCCAAGGGAAGATGC
>Ga0154632_1088_pt1 | contig 14699 bp, 17 predicted proteins | sample Rifle2008BG13ft_FD_116061 | JGI IMG/M metagenome (GOLD analysis project Ga0154632, IMG submission 116061) | Chloroflexi bacterium RBG_13_53_26
CCAAAGGACCATATTTCGTTACCTGCGTAGACTGAACCCGTGGCGAAGTCTGAATACCGCAACTTGCTCTTATCAACAGTCGGGTCGTTCATTACAAGACGCAGTCGGTTCCCGACCACGTGCGTGGCTTTAGGCGGTGTGCCTCCAAGCCGGCTTGAAACATCGGTCGTGAGCACTACTTTTTGTGGATCGTCCCCGGCAACAAACACAAGCAAAGCCTCGGTCTCGGCCAGCACGGGGCGGGACGTGCCGAGAAGGCGTGTCGCCAGATCAAAGGATAAATTCAAAACCCCCCCGGACGCCAGCTTGTAAATGTCCGAGACACCGTAAGCCGGTCCTGTCGCGTACACGGTACCGCCGTAGGAAGCGTGAACAGAAGTAAGACCGCTTGCGTTAATAACAGAACCGGGCAAGTTATCTGAAGTTTTTAGTCCGGGACGCTTGTACACGGCCCCGAGTTTGTCCGATACCACGTTCATGGCAATAGCAGATCCGCCGCTTAGCTCGTCCAGCGAGCTGCGTTGCATGTTCGTCAGTGGTATCGGTTTTTGGGCCATTAGACAGCCATATCTCCTGAATCGGAAATCAAATTCCACTTTATTGTGGTGCTGATAGCGATAGCACGAAAGTGCAGCACGCGACAATTATTAGCTGCTACCGCAAAAACGCCAGTACTCTGCCTAAAATACGTAGAAGACAGCGTAAAGTTCCCCGATCCAACTCCCTGATTGTTATTGATAAACAAGGTAAAATAGGAGCCCTCTGTAATTACGGGAGCATTTATGATCTGGGCCGCTGCCGCAGTTCTTATAAGTTGTATAAAACCGTACTGGTCTGATTCAAGAGTGACGGCGGCAATGTTGTTAGTTACAGTAGTTTTACGACCTTCTCTAGATCCAGTAAACGAGGATGTGTCACTCGCGCCATTGAACGGAGCTATTACTTCGTACATGGCCGACATATTGCCGTCTAGATAATTTCCGTTTTCATAAAGCTCCGAATCGTTCGGGAACCAAAAAGCGTTCGTGGTGGCCGTGGCGCTTCCTACAAACTGGCAGCCTCTAACGGCCTGGCCGAAACCAGCTCCGCTTCCGGCAGATATAAACCTCGCAGTTATTGCGGCAGTAATAGCAGACGCATCAAAAGTGCAGCCCGTCACAGACCCGCCGCCTACACGCAACATGCAGGGCTGGTTGCTGGCCTGGGCTGCGGAAAATTGAAACACACACCCCGTTACCTCTCCCCAGGTTGTGCCAACCACCGTCTGGTTTGATAACACTACGCAATGTGCGCTGGCAGCTGTAGCCCCCGGCTCGAACACACAATTCTTAATATCGATATAAGACCCGTTATACGTACACCACACCAATTTGTATAAATTTGCCCCCCCGAAATAGCAATTCTCAAGTATAAGCTGTGTATCTGCCGGTATATCAATACCTATACCCGTGTTGGCTTGAGCCGCCGTTATTCCAATACTGCGTATAAATTGAAAACCGTTACCCGCTGTCCCGGCCGGGGCTATGGCACTGGCCGTAGCGTGGTCTATTGTTATAACAGAAGAGTACGGTCCTACTCCAAGCAAACTGACGTTGCTCGGAAGAGAAAGCGCACTGGCTATTCTATATGTACCTTTAGGGAAAAAAACTACGCCACCGCCTGCCGCACTAGCCGCGGCTATTGCTGCACTAATTGCTGTAGTGTCGTCGGTGGTCCCGTCCCCCACCGCTCTGTAAGCAATACCGGTCACATTAAAAAAATAGCCCGCCAAGTTTCCCAGCGCAGTACTCAAAAGGGTATTTGTCCCAGCCAGATCCACCTTGAAATCTGCGGCTCCCGCGCTCGTGAGCCACGCATCCAGAATCGTTTGCAAATTTACGGGCTTGCGCGTGGCGCTCGCTCCGGTCGTGTAGTCCACTCCAGTAAAACTCTGCCCGATGTACTCAAGATTTGGCGCGGCCTTCCCCTCTGTAAATTCCCGTACCGTGCTTCCGTTACGGTCTTTGACCACTACATCTACATATTGATTTACGTAGATCTCGGCGCCTCCGTTCGAGTCAAGAGAAACGTCTGCCCCAGTCGCTATCGACGTCCCTGCTTCGAAATCAGTATAGTACGTGGCCCGTGTCGAGGTGCCACGTACGTAAATCTGCGCCGTACCGTTCTCGGCACCCTTCACTCCCGAGGCTAGTGTAGATATCAATTGCATTAGGTCACCCCATTCCAGTCTATATTAACCCCGAAACACCGTCCCAGTCTATACGGCACCCGCCCGTCTGTGTGGAAAAACTCACATAGCCTAAAGCGATCGAATGAATTTTTACGTCCGAACCAAGCAAGAGTGAGCAATTCTCAATCGCGACATAGGTCGGCGGCTGGTTTACTAACTCAATCGCGTGATAATTGGACCAACCGTAAGTCCCGCCGCTTACCGTGACCCCGTCCATTAAGCACACGGCAATTGCTGTTCCAATCTCCGTACCGATCGCCCCTTTAGGCTGTGTTGCAACAGATGTGGCTGTAGAAATAAACGTGGTATTCTTTATCAACACAACCTCGGAATTCACTATCTCAAGCTGCCAATCGGCGTCATACGCCCCGCCCTCGAAGTAGCATCCATTAATAACAACGGACCCATTAGCGGTGTTGACAATAATTTTGGCTGCGGAACAGGCCTGTGTTTGTGCCGCAAACCAAATATTTCGAAACTGAACAAGTCCGCTCGCCGAAACAGTAAACAAGCTCGCAGCGGCGCTATTATTTATAAATCTAACCGTCGGGCGCCCTCCACTTGAGCCGGCACCCACAATAGTAAGATCTTTAGTAAATAAAAGCGCCGACGTGAGCGTTTCCGTGTGCCCGTCCATAAGCACTATAATATCACCATTAGCAGCATTGGTATTAGCCTGGCCGAGTGTTTTTAGCGGCGCTTGTCTGTTTTGCCCTGCGGGAGAAACCGCGTCTGTCCCTGTACCGTAATGGCAGTACCATACATTGCCATTGACCTCTAGTGGTTTTGTGGTAGCAAGAACATCGCCCAGTGTGTCCCCTATCCCGTTTGGTAGATGTATAATGGACATTAGTTGCGTCTCCCGTGTGAGACATGAATCTGATTGTCTGTGTGGTCGTTGGAGTACATATCTGCCTTTTTTCGAAGCTCCTTTGCCTCGTTACGAAGTTCGCGACACGTCTCTATAGACAAATTATTTGCAAGGGCCAGCACATAGGCCAGTCTAAAAGTAATATAATCTGTCCAGTACGATCGCAAGTCAACTGTCTTGTCCCCTTCGTACACGTCCGTAGACACCTGTCGAATAGGCAGGCGCACGGTCCCGGCTTCGTCCGGGATCGGCCAAAACCAAACTTGTAGTGGGCTGGCAGCACGATGCACGTACATAAGAGAGGGGCGCCCTTCCGCGTCTTTGGCAGAAATAAGGTGCCACGTTTCACGGGCTACGCTTTTTATCGCGGTCTCCCCGGCGGCTTTCGTGGTGTCAGTAACGGACGCGTCCATGTACATTCCGTCCCCTTCCACATCGAGAGAGTACGCCGGAAGGTCGTACCGGTACGTGTCCGCGGAAAGCGCCAGGTCATAAAACTCCGTCGAGCGCGCACAGCCCCCAGTAGTCACGATCTCGTCAATAATAGCGTCTAGACGCCGACGCGCAAACAAGATCTTGCCTTCCCACTGGGGAGAGGTGGGGCCGTCTGACACGGACATAATACCGCATTGTTGATATGCAGTAAGGATAATCTCATCAACGGTAAGCTCTGTACCTCTGTCGCTCGATAAAGTCACGGCTTCATGAAGTGCCCGCCTTCCTCGGGATCATAGTTGATTTCATAGTCGGCGGCCGCGGCCGCGGCCTCTTCGGCCAACGTGACCGCGTCCCGGCCATCACCGTGCCGGGAACAGGCCCACAGCCCCGCCGCGTCCTTGCGCATTTTCGATCGGTATTGGTGCGCTCCACAGTAATCACACATTATCACGATGTCGTTGTACGGCATACTGGCTGGGATTTTCGTGCCGACTGTTCTCATTCTGTTTTACAAAATCTCGTTTTTTATAAAACAGGGCTCTCGGTTACCCAAGAGCCCTGCGAGCAAGACCAACCACAGGGCTGGAAGTTTAAGCCGACACCGTCCCAACCACCTCGGAACCTGTTTCCCCTGCCGTGTTCGTCACAGAAGGCCGGTGAAAGTGCATGATTCCGGTGCTCGTAAGCCACGGAGTGAGGGACGCCGTGTCGAGGTAGTTGAACGACTCATTGATTGAGACCCCGGACACCGCCGCCAGACCGGTCACGCAACAGGTGCTCGATGCTTTGCGGTTAATGTACGTGTTATCTCGTAAGTAGACGTTCAAAGAAGCCGCGGTCACGAATCGAAGCAGGCCTACAGCCACGTTCGAGGTCGCACCCGCGATGTAGTTGCCGATTAGAACCGCTCGATGCGCCGCGTTCAAGTCCATGAAAGCCGTGCACTCGCCCGCCGTCGCGCCGTAACAATGATTTCCAATGAAATGGAAATCGTCGCCTGTTACAGTGAAACCTTGGGTTACTTTGTTGTTCGCATCGGTCGAGAACCGCATAAGGCACTTCGAGATCGTACAACCATCCCCAGAAACGGTGATGGGTGCGGCGACCGTAATAGTGCCGGTACCCGGCTCAAGATTCAGTATACAGTTATGAATAGTGACGTCGTCTACGTCCAAGAGAAACGTAGAAGTAGCCAAAGTCCACGTAAACGTGGGCCTAAGCCCCGCACCACCACAACCGATGATTTGGGTTCCCGCGACCAGATTACTCATTGCGTCGGCAGCCGCGACGTTCTCGGCATGTCCAGGAAGGACGTACACGATATCGCCGTGACCACTTCGACAATGGGCGAGCGCTGCATTAAGCGTGGTGCAGAGGGGACGCCCGGCTAAAAACTGGCTGTCCCCGTCTCGCATACCACTACTATGAACAAATGCAGCAATTCTGGCATTCGGAGGAACAAGAGTGCCAAACGGAGTCTGGACGAAACCGAATTCGTTTACGGTCGCATCCGGAAATTGGTACAGTTCTCCTGCCATTTTGTCCTCCTACGCGTTCACGAAAAAGATGCAACGTGCATCTGAGTAACCGCAAGCCCACCGAGCCGAGATAGAGTAATAACTCACTTGGTGTGAGTTCTCGATCCAAGTCGCGCTTTCGGGCTTATCTCTCCAACGGAAGTTAAGCGGGCTGTCGCAGTCCGTTACAATTCCGTAATTGGTAGTGGTGTTGTCCCACCAAGGAATCGCACAGGTCTCTTCGAGGCCGAGTTTGTTTACCACATTCACCGCATTAAACTGCCCCGGCTCCGGAGCTTTCGCGGACCCGATCAACTCTTCCCAGATTGCCCACTGCTCGGTCGGGCACACGACCTTTTTAGGCTGCAAGTGCCCATACGCGCCGTTATGTCCCGGCAGCTTACGAATGGCACTCGTGGCGATAATGACGGCTGCACGACTCGGGGACATAGGAGTGGCCATCAAATTTGACCACGTCCCTCCTGCGGGCAACGTGTGCGAAGCACTGGCCAGAGGAAGGCCGTCCCCGCCCGGATAACTGGTAGACGTCGCGTTGATAAGAATGTCGGTTGCGTCGATATCCATCGAGTTATAGAGCGCCGCCTTCAATCGCTTGGCCGCGTCAATAATCTTCGGATATTTATTGTCTCGCATCGCCTCTCTAGTCACGATCAGCTTTGCACCGAACTTACGCGGAATATACCGCTTGGTGTAACCCTGATCTAACCCGACCGTAGGAAGCTCGGCGCCTTCTGCCGTGTACGAAGCGTACGCGGGGCCTGCGTACTCTGCATCATCCTCGTACGCATCGGCCATCGTCATTTCCTTCATCCACTTTTTGAAGTATGCCTTCGCCTCCACGCCATCTGTACTATCCGTGACGATTTTACCAAGGGTGGTCTTTAAGGCTTGCCACAAAGATCCTGAAAATACAGTACTCATTATACCCTCTCTTAGACGCCTGCAACAATGCTACCGGTGGCAGGCATACCCGCCTCGGCGCTCTCGTTGACGCGGACTAGAACTTTCACGTAACTACCGGAAAAGTCCCGATTATATTTGGTAGGCGAGATATCGACTATTCGCCAGCCCAGCGTTGCAGTCGTTGCGTGCAACGAAATGTCGAGCATGGGATTTGCACTTGCCGCGGCAGAAACACCCGGACAAACGTGCTCAGAGTTTTCTCCAATAAGCGCCCTGTAGGTCGCCTCGGTAGTGGCCGTTACTTTGTCGTCACAATCAATCTCCCAAACACCCTGTGCGGCGGGAGCGATAAGAACATAACCGCGACGTGCTTCGACCGTTCCCCACGTAGTTTGGTTCGGATAGTAAGGACCGCTGCGCATAAGCCCAGAAGAGGCCTCGTAATACTGTCCAACACCTACCACGATACCGTAGACGATCTCGGTAGTGAGCGCTACCATAACACCACCTGTGCTCACCTTTTTTACCGGATCGCCGATGTTAATGTTTACACTAAAACCCGCACCGTCGTTTGTGTCGTTCTGACCACTTGCAACGTGCATTCTTTGTACATACGGCGTGGGCGTCCCGTTCGCGGAAACGCTCCAACGAAAGCCGTATAGATGTGCATTATCGCCCATTTTATTGCCTTTCTCTGGTTGGAATATCTACGTATTCAGTCTCACCGTCTAACGGAGCTATGCCGGCACCCGTGCCGACACTTCCGCGATAATCTCTCCCAATATCCTTGACGTGGCTTGCTCTGCGGATTTCTTCCATACGTCCGCGGGCGTATTCCAACCCCTCCTGGTCTATTTGCTCTCGAACTTTGCTATCAATGGACATTAGTGTGCATCCGCGCGCCTCTATCTTGCGTCCCGGCTCGGCCGTGACACCGGCGGCGAAACACACCCCGCCGTCCTTTGCAACTTCAGGACGGTAACCCAGTGCGTAATAGTGATCGCGCATATCCCGCACCGATTCATCGACAAGCACGTACGTCTTGCTCGGGTCTTTGTTTTCGAGCTTCATCTCGACAAACCCGCCCGTCGTAGGCTTGAAACGCGGATCTTTGCGCACGGCCTTTTTAGGCCTGTCTATCTCTTGATTTGGTCTTGCTGAAAAATTGCCGGCCATGTAACCTTTTTCCACTGACGCGAGCGTGGCGCTCTCCCAAAAAGATTACAGGCACAATAAATCGGGTCTTTATTCTACCGCTCAGGCGATCTGGGTCGGCGATATACCCGACTCACCGCTTAGTCTTCAGATTAACACACTGCGGCACCGCTGTCAATCTGAGGCTTTGTTCAGCTCCTCTAAGTAGTCTTTTCCCACCGTTTTTATCCAATGGTCTAACCGATCCTTCTCCGTTGACAGGTCTGGAAAAGCCCGATTTGCCATGGTTTTGATTTCCTTTGTTATCACAATTCGGTTGTTTTTGGTAGTGTTTTGCGAAACGTTTTTTCGTGACACGCCTTCTAATTTCCTCTTAAGACTTGAATCTTCGAACTCGTGTCCCCCGCCAAGTCTGAGCTGTTTGCGTGTCTCTTGCATGACTTCGTGAACAGTTTCCATGCTATTAGACTTACCCACAGCGACTTTTTGAAGAAAAAGCCCTTGCGCGTACGCCGAAGCACGGGTATCCCCCAATATCTCGGGATACTGCATCTGCAATTGCGCACGTACGGCTTGTTCACCAACATTAGGCTGGGGCCGGCTTTGAAGCTCTTTTTGTACGGCAGCCTTAATGGCTTTGGTTTGTAGTGCTCGCGCATCTTTTTTATAAGTTGCTGCCTCTTCCGGGGTAAGCGCGTTAGCCGCAGCTTTTGCATTATACGCATCATATAACCTACCCTGCTCTTCGTAGATACCATCTAATTCGTCCGGTTCGGCGGCACGGCCCGCGGATCTGCGCTCTTGTTCTAGCATTTGTATGCGTTGTTCTAGAAGGGCCTGTCGCTGTTCTGCCTCCCGACGCTCCTGTTCCCAGCGCTGTTCCCGGCCAAGGCGTTCCTCTCGCAGCCTTTCGCCCCGCTGCCGCTTTTTCTCAGCCCGACTTAAATTTTCTTCCGGAGGTAGCGGTACCTCCACCCCGTCGTCAACCGAGCGTATTACTTCGTCCAAGTCTGCAGGGGCTGTTTCGTCGCCCTCGGCCTCGAAACCGTCTAAATCTTGATCGTCTATTTCGTTCCCTAATACGTCTTTCATTACTGGCATGGGCTACTCCTGTCTATTGATCTGCTGGAATAAAAGGTTGTGAAGGGCTCCACAGCTTTCCCTCTCGATCTTTGTACACGTGCTCTACCGTGACAATACCGTCGTCGCTTGTAAGTTCACGTCCGTGGACAGCACACTGGCCGGAGACAAGTGCGGAAGCGAGATCAATACTTCCGGTAATGTCCCCGACAGTAAGCAGCATGTTGTAGTACTCGACACCGTCCACTACATCTACAGGTTTACGCCAAGGGGCCTCTCGAATAAACCCCACAATGTGCCCAAGATCGATCCCATTCGATCTCAATTGGTCCAAGGCGGGAAGTCCTGCGGATACCAGAATTCCGTACGGCGCGCTCTCTAGCTCGCGCTGTCTTCCCATCTGGGACAGGACGATCTTTCCGTCGTCGACAAAGGTTTCTCGGCCGCTTAAGCGTACTTGAAACAAAAAAACCCGGTCGAAACAAGCCTGTTCTCTGAAAAACCCGTCCGGAATCGCATATTGAATACGGCGCTCGTCCAAAAGCTTAGGCAGCCCCAAACTGCCGGGTTTAGCCTGTCTTTCCCGTACTGTCTGTGCCATCCGCTCGGTTGCGAGTAGGTTCTCGTGGACAAACGCCTGTTCCATGTTGCTTACTTGCGCCACAACCTCTGCAAAGGCGGCGGTTTCATCCAATACTTGGTTTTTAGGTGCTTTCCTCTTCATCTGTGGTCTCCTGCTCTTGTAGTTTATGAATCACACGTTTTAGTACGGAGATCTGCGCTGCTACCTCTCGTACTGCTGGGTCGGTACTTGTTATGCCGACTGAAATTAAAAGCGTTTGCAGGGCGCTTAAGTCCTGCTCCAAATCCCGCTGCACGTCTTTTGTAATCGGGTGACACAGCCAGTCCGCTTTTGTGCTCATTGGGGCACTCCCTGCCCGGGCAAAGGCATTGCAGGCGCCGGAGGCGTGACCTTGACAAGATCTGCCATCTCGTGCTCCCCACGCGCTTCGAGGGCTTTCACTACCGCGCGCTGAACGAATTGCGGGTTCTGTGCCAGCACTGGAATTTGTAACGCCATTTGAACAATCTCGTCGGCTTTTTGTACTTTCTCTGACTGCGAACTGAAAGTCAAATCCGACCGAAAAAACACGCTGTAAGGACGCTTGTAAAGCGCGCGTCCGATAGAACGTTGCTGCATCATACCAAGTCTATGATTGTTTACGTTAAAAAACTCCTGTTCTTCCATAAAATTCGCATTCAGGCGCGCGTTTTGGCGGTAAATCCGCGCCACGAAGCGGGCGAACTTGCGTGCGATAACACTCAATTGTTTTGTAGCGTGCTCGGATCGAGTGGCAATACCCCGAAACGTCTCCCCGCTCTTGCCGGGAGCCCCCGACAAGATATCCGGCGACTGCGGGGCACTCTGCCCCCACCGCACCAACGTGTCCACTAACTCGCGCATTTGTGGGTTCGCAGCCCCTTTAGGGAGCACCATGATACTGCGTTGCAGGTCGTTTGCCGAGATGCTGCTAACTGTGTGCATGGCCCCGGGGCGCGACCGAAACGGTTTTTTAAACTTGACGTCGGATGTTACGACAATCTCGGAAGTGTTATTAACTGTCGCCGCATCAATATACTGATCTATTAAAACGTTGGCAGCCACGTTCAGGTCAGCAACCAGGCGCCCGAACCCGTACCCGAGCGTACCTTCCACCGGCTCGATCAACACCCCGTGCGTGAACTGGTGTACCGGCTTTTTCTCAATAGGCGCAGGCCCTTCTTCAGGGTCGTCAGAGTCGTTCAACCACGCCGGGGCGACGGGGGCAGGCGGCAATTGGGAGCCCACCATGCTGTACTCCATTTTCACCGTGCTTGGTACGGCCTCGTCTGCCATCATACCAGTTTCCGAATCTGTGACGGAGTTCACAAGTTGTGTGTATTGATCTATTTGGGCTCGATAGGCTTTAAGTTCTTGCGTCTGCCGTTCAAAGCGCTCGATCTCTGAAGACTCGGCGTGTTCGTGAATGGAAAGTTGTAATAGTTTGCCGGACTCATAGTGTAGATATCCCTGCACGAACCGCGGACGTTCGTATCCAGGCATCTGCATGTACCCCACCCAGTACAAGATCTTGTGCTGATTGAATGTAGGTTTGTCAGGCTTCGTCACGCTGTGGCTGTCTGCGTGCGCCTCCTTCAACGGAAAGTCTAACGAATCGTCTTCACCGTCCTTGTCCTTTTCGAGAATTTCTGTAACGCCCTCCCAAAGGAGTTTTTTGGCATAAAGCTGCGCGTCAGTAAAATGATAAATCCGGCAGATAAAAGGGCTGTCCGAGTAGTCGGGCTGGCTCGACGTAATATTGTTCGGAACCAAGAACTCGTCACCGCTTAAAATCTCGTGCCGGTTTATCTTATTATCAGGATCTCGATACGAATGGCAGGTCACGTCTCCTGGCAAAAGAAACTGAAAAACCGCCTTTTCCATCTGCGCAGGGAAGTCCTGTATTTGCTCGGTCATCTGCCAATTGCTGTGCGTACTAAGCAAATCTGCAGCCTCTTGATCGTCCGGACCTACTGGTAGGGTACCGACCACATTGGTCCAGTCCCCGAACAGCTCACCGACAATACGAAAACCGAGCCTGATTATGTTCTCGTAAGCAATCGGCACGTTCACGTTAGCACAATTCTCGAACGGGTACGTTTTCTTGGATAACATTCCGATAAACGTCTTGTGGTCTTTGGCGATCTGCTCTCGCCGTGCCTCTTGAGCGTCCCACTCACGGTCAAACGTGTCCTTGATCTCGTTCTCGATACGCTTAAGCTCTACGCGGCCTTTTTCCGTCTGTGAAAATGTCGCTACTAAATTTGGGTCGTTGTCATCCCAGTCCAGCCGCTCTTCTGGTTCCTCGGGCGTGTCAATACCTTCTACTTCTACGTCCTTGTCCAATTCTACTTTCATACCCGTCTCCTACAACCTACAGTCCGTAGCCTGTGTTTCCGCGATCTGCCTCGTACTGCTCTTCATAATACTCCTCACGGCGTAATTGAATGTCGTCTGCGCTTGTACCGACCTGGCCCAGAGAGGCGTACGAGACCGCGTACGAGATCATGTCGTGCCAATGGTCGTCGCCCCCCTTCACCGTGCACTCGGGATCGTTTGGGTCCGTCTGCATGGCCGGGATCGTTTGAATGCACTTGGTACATGTGTTGAAAAACACCAGGCCCGCCGTAGTAATTCCCCCGCGATGGTCCTTGAGACGCATCGTGATTCTTTCCGAGTGTCGGGCGCGAGAGCCTTTGCTTTTATCCGCTTGCGTCCAGCGCACACCATGCTCATTGAACTCGGCAATCTTCGGTACCCCCTGGTCTCCCCGCTCTTCCCAAAGCTGTGTGTCTGCAGGCCCAGATATGCCCGACTCGTTCCCACGCCAAAGACCCAGCCCTTTTTCAATTCGTTCTATGTGTGCGCAAACCGTCTCCACCTTCATGAGGCGGAAATTAAATTCTCTCTCGCAAAACAGATTACCTTCTGAGTCTACAGCAAACCATCCTACTGTCCCCTGAGTCTTGTACCCCCAGTCACATGCACGAAACCTCAACCACGCGGGGGGGATTTTAAAAGGCTCACAGACGTTATAAGCGTGGTCCCAGGCATCGGCGTAATGACTGCCCGCGGTAACGTACCAATCTCCGAACAAAAGCGCTTTTTGGATATGAATCGGCTTGTCCCTAAGCGTGGCCTCGTACTGTCGCACAAAGACCGGGTCAGGGTTATCGTACAAGGTTGCCGGCAGATAGATGCGGGTCTTGTACTCGATACTACCGTCCCCCATAATGATCTTGCGTTTTAGAATCTTGCGGCCTTCGGGCGCGGGGTCCACGAAACGCTTTCGTACCCAGTACGGATCACGCGAAGCTACACCAGTCTCAGCCTTCTGCACAGGGTTTGACATGCTACGTACCTTAAGCATGTGTTTAAGTACGGGGTCCGTGGTCCGCAATCGGCCCGTGATCTGAATGTACTGCTCCTCCAAAAACTCGACCAACTCATCAAATAGAATGAGCGTGAACTCAGAAGACATGTACTGCATCCAGTCATCCGGGTCCATGCACGCACCGCACTGGACTTTGTATCCGGTCTTGAACGTGAAAATACCTTTTTTCTCGTTCCACTCCACACTCGGGTCAACCGCTTTGTAAAGCCTCTGCATCAAAGAAATAGTCTGCTCAAGCCGAGGTCGTGTGCGCCGCATGTAAAGCGCCCACCCGATCGAGTCCCCCCACGCCATGTGATGGGGGTGGTCTCGATGCGCACAACGCGCGTGCTCGATATAGATCTGCTCAAGAGGCTCTGCCCGAAGCACGGTACTTTTTCCAGGCCCGGCCGATCCGGCACCCAGCGCCTCATACGCTTTCAAGGCGTGATACTCCTCTCCCCACTTACTCGGGGAGTATATGGCTTCCGCGTTCATACCTGTGTCACAAGATACCAATTGCTGCCGTTGCTGATAAACGTATTCGCGTACGTATCTGTTGCGATCGTTACTGAAGCTGCCGCGTCGATAAGTATACCATTTGCAAGATCTTCCGCGCTCGGGGATACTGTTACGTTGCTGCCGCCAATTCTTTTTACTATGATGTGTTTGGTCCAGCCGATAACAGGAGGCAAGGTTATCGCTATAGCCCCGCCCGCGCTTTCGGCAATCACGACCTCGTCCTTGTTCGTGATCGTGTAATCGTCCGTGACATTTACCACTTCACCAAAGCGGGCATTTATGACCTGCCGCATCTCCCGCACAAGAGGAACGAGTGTGCTGACTACGAAACGGGCGGCTCCTTCTAAAGCAATACCAAAACCCGGAAGGCCCTTTTTGACAATTCTATCCACGCCCCAAGTGCTCCCGAATAGTGCGATAAAGTCCCATACGTGCCGGATCTTCAACGGGGCCGGTGACGATCCAATTCATCTGCTCGGCATGGTCTAAGGTGCGCCAGCTTTTCGTCGCTTCCTGGTACTTACCGAGCACGCGGCACAGCACGCGATCCGCGGCAAACGCCACCTCCCCGATTTGGTACGGCGTTAACTTACGCGTTTCCTCACACAACTGCCATTGCACTTTCGAAAAAGGTTTGACTATTTCCCGAGGCCCGGGTCGGTCGAGCTTGATTTTAACTACCCCGTCCCGTTTAACAATCCAACCAAGCTGGCCGTCGCTAACGTGCCTGTACCACTGCTTCGCCTCTGGTTTCGGGTCGTAATTATCAGAGAGTTCCATTTTCCGCTCCGTAAAACAAGTACACTACCTCGTTCGTCTCCGTGTCGCAGTATGCCTGCACTCGCTCGACACGCGTGTGCTGCAGGCCTAATTCGTTCGCTTTTTCAATTAACGAAATAAGTATAAAATCCTTACTGGCCTTCCAAGGCATTAGAGCTTGTTCTTGTAGTGAAAAGCGGCACGTACCGACGAGTTTCATCTCAATCCTCCACATCTACCGCATCATAACTGAAATTCGACGTAACCTTGACCAAGGTCAAATTTAACGGCCTGTTATTAAGTTCGCCACCTTTAGCCTTGATTATGCTTCCACAAACCTGCGCCGCGACTTTGATTGCAACGGGAGCTTCCTTAGCGCTCATCTGTCCGTATTTTGCAAGTCTAAACATCTTTATTGCCCGATCCGGCCCGTACTCACGGACCCACGCGGGAGGGATTGTTTCCGTATTGGGTTCAATCTCGGAAAACTTGAGCACGCCCGAGACGATGTCAAAGCTCTCCTCCCGCATCGAATCTTCGAGTTGTTGCAGTCTGTCAAATGCGTCCTTCCTGTGCCGGATTACTTGGGCTTTGTGGATCTGGCTTTGTTCTAGGGCCTCTTTTTCTGCCTTTCGGCCACCCGCGCTTTTTCGAAGCTTGGGCTGGGACGACTTGGCCGGGAGTGGAGGCAGGGACAACTTCTCCATGGGCAACTTCTCCATGGGCATCTTCGACGTAGGTGGGCTCGACATTAGATCCTCTCACTGGAATAAACTCAGGGTCTTCGGACACCGCTGTCGGCGTGTAGACCCAAAGCTCTGTATTTACCCGTTCAAAGCCGTTATTCCCAAGCACGGTTCGAAGTCCTTTATGGGTAACGAGCGCGATCGCTCCGCGGTTTAATATGCTGCACGCACGCTTGAGTTCGTGTTGGCAGAAAACCGTGGCATTATATTTCTCGCGCGGGCTGAGCGCAGGCGACACCACGTACCCGTCTGCGAACAAATAAGGCCCGTCCGTGTTCACGAGCGTAAAACCCGCCACAAGGCACGCGGCATAATCCTCGTGCGACACGAAAACGGTCTTATCTGTGCGCCGCGGTACGTACCCGAGCTGCTCCTGGCATAACGTCTCGTACTCTTGCCACCGCGTCTCTAGGGGTGGAACTAGATAAAAACCGGCGTCAACCATCAGCACCACCACGTGTACGGAGGTCCTACGCAAGGCAG
>Ga0154632_1030_pt1 | contig 14410 bp, 12 predicted proteins | sample Rifle2008BG13ft_FD_116061 | JGI IMG/M metagenome (GOLD analysis project Ga0154632, IMG submission 116061) | Chloroflexi bacterium RBG_13_53_26
AGCAAAGGATTTGACATGCCTGCGGCAGGACGGCTACCATATTTAAGTAACTAGTTCTGTGGAAAGACCGTTCGCGGTGGGAAGTCAGCGAAGGGGTCAGGATTTGAGTTAGAGAAACGAACTTGAGTCAGTTGACGCCCGACAGTAAGAACGAGCTACAAGGGAAAAGGTCGTCCAATGGCTCTGGGATGAGCAGGAGGGCCTTTCTTGGCATATCGGCAGCCGCCGCCGCAGCGCTGACCGCTATCGTGGTGATAAAGCGGCCCAAGCCCGATGAGACCCTTGATAAGGGGACTGAGAGTGCAGTTGAGACCGAGCAATTCATTTTTACATCCTGTCTGAACTGCCCCACCCGGTGCGCCATTAAGGTCAGAGTGGTCAACGGCAAGGCGGTGAGGATATTCGGCAACTCCAATTCCCCCTACTCAGATGGCAAGACCTGTCCCCGGTCGCATGTCGGGCTACAAGTCCTTTACAATCCAGACCGATTCACGACGACTCCATTGGCCAGGGTCTCCGGTAGAGCCAAGGGCAATGGTGTTGATCTGGAAAACGACTTTGAGCGGATATCCTGGGACGAGGCAATAAGTCGAATCGCCCAGAAGCTGGGGAGCATCTCTCCCGAGAAGCTCCTGATGCTTCAAGGGTTGAACACGAACAGCAATGAAGACCTGATCCGCCAGTTTGCCAGAGCCTACGGAACCACCAATCTGTTCCACGAAGAAAGCCTTGAAATGGCTGCTGATGTTGAGGGCAAGCGGATGGCGGACGGGCGGGACAACAGTGGCTATGAACTCAGATCCGAGAACGCGAGTGAGACCTCCACCAAGTATATTCTGGCCTTTGGAGCCAGTATCGTGGAATCCGAGAAGCCACTGGCACGAAATATTCACCTCTGGGGTGAGTTGCGTCGCGGGACGCCGAACGGAAGCAAGGTTGTGGTTATTGACCCGCGATATTCTGTGACGGCAGCTAAGGCAGATCAGTGGATTCCCATCAACCCGGGAACAGAGGGCGCTATGGCTATGGCCATGGCCAACGTGATAATAGGCGAAGACCTGATAGACCACGATTTCATCGACAATTGGACCACCGGGTTCGAGAACTTTAAGACTGTGGCCACGAGCTACAGATTCAGCCCGGAGGAAGTGGCCAAGATCACTGGCGTTGATGCTGAGGTTATTCGTGAGACAGCCATGGATTTCGCCCGATCCAGACCTTCTGTTGCCTGGAGCGGTGAGTCGGCTACCAGTTGGGCTTATGGTTCGTATGCCAGCCACGCCATATTCTGCCTCAATGCGCTGGTGGGCAGCATCGATGTTCCCGGCGGGATAGTGTATCAGGAGTCTCCGCCGTACAGGCCTCTGCCTCTGGATGTCACAGAGGGAGGGATAAGTTTCCGCGAGTTGGCCGACCTGGTACGGAACGGTTCAGTTGAGGCAGCTCTGGGCTTCAACAGCAACCTGATCATGTCGGTTCCCAGCACCAAGAAGTGGAACGATGCCCTAAAGAACCTGCCCTACTATGTGCATATCGGGCCAGCCATGAACGAGATGGCGGCCTACGCCGATATCATTCTCCCGGCATGCACCTATCTTGAGGAGTGGGGCTATGAGAGTGCTATTCCAGGCTCCGGGTATGCTGAGGCAAGGATAAAACAGCCCGTCGTTTCGCCGCTGTACGAATCAAGCGCAATAGCCACCATACTATACGATCTTGCCACGGAGATGGGGTCTCCGGTGTCTGATCCCTTCATGGCGATGGGGGGAAGTGCAGTTGGATTTGGCGAAGAATTCGTGAGGTACCGCACGGAGACATTTGTATCGTGGGAGGATTTCAGGAGAGATGGTGTTTGGGTGGGTGAAGACTATCAATACTACAAATACGATGAGATATTCCACACTCCTTCGGATAGATTCGAGTTCAAATCGACGCATCTGGAGAGACTGCTCAATGTGAGCCTCCCCGGTGAAGACACGCAGCGTCCTTTCATGATGGGGATATACCGTCCTGTGATGGAGATGCGAAGCGGGGTGCAGAACTGTCCCTGGGCCCAAGAGGTATTCCTGGTGATGGACGGCATTGGCTGGAACAACGTGGTGGAGATGAACCGTGAGGCGGCTGAGCGTATGGGCATTGGAGACGGCGACGAAGTCGTGGTCGAGTCGGAGTTCGGTGAAATAGAGGCGGAGGCCAGAGTAAGGCAAGGGATTCTTCCGGGTGCGGCAGCCATGGCCACCGGGCAGGGGCGCTATGCCTCTGGAAGGTGGGCAGATGACATAGGTGTGAATCCGAACGAGGTCATCGGCATCGAGTATGACGAGGAAAGCGGGCAACCATCCTACTTCAGCACCAGGGTGAAGATCCGCAAAGCGTGAGGCATTGAATGGCAAAGTGGGGCATGATCATCGACCTGGACAAGTGTGTAGGCTGTCAGGCGTGTTCTCTGGCCTGCAAGTCTGAGAACAACGTGCCTCATGGCTCACCTCATGAATGGAAGAGGCATCAGGATTTGTACTGGCATAAGGTTATTGCGGTCACCGAGGGTGAATATCCAACCGTAAATACCCAGATAATCCCCATGCCCTGCATGCACTGCGAGCATCCTCCCTGTGTGAATGTTTGCCCAGCGAAGGCGACCTACCAGCGGGGAGATGGCATTGTGATGCAGAACTTCCGCCGCTGCATCGGCTGCCGGTACTGCATTATCGCCTGTCCCTATGGGTCCAGGAACTTCAACTTCAAGGATCAGGCAGATGAAGAGTATGACCGCCCGGACCTGCCTCCTGATTTGGACCTCAGCTACGTGGGGCATATAGGGCCGTGGCCGTACCCCCGTCGGACCCGCGGTGTGGTTGAGAAGTGCACCTATTGCTTCCACCGGATAGACCAGGCGTTAGAGAAGGGCGTTGACATTGGCAGCCCGGATGGTGTGGTGCCGGCCTGCGTCGAGGCCTGCCCTGCGGAGGCCAGATTCTTCGGTGATCTGGATGATCCGGAAAGCGAAGTATCCAGGCTTCTGGCGACGAGGAACTCCTTCAAATTACGTGAAGAAATGAGCACTCACCCAAAGACGATCTATCTCCCCAGGTAGCAGCTAAGGAGAGGCCTAATGCAATTGAGTTTTACGCCTATCAAGGGGACCTCAAGGAAATACAAGGTCCTGGTGGCTGTCCTCGCTGTGCTGGCGCTCACGGGGATAGTTGCCTATATGGTCAGCTACCTGGAAGGCTTGAGACTCTGGGGTATCAATAATTCGGTGAGCTGGGGTCAGCTCATCACCGTGGATATTTTCTTCATCGGCCTCAGTGCAGGCTCTCTGGTGGTCTCGTCACTGGTCTATGTTTTCGGGCAGGAACGTTACAAGCCGATCGGCAGGATGGCTGTGTTCATGGGGCTGCTGCTGATGATCGGCGCCATGGTGTGCGTGCTGACAGATTTGGGCCGGCCGGAGAAGATGTGGCGGCTATTCATGTATGGCTACCTCAGCAATATGAAATCCATGTTCGCGGTCAACGGGATCTTCTATGCCGGCTACATTGGATTACTTGTGGCTTATCTGGCTGCCGCTCTGGCGAACAGCAAGCTCACCAAGGTAATCGCTCCTGTTGCGGTACTCTGGGCCATCCTGGTGCACATGGGCACGGGGGCCATCTTCGGGTTTATAGAAACCCGTGGCATCATGTATTCACCCTTGAAGCCGGTTGAGTTCATCTCTGCTGCCTTTGCCTCTGGATTGGCATTGGTGATGTTGCTCTCGTATGTGACACTGAAGCTGGGCAAGCGGCCAATAAGCAAGGACATGTATGTGTCTTTGGGCAGGATGCTGATCGTACTCATCATCGTTCTGGTGGTTCTGGTGGTGACAGACAAGCTGACTCACTTCTACCCTCCGGCACGCGAGTCCGTGCTGTTCCTGACACAGGGTCCCTGGAGCTGGATCTTCTGGGGCATGCAGGTGACGCTGGGCTATGTCATTCCGCTGATAATACTATGCCACCCCAAGTGGGGTAAGACGGTGAAGGGGATAATGATCGCCTGTCTGATCTGCGTGATCGGGATATTCGGTGAAAGAATGGGCATAATCTTCCCAGGGTTATCGCAGCCCCTGCAGTACTATCCGGGTGAGATTGAAGGCGTGTGGGGTGTCAGGGGAGGATTTCCCATCATGCCTGCCGAGACCCTGATGACTGTGGGCATATTCTCCTTATTGGGGCTGATGTATGTCCTGGGTCTGAAGTTTTTGCAGTTGCTGCCGACAGCAGGCTCAGAAGGTACAGCCGATGAAGGATCAGAGGCAACGGCTGAGCAGAAGGCTCTTGCCGCCGAGGGAGGCACTACCTAGTGTTGGGAGATGTGCCCGAGAAGGCTCGAAAACTGCATTTCAATGCGCCGCATGGCGAGATCAGCCGGCGGGACCTGTTCCATTCGCTGGTGCCGAAGTATCAGGTTATCCCCTACATAGAGTCGCTGAAGTGCGTTGGGGAGAGGTGCGAATTGTGCCGGCAGAGCTGTGCTTTCGATGCGATAGTAGTTGATGATGGTGGTGTTTCAATTGACAGTCTTGCCTGCAGAGGATGCGGGGTGTGCATCGACGCGTGCCCCCGGGGAGCCATTGTTCATCCCCGATTTTCACTCAACCAGTTGAATGCCGAACTGGAGGGACTGCTTCTGGATGATGGCAATTCACCACAACCGAGGATAGTAGCTATGGTGTGCCAGAGCAGCCGACATTCCTCCGGCGACTCTGACAGCGACATCTTCAAACATGCCCCCAATTTCTTGCCCATGGAGATGCCATGCCTGTCCATGGCATCTCCATGGTTGATGCTGCGCGCTTTCGACCTGGGGGCCCAGGGGCTGGCCTTGATCTATGAGAGTGAGAAGTGCCAGTTCAGATTTGGCTCCGAGAAGTGGCAGGGGACGGTTCAGTTTGTCCAGGCACTACTCAATCACTGGGGTATTCAGCCGGAGCGGGTGAGTTTCTTTGAAGAAAGAAATCTGGAGCAGGAACTGCTCAATTTTGGCCGAACTATTGCCGAACTTGCTCCCATATCACTGCGATCGCCTGTGCCTGTGGGGTTTCCGGCAGAAAGTCTGCCCTTGTCGGCGCTCATCCGCGGTATGGGGGAGAGACTGGGGGAGACACATGTTGGAACGATCTCGGCAGGTGTGGTGCCATTCGGGAAGCTGACCCTGGACAGTTCACGGTGCACCGGTTGTGGTCTGTGTGCTGCGGATTGTCCGACAGGGGCATTGAAGGCTATGCCCGGGAGAGACTCATGTGGGCTTGCCTTCCATCAGGAGAGGTGTGTGGCATGTGGCCTGTGCATCAAGGTTTGTCCCGAGGTATGCCTCAAGCTGGAGAGGATGCTGGAGCTGGACAAGCTGGGTGGCTCACCCCAGACAGTAATGAAAGGTGATTTTGTGTGGTGCGAGGTATGCGGGGCGCCGGTGGCCCCCAGGGCCATGGTGGAGAAGATAAGAGCCAGGATCGGTGCCATGGGGGGCAACACTTCGCGGCTGGAGATGTGCCCCGACTGCAAAATGAGAACCAAGCCGGGTTCAGCAAGAAGCAGGGTTGGAGTGTAGGCAGATGGATATCTTCATCAGAACGGCGGCCATAATCCTGGAAGTCCTGGTGCTGGCGAGCATAATCTTCTGCATACTCTGGGGAGTGAAACTGATACTGGCCGAATTCGGTGTCGGCTCCAAATACAACAGGGCCATATTGATGGCCCTGTCAGTGGTCGGTGCTTTGCTGGTGATTTTCTTTATCACGCACCTGACGGCTTTCTATCCGACTTACCCAAAGATATGAGCAAGAGTGGCATTCGATATTCTGACTGGCGTCGGTTAATCAGAAGGATGGTTTGATATCTATGGACTTTTGGGATGGCCAGTTGTGGTATATCCAGAATATTTTCCTGCCGGTAATAATCGGTTTTCTGGTGTTCAGCCCAGCTCTGGCCGCGGCCTTCGCTTTTGGTTACGTCAGACGATTCCTGCTGTGGCGCCTGGGTGGTAAGGACTCCCGCACGGACAATCTATTCGGACGCATCAAAACCACCATACTGGTGTCTTTTGCCCATATGCGAATCCTGAGCGAAGCCTACCCTGGCTGGATGCATTTCATGATCCTCTGGGGGAGCATACTCTTTGTTTTCGGCAAGCTGATAAGGTTATTCTCGTATACCGTCAACATAAGCAATCCGCCGCAGGACGTCTTTCTGTACGCCTCGCTGGCTTCAGAGGCTGGAGCTGCCCTGATCATCATTGGTGGACTCCTGGCTGTGTTCCGAAGGTATGTTCTGAAGCCATCCCGGCTGGACAGCAAAGCAGATGATCATCTGGTGTTCATCTGGGTGTTCGTCATCCTGCTGACCGGTTTCATGATCAAAGGCTATCGTATTGCCACGGCTGATGTGTCTCCCACGGATTGGTACCTATGGGCGCCGGTGAGCTATGGCTTCTCCAAGATCTTTCAGACCTTCTCAATCACCTACTACAACCAGATTCTGATATGGCACCGAGTCGTCTTCCACACCGCGGTGGCCTTCATATTCCTGGCCTACATTTTCGTCTACCGCTCCCGCCTGCAGCACGTCCTGCTGTCGCCGCTGAACATATTCTTCCGTTCGCAGAAGCCCAAGGGGGCGCTGACTCCTATAAACCTGGAGACAGCCGAGAGCTACGGAGCATCCAAGATAGAGCAGTTCACCTGGAAGCAGCTCCTGGACCTCGATGCGTGCACCCGGTGCGGTCGCTGTCAGGACAACTGCCCGGCCAACATCAGCGGCAAGGCGCTTTCGCCGAAGAAGCTTGTCCTGGACCTGAAGGATCATCTCTATGAGGTATACCCCATACCCCTGTGGAGGAAACCTAAAGAGCCGCGGCGGGACATGATCAACGATGTCATCACTCAAGAGGTAATCTGGGACTGCACTACCTGCCGTGCCTGCCAGGAGGCATGCCCGGTATATATTGAGCACGTAGATAAGATTGTGGAGATGCGCCGCAATCTGGCTCTGGAGAGGGCTGAATTTCCTGAATCTGCCCAGGGAGCGCTTCAAAGTCTGGGGACCAGGGGCCATCCCTGGAGGGGAACCACAGCGACGAGGACGGACTGGATCAGCGGTCTGGGAGTAACGACGCTGTCAGAGAAAGCGGATGTAGATATGCTGTACTGGGTAGGCTGCACTGCCGCTCTGGAGGACAGGAATATGAAGGTGGCTATTGCCACAGCAAAGGTTCTGCAGGCAGCCGGGATCAATTTCGGGATACTGGGTGTAGAGGAGGGCTGTTGTGGAGATCCCGCCCGGAGGATGGGAGATGAGTACCTTTTCCAGACACTCTGTCAGAAGAACATCGAAGTGCTGAAGAACTACAATGTCAAGAAGATCGTGGCCAGTTGTCCTCACTGCTTCAACACACTGAAGAACGAATACCCGCAGTTCGGCGGCACTTTTGAGGTTATCCACCATTCGCAGCTCATTGCCGAACTGATATCACAGGGCAGGCTGAGGGTGGGTGGCATGGACAGGCTGAAGGTGGCATACCACGACTCATGCTATTTGGGCCGCCACAACGATATTTTGCGGCAACCGAGGGAAGTCCTGGATGCCATCAAGGGTATAGACAGAGTGGAGCTGCCCAGACATGGAAAGAAAGGCTTCTGCTGTGGTGGTGGCGGAGGTCATATGTGGATGGAGGAGCCTCCAGACAAGCGTCTCAACACAAGACGGACCGATGAGGTGATACAGGCCAAGGTGGACACAGTGGCCACGGCCTGTCCATACTGTCTGTCGATGTTTGAAGATGGTCTGAAAGCGAGAGAGGCAGAGGAGTCCATCAAGGCCATGGACTTGAGCGAGCTAGTGGCCCGGGCGCTGCCTCTGACAGGTCCCAAGTAAACCCCAGGGAAATTGCGGGCTGAGTTTCATCGTGCTAGAATCTAGTTTTAGAAGCAGGAAGGGATAGCTTTTGTGTTTGGAAAGCTGTCCCTCTTATATTGGCTTTGACCGAGGGCAAGAAAGGGAGTTTGCACCATACCGGTATCCCCGTTTAAGGAAGCGATAGACGCTGTAGTTGAGTCAGGGGGCAATGCTCTGAAGCAGTGCTACCAGTGTGGCCTCTGCACTGGCACCTGCCCCTGGAACATGGTGAGGAGTTTCCCCACCCGCAAGTTGATCCACCAGTCCCAGCTCGGCGTGGTGGATTTCGAGAGTGAGGATACCTGGATATGTGCCACCTGCCGGGCCTGCGTGGCCCGTTGCCCCCGTGGCGTGGCCATAATAGATATCATGAAGGCTCTCCGCAGCGTGGTGGTGGGGATGGGGGCCGGTCACGTTCCTGATTCGTTACGGGTAACTCTGAAGAACATCGCTGGAACGGGCAATCCCCTAGGCGAAGCGGCGGAGAAGCGAACCGATTGGGCGAAGGATCTTGAGGTAAAGACCTTCACCAAGGGTACGGAGATACTATATTTCTCGTGCTGCATACCGGCCTATGATCCCAACATCAAGAGAGTTGCCCGGGCTACGGCCAGTCTGCTCAATAAGGCGGGGGTCAGCTTCGGCATCATCGGCGCGCGGGAGAGCTGCTGCGGCGAGAGCGTGCGCAAGGCGGGAAACGAGAGCCTCTTCCAGACCCTGGCGCAGAGCAACATCAGCGCTTTTTCGGAGAACGGCGTTACAAAGGTAGTCGTCAGTTCTCCGCACTGCTACCACACCTTCAAGAATGAGTACCCTGAGCTGGGGAGCAATATCGAAGTGGTTCACTTCACTCAATACCTGGCGGAGCTTATCCGAGAGGGACGGTTGAAGCCGACCAGGGAAACGAACCTGAAGGTTACCTACCACGATCCGTGCTACCTGGGCCGTCACAATAGTGTTTACGATGAACCGAGGGAGATACTGAGGAGCATCCCGGGGCTGGACCTGGTGGAGATGGTGGATCACCGGGAGAACAGCCTCTGCTGCGGAGGGGGCGGCAGCAGGATATGGCAGGAGACCAAGAAGGGCGAGAGGCTCTCCGATCTCAGGCTGGATCAGGCAGTAGCCACAGGAGCCAGCGTGCTGGCTACCGCCTGTCCGTACTGCATGCTCAATTTCGAGGACAGCATATTGACTTCGGACAGAAGCGATGTCATCAAGCTCAAGGAGATATCGGAGCTGGTTCTGGAAGCACTGTAGCCAGCATACAAGGTGGTTTGAAAGATGGCCAGGATAGGGGTTTTCATATGTCATTGCGGTACCAACATTGCCGGCACCGTTGACATAAACGGGGTAGTCGAGGCAGCGAAGCAGATGCCCATGGTGGTGCATGCTGCAGAGAACAAATACAACTGCAGCGAGCCGGGGCAGGCCCTCATTCGCGATGCCATCGTTGAGCACAGGCTCAACCGCGTTGTCATTGCTGCCTGTTCACCGCGGATGCACGAGAACACCTTCCGCAAGACTGTGGCGGCAGCCGGCCTGAACCCCTACCTTCTGGAGATAGCCAATCTTCGGGAGCATTGCAGTTGGGTTCACGGCGATGGGAAAGAAGCAGCTACCATAAAAGCTATGGAGTTGATCAGGATGGCGGTGGCCAAGGTCGCTCGCCATGAGCAACTGTTTCCCAAGCAAGTGCCGTTGACCAAGCGGGCTCTGATCATTGGCGGCGGTATCTCTGGAATCCAGGCGGCCCTGGATATCGCCAACGCCGGCCACAAGGTAGTACTTGTGGAGCGCGAGCCCACCATCGGTGGGCGCATGGCTCAGTTGGACAAGACCTTTCCCACCCTCGACTGCTCTTCATGTATCCTCACGCCCAAGATGGTAGAAGTGGCCCAGCATCCCAATATCACCCTGCTCACCTCTGCCGAAGTGAAAGAAGTCAAGGGCTTCGTGGGCAATTTCGAGGTCAGCATTCTTCAGAAAACGAGGAAGGTTGACCACACCAAATGTACTGGCTGTGGTATCTGCTGGCAGAAGTGTCCGGAGAAGGCACCTTCGGAGTTTGATGTGGGGATGGGGAAGCGCACTTCAATCTATATTCCGTTCCCTCAGGCTGTACCTCCGAAGCCCGTCATAGATACCAGTAGTTGCCGTTATTACAAGTACCTGCGATTCATGGAGGAGAAGAAGGAGGGCAAGCCGCCACCCCAATGCCGGGTCTGCGAGAAGCTCTGCCCGGTAAATGCCATTGACTGGGAGCAAAAGGACGAGATTTTGACGGAGAAGTTCGGGGCTATTATTGTGGCTACGGGTTACAAGCCCTTTGATCCAACGATCTACAGCGAGCTGGGCTTCGGGAGGCATCCCGATGTCATCACCGGTCTGCAGTTGGAGCGGATGATGAGCGCCTCTGGACCTGCCAGTGGCGAGGTGACCCGTCCCTCCACCGGTGAACATCCCAAGGATGTGGTGTTCCTCACCTGCGTTGGCTCCAGAGACGAACAGAGAGGTCGGACCTACTGCAGCAAGGTCTGCTGCATGTATATAGCCAAGCACGCTATCATGCTTAAGGAGCATGACCCTGAGGTGCAATGCTATGTCTTCTACATGGACGTCCGGACAGTGAGCAAGGACTATGAGGAATTCTACAAGCGAGCCCAGGAGAGCGGTACCATATACATTCGGGGTAAGGTGTCGCAAATACGTCAGGAGGATGGCAAACTCATCGTCCGGGGTGAGGATACGCTACTGGGGGAAATGGTGGAGATCCCGGCCGATATGGTGGTACTAGCTATCGGCATGGAGCACAATCCGGGTGCGGTGGAACTGGCACAGGCCCTGAAGGTCAGCTACGATGTCAACGAATTGTTTATCGAGGCCCATCCCAAGCTGCGTCCGGTGGAGACGATGAGCGACGGTGTCTTTGTGGCCGGTGCTTGCGTCGGCCCGCGGGACATTCCCGAATCCGTGGCCAGCGGGGGCGCTGCTGCAGCCAAGGTGGCTGTGCTGTTCAGTCAGGATTTCCTCACCACCGATCCGATGGTGGCCGTGATCGATCAAATGAAGTGCGGCGGCTGCCTGCTCTGTACCAAGGTATGTCCTTTCAAGGCTATCGATACTCAGGTTCTCAGGGATGGTCGCACCGTGGCAGTAGTCAATGAAAGCCTGTGCAAAGGCTGCGGCCTGTGTGTAGCTGCCTGCCGGTTTGGAGCGCCCAACCTGCGAGGGTTCACCCAGCAGCAATTGCTGGCCGAGGTAACATCTCTATGGCAGTAGACTTTGAGCCCAGAATAGTGGGATTTCTGTGCAACTGGTGCAGCTATGCCGGGGCAGACATGGCGGGCACTGCCCGCATCTGCTACCCTTCGAATATCCGCATCATACGGGTGCCCTGCTCAGCCAGGATTGACCCCCTGCTGGTGGTCAAGGCGTTCCAGCTCGGGGCTGACGGTGTCCTGGTTGCCGGCTGCCATCCTGGAGATTGTCACTACACGGAAGGCAACTACTATTCCAGGCGTCGTTTCGCCATGCTTCACCCGTTTCTGGAATACCTGGGTATTGAAAGAGAGAGATTCTGGCTGCAGTGGGTCTCGGCCTCCGAGGGAAAGAAGTTCTCCCAGGTGGTTTCGACCTTCACAGATGGTCTGATCAAGCTGGGACCCAGGAAGGCGGTTACGGTCCAATGAGTGCCGCCATGGATCAGACAGCCCAGATCCGCCAGAAAGCCAGGGAGCTTCTGGAGAACAAAGTTGTGGACTGCGTTATAGGCTATGAGCGTGCCACCGATGGGGTGAATGCCCGACCCCTGTTTGTCTATGAGCCAGAGGAGGCAGACAGGCTCATCTTCGATCAGACCTGCACTCACAACCTGACCAGGTATCTACTCAATCGCAAGGGCAAACCCACCGCTATTGTCGTCAAGCCCTGCGATTCGCGGGCCATCAACCTGCTTCTCAATGAAAGCCAGCTTCAGAGGGAGAAAATCCATATCATTGGCGTGGTCTGTCCCGGTGTAGTGGAAAGACAATGGAGGCAGGCCAGCGCGAAACTGCTCAATGCCTGCCAGGTGTGTCAGCAACACGTACCGGTGATCTACGATGTTCTGGTAGGCGAACTGCCTTCAGAGCCGACCGTTGCCGAGCACTATCCTGATGTTGTGGAGATGGAAGCGAAATCGGCAGAGGAGAGACAGGTGTTCTGGAAAGAGCAGTTCAGTCGCTGTATACGCTGTTATGCCTGCCGTCAGGCCTGTCCTGGCTGCTATTGTCCCGAGTGCTTCGCGGAGCGGCTGGATCCTTTGTGGGTCGGCATCAGGATCGCTCCCGGGGAAAATGAGGTTTGGAATACCATACGCGCCTTCCATCTGGCGGGACGGTGCATCGGGTGCTACCAGTGTGAGCAGGTCTGCCCGGTGGACATCCCGCTCAGCCTGCTCAACCGCAAGCTGGAGAAGGAGGTCCTGGGGCTGTTCAATTTCCAGGCGGGCATGGATGCCGAGACCTCGCCGCCCTTCTCTACGTTCAAGAAAGAGGAGAAACTGGGGATAGGCGAATGAGCCAATTCATCTCGAAACAGCATCTTCTTTCCTGGTTAGGGCAACTGATGGAGAACCGCCATCTGGTTGCGCCTGCCAGAGTTGATGGACTCATTCTTTTCAAGGAAGTCGGCCGTGTAGAAGACATTGTCTTCGATTATGAGAACACGACGCTTTCTCCTAAGGAGTGGTTCTTCCCCAAGACAGAGACGCTGTTCTATGTTGAAAGGAAAGATGGGAAGGTGGAATTGCTGCCTCCCGAGATAGAGAAAGAGACTGTGATCTTCGGCATCCGCCCCTGCGATGCCAGAGGTATCACCATACTGGATCTGCCTTATCTGGCAGACCCAGCCGACACCTTCTACCGTCAGCACCGTGAGAAGACGGCCATGGTGGGCCTTTCCTGTTTGACTGCCTGCCCCGAGTGCTTTTGCGAGAGCATGGGCAGTGGCCCGCAGGACACCGCTGGCCTGGATATCATGCTCACGGAAGTGAAGGACGGTTACCTGGTGGAAATCCTCACTGAGAAGGGCAAATCTCTACTTTCAGAGGGATTGTTATCCACAGCGGACCTGCCGAAACCGAAGGCTCCTAAGACTGCGGCTGTGCCCAGCGAAGGCGTTGTTCAGAAGATGCGCCAGGCATTCGACAGCGCCTACTGGAGTCGCGTGGCGGACAGATGTATTCACTGCAATGTCTGTGCCTATGTCTGCCCCACCTGCTACTGTTTCGATGTACGTGATTACACCGACAAAGGCAGGACCGAGCGGGTGCGCAGTTGGGAGAGCTGTCAGTCGCCGGGGTTCACCAAGATTGCCGGCGGCCACGATCCTCGGGCCAACAAAGGAGCCCGCATGAGGCAGAGGTTCGGCCACAAGCTGCTCTATTTCCCGGAGCAGTTTGGTCCTCTACATTGTGTTGGTTGCGGCAGATGCGTCAGGTCCTGTCCGGTGAACATAGATATTCGGGAGATCATAGAGGACGTTCAGAAGATGGGAGCACCGAAGTGAAGTCCGACAGCCCCTTTGTGCCGTATCTGGCCACGCTCCAGGACTCGATTGACCTGACGCCTGATGTCAGACTTTTCAGGATCGAGATCGACGACCCTGAGGTCAGGGCGAACTTCGACTACAGCCCGGGGCAGTTCATCTTCGTCTCCGCCTTCGGCACAGGGGAGTCTCCATTTGGGCTAACCTCAGTTGCCTATCGCAAAGGGCCGCTGGAGGTGGCCGTCAGGAAGGTGGGCACGGTCACTGGCTCCCTTCACGAGCTGGAGCCGGGGGCAGCCGTAGGAGTGAGGGGGCCGTTTGGGAATCACTTCCCGCTCGATGAGTTCAAGGGCAAGAACGTCCACATCATCGGTGGCGGCATCGGTTTTGCGCCGCTGCGCCCTGTTATCCTCACTATTCTGGATCACAGAGCTGACTATGGAGAGCTGCTCATCATCAATGGGGCCCGTACTCCGCAGGACCTGGTCTTTGCCAGCGAGTTCGACACCTGGGCGGGGTCTCCGAAAACGAAGCTGGAGCTCACCGTTGACGCCGGTGACAAGAGCTGGACCGGCCGCGTAGCCCTCATCCCCTCGGTGGTCAAGGAATTGAACCTCTCACCGGACAACGCTGTGGCCGTCATCTGCGGGCCGCCGATTATGATCCACTTCACACTCATTGAACTGAAGAAGCTGGGCTTTGGCGACAATCAGATCGTCACCACGCTTGAGGGCAAGATGAAGTGTGGGCTTGGCAAGTGCGCCCGCTGCAACGTGGGTGAGAAGTATATCTGTAAAGACGGCCCGGTCTTCACGCTGGAGCAAATCTCAAAACTGCTGGAGCAGTTCTAAGGTTAGCGGCCGACAGGTCCTTCCTTCACCACCGAATCACACTAGCTCCCCATGTGAAACCAGACCCAAAGGCCACCATCATCATGAGATCGCCTT
>Ga0154632_1060_pt1 | contig 13996 bp, 8 predicted proteins | sample Rifle2008BG13ft_FD_116061 | JGI IMG/M metagenome (GOLD analysis project Ga0154632, IMG submission 116061) | Chloroflexi bacterium RBG_13_53_26
TACGGATTTCACTATCTTTCACCGTTCCCCGGGACGGAGCTTTCTGAGCGAGCTAAGGAGTTGGGAATTCGTATTCTGACCAAGAACTGGAACCGTTACAATGCCAACGAACCAATCACAGAGGCTTCGGAAGGTGGTCTTGCTGCGGTGAGAGAGGTAGTGACTCGCTACGATGAGGGCATTGCCATGGCCTGGGAGACCATCCGCAGAAACGCCGCTACAGGCGACGCAGACAGTATTGCCCGTCTGCAGAAGAAGCAGACCGGTAGTTTCGTTTGGAGGCTCCTGCAGGAAGACGCCATTGAGAAACTAGGCAAAGTAAGAGGAACGGCGACGCCGCAACACGCCGAAACCAAGCTGATCGAAGTAGTAGCCCAGAAATTAAATACCCCGCTTGAGGTGGCCAGTCAGGAGATCAGCAGGCTATCGCAGAACAGATGGCTGCAGCCTGAGCCCTCATCCGACGGCTTCATTTGGCACTGGGCCTGACCTCTCCCAGCAGCGGTCTGTTTCGTGGATTTCGTTTCAACTCAACCACGCTGGTCTTTCCCCAAAGAAGCGACGGCTCGTGCGACGAGTGTGTAGAGGCAATTCGCAAACCGCCCCCACCGGCGCCTTGTAGAACTTCAGGGTGTCTGGCCTAACCCACCCCCGTACCATCCACTGCGGCCACGCCTGTCCCTTTGCTTCGTTACCTCGTTGTCACTCCCACCGCCTCCGTGGTCATCGCCGTCTGGGCGTAAACTCGAGCACTTCATGCGGATAGCAGGTCAGATGGCCATGCCCACCATACACACGATCCACGCAGACATTGACAGCACCCGCCAATCTATGATAATCTCCGAGACGACTTCATGTATACACTCCCTCATCAACCTTTTCTGCAGGTATTGCATGATCAGGAACAGAGAAAAAGGGATTAAAGGGGGATCGCTGTCTCTCTGTTGGATAAGGCCACGATAAAAGAGTACAGGAAGCACGGCACAAGACCAGACTGGACTGTGGTGGGTGAGGAAATGCTATTCGTTACCACATAGCTGCCACGAGAGGAATCCAACTAGCCCCAAGACTTTGACTGGTTCCTGCGACTCTCTTTGACCCGTAGGACTTCTGACACTTGGGAGAGCCTGCGATTGGCATTTCCGGGAGTTATAGTCTCCCTAGTGGCCAGCATCTGTGCAGAATGGTGCATCAAGGGCTTATGAAGAAGCTGTATGAAGACGCACTGAGTAGCTACGAGAAAGGCATCAGCATGAGGTCTGATGACCCCTATGAAGCGTTGTGCCGCAAGGGTACTGTACTAGCGCAGTCCGAGAGGTACGAGGAGGCATTAGTGGCTTTTGCCCAGGCCATTGCGCTACGCTCCGATAACTCCAAAGCATATCATGGCAAGGCCATTGTCCTTGGAATGCTCGCCAGATGTGAGGAGGCGTTGACCTGTTATGAGGAAGCCACCAGACTGAAATCTGATGACGTCCTGGGATGGCAGGGCCAGGGAATTACTCAGGTGAAGCTCGGGAGACCTGAGGAGGCGTTGAAAGCATTTGCAGCCGCTATCAAGCTCGGTTGCGGTCTCGACGAGGCGAAAGCATGGCATGGGGCAGGTCTGGCCCTCGAGCAGTTGTCCAAATACGAGGTGGCATTAAAGGCTTACGACGAGGCTATCAGACTGGCACCTAGTTACGGCGCACCACGTTACCAAAAGGGTGTTGTACTTGAAGTGTTGGGGAGGCTCGACGACGCCTTGGTGGCCTATGAGGAAGCGGTCACAGTGATGCCTGACAACCCCGAGGCATGGTATGACATGGCCTTTGTTCTGTCGAAGATCGACAGGCATGAAGAGGCGTTGAGGGCCTATGAGGAGGCTACCAGACTGAAGTCTGATGACGCTCTAGCATGGCAGGGCCAGGGAATCACTCTAGTGAAGCTCGGAAGACCTGAGGAGGCGTTGAGGACCTATAGGGAAGCCTTCAGGCGGATGCGCACCTATGTCATGTATCCACGGCAGAAGTTCTTCCTACGGTCGAAGCTCATGAGAAGACATGAGGACGAGTTGATGGCCTGTCGGCAAGCTGTCAGACTGATGCCTGACGACCCCGAAGCATGGTTTTACGTGGCTGCTATCCTCCATGAGCTGGAGCGGTGGGAGGAGGCATTGATTAGCTATGAAGAAGCCATCAGGCTGATGCCTGACGACCTCCAAACCTGGTTCAACAAGGCTGTCCTTCTAGAGCGTCTTGACAGATATGATGAGGCACTGGCATCTGTTGAGGAAGCCATAAGGCTGAAATCTGATCATCTCCTGGCTTTGGCTCATAAGGTTTGGCTCTTGGTGAAGATCGGGAGACCTGAGGAGGCGCTGAAGCTCTCTGAAGAGATTATCAGGCAGAAGCCTGATGCCCTCACAGGATGGCACGGCAGATGCATTGCTCTGGAGAAGCTCGGGAGATATGAGGAGGTGCTGATGGCTTGTGAAGAGATTATCAGACTGAATCCTGATAATGTCCTCGCGTGGTGGCATAAACGCATTGCTCTGGAGAAGCTCGGGAGATATGAGGAGGCGCTGAGGACTTACAACGAGTATGCTACCAAGCTGAAGGCTGATGACCCCTCTTCACACCAGTGAACCATACCTGAGCCCAAGAGTCTCCATCACAGCAGCCTACTGCGTCACCGCGTGTCCTTTCGCTTTGCTCTCAGCGCCCATAGGAGGGTTTCCCCGTCTATGGCCGCTCTGCAGTGCTCGCTCGTGTGACTCGCGACTCACTGCAAAGAAAACTATCTGCATATTGGTGATTTAACCCTAATTAGCTGATCTTGGCCACTGAACTGCCGCCAGGGCGGGCAAGTTGAACGGGGGAGGGGTTCTGCCCTATAATATGGGCAGTCCGATGTCCTTCACACATAGTAGTATCCCTGATGGCACGGTCACTTCTCCTGCTGGTTTCTTGGCCGGTGCTGCCTATGCCGGCATAAAGACCAGGGGTGAAGACCTGCTGGATTTGGGACTTCTCTATTCTGAATCCCTGTGCGTTGCTGCAGGCGTCTTTACTGCCAACAAGATCAGAGCAGCACCGGTGCTGCTCTGCCAGGAGAGAATATCCAATAAACGGGCCCGGGCCATATTCGTGAATTCAGGCTGTGCTAATGCCTGTACTGGAGAGCAAGGGCTGGCTGATGCTCTGGAGATGGCAGGCTTGGCTGCTGGGAAAGTGGGGGTGTCGCCAGAGGAGGTTCTGGTGGCCAGCACAGGAGTAATCGGCATTCCTCTACCCATGGAGCGCATCAGGGGAGGAGTGGAGCGGATCAGCCTCTCTCCTGATGGCGGCCACAAGCTGACACGGGCGATGATGACCACCGACACCTTTCCCAAGGAAGTGGCCTTGAGTGTCAGGCTTGGCGATAGGAAGGCTACCATTGGCGGTGTTGCCAAGGGGGCAGGCATGATCTACCCAAACATGGCTACCCTGCTGTGTTTTCTTGCTACGGATGCGGCTCTGGAGGCCGGCTTCGCTGAAGCAAGCTTGCGAAGGGCGGTAGATGATTCTTTCAATATGATCGCCATCGATGGGGATACAAGCACGAATGATACCGTTCTATTGCTTGCCAATGGGTTGACCGGCAACAAGCCGCTGGAAGCAGGCACGCCTGAAGGTGAGGTCTTTCAGGATGCTCTCAGGCAGGTCTGCATCCATCTGGCCAGGTGTATTGCCCGGGACGGTGAGGGCGCTACCAGGCTAATTGAGGTCCAAGTTGATGGAGCGGTTACCGAGGCTGATGCTCGGCTGGCAGCCCGGACCGTGGTCAATTCCTCATTGGTCAAGGCAGCGGTGCACGGGGCAGATCCTAACTGGGGAAGGATAGTTGCCGCCGTTGGGCGGAGTGGGGCAGAGGTTGATCAGTCAAGAATCGACCTTTACCTGGGCAAGCTCTGTCTCCTGAAATCAGGCTCTCCGGTGGTATTCGATAATGAGGAGGCAAGGCGAGTGCTGAGCAATGATGAGGTGTGTTTTGTCGTGAGGCTCAACCTTGGCGGTGGTCGGGCTGTTGCCTGGGGTTGCGACCTGTCAGAGCAATATGTAGTTATCAATTGTGCCTATGCTACCTGAGGCAGTCTGGCTATGCTTCCCAGAGATCGTTGGCGCATACGCGGGCTCTCATCCCTGACATATCCCACAAGATAGGTGCCATGAAGCGGCTATTAGGCGGGTTGCCGCAGCACCCACGATTGATATTGGGCTGCACTTCTGTTATCCTTTTCCACTGTGAACGAGAGGCTTGGGAGCTGGAAGGGTATTGTCAAAGACTATTGTCGTAAAGCTCGGGGGTAGCACTCTAGGTAGTCACGATACAACCCTGGATGACCTGGTAGCGCTCCAGAGAAGGGGCATGCTGCCTGTTGTTGTTCATGGGGGTGCCAACGTGGTCACTGATTGGCTCCATCGACTCAATATTCCTACGAGGTTTGTAAAGGGATTGAGAGTGACTGATGCGGAGACCCTCAGGGTGGTGATTGCCATACTGGCCGGTCTGGTGAACAAAGAACTGGTAGCGGCCATCGAAGGCTCAGGAGGGTGGGCAGTGGGCTTGAGCGGGATCGACGGTGGTCTCCTTGAAGCCAGCGTGAAGGATGCCGATATGGGCTATGTTGGTGAGGTGTTGAAAGTGAACCCTGTTGTTCTTCAGGTTGTACTGAGGGCGGGCTTTATTCCTGTGATCGCTCCGTTGAGCCTGCAATCGTCTCCTGATCGAGGCGACAATGGATTCGTCTTGAATGTCAATGGAGACACTGCTGCCGGCATGATCGCTGCTGCTCTCGATGCTGAGAAACTGATCTTTCTTACAGATGTGGCTGGTATCTATAGTGCCTCGGGCGAGTTGATCGATCGACTCTCTCCAGAGCAAGCCCAGGATTTGCTTGATTCGGGGGTGGCTTCTGGTGGAATGATACCTAAGATAGAGTCTTGCCTCATGGCTCTTCCCAGTGTTCGCACAACCCGGATCATTGATGGAAGATTATCCCATGCCTTGATCAGGGAAGTAGAAGGCAACATGGTGGGAACCACTATTGACTAGATACCCAGGGAGTTAGGCATGACCAATTGGCACGAACTGGAGCGAAGATATTTCATGCAAACTATCAAGCGTTTGCCGCTGACCATAGTCCGCGGGCAGGGGGCAAGAGTCTGGGATGACAATGACAGGGAATACCTTGACTTTGTTGGCGGCTGGGCCGTGAATAGCTTGGGCCATTGCCATCCTGTGTTGGTTCAGGCGCTGACTGAGCAGGCCAGAACGCTGATTCAGTCTTCGAACCAGTTCTACACTGTTCCTCAGATACGCTTGGCAGAACTGCTGGTGCAGAATAGCTGCTTTGACAAGGTTTTCTTCTGCAATAGCGGTGCTGAGGCGAATGAGGGGGCAGTGAAACTGGCTCGCCGGTTTGGTAAGCTCCATCTAGACGGAGCTTACGAAGTCATAACAACTCTCAATTCCTTCCATGGTCGGACTCTGGCTATGGTGGCGGCAACGGGTCAGAAGAAATTCCAGGAGCCATATACTCCTCTGCCTGGCGGCTTCGTAAACGTGGCATATGATCGGATTGAAGCTATTCAGGAGGCTACCACCAGCCAGACCTGTGCTGTGATGCTGGAACCCATACAGGCTGAGGGTGGCGTAAACATTCCCTCGGACGACTATCTGCGAGAGGTACGAGACTGGTGTGACCAGAAAGGTATACTCCTCATATTGGATGAGATCCAGACAGGCATGGGGAGGATAGGAACGCTTTTTAGCTACCAGCAATGGGGTGTTGAACCGGACATCGCTACGCTGGCGAAGGGATTGGCCAGCGGGGTGCCCATCGGTGTAGTTATGGCCAAGAGCAAAGCGGACGTTTTCCAGGTTGGGGAACATGGTTCCACATTTGGAGGCAATCCCCTGGCTTGCGCTGCTGCCTGTGCGACTTTGAAGTTTATTATTGACAATGATATTCCTGGCAGTGTCGATCGGGTGGGGCGCTATCTCAGTGCCCGGCTTGAGGCGCTGAGATCAAGGTTCGACTTTGTTGTTGATGTGCGGGGGAGAGGGCTTCTGAAAGCCCTGGAGTTCGACAGGGATATCGCCGATAGCGTTCTAATGGCCTGCCTGGATAGAGGCCTGCTGGTCAATAAGGTAAAGCCCAATACTCTGCGCTTCATTCCTCCACTGATCATCGGGGAGAAGGAGGTTGACCAGGCCATGGGGATACTGGAAGAAGTGCTTGCTGAGGTTGGCTAGGCATCAAGGGAACCTGATTCATAGTCTAGAGGTGTGAAAGAAATGGCAGAGAAGGTGGTTCTGGCCTACAGTGGTGGTCTTGATACCTCTGTAGCCATCAGATGGATCAAGGAAAAGTACAACATGGACGTCATTGCTGTTACTGCCGATGTTGGTGGTGACAAAGATCTCGGGGCTGTGCGGGAGAAAGCGCTGAAGGTAGGGGCGGTGAAGGCCCTAGTGATTGATGCCAGAGAGGACTTCGTCGATCATTTTGCCTTCCCCGCGCTTCAGGCGGATGCCATTTACCAGGGTGTCTATCCCCTGGCTACTGCCTTGTCACGTCCGTTGATAGCCAGACTGCTGGTGGATGTGGCTGAAAAGGAGGGGGCTTCGGCAGTGGCCCATGGTTGCACCGGCAAGGGCAACGATCAGGTGAGAATTGATGTCAGCGTGGCCGCGCTGGCCCCCCATCTCAGGGTTATCGCCCCGGCGCGAGAGTGGGGCATGACCCGTGAGCAGACCATTGCCTATGCTAAGAGACATGGTATTCCCGTGCCTGTCACTTCGGCCAGTCCCTATTCAGTTGACCAGAATCTCTGGGGCAGGAGCATTGAGTGCGGCGTGTTGGAGGACCCATGGGTAGAGCCGCCCGAGGATGTTTTTGCCTGGACGGCGTCAGCCCAGAATGCCCCTGACCAGCCCCGCTATGTCGAGATCAGCTTTGAAAAGGGCATACCGACCAGTATCGATGGGCGGGACATGGATGGCATTAGCCTGGTTCAGGAGCTAAACGAGATGGCAGGAAGACACGGAGTTGGTAGAATCGATCACATAGAGGACAGATTGGTGGGCATAAAATCGAGGGAGATATATGAAGCTCCAGCGGCCATCGTCCTATTCGCTGCTCACAAAGCCCTCGAAGCTATGACTTTGGCCAGAGATCAATTGAGATTCAAGCAGAAGGTGGCTGATGAATGCGCGGACCTCGTTTACAATGGATTGTGGTTCAGCTCCTTTCATCAGGACCTTGTAGCCTATGTGCAGAGTTCACAGCGCCATGTCACTGGCACGGTGAGGTTGAAGTTGCTTAAGGGTGTCTGCAGAGTGGTAGGGCGGAAGTCCCCCTATTCTCTCTATCGCCATGCCCTGGCTACCTACGATGAGGGCGATCAGTTTGACCAGAGTGCTTCAGTCGGTTTCATACACATCTGGGGATTGCCCGTGAAGGTGCAGGCACAAATCCAACCCGAAAACAAGTCGACGCTGTGATTCGTAACGGGAAATATGTGATACTGGTGTATCCTCGGTGATCGAGTACTTGGGAGCATGAATTTGGAGTTCTTACGCTGCCGCTTCAAGAAAGATACGGACAAAGTTGTAGCCAACTACACTGCATCTATAGCGTTTGATCATCGTCTTTATCGGGAGGACGTTGCCGGAAGCATAGCTCATGCCAGGATGTTGGCCAAACAGGGCATTATCTCGGAGAAAGAGGCGGAGCTCATCATTATGGGACTGGTCTCGATTCGAGAGGAAATTGAGCAGGGGGAATTTCAGTTCAAGTTGGAACTGGAAGATATTCATATGAATATTGAGGCACGCCTTCTGGAGAAGATCGGCGAAGTGGCTGGGAAACTGCACACCGCTCGCTCCCGGAATGATCAAGTTGCCTTGGATTTGCGTTTGTTCTGTAAGGAAGCCATTGCTGAAACGATTGATGGGTTGCGAGGCCTTCAAGGGGCTATTCTGGAGGTGGCGGAGGCCAATAAGGATGTAGTCATGCCAGGCTATACGCATCTGCAGCGGGCGCAGCCTGTCCTTTTTGCCCATCATCTGCTGGCCTATTTCGAGATGCTGGAGCGGGATGTCCACAGATTCAAGGATTGCCTTGATCGTACCTGTGTGCTGCCTCTGGGTAGTGGAGCGCTGGCGGGAGTCCCATATCCTACCGATCGTGCTTTCCTGGCTCAGGAAATTGGCTTTGATCAGATAAGCCAGAATAGCATCGATGCTGTTTCTGACAGAGACTTTGTGATTGAATACCAGGCAGCGGCCAGTATCACCATGATGCATCTGTCACGTATGGGCGAGGAACTGGTGATCTGGTCCTCAGAAGAGTTCAGGTTTATTGATATCGATGATGCCTATGCAACGGGTTCAAGTATTATGCCCCAGAAAAAAAATCCCGATGTGGCAGAACTGGGGAGAGGCAAGACAGGCAGGGTATATGGCAACCTTCTCGGTATACTCACTACCATGAAAGCCTTGCCCCTGTCGTACAACAGGGACCTTCAAGAAGATAAGGAGGGTCTGTTTGATACTGTGGATACCTTGCTTCCCACCCTTGAGGTATTCACCGGGATGTTGAAGACAGTCAGAGTGAATACTGAGCGTACCTATCAGGCTGCAGCGGGAGGATATTCACTGGCAACTGATCTTGCTGACTATCTGGTGAAGAGAGGAGTGCCCTTCCGGCAGGCACATGCCATTGTGGGGAAGCTGGTTAGCTATGCCATTGATGGTAACAAGGATTTGGGTCAACTTGATATCAGGGAATACCAGCAATTCTCTGACTTGTTTGCGAAAGATGTACTTGACATAACTGTGGAAGCTTCCGTAGCTGCCAGGAATGTCATAGGAGGTACTGCCCCTGGGCAGGTGCAGGCTCAACTGGATCGAGCAAGAAGTGTTATCGAAGGTATATGAGGAAAAAACCTTGTTGGGGTATGATTGCCCGCTATTCGGAGAGGGTCAGAGGCTTTGCTTTTGCTGGGTACGCAAGCATTTCATGCAGATGTTGAGCCGTTTGGTTTCCCCATTGATAAACAGGGTGGCAGGATGTATGTTAGGTAGCCAACGCCGGTTGGTGTGGCGTTTAGAGTGGCTGACGTTATGACCAGTTTTTGGTATTTTCCCGCAGATCTCGCATTTCGCCATGGCTTTTCAACTATCCTTGATTGTATTTGATTCTTTGATAAAGAAGTGCTCTTTGCTGTAAGATTACCAGAACAATATACCAGGGAGTATCGATAGAATGCAAGTGCCACAGAGGAAGAACGCTACAAAGTTGCCTTCTTATAGCGGACGCGATTTGAGAGAAATGTTCGCTGCAGCCACGGTTTGGCTTGAGAAGAGCGTATCGGATATCAATGCCTTGAATGTGTTTCCTGTGCCTGATGGTGATTGTGGCACTAACATGCTCCTGACTATGCGCTCCACTATGGAGGAGGCCTATCGCGCCCCGGACAGCAACGCTTCGGCAGTGGCTCAAGCCATGGCTCGTGGTGCATTGATGGGAGCGCGGGGAAACAGCGGCGTGATCCTCTCGCAGATCTTCCGTGGTCTGTCCCAGGGGCTGGAAGGGAAAGAATCATTTGGTGGCAGTGATTTCGCCACGGCATTAGGTAGAGGATCGACCATAGCCTACAAAGCTTTGACACGGCCGGTGGAGGGTACAATACTCACTGTAGCCAGGGAGGCCTCTGTTGCTGCGGGGATCGCTTCTGCTGATTGCGAAGACCTTTTACCAATTATGGAAGCCACCGTAAAGGCAGCCCGGGAATCTGTAGCCAATACTCCAGCACTGCTTCCCATCTTGAGGCAGGCGGGTGTGGTTGATGCAGGTGGGCAAGGTCTGTATGTGCTATTCGATGGTGCACTGCAATACCTCAAAGGCGAGACAGCGGAGATGAAAAATCGTCGGCCCCAGGTAGTTCCCAGCAATATTCCACTCGTTTCCAAGTTGCCCCAGCTTATTGCCGAAAAGGAAGAGCCCTACGGATACTGCACTGAGTTTGTTCTAGAGGGACACAAGAAGTTGAACCTGGATAAGATCCGAAAGAGGTTGATCAATGAGGGGCAATGTCTAATTGTAGTAGGTGACGAGAGCCTGGTTCATATCCATATTCATACCTTTGATCCCGGCAAAGCCATCCACTATGCTTCGTCTTTGGGTACTTTGCATGAAATGAAGATTCAGAATATGGATGATCAACACAAAGACTACACTGAGATGGTAAGGACCCAGTCGCCGCCGGCTGAGATTGCTACTGTGGCAGTGGTCTCAGGGGATGGTCTGGCGCAGGTATTCCGGAGCTTGGGAATAAGTGCTATTGTGCCAGGGGGGCAGACGATGAACCCCAGCACGAGAGAACTACTGGAAGTCGTAGAATCGTTGCCGCAAGACAAGGTAGTGATTCTGCCTAACAACAAGAATATTATTCCTGCTGCCAAGCAGGTAACGGGGTTGACCGGCAAGAAAGTGAAGATCGTGCCCACTGAGACCGTTCCTCAAGGAGTCGCAGCCCTTCTAGCCTTCAACTATGATGCTGACCTGAAAACGAATGTGTCTCTGATGAAAGAGGCAGGATCGGCGGTCAAAACGGTAGAAGTGACCCGTGCAGTGCGCTCTGCCAAGATTGGCAATCTGAAGATAGGAAGAAGGCAGTCCATTGGGTTTGTTGATGGTGAGTTGGCTGTAGTTGGGGACAAGCCTCCTCAAGTTCTGTGGGATGTTCTTGCAGGCCTTGATAGTGTTGTGGAGAAGAGTGAAATACTCACCATCTACTATGGCAAGAGTACCAAGCGTCATGAAGCAGAGGGAGTTGTTGAAAGAGTTCGTCAGGGGTATCCGCATTTGGAGATAGAGTTGGTTTACGGAGGGCAGCCGCACTATCACTATATTGCCTCTGTGGAATAGCATCACCCACTACTACCGCCGACTGAGCAAGTCTTCCTCGGCCAGTTGGATTCTGTCGTACGAGCCCGCATTGATCTGCAAGATGTCGTTCCTGCTTGGCTAGAAACCTGGAAATGTGAGGTGGAGATCAATGGTAAAGATTGTCACTGATAGCACCTCAGATCTCCCGCGTGAAATAGCGAGCGCTCTGGGGATCACTGTTGTGCCGGCGTATGTGCACTTCGGCGACAAGTCGTACCGGGATGGAGTGGATATTGGTCCAGATGAACTGTATCGGAGAATGCTGGATGGGCCTGTCCATCCCACCACATCTGCGCCGGCACCGGGCGATTTTGCTGAAATCTATAGCAAGCTGGCCCGGGAGACCGATGAGATAGTCTCCATTGTGGTCACCTCTAAACAGAGCGCTGTCTATGACTCGGCTCTGATGGGAAAGGAATCATTGAAACAGAAATGTCGCATTGAGGTAATCGACTCTCAGTCGGTGACTATGGGGCTGGGGCTTATGGCTATTGCGGCTGCCAAGAAGGCCCAGGCTGGGGCAAGTATTGAGGAAGTGCTTGAAGCAGTACGTCAGGCTATTCCAAGGACGCATGGTCTTGCTCTGCTGGATACTCTGAAGTATGCGCTGAAAGGTGGTCGCTTAAGTAAGGCTGGCACACTGATAGGATCGCTGGTGAGAGTAAGACCCATTCTCACCATAAAAGCTGGTGTTATTGGGCCGTCTGGGGTAGCGCGAACCCATGCAAAAGGCATAGAGCGGCTGTGTGAATTTGTCGTAAAACACCGCCCGATTGAAGACATAGCTGTAGTACACAGTGCTTCGTCGCAAGAAGCGGAGAGCTTGGCGGAGCAGATAAGATCCATTGTGCCCCAGAGCCACCCCATTATCGCCAGGCTTGGTTCAGCCTTGGGAGTGCATGCTGGGCCAGGTGCTTTGGTCGTGGCTCTAAGAGAAGGAAAGGGTGAGGCGGAGAAGACAACTGAGAGTGAGAGGAGGGGCAAAAGGTTTTCGTTGCCCTCCTTGCGACTTCCCCACAAGCGGGACGATTCGAGTTTGGCGAAAGCAGCCAATTGCCTTTAGGGGGTACTAGTTGCCCACTCCAGGTGTCGAGGCGTTAGCAAAGATCCTTGAGCTGGAACAGGCTAATGGCTATGGTGATGTGGCAGTGATTGGGGGGCTGGATGCTTACCTTCGCAGGCATTTGAACATAGCTGAAGACAGAGGAATATCTTTGTTTCTAACCCAGGTTTGCCCTCCTGATTTCCGTTATGCTGATCTAACCAGGAATGAACGCAGGGCATGGGTGAGAAGAGTACATCAGTATCTGGATGAAGTCTCGATTGGCAAACAGTCTCCTGCCGGGGTTCCCGTCGTTGCAGGGGCAGAGGCAATAGTCAAACGGCCTCCTGCCGAGGTTTCCAGTCCGATAGGGGCAGAGACTATCTCGGATGGTGCACTGGACTCTCCCATTACCGTGCTCAATGGCGTTGGTTCCGCCACAGCAAAAAGATTTGCCAAGTTGGATGTCAGTACCATCAGAGACCTGCTCTATTTCTTCCCACGACGCCATCTTGACTATGGCAACAAGAGAATGGTTTCAGGGCTGGAAGCAGGGTCAGAGCAAACCCTCATAGCGACTGTTTGGGAGGCTCGACAGGTAACCTTGGGGAACAGACCTGGCACAGAGGCAATTGTTGGGGATGAAACAGGTAATGTGCGAGTGGTATGGTTCAATCAACCATATCTAGCCAAGAGCTTGCGAACCAATTCTCAGATAGTGCTCTCCGGGAGAGTCGGCTTCTTCAAAGGGCAGAAGGTATTCGAATCACCCGAGTGGGAGATTCTGGGGGCTGAGGATTTGGCTCACACCGGGTGTCTGGTTCCGGTCTATCCACTGACTGAAGGATTGTACCATCGTTCGGTGCGCAAGTTAGTAAGGCAGGTGGTGCTCCAATGGGCGCCTCAGGTGGTGGATTTCCTGCCCCGGGAGGTGAGGGATCACTGCTCGCTGATGGGACTCTCCGAAGCCATATGGCAGGCCCACTGTCCCGATAATGAACAGACAAAGGAAGAAGCGAGGCGGAGGCTTGCCTTTGATGAGCTTTTCGTTATCCAGGTGGGAGTCTTTGCCAGAAGACAGGAATGGCAAGAGAACCGAGCTGTTGCCTTGAGGACTGATAGCGACCTGCTGGACAGGTTCAAGAGCAGTTTGCCGTTTACTTTTACCCCATCCCAGCAAAGGGTTCTGGAGGAGATACTCTCAGATCTGGGGAAATCGAGACCTATGTGCCGCTTGCTTCAAGGTGAGGTCGGTAGCGGGAAGACTGTCATAGCGACGACAGCGTTGCTGGTAGCGGCATCAAACGGGTATCAGGGAGCTCTCATGGTTCCTACCGAGGTTCTTGCAGAGCAACACTTCAACAGTATTTCCAGGCTGATATCAAGAATTGGGCTGCCAGAGGGTGGAGATGGGATTCTGATCATGTTTCCTTCCCTTCCCCCGTATCCCTTCACCATGGCTCTACTAACCGGCAGCCTTAGCCAGGGTGAAAAGCGCAGGCTACAGCAACTCATCAGGCAAGGTGAGGTACACTTAGTTATTGGTACTCACGCATTGATACAAAAAGGAGTGGAATTCAAACAGTTGGGGTTGGCTGTAGTGGATGAACAGCATCGCTTCGGAGTGCTGCAACGCTCTGCCCTTCGACAAAAAGGGGCCACCCCGCATGTTCTGGTTATGACTGCCACGCCGATACCTCGAACACTGGCTTTGACGATCTATGGTGACCTCGATCTTTCAGTGATCGACCAACTCCCTCCGGGCAGAGTTGAGATTGAAACTAGGTGGCTTGGGCCCAGGCACAGAGAAGCAGCATATGCCTTTATCCGTCAGAAGATAACCGAGGGCAGGCAGGCTTTTGTTGTTTGTCCATTGGTAGAAGAATCCGAGGCCATTGAAGCGACGGCTGCTGTGGCTGAATATCAGCGTCTTTCGCAAGAGGTTTTCCCTGACCTTCGTCTCGGTTTGTTGC
>Ga0154632_1113_pt2 | contig 13800 bp, 12 predicted proteins | sample Rifle2008BG13ft_FD_116061 | JGI IMG/M metagenome (GOLD analysis project Ga0154632, IMG submission 116061) | Chloroflexi bacterium RBG_13_53_26
ATTCCCGTTTGCACGGGAATGACACAGGTGGAGAGGGGAATGGCATAGAGATTGCTTCGTCGGTTGACTGGGTGGATGGGGATGCGGGATGACAGGATTGGGATACGTGGATTCCTGCTTCCGCAGGAATGACAGAGAAAAGGCAGTAACGACATAGAGATTGCTTCGTCATCCGCCTGAGGCGGATCTAAGGCATACCGCCCCATGATCTGCCGCCCCTGGATTCCCGTTTGCACGGGAATGACATGAAAAGGGGGTGCGGGATGATCCGCCGGAGGCGGATTCCGCAGGAATCCCAAGGTCAGGTCGGGGACCTGACACCCACAGAGACAGGAAGCCGTTTGCTTTTTGACCGTGCCTTCCGTAACATGGGCAATTAGCCGAGATGTGAGGCGATCGAGACGGCCAGTGGCTCACTCGTCAGATCTCGAGGTTCAGCCCAGATCGCCCTGCGTATCGGAATACCGTCTGAATGGGGAGGCTATGAATGTACAGGCATAGCGTGCTGAAATCCCTCTGCAAGGAAGAAGACCTCATCCTCCGGGAGCTGGCCAGGGATTTCGTGGACCAGGAAATCATGCCCCAGCGGGAGCACATCGATGACGACGAGCATCACACGATTGTCAAGGAACTGCTGCAGGGTCTGGCCAACCTGGGTTTCATCAGGGCTATCTTTCCGGAGAAACACGGTGGCTCCGACATCCGTTCTGCGGTGACGCTGGGACTGCCCCTGGAGGAGATCGCCCGGGGAGACTCCGGCATCGCCGTGGCTCTGGCATGTACCCTGTGGCCCTTCATGCCAGCCGTATGGGCCAATAACGAAGCTGTGCTGGACCACTTCGGCCCCATATTCTGCAGCGATGAACTGAGACTAGGGTGTTTCAATATGACCGAACCGGGGGGATCGTCGGGAGGAGGGGGATGTGACATCGAGAATCCGGGAATGCAGGGCCGCAAGATCCGTACCACGGCCAATCTCGATGGCGAGCACTGGATCCTGAACGGCCAGAAGATCTGGGCCTCCAACTCCGGTATTGCCGATGCTTATCTGATGGTCTGTACCACCGATGCCAGCCAGGGAGACGGAGGTATTGCGCTGATCTACGTGCCGGGCGATGCCGATGGCCTGTCGTTCGGCAACTTCGAGCGAAAGGCGGGCATGGCCGCTGACCGGAACACTACCACTTATCTGGAAAACGTGCGGGTTCCGAAAGAGTTCCGCGTGTCGGGACCCGGCGACGATGCCAGGTACTTCCACGCCAACCTCACCGTAGGGAGGCTGGCCAGCGCGGCCATGTCGGTAGGCAACGCCCAGGGCGCTTTTGAGACCGTCCTCGATTTCACCGGCGATCGGGTGGCGGGCAAGCCGGGCAAGCCGATTCGCCACCATTCCGTAGCGGCAGCGATGATAGCCGATATGGCCATAGGCATCGAGACGGCCCGGATGACCTACCTGACGGGGGCCTACCGCTTCGACCATCCGGAGGAGTACGGCGCCATCCACTCCCCGGAGCAGCTTTCCTATGCCAGTATGGCCAAGGTCTATGCGGCAGATATGGCGGTGATGGTCACCAACAAGGCCATGGAGCTGATGGGAAGCTATGGCTATGTGAGAGAGTGCCACCTGGAGAAATACTGGCGCGACTGCAAGATCATCCAGTTGTGGGAGGGTGGGGCTCAACTGGGGCGCTTCGACGTGTGCCGGGCTTACTACGACTTGCCTTTGTGAGCCGCTGACCCACCTGCTCTCGAATGCGGTCTCGAGGAGGATGAAGCTATGGGCAAGAGCGAAATCCTGGGCATAATGCACAACGCCATCCAGAAGCCCAGAAACACCTATCTCGACCAATGGGTGGCTGAGGGCAGAAAGGTGGTGGGGTACTACTGCACCTATATTCCCGAAGAGATTTTCACCGCTGCCGGTTTCCTGCCGTATCGGCTGCGTGGGGCGGGCAGCGACAGCAGCTCTGAAGGCGACGCCTATATGAGCGCGCGCGTTTGCACTTTCGTGCGGCACACCATCAGCCTGGCATTGCGGGGGGAGCTGGATTTCCTGGATGGAGTGGTGCTGGCTCAGAATTGCGACCACATCCGTCGTGCCGCAGACCTGTTCAGGAAGAAGGTCAAGCCGGCCTTCTACGGTTTTCTGTCCATTCCCAGAGTCCCCAAAGAGAGACTGTTTGACTGGTATCTGGCTGAACTGAGGCGACTCAAGGCAGAGATGGAGGCGCACTACTCTATAGCCATCACGGAACAGAATCTGGAGGACGCCATCGAGCTGCACAACGCCACCAGGCAGCGGGTCAACAAGCTCTATGAGCTGAGGAAAAGGGAGGCGCCGCCGATCACGGGCCAGGAAGCGCTGACGATCACTGTGGCGGCCCACGTGATGCCGCGGGCGGAGTTCAATTCGCTGATGGATGATCTGCTGGCCGATCTGGAACGTGCCGGCGGCAATGGTGACTACCGGGCGCGGGTGATCGTCACCGGCGGGGTGATGGACGAACCGGAATACCTGGCCGCCATAGAACAGCAGGGGGCCCTGTCTGTGGCGGAGATGGTCTGTTTCGGTCAGCGGTCTTTCGGCGGTCCGGTTGAATCCGGCCCCGGCGATCCGCTGGAACGCATAGCCAGACAGAGGTTCTTTCAGGTGCCGTGTGCGCGGATGGTGGAGTGCTTCGACGAGCAGTTCTCCGAGCTGATGAAGAGAATGAAGGAGTACAAGGCCGACGGCATCATCTTTCAGCGGATGAAGTTCTGCGATCCGTGGGCAGGCGATGCTCACAACCTCTACTGGAGAATGAAGGAGGCGGGGATTCCGTTCTTAAGCCTGGACAGGGAGTACCGGGTGACAGCAGCAGGCCAGGTGAAGACCCGCGTTCAGGCTTTTCTGGAACAGATGGGCAAGTGAGGCTCGTCTGCCGGATGCGGTCTAGGAGGAGACATGTCCATACTGGGCAAGGAACGTAAGACGGACTGGGAAGTGGTCTATGAGGGAGTGAACGGATTGATGGATCTGTATTCCGAAGACCCCGATTCCAGAGGCATGAATGCCATCCTGAAAGGCTTTCGCAGTTTTGTCGATGGCCTGTTTGGGGCAATCGATGAAGGCAGGCCCATCGTGTGGCACAACTGTGGCTGCACCCCTGAGCTCATCAAAGGTCTGGAGGGAGTCCAGTCGATGCCCATAGAGGTATTGACCGTGCTGCAGGATCTGGTGGGCGATGTCCAGTACACCATGGCGCTGATCGATGCAGCGGAGGCGCATGGCCTGGCCAGTGAGGTCTGCTCCATCGACAAAGCGGCTGTGGGCAGCATCCTCGGTGGTCTGTATCCTGAGCCAGCCTGCATGTTGTATCACAACACGCCGTGTGATTCGCAGATAGCGGCCATCAAAACCGCAGCCGCTCTGACAGGAAAGCCGATGCGCATGATGGACGTCCCCTATCTCTATGGCGATCGTGAGGTGGAGTACCTGGCCCGACAGATGGCCGAAGGGATACCCTTCCTTGAAGAGCACACAGGCAGGAGGTTCAGTTGGGACCGATTTCGGCAGGTCTGTGAAGAGTCCAACCGCACGGCCGAGTACCTGCGCGACTGGAATGACCTGCGGCGTCACAAGCCCTGTCCCCAGGTGAGCAAGATTGTGGCGCTTTGCACGGCTCTGCTCGTCGCCTTCTCAGGCGATCCCGAAGGCACAGCCATAGCCAGGGCGTTCAGGGATGAGGCCAGGGAGCGCATCGAGCGGGGCGAGAGCGCGGTGGAAGGCGGGGAGATGTACCGTGCGGTGTGGTACCAGGACCCGGTGTGGTGGGATCTGCAGTTTTACGATTGGATGGAGGCGGAGCTCAAGCTGGTGATACCGATGGATCTCTTCGGGTACTATGCTCCGGAGGCACTGATCGATACTTCCACTCCCGAAACCATGCTTCAGGGTCTGGCACGGAAGAGTCTGAGGACGCTGCCCATGTCCCGGCAGTTCAAGGGTCCCATAGACAACTTCATTGATGACTATCTCAAGATGTGCGCTGAGTATCAGGCAGACTTCGGCATCTTTGCGGGACATGTGGCCTGCAAACATGGTCTGGGAGGCATCGGGCTTTTCCGCGAAGCTTCCAGAGAGGCAGGCGTTCCTCTCCTGTATTTCGAATTTGACATGTTCGACCCCAGAGTCACATCGGCGGAGACAATCCAGGCCCATATCGCCAATTTCATTGAAGATGTGGTGAAGCCTCGAAGGGAAATGTCTTGAGCAGCCCGTTGATCACGGCCGGCGCTTGAAGCATCTCGAGAAAGGAGTAGGGAATGGCATATTTCAGAGACTCGCAGGAGTGCGATGCAATGCTGGGCGGTTTCTTCCGCGCAATGTCTCAGGAGGTGACAAAAGGCGATAAGGAGTTGATGAGGATACAGGAGAAGTTGGCCGAGATCGAACTGATCGTGAAATTCGTGTGGAGGGAGCCAGTATTGACGGTGACGCTGGACTTCACCAAGAACCCGTTCATGGTTTACATAAATGATAGCACCGTCACTCCCACGGCCACCTTCACCCTGACCGCTGACGAGGCGCACAGGTTCTGGCACGGTAAGGTCAACCTGGCCAAGGCCTTGACCACGAAGGCAATTGTGGCCAGGGGGCCAATCCCCAAGATCCTCAAGCTGCTGCCGGTCATCCAACCGATGTACCGTCGCTACCCGCTGTACCTGAAAGAGAAGGGGCGGGACGATCTTGTGCTGGCCAAGTAGCCCATGAGTGTTTTCGATCCCTATGTGGCGCGACTCAGAGAATACGAGTCTGACCTTGTCTCCAAAGGAAGAGACGTACGGGTCTGGTTTGCAGATTCACCTAGTGTCCCGATCCTGACTTCAGGTCAAGCTGCCGCCTCGCTGATCTTGAAAGAGAACACTGCAATTGAGCTGGGCGGGCCCAGGACTGTGGGCACCAGTTTTGCCATGTGTATAGAGGATCCCGATCAATTGTGCGACGGTAGGATTGCGCTGATCGGGCCGGATGTCCCCGACCTCTGCAAAGCGAGCGGCGGTTGTGTTCCCTTCGGACAGGTCATACTGGCCGCCGGGCCCAGGATGACTATTGACATTCAGCCGCGATTGGAACGGGAGCAACACAACGCCATGCGGATTCCCGGTTACATGGTCCGTGGTGCGGGCGATAGAATCTGGGCGCGCATAAGCAGAGAAGCCTGCGACTCCGGCTTTTCATTCCGTGGGTTGGGCGGCGCTGTCATCAGCCGCATTCGTGTGGGAGTGGCTGAGACTACGGCAGTGGAGATCATGTTTGTCACGTCGAATCCTGAGGATGTGGCAGGCCTGGAGAATATCGGTTCTCAGGTGAGGAAGCTCTCCCATGATTTGCGGAGGCAGAGACTCAGGCAGGTGGCTGAGGGAGTGTATGAATGCGAGACAGCCATTTCCTGTGACGTCTGCCCGGACAGCCCGGTATGTGCTGAGATCCGCCAGGTACTGGTGATACGCAAGAAGGCCGATGAACTGCGGCAGATCTGATGGTTGACAGGGGGCCACGCGCAGCCGTGTTGAAATCAATAACGGAAGGTGAGACGTTCTGCGGATCGGCTCACGGCTCTCGGGCCCTTCTGATCTCTTCCTCCCGCAAAGCCCTCTACAGGAGGCCCTTCAGCTTGGCATAGGTCGAAGCCAGGCCCTCCGGCAATACCCTGGCGTCGGCCACCACGGGCATGAAATTAGTGTCGCCGTTCCAGCGGGGGACAATATGAGTGTGAGTGTGGTCAGCGATGCCTGCCCCCGCTGACCGGCCGATGTTGACTCCTATGTTGAACCCCGAGGGGTCGAAGACGCCACGCAGCGCCCTGGTGCTGCTTCTGACGATTTCGAAGTGCTCCTGCAGTTCCTCATCGTCCATGTCTTCCAGGCTGGCTACATGGCGATAGGGAGCTACCATGAGGTGCCCCGGATTGTAGGGGAACTTGTTGAGGATAACGAAGTTCTTCTCGCCGCGGTATAGAATGAGGTTGCACTCGTCATCGTGCTCCGTCGGCTTCTTGCACAGGATGCAGTCTGTCGGTTTCTCGGTGAGGATGAACTCCATCCTCCAGGGGGCCCACATATGTTCCACTTGTCCTCCAGCGGTATTTTAGTCTGAGATCCGGAGATAGTCAAAGAGTGGGTGGAGATTTGATTTGGAATGGCCAGAGAGCCTACAATAAACCGGAAGCAGACTGCTTTCCTTATGCGTTGACTATGCCCACTAACGTTGAGCACCGACCAGGCTGGCTGGACAGATTGAAGCTGCGCGTTAAGAAGGCGCTGGGCATGAAGACCATTCTGTGTGACACCTGCAAGTGGGACTGGCGGAGCGCCTGCCATCATTCGGAACGTCCCAATGCCACCTGGTGCCCCGACTATGAGAAACGGGGGAGCTAGTCAGTTTTGTTTCAGTGAGGAGGAAGAGCAATCATGGATGCAAGACAGCCCGTGATCGTCAGCGCCGTGAGAACGGCCATAGGCACCTTTGGAGGGGCTTTGAAGGATGTGCCAGCCGTCGACCTGGGGAAGACGGTGGTCAGGGAGGTACTGGTGAGGGCCGGGGTGAGGCCGGTGGCGCCTGGAGACGCCAGGGAGATCAGGCCGAGCATTGTCAGAGACATTGAAAAGAGCGAGATCGAAGCCAAGTACATGGACTGGGACCAGGGGCTGCGGCCGGTGTACATTGACGAGGTTATCATAGGCAATGTCCTTCAGGGGGCTCAGGGGCAGAGTCCGGGCAGACAGGCCAGCATCAGGGCCGGCGTGCCGCAGGAGACTAACGTCTTCACCATCAACAAGGTGTGTGCCTCAGGCATCAAGGCAGTGGCTCTGGCGGCGCAGGCCATACGGGTGGGGGACGCCGATGCTATTGTCGCCGGGGGCATGGAAAGCATGTCCACTGTGGCCTATGCTCTGCCCAAGGCGCGCTGGGGATACCGCATGGATATCAGCGGCAAGGCGGAAGCGCTGGATATGATGGTTTTCGATGGCCTGTGGGAGATACTCTATGACTACCACATGGGCGTGACGGCGGAGAACATTGCCAGGGACTACGGTATCTCCAGGCAGGAGCAGGACGAGTTGGGTGCGGAGAGCCATCACCGGGCCATCAAGGCAATCAAAGACGGCATATTCAAGGCAGAGATCGTGCCGGTGCCGATCCCCCAGAAGAAGGGTTCGCCGCTGATGTACGACACCGATGAAAGGCCGATGGAAACCGATGTGGAGAAGATGGGTAAGCTGTCGCCGGCCTTTGTTAAGGGAGGGACGGTCACTGCGGGCAACGCTTCGGGGATAAACGATGGGGCAGCGGCCCTGCTGGTGACATCCCAGGAATACGCTGAGAAGCACGGACTGAAGATCAGGGCGTTCATCAGGGGATATGCCTCCGGTGGGGTGGATCCCAAGTATATGGGCCTTGGCCCCATACCGGCGACACGCAGAATCCTGAAGAAGCTGGATTGCAGCATCAAAGATATCGACCTCATTGAACTGAATGAGGCCTTCGCTTCGCAGACTATTGCCTGCATGAAGGAACTGGGCATACCGCGATATGGTGAAAGCAAGGAGTTCTGCGAGCCAGGGTGTGAGAAGGTCAACCCCAATGGCTCAGGGATATCGCTGGGGCATCCGCTGGGATGCACCGGCGCCAGGATACTGGTGACCTTGCTGTACGAGATGGAGAGACGGAACGCTCACCGCGGGCTGGCCAACCTCTGCATCGGCGGCGGACAGGGCATGGCCATGGTCCTTGAGCGATAAAGGTATTCCGACAGGCCGGAGCCAGGAAAGACCTCATGCTGCCTGGCCTGTATCCTGCTATCGGTATCTCACAAAGATTCCGGCGGACCTGAAATGCGATGTTCAGCATCCGCCGGATAGTAGTCTGTCTTGAGTCAGACGCCTTCCGCAGGCGCGGCTCTATTTACTATAGTCGTAGAAGCCCTTTCCGCTCTTGCGTCCCAGTTGCCCGGCAATGACCATCTTCTTCAGGAGCACAGGCGGGAGATAGGCCGGGTCTTTCAGCTCCTCGTACATAGCACAGGCTATGAAGTAGAGCGTGTCCAGCCCGATGAAGTCCGCCAGCTCCAGTGGGCCCATGGGGTGATTCAGCCCGAGCTTCATGGTGAGGTCGATGTCTTCCTTGGTGGCCAGACCTTGCTCATAGGCGCGGATGGTGGCTATGACGACTATGATGGCCAGGCGGTTGGCGATAAAGCCCGGCGTGTCTTTGCACAGAACCGACTTCTTGTCTATGGAATTACAGAAGGCTCTGCCGGTTTCGATAACCTCGTCCGAGGTGAGGATGGTTTTGACGATCTCCACGATCTTCATCACCGGCACAGGGTTGAAGAAATGCAACCCCAATACCTGGGGTTGTCTCTTGGTGGCCATGGCCATGTCGAGGACTGACAGGCACGAGGTGTTGCTGGCCAGAATGGCATGGGGCGGGCAGGCCTTATCCAGAGCGCCGAAAACCCTTTTCTTTTCGTCCATGTTCTCGATGACTGCTTCTATTACCAGATCGCAATCCTTGAAATCCTCGAATCTGGTGGTGCCCTTGATACGGCTCAGGATATTGCTCTTTTCCTCCTCTGTTATGCGGCCCTTCTTGGCTGCCCTGTCGAGTGACGCGGCAATGTTTCCCATGCCCTTGTCCAGGAATGCCTGGTTAACCTCGAGCACTACCACATGGTAGCCGGCGCGCGCACTGACCTCGACAATCCCGCCTCCCATCTGGCCGCAACCCACCACCCCAACATTCTTGATATTCATCCTGATCTTGCTCCTTTCTTTTCGCAGTTTCTACCAGGGCCCTCGGATACTACTTGCCCTTCAGCGTGGGCTTCCTTTTCTCCAACCAGGCGTCTCTGGCCTCCTTGTGATCTTCGCTGGCAACAACGACATCCATGAGCCTTGACTCCAGCATCAGGCCATCGTCCAGGTTCATCCCGGTCCCTCTTATCATGGCTTCTTTGGCTGCCCTTACTGCCAGGGGAGGCATTTCGCACAGCTTCTGGGCCCATTCCTCAACCGTGGGCATAAGCTGTTCCTGGGGGACCACCTTGTTGACCAGCCCGATACGGTAGGCCTCTTGAGCATCGATGCGCTGTCCGAAGAAGATCATCTCGGCTGCTTTGGCAAATGGAACAGCCCGGGGCAGCCTCTGCGTGCCGCCCCAGCCGGGGATGATGCCCAGGGTTACCTCGGGGGCTCCAAAAGTTGCGTGTTCGGCAGCGATCCTCAGATCACATGCCAGTGCCAGCTCCATGCCGCCACCAAGTGCATGTCCATTGACGGCAGCTATGATCGGCTTCCACAACTCCAGCCCACGCAGTATGGTGGGAGGCATGCGCCACCATTCATTACGGATATCGTTCAGCATCGGCAGCATGTCCTTGATATCGGCACCGACGCAGAAGGCTCGATTACCACTGCCGGTCAGGATGGCCACCCATGTGTCATGGTCATCTCTGAAGTCTATCAATGCATCGCTAAGCTCTTTGAATGTCTGCGGGTCGAGGGAGTTCAAGGCGCGAGGCCGGTCTATGGTGATGCAGGCGATCCTTCCCCTCTTTTCGTACAAAAGTGCCATTATCTGACCCTCCTTTTGATGTCGAAGCCTTATTCAGCTATTTCCTACAGCCGGTCATCTGCTGCCCCAATCGTTATGGCGATGGGATGAAGTGACCCTGATGATGCCCAGCCTGTCCTGCCTTAGTTCTTTGCCTTTTCAGAGGCGGCGACAAAGCCGTGACGCAGAGAGCGCAGAGTGACCTGGCTATCCAGATTTGCCTCCCTGGCATAGGTCTTGACGATCTGCCAGAATCCCTGCCTGGTGAGCCTTTGCCCGAGCCTATTGAGGAACAGAGCCTGCTCACTTCTATGATGCATCAATTGAGGGCGGACTTCATCCATATACTTCTTCAATGTGGGAACGTGACTCCGGCTTATGGATGTATGCCGATCCTTGGAACTTGTTATCAAAACAGAGTCATCCTGCAGGTTCAGGCTATCCATATTCAGTGAGGTGAGTTCGGTCACCTGCATGCCGCTGACGTAGAGCAGTTCCAGCATGGCTTTGTCTCGCTTAGCTTCCGGAGTAGGGTATTTGTCTGGCTGCTTCAACAATTCCCTCACATGATGCTCTGAGAGCGGTCGCGGCTGGCTTTTCTTCACCCTGGGGGAGCCAATATTATCGGTAAGCTTGTCCCGCATGGCCCCTTCATTTTCGAGGTATTTGAACAGGGTCCTGGCGGAGGCCGTCTTGCGCGCGATCGTAGCCAGGGCATAGCCCCTCCGCTTCAGATCAATAAAGTAGCTCATTACCAGTTGGATGTCTACCTCGGACCATTGCTTCGCCCCTTTACTCTGGAAGAAGTCGGCCATCTGCAGAAGGTCGTTATTGTAAGCAGCGATTGTATTTGCAGAAAATCTCTTTTCGGTGGCAAGATGCCGCAAAAAGTTATCTATTCCCTGTTTCATCGGAGTCTCCTTTAGGGTGTGTTACTTTGAAGGTGGTGATTATTTTAACATAATAGGGGTCAAAGATGTAAAATTGCTTCGTGGACATGAAACGGGAACGTCTTGAGCAGCAGTGGAAAGCGATTCCAGCGAAGCCCGGCGTATACCTGATGAAGGATGAGAAGGACAATATCCTGTATGTAGGCAAGGCGGCCAGCCTGTATCATCGGGTTGGCTCTTACCTCGGCTCTCCGGACAAGCTTTCCCCGAAGACATGGCGAATGATAACCCAGACTGCTGACATTGATTTCTATGTCACTGATTCAGAGCAGGAGGCTCTGCTCCTTGAGTGCAGTCTCATCAAGAAATACCGTCCTCGGTACAACTTACGTCTCAAGGATGACAAGAGCTATCCTTACCTCAAGATAAGCCTTAACGAGGATTGGCCCAGAGCATGCATTACCCGGCGAGTGGAGAATGACGGTGCCAGGTATTTTGGCCCTTACGCCAGCGCTGGATCGCTACGTACAACCCTGGCCTTGATAAGAAGGCTGTTCCCACTCCGTCAATGCAGAGAGTCGATCATCGGCAAGGCGTCGCGTCCTTGCCTTGAATATCACATCCAGCGTTGCCTTGGACCATGCATCGGGGCTGTAAGTAACGAGGAGTATCGCCAGCTAATGAGACGGGTTATCCTTTTCATGGAAGGCAAGCATGAAACGATAGTGAGAGAGTTGCATGCCAGAATGGCGCTGGCATCAGAAAACCTGGAGTTTGAAAAGGCTGCCGTCCTGCGGAACCAGATCCAGGCTATCGAGAGGGTTACGGAAGAACAGAAGATCGTGTTGGCGGAGGGAGAAGCGGATGTGATTGCCTTTGCCCAGGCAGGGGATCAGGCCTATGTGCTGGTTTTCTTCATCCGTCGGGGCAAGCTCATCGGAAGGGAGCATTTCATCTTGACTGGAACAAAGGACGAGGAGTTGTCTCAGATTATGACCAGCTTTGTGCAGCAGTTCTACAGCTCTGCTTCTCACATACCGAAGCGGATACTGCTTCAGCATCCGTTGAAGGAGATGACTCTCATGACGAAGTGGCTGGAGGGCAGGAGGGGAATGAGAACAGAGCTCCGGGTGCCCCAACGGGGATCCGGGAAGCGGCTCATGGATATGGTGGCGGAGAATGCCCGTCAGGGCCTGGAGCAGACGAGGATAAAATCGCTGGCGGCCCCCGATGTCCTGAAGGGTGCTCTCGAAGAGCTGCAGGAATTGCTTTCCTTGCCTGCACTTCCACAGCGGGTGGAAGGCTACGATGTCTCCAATATCCAGGGGACCTCTGCGGTGGGGAGCATGGTGGTGTTCGAGCGAGGGTTGCCTAAGAAATCAGCCTATCGACTCTTCAGAATCAAATCGGTCGCCGGAGCCAACGATTATGCCATGCTCCAGGAGGTATTGAGGAGGCGTTTCGGGAGAGCTTCCAGTGAATCTCGAGAAGGTGCCTGGGCGGCTATGCCTGACCTGGTACTTATTGATGGTGGCAGGGGGCAGCTCAATAGTGCCCTAGAGGTGATGCAGGGGATGGGAATCGACCATATTCCCTGTGCCGGTATTGCCAAGGAGAATGAAGCCATCTTCCTGCCCCGGATAGCTGAGCCAATCATGCTGCCCCGTCAATCGCCGGCTCTCTACTTCGTGCAGAGGGTAAGAGATGAGGCACACCGATTTGCCGTCGGCTACCATCATAAGGTGCACAGGAGACGTTCATTCGGTTCCTCGCTGGATGACATACCGGGGATCGGGCCCAAACGCAAGCGAGCCTTACTCAGGAGGTTCGGATCAATCAAAAGGATCAGGGAAGCAACCGTTGATGAACTGGCGTCGGTAGAAGGGATGACCAGATTCGTGGCAGGCAAGGTGAAGGAACACATCTGATGATTAACATCACTAATGGATATGATCGTATAGACTATACGTGGCAGACATAGAATCCCAGATGCTTTGCCTGTATCCTGAGCGCTTCTGAATGTGCTCATTTGTGCTGGCGTTGCATTGTTATCTCAATTGTGATACATTAGGGCCAAACCTGCCTTGTGTGTGGAGTGGGTGTTTCCCCACTCTTTTTGGTTGGAGAACGTATACGAGGACAGAGAGACAAATGGGAGGGTTGCTCAGGAGATGAAGACCGAGTTCGTCATTGCTCTTACCCAACTCGCGGCCGAGAGGAACCTGCCCAAAGAGGTTATCCTGAAGACTGTGGAATCGGCCTTAGTGCCGATATTCAAGAAGACCAGCTTTGCACCTGATCAGGAGATAACTGTCAAGATTCTGACCCAGACAGGTGATGTCAAGGTGTTCGCTCCCAAGAAAGTGGTGAAGAGGCGTACGGATCCACGCAAGGAGATGCTGCTTTCTGAGGCGAGGAAACTGAAGGCGGAGGCTCAGGTTGGCGATGTGATCGAGGTAGAGTGTACTCCGGAGAATGCCGGCCGCATTGCTGCTCAGACTGCCAAGCAGGTGATATTACAGCGTTTGCGGGAGGCTGAACGGGATGCCATATTTGGCGAGTATGCTGACAAAGAAGGAGACGTCGTCAGCGGTGTCGTCAATGGAATAGAACCGAAGCATATCAGGGTTGATCTGGGGAAGGCGGAGGCGATACTTCCTCTGGCCGAGCAAATGGCCACAGACCGTTATCGGATGGGGCAGAGGCTCAAGTACTACCTGCTGAAGGTATTGCGTACTGCCAGGGGGACCCAACTCGTGGTATCGCGGACGCATCAGAACCTTCTTCGCCGCCTGTTTGAAATTGAGATTCCCGAGGTGTACAACGGCACAGTTGAGATCAAGGCTGTAGCCCGCGAGCCAGGCTATCGGAGCAAGGTTGCTGTTGCCGCCCGTCAGGAAGGGGTTGATGCGGTTGGGTCATGTCTCGGGTTGCGCAGCATCAGAATGCAGAACATCACCAAAGAACTCGGTGGGGAAAAAATCGATATTATTCAATGGCACCCCGACCCGACGGTTTTCATTGGCAATGCACTGAGTCCGGCTTCAATCGTCAAGGTGGAAATCAACGGCAATGAGAAGAATGCCAGTGTTGTTGTCCCTGATAAGCAGCTTTCTCTGGCTATCGGCAAGGGAGGGCAGAATGCTCGACTAGCCGCCAGGCTGACCGGTTGGCGAATTGATATCAAAAGCACCTCTATGCTTGAGGGAGGGGCTGCTCCCAGGGTGGGGGAGGTTTCCAAAGCTGAGAAGGCAGTACCGAGCGAGGCTGTGGCGGTGCTTGAACCTGTGGAACAGGTTGTTGAGGCAGAGG
>Ga0154632_1121_pt3 | contig 13432 bp, 12 predicted proteins | sample Rifle2008BG13ft_FD_116061 | JGI IMG/M metagenome (GOLD analysis project Ga0154632, IMG submission 116061) | Chloroflexi bacterium RBG_13_53_26
GAGGAGCTATGGACAAAGGGGGATGCTGACAAACTGGAGCAAGTACTGGGGAATCTGGTGGACAATGCCATCAAATATACCCTGGAGGGAGGCACCATCACCCTGTCGCTATTTCGGGATGGTGATTGGGCACGCTTGGAGGTGACTGATACCGGAATAGGCGTGTCTGCCGAGGACTTGCCTCATATCTTTGACCGTTTCTATCGAACTGACAAGGCACGCTCCAGAGCGAGTGGGGGGACAGGTCTGGGGCTGGCTATTGTCAAAGGAATTGCCGAGCACCACGGAGGAAGGGTTACGGTGGTCAGCGAGCCAGGCAAAGGCAGCACATTCACCGTCTGGCTGAAACTCTAATCATCTTCTAAGCATTTCATAATCTGAGCCTAAGCCTCGCCCAGTATACTGGGGTTGCTTGTGAGAGGTCACCCCCCTTTCTAAGCAAGCCTGTCTACCAAAAGTAGGCAGGCTTTCTTTATGCCTCGAAGGTCTCACGGCAGCCCAGTTGGCCAGTCTCAACCAGACTTCTCGACCGATGTCAAGCGTAGCCTAAGAAAGAAGATGCCAAAGAGAATGATGCCTATGATGATACACACGTCAGCTATATTGAAGGTTGTCCTCACAACACCACCCCGTAGAGCAAGATCAACAAAGTCGGTGACATGGCCAAAAGCAATTCGGTCCACCACATTGCCCAGGCTGCCACCGATGAATAGTCCTATAGCTACATTGAGCAACTTACTATCGGAGAACACATACAGGCGGTACAGGTAGACAAAGAGAGCTATCACGATAAGGGGCAAGAGCAAGGAGACAGCAGAAGGAGCGGGAACCCCAAAGATCATGCCATGATTGGCCACGCGAGTTATCCTTAGAACGCCTTCCTGGGGTATAGACTCTCCCAGGATAAGTCCCTCTCTCACCCATAATTTACTGATCTGATCCACTTCCAGCGCCAGAAGAGCAACGATCGGAGCACCCTTCTGCAGCAGATTCGATAAAGTGAAGGACGCTGCTTCACTCCTCCCCGTGAAGTGGTTCATCTCTGGCTGACCATACCCGGTTTCAGTATTCATCTGCCACTCTCAGTCTCACATCGTCGGCTCAAAAAGGGTATCCGCAAAGCTACTTAGACAGGGGATCTACTAAATACCTCTTTGCAGGCTGCGCTCTGGCACATGAGTCAGATCAAGCAATTCACGAAACAATCTGACTGACAGCCAATTCACAAAATATCACAGAACGAATGTTAGGTCAAATTGCGATTGCCGGCATTATGTCCAGTTTCGACTATTGGTCTGACAGGCCTGCAAACCGGCGAAAATTCTCTCCACACATTTGTCCAGATGCAGCCCATCTCTACCTCAGCAGCCGTCTCTTCATCATGAGCAGAGAAAGGGGAAAGAAGACGGCAATGTAACCTGCAATGACGCCCAACCCCCACCAAGCCCCCTCACCCGGACTACCAGTGACCACAGACCTCATCAGATTGGCCACCGGTGTCAGCGGGGCGATCCAGGCTATGTGCTGCAATACAGGCGGAAGAGTGTCCACGGGGAAAAATACATCCCCCAGAAAGAACATGGGGGTAATGAAAAGGGTGTAGTAGTAATTGAAGGAGTATATGGCAGGCACTACTGAAGTAAAGAAAAGAGCTATCGACGAGAACATCAGCCCAGCCAGAGCCGCCAAAGGGATTACCAGGAGCGCCCAGGGTGACTCCACCAGCCCGAAGGCAGCAATAATGACCAGGATGACACATGCAGTCAGAATGGAGCGGGTGGTTCCCCAGAATATCTCTCCGGCCGATACATCGTCGATGCTGAGGGGTGTGGCAATAATGGAATCGTATGTCTTCTGGTATTTCATACGGATGAAGCTACCGTAGGTGCACTCAAAGCTGGCACTGAACATGGCATAGGCCGCTATGATCCCCGGGGCGATGAACTCGATATACCTCTGACCCTCATCCAACGCCACATAGGTCCCCAGTCCAAACCCCATGGCCAAAAGAATCAGAATTGGCTCGGCGAAGAAGCCCGGCACCTCGCTCCGCCACAGCTTGAAGAAGACATCTCGATTTCGCTGCCATACTCGCAGAGAACGGTATGAGGGATTCATTGCTCTTTAAGTGACCTCCCTGTCAGCTTCAGAAAAACGTCCTCGAGTGTGGGGGCGTGCTGGTTCATGATGACCAGTTCACCAAGCAGATCCTGGTCCAAGACCTGTCCATCGCCCTGAAAGATATAGAGTGTGTCCTCTATCTCCTGCCACTGCAGGCTTTGCTCGCTCAGCTTCAACAGCACCAGGTCTCTCCTCTCATCCGAGCGCAGGCGGACCTCCATAATCTGACTGCCTCCATATTTCTTGATCAGTTCCTGTGGAGAATCCAGCGCAATGATCCTGCCTTCATTCATGACAGCCAGGCGGTCGCAGAGGAATGAGGCCTCGTCCATGTTCTGGGTACAGAGGAGCAGCGTTGCCCCCTGTGCCTTGAGAGAGCGGAGCTTGCGCCACACCAAGTGTTTTGTCTGGGGATCCAATCCCACCGTGGGTTCATCCAGGATAAGGAGCTTGGGTTGATTGGTAAGAGCCCTAGCTATTAGCAGCCTCCGCTTCATCCCGCCGGAGAGCTCTTCAATTTTCGCCCTCTGCCTGTCCTGGAGCTCAAACAACTGGAGATTGGCCATAGCCCTCCGCTTGGCTTCCGCCCTGGGTATATCGAAGTAGCGGGCAAAGGTGACCAGGTTCTCCAGTACATTCAGGTCGGGATCGAGGTTATCCTCCTGTGGCACAACACCCAGACTTGACTTGATCTGCCGTGGCTCTTGGGTGACGTCCTTCCCGTCAACCCGGATGCTGCCCTCGCCGATGGGAGAGACACCAGTGATCATGCGCACCAGTGATGTCTTGCCAGCACCATTAGGTCCCAGAAGACCGAAACACTCGCCGTAACCTACATCAAGGTCCACCCCGTCGACAGCCGTGATAGGCCCAAATCTCTTGACCACACCTCTGATCTGGATAACTGACATTTCAGATCAATTTTAGCATCAGTTCCAGTTCGCTGCAGCGAACTGGAACTGATGAGGCATCTCAGAATCCCTGAAACAAAGCACATCCAACATAGAGAGAACCACAGCTTATCGTGTCCGCAATAGTAGACTTTGCAGACTGACGATGGAGATGTAGAATTCTGCTTGGCATACACAACGCGATCCAGGAGGAGGATAATAGATGCGCGAGAGGGTACAGCAGGTCATCGACAGGCTCAAACCAGCGTTTGGTCCCACTGAAGTGACGCTGTTGAGCATAAAGGACGGCATAGTCAGGGTTCAGGTCTTTGCCCCCGGATGTCACGGCGGCCCGCCCAAAGAGGCGACCTTGGCTATACTCGAAGAAGAGCTGCAGGATGAGATACCCGAGATCAAGGAGGTCGTGGCTGACTGAAACCAGCCTTAGCTTTCAAATCCGACACAGTGTACGCCGCTGTGTAGAAAACCTCACCCGGTTGCCCTCGACAACGCAAGGCAACACCCCCTCCAAGATATAGCTAAGAGACAGGCAACCCTCATCGCTTTTCGTGGTAGCGTAGGAAGCGATCCATAGCTTTGGCAGCACTCGGAATCGAGATATAGACAGGTAATCCGGCACTGGAGCATTTCTGCTGTAGCTCCAGCGCTCTCTGGCAATCAATGTCGGTGATAGAGCTATGGATTATGACAGCCATAGGTTTGCTCACTTCACAGTGAACCTTGAGAAGAGCATCGAGAAACATATCCGGCCAGAACCTGAAAGGCGATCTCTCATGGGGCCACCCGGAGTTACTGATACTGACCTGTGCCACCACAAGATCAAACATACTATTGTCAGCCAGTAACCGCATGATACTGTATTGCCCCTCGCCCGATCCGATGTTGGTAATATCGAATGGATTACTCAGGATCATACCAGCATCGGTGTTGGAGAATCTGGCAACTACGTCGTTGATCTCGTGCTGGTCCTTCGGAGGCAGTGATGGCAAACTGAAGCCGGCATCGATATACTCGTCAGCAGTCAGCACGGTGAATCCGCCGTTGCTCCCGCATACAGTCATACTCCTCCCCTGCGGTGGAGGCATGTACGAGAAGGTAACCAGCATATCAACCAACTCATCCAGGCTGTACACTCTGATCGCCCCGTTTTGGCTCAAGAGAGACTCCCAGGCTTCATCGGACCCAGCCAGAGAGCCGGTGTGTGACGACGCCGCAACTGCTCCAGCCCCGGTGCAGCCACCCTTGAGAATTATGACCGGCTTGACGGCAGACAGATTCCTCAAAGCTTCCAGAAATCTCCGACCGTCCCTGACACCTTCGACATAGGCAGCAACTATCCGCGTCTCGCCATCCGTGGCAAAATACTCAAAGAGGTCGCTCTCATCCACATCCAAAGCATTCCCGTACGATATGGCCTTGCTGAAGCGAATACCTCTCTGGCCGGCTGCACGAATCAAATAGATGGAGTTGCCTCCGCTCTGGCTGATGAAACCCACACTGCCTTTCTCCTTCGGAAAGTCACAAGCAAACGACAGGCCTATTTCGGGGCAATATAGACCCAGGCAGTTTGGGCCAAGGAGGCGAACGCCTCTGGCGCGAGCTACACGCAATAGCTCCTCCTCCAAATCCAGCCCTCCCCTTCTACCACTTTCGGAATACCCCGCAGTGAAGAAAGAGACTATCTTCGCCCCTTTGGCGGCGCTGTCACTGACCAATTGAGGTGTGAAACGAGCCGGAATGCAGGAGATCACATAATCAACCGTACCTGGGACATCACTGATGCTGTGATACACCTTCAGTCCCAGTATTTCCCCGCCACTGGGATTAAGGGGATAGACCTTCCCCTTGAAGCCCGAATCGAGCATACAACTAACAAAGGCATGCCCAATATTGTATGAGGTGGAAGCCCCCGCAATGGCTACCGAAGTATGATGGAAAAACGAATTGTCGATGCTCTGCTTTTTCAAGGTTGATACACGCCTGATTATATAGCAGCTTCAGCCGTCTTGTGAAATTCCGAGAGGATCAGGTGGCTGTCGGCAGAGGACAGGCAGAATCCCGACTCTATATTCCAAGCTACGGCCATAGTGTTCGGTTTAGGTGTATGAAGCATCACATGAGATATAAAGATTCAGAAGATGGAAATAAGTGCCATATGAGACAGAATGACATATATGGTAGAATGGAGAAAATGATCGCCAAAGTGGTAAAACTCGGCCCAATCTCTTCCTACTATATCTAGTATTAGGAGTAGCTCTTATAGTTATGGCCTTTTTAGAAAATGCTGGTGGGGAAGTAATTGGTGGTATAGTAGGCGGGATTGTTGTTCTTTCCGCCGTATCTTTGTGGTACAAATTTAGGACATTCCAACTATACTACCTAGACCCCCAAGAGAGCCCTACAGCAGAACATATGCGTGAATACACTGCTGTGAGAACAAATACAGGGCTTTGCCTTTTCCGTATCAGGCTTAGACCACGCCTAGGATTAGAACTAGAGAAATACAGTTTCGCCTTTTTTGATAGAGGGAAGCTCCCCTGGCTGGTTGGTAGAAGACGCAGTACGGATGACGCTAAAATTTATATGATGCGCTACTTTAGCTCTAATGATCAACAATTTCATGATGCCGGTTTGAGGATTTTCAAAAATGAGGGTAGCTGTACAGAACAACCCTTGCTTTCTCTTTCAGGCGGAAGTTGTACCTATTTTGAGTTGGGAGCAGAAATCAGCGACGCCCTAAAATCGTGGGAAGGAATACTCAGTTTTCAGATACATTATACGCGAGACGGCAACCCAGAGAAACGGAATGTGCGAACCAAGTTTTTGGTGAGAGCAAACGATAAGAGTACACCCTTTCGTTCTGTCGGTAAGAAAATCCTAAAAGCTACGCCGATTCCACGAGTTTCTCATATGAGAGATTCTCAGATTTGATTAGATTTGACGAGGGAACTTTATGTCCAAATCAGACCGATGTATCACATAAGATACTTAGTCTCATTTTTCACAAGCCATCCACCTCAACCGAACAGAACCGCTACGGTCTGGGAATTGCTGGAATTCTCAAACCAGTAGTATAATCGAGCAGGTCAGAGGCGAACCTAAACGCAGGGTCATTGCGTCCAGAAGCATGCTGGACCAGAAAGGGGCTATGAAACATGGCAACGGCGGCAGTTGAAACACGCAAGGCCTTCACTCCTGGTAAGATCGGGAACCTCCAGCTACGCAATCGCATTATCAGGGCAGGCTGCTTCGAAGGCATGTGCCAGGAGGGCAGCTGCTCTGACCGTCTCTTAGAACATCACAGGGCAGTTGCCAAGGGTGGCGCCGCCATGACCACGGTGGCCTACTGCTCCGTGGCTCAGGAAGGCCGTGCCTACGGCCATGAAATGTGGATGAGAGAGGATCTCATGCCCGACCTGAAGCGTCTGACCGACGCCATACACAAGGAGGGAGCGGCTGTCTCCATTCAATTGGGGCATTGCGGCTACTTCGCCAGCAAGGCCGACACCGGCTACCAGCCAGTCGGTGCTTCCCGCAAATTCAACCTCTTCCGCATGAGCTTTCCACGGGTAATGACTGAGGAAGACATCAATGCAGTCAGAGACCAGTTCGCCAACGCGGCCGTCATGGCCAAGCAGGCTGGGTTCGACGCCGTCGAAATCCACTCCGGTCATGGCTACCTTCTGGCACAGTTCCTTTCTCCATACACCAACAAGCGAAAGGACATGTACGGCGGCACCCTGGAGAACCGCATGCGCTTCCCTGCTTCAGTGGTCAGGCGTGTTCGAGAGGCCGTTGGCCCAAGCTACCCGATTCTGGTCAAGATGAACCTTACCGACGGCATCAAGGGCGGGTTGGAGGTAGACGATGCCGTAGCCATAGCCAAGCGCTTCGAGGCTGAGGGGGCCAGCGCCCTGGTCCCCAGTTGCGGCTTCACGTCAAAGACGCCGCTGATGATGCTCCGGGGCAACGTGCCCACCATGGAAATGGTGGCTGTTCAGAAGGGCTGGTCAAAGAAGATAGGCCTGCTCCTCTTCGGACGTCTCATGGTACAGCAGTATGAGTACAACGATCTGTTTCTAATGCAGGATGCCCTGAAGATAGTCAAGGCGGTGAAGATCCCGGTGGTATTGATTGGAGGTATTTGCTCTGTCGAGAATCTGGACACAGCCATGAGAGCAGGCTTCGATTTCGTGGAGATAGGCCGGGCCATAATCAAGGAACCTGGTATTGTCAACAAGTGGCAGAGAGGAGAAGCGCTGGTCTCAGACTGCGACCACTGCAACCGCTGCATCGCCGAGATGGACAAGGGCGGGGTGGAGTGCGTCTGCAACACCAAGGGGCCTCTCACCAAAAAGAAGAAGGGGGTTGGACCTCAATATCGGGCATGAACAGAGCGCCATGCTCTGACGGAAGCCCTCATCTGCTTCTCACCGCTCGGCATAGAATGAGAAGCCAATAATCCCCGGGCCGGCGTGTACTCCCATGCCCGGTGTGAACTCGGTGAGATAGAGTTCGGCGCATTTGAACCTCCGTCCGATCTCTTCCTTCAGCCTCTCACCCTGTTCCAACTCATCGGCATGGTGCACGTTGACATGCACCCTGGCCTCGCCTACGCTATCAGCCAATGCCTGCAGCATAACCTCAATGGCCTTCGCCTTGCTCCTGGGACGGGCCAGGGGCATCGTTTCTCCTGCCTCGGCGTTGTGCTCCAGCACCGGCTTCAGATTCAGAAGCGAACCGGCCCACGCCGCCGCTCTGCCAACCCGGCCGGTCCTGGCCAGGTAATAGAGGGTATCCACCATGGCCACCAGTATAACCTTCTTCATCATGCTCCGAGCAGCATCGCACACTTCCTGGAGACTCGCCCCTTCTTCGGCAACACGAGCTGCCTCAAGAACCACGAAACCCAATGCACCGGCCACCGCCCGGCTGTCGATCACCTCCACAATGGTACCTGGCATCGTTTCCTTTGCCATATCCCTGGCCACCATAGCCGCTTCGTAGGTCTTGCTTTGCAGCGAAGTAAGCGTTATGCACACAATCCCTTCCGCGCTGTGGTCTAGTCCACGATAGACGTCAAGGAAATCGCCCGCGGAGGGAGTTGACGTTGTCGGGAGATCTTCCCTCTTGCGCATAATCCGGTATATCTCGCTGGCGCTGATGTCAACTCCATCACGATAGCTCTTGCCATTGTGATGGAGGATTATTGGCACCAAGCGAATATCATATCGCCGCAACACCTCCGGCGGTAGACAACAGGTACTGTCAGCACAGATGCCGACTCTTCTCATTCTCTTTTCCAGCAGTTACAGCAATAATGATGAATGATAGATGATAGCATATCAGTGATAATAGATTAATGGTGAATGATGACAGATCAAGGATAGTGGACTAAGGACAATGAATTCAGGAACACACAGAAAATGAGTTACTTCATAAACAACGCCTCCCTACCGACAACCTCCTGCTTTACATACCACCTCTGAACTGCCTCAGCCACCTCCTCGGGATAGTCACACACTCTCAGCAGATTGAAATCTTCCTCAGAGACAAACTTCCTACCCAGGACTACCTGGCGCAGCCAATCCAGCAGGCCCTTCCAGTATTCGCTGTTGAACAGAATCACCGGAAATGGCCTTATCTTGCCGGTCTGCATCAATGTGAGCACCTCGGTTAGTTCATCAAGCGTACCCAGCCCACCGGGCATGATGACGAAGGCGATGGCATACTTCACCAGCATGACCTTGCGAACAAAAAAGTGGTGGAACGTAATTGTCTTCGTCGCATAGCTGTTGACGGCTTGCTCTTCAGGCAAGACGATATTCAGACCTACTGAGGCAACTCCTGCCTGGCAAGCCCCCTTGTTGGCAGCTTCCATCACACCGGGGCCACCGCCAGTGATGATTGAGAATCCCAACTCTCCTAAACGTCGAGCGATTGACTCCGTCTGTGCGTAGAGCCCATCATCCGGCGAAAGTCGAGCCGAACCATAGATGGTTACTGCCGGTCTCACATTCGAAAGGCCGTCGAAGCCCTCCACCAGTTCCCCCATGATACGGAACATGCGCCAGGATTCTTCCTTGGCCAGATCATTTATTTCATATCCATGCGGCATTTCGCTCTCCTCAGGGTAAGCCCAAGATACCAGAACCCCAGCTATCTGTCACAACGAGGTTGTCAGACCATCAACCGTTATTATAGCGCTTTCCTGTTTCCAAGCAACAAAGGATTGTGTGGGCGTTCCAACATCTCCACAGCGACGATGGAATAACACAAGCCAGAAAGCCTAGCAGTCAATTTCTCTATCTCATGCCCTGTCTTTTTCAGCTTCAACCTCCAACCTCACCATGCTGACATGGATACCCCCATCGGTACCCGACGGGTGCTCCTCACAATACCTATCTACCACCTCCATTACGAATTCCTCACGGAGCAGCTCTGGGACCCGCTGAGTGTACGGCAGCCATGTGGTGCGAATCCACGCCGCAAGTTCCTTTTTCCCCTCATGAACCATGTCTTTGGGCACCAGCTCCACCCTCACAATCCTGAAGCCAAGGTCTTCCAGCCAGCGACAATATTCTTCTGGTCCGTAGAAGCCGTACGGAAATGCAAAGTCTCGAAAGAACCCTAACCACTTGTCCTCCTTCATAATCCCGTCCAGCGTCTGCAGGATTAGGACAGCATTACCTCTACCACCCATTTGGAGCAGCATTCTGCCAGATGGTTTCAAAGACCTTCTTATGCCTTCGAGAACAGGCATGTGATCTGTGACCCAGTGCAGGCAGGCATTGGAGAAAACGGCATTAAATCGCTCTGGGAAATCAATGGCGGTGGCATCTCTCAGGAGAAAGGAGAGGTTAGGATACTTCGCCAGAGGGTAGCAATTTCTGGCCAATTCAACCATATCGCTCGAACTGTCGATTCCGACGGCAAAGCCTTTCGAGACCCTCCGAGCAATCAGGGCGGTAATCTCTCCATCACCACACCCGATGTCCAGAACTCGATCGCTTTCCCTCAAATCGAGCTTGGAGAGCAACTCCATCGCCCATTTCTTCTGGTTGGACGAGTTGCTCTCATATTCCTTGGCATTCCACTGGTACATGGCTTTCTATGGCGGTCAGATCAGTTGCCGATAGGATACCTGCCGTACTTGTGGGCTGCTTCAACCATCCACTGCATCCTGGTTGGATCCACCAGCGGATGAGAATGAGACGTCGAGAGTATGTAGCCACCACCCCGGGCAGCATCGCCGATAGCCTTCTTGACAGCATCCTCCACCTCCTGCTGAGTGCCGCTCACCATGAGGTACGAAACATCCAGATTGCCAATCAAGACCAGCTTATGTCCCACCTGCTCCCTTACCCTCCCCAAATCCATACCGGCTGTAGGCTCCATAGTGATGATGCCGTCGAAGCCCCATTCCACGAACTTGTCCAGCAAGGCATAGATATTACCACAGGAGTGGAAGACGAACTTGCGCTTCTTCTGATGCACGAAATCAGATACTCTTCGGTAGCTTTCCCCATAGAGTTTCTCGACAACATCGGGACGTACCATTGGTCCCGTCTTCTGTCCAAGGTCATCTCCACCCAAGACCACCTCCACACCAGACTGCATTACCGCATCCAGATTCCTGATATAGAGGTCAGTCTGAAAGGCAATGACCCTCTTTACGAACTCTGGCTTCTGATAGATGAACCTGGTGAAGTTCACAAACCCGATTGGCTGCCAGCTATTCTCAAATATACCCGGCGCTGCATAGCCTATGGAGTAGATGTGGGCGCCATAGTTCTCCACCAGTTTCTTGTGAAAACTGGCAGTATTCTTGATCATGGTCTCGAATAGAGAGGCTCTCTTGGCAACCCACGCCTCCCATTTCTCTTCGGTATCGCAGAGGGGGCGACTGTAGTTGACCGCTAAATTACCCTCGGCGTCTCTACCCAGATCCCACACCCGTCCGTAGGGATCGTACCAGGACCACCCCAGCGAAGCCTGAGAATCCCTGTTCAACCTCATGAGTGTACAGATTGTCCAGTTGGCGTCAAATCCCAGCTTGATGGCGCTTCCCAGAGCACCGGCGAAATTGTCATAGTACATCCTCTTCCAGAACCGATTGGTGTTCAGCAAAGACTTGATCTGAGTCCCGACTACAGGTTTCTGCAACATGCCCACAAAATCGACGGGCTTCTTTCCCAAGATATGATTGACTGTGGCTGTATCCATGATCAGGCCCATCACCGGAACCTGGTCCGGTTCCTCATGGTTCATAGCAGTCAGAATACGCTCCTTGAAATTCATGCCGAGGCGCTCCACTTCTTCATGATGTCAATCCCCGTAATAGCATCGGGCGCAAAGGCATCGGCTGACACATCATAGGCCACCTTCTCCGAAAGCGCCGCCCCTCCGATGATGACCTTGACCCTGTCTCTAAGTTTCTGACTCTTCAGTTCCTCTATCACTCCAGCCAACTCCCTTTCCGTGGAAGTCAGAAGACAAGACATCCCCAGAGCAACAGGCTTGTGCTCCTTTACAGCACCGATAAACCTTTGCGCCAGCACATCAACGCCGAGGTCCACCACCCTAAAACCGGCGCTCCTGGCATAGCTGACGACGATGTTTTTACCCAGGTCATGCAAATCGCCAGCTACAGTTCCGATCACAATGGTGCCCAGCGATTGGGACGACCCGGTCTGCATAAGGGGCGATAGAATATTCATTGCCTCCTTGGCTATCTCCCCTGCGTAGACGAGTTCCGCAAGATACCACTCCCCGGCCTGAAATCTCTTGCCCACAATCTCCAGGCTCTGGGCAACAACATCGACAGCTTCCTTCACGGTCGCCTTGTCATCCCCTCTGATCACAGTGTTGGCAACCCTGAGCGTGGCCTCCATATCCAGCGACAAGAAGCTGCTCTTCAACTCCTCCAGTGCAACATTCGGCATGATGGCACCTCCTCACTCACCAAATCACCCGAAGGGATTGACCGCCAGAATCCCGCGCCACATAATAACAAGCTGCATCCACGACATCAAATCCTAGAGAGTTCATACTTCCTGCCAGTCTCGATCATGGCACGGAAGTTCTCGGGCGACCACAGTTTTGGCCTAGTGATAACAGAGACCTTAGGGAAGAATCAGGTCACCTACCATGTTGACTTGAACGGAGCATCGTACTCAGTGGTAATGACCCCTTCCGCCAGCATATCGGCTATGTCATCGTCCGAGAATCCGAGCATCTCCTTGTAGACATACTCATTGTCCTGACCCAGACAGGGGGCTGCTCTCCACATCTCACACGGTGTTTCTGAAAGACGATATGCTGGGGCATGATACGAATGAGTACCAATTGCAGGATGATCCAATATCCGGAAATGCTGCCGGTGCTTTAGCTGAGGGTCGTTCAACAGGTCTTCGCTGGTCTGCACTACTCCCGCAGGCACGCCGGCCTCCTGCAGCATGGTCATCACCTGCTCCGCAGTGTACCCCTTCGTCCATTCTCCGACCAGCCTGTCCAGGTCATCCTCATTCTCTTTACGATTGAGGATGGTGTCGAACCTAGGGTCTTTGGTCCACTCCGGATTACCTATTACCTGGCAGAAACACTGCCACTGTTCCTCATTCTGCACAGCGATGGCCACCCAGCGGTCACCGCCGAGGCTGGGATAGATCCCATGGGGACTCATATAGGAGTCTCGATTCCCCCGGCGGCCCAGATTCCTCTTATTGACCGCATAGTTCAGCAGATGCGGCGCCACAAAGGTGACTCCGCATTCCATCTGGGACTGCTCGATGTACATGCCCTCACCGGTCCTGCGCCGTCTCAGAAGTGCTCCCATGATTGCGATGAGGGAATACCATGGCGCGATGAAGTCGGAATAGGCGCTGAACACCATGGTGGGATCGCTATCCGGCCAGCCGGTCGTGGCGGAATATCCGCTTACCGCGTTGACATGGTGACCAACGCCTTTGAACTTGTGGTGGGGTCCATATGCCCCCTGCTGGGAGGTGCTCAGGTATATCACGCTGGGGTTCACCTTGCGGCAGCTTTCGTAGTCCAGGCCCAAATCAGTCATAGTCCCCGGACTCATGCTTTCGGCAACGATGTCGGCCCATTTCACCAGCTTCCTGGCCACCTCTTTCCCCTTGGGCTTGGCAATGTCCAGGCTGATGCACAGCTTGTTGGTGTTGTACTCTGCGTAGAACGCGCTGCGGTCGATACCCGGCTGGCTATCCTTGAACGGGCCAAACGTCCTCAGTGGGCTCAGGTGGCGGTGGTTCTCAACGACGACCACGGTGGCTCCATGCTCAGCAAGCTCGCGGCTGACCTGAGGCCCGGCCGCGGCCCAACTGAAATCAGCCACTTTCAATCCTTCGAATATCTTGTTTGCCATTTCACAC
>Ga0154632_1048_pt1 | contig 13351 bp, 11 predicted proteins | sample Rifle2008BG13ft_FD_116061 | JGI IMG/M metagenome (GOLD analysis project Ga0154632, IMG submission 116061) | Chloroflexi bacterium RBG_13_53_26
GTCTGCCGGGAGATATGGGAAAAGTGCCTTCATGAAAGCGCCAGGCGGTCTATTGCCGGCGGACTTCAACTTTCCGATACGGACGCTGCAAGATGGATTTCCTTCTGTGCGGGGTTACATGATATCGGTAAAGCGTCTCCCGATTTCCAGGGCAACAGTGAAGCCGCGAAACAGAAGTTATCCTATGCAGGTTTTACATTTAATCGCAAGCCCGATACTTATCACGGCACCGCTACTGCCTGCATACTTCAGGATCTATTTCAAAATAGCCTCGATAGGAATTTGGCAAAGAAAATATCCGTCACGGTAGGCGGACATCATGGTATATTCCCCAATTCCAAAGAATTAAAGGATACGAGGACAAATTTAGGCGATGGAATATGGAATGATGCCCGCGTTGAATTATATAAATGTATGATTGACCTGTGCGGTACGCGTGATGTACCCGTACCGAAAGGCAGCCCCGGAAATGCGTTCTTTATGGTTCTGGCGGGGCTTACCTCCGTAGCCGATTGGATAGCTTCCAACGAATATTTTTTCCCTTACGAAGTCAAGCACGAGATCAAAGACCATCTATCCCATGCCGAAGTTCAGGCTCGCCAGGCATTGGACAAACTCGGCTGGACCGGCTGGCAACCGGCGACTTCGTCGGCAGACACTATCAAACAGCTATTTCCATTTATTGCCGATGTCAGGCCGCTCCAGCAGGAAGCAGCTAGTCTTATAAAGGAACTGAAGAATCAACCCGGGCTTGTTATCATCGAAGCTCCTATGGGTGAAGGCAAGACGGAAGCCGCCATATACCTGGCGGATAGCTGGGTGGTAAATCTGAAACAGAAAGGCTATTACTTCGCCTTACCCACCATGGCCACCAGCGACCAGATGTTCGGGCGGGTGGAAAAGTACTTGGAAAAGCGTTATCCCGGCGGGCGGGTGAACTTTATGTTGCTGCACGGTCACGCCGCGCTCTCGGCGGAGTTTGCAACTCTTAAGGATAAATTCGAGACAAATAATTTGGACGCCGATAGAAAGGACCCTTCTTATGATAATGCTTCCCCCGGCGTTGTCGCTTCCGAGTGGTTCACTTCCCGTAAAAGGGGACTGCTGGCTCCTTTCGGGGTAGGCACTATCGACCAGGCGTTATTAGCGGTTCTTCAGACCCGGCACGTGTTCGTGAGGCTGTTCGGCCTGGCGCACAAGACGGTCATTATCGACGAAGTTCATGCCTATGACGCTTATATGAGCACCTTATTGGAGCGTTTGCTGGAGTGGCTGGCGGCACTGGGTTCATCCGTGGTACTACTTTCGGCGACCCTGCCCAGGGAGCGGAAGAATGCGCTCCTCAAGGCTTACCAGAACGGTTTAACCGGGCAAGATAAAAGCATCCCGGATGAAGTCACTGGAACAAAATATCCGCGTATCTCATGGATTACACGTGATGAATATAATGCTAAAACAATTGAAACATCCGGGGATTCTAAAAAAGAACTGCAACTCCAGTGGGTAAACGGCCGATTGCCGGAAGGTGAAACAGAGTTTGAATTGGGCCAGGCATTGCGGGAAGCACTTGCGGACGGCGGTTGCGCCGCCGTCATCTGCAACACCGTCGACCGGGCACAGCAAGTTTTCCACGCTTTAAAACCGTACTTCCCTGAACGGGATGCGGGTGATGGTTACCCGGAACTTGACCTGCTTCACGCCCGGTACCTCTATGGCGACCGTAAGAAACGCGAAGAAAGAACATTGCTACGATTCGGCAAACCTGGTGCAAAAGTAAAATGCGGAGACGGTAAAGAATGGGAGGTAAAAAGACCAAGACATGCCGTTCTGGTCGCCACCCAGATAATAGAGCAGAGCCTGGACCTTGATTTCGACCTGATGGTGACGGAGATTGCGCCGGTCGACTTCTTACTCCAGCGCGCGGGGCGGTTACACCGGCATAAGAGAGACCGCCCGGATAAGTTGAAGAGCCCGACGCTATGGATCTGCCAACTGGAGATAAAAGACGGCGTGCCTGGTTTTGGTGGAGGCACAGAGGCTGTCTATGACTTCCATATACTCCTACGCTCCTGGCTGGCAGTTAAGAGTTATGTGGGACAAAAAACCATCATGGTTCCAGGGGATGTAGAGGATCTGATTGAAGATGTATACGGAGACCGAAAATGCCCGGAGGAGCTTCACGTAGAGGTGAAGAGGAAATGGGAGGAGAGTAAACGGAAATCTGAGGTTGAAATTGAATACGAACAAAGTGAAGCAGGAACCCGGTGGATAAAACGTCCCATGTTTAGCGGACAACTGGGTGATATTGCCTCTGAACCGAGAGAAGAAGACGACCCTAGTATTCACCAAGCCCATCAAGCACTGACACGTCTTACGGGGCTAACCGTGAATGTACTTTGTTTGTTCGGAAATGATGCTCAACCATATCTGGTTTCTACAAGGTCTAGATTATTGGATAATAAGGTACAGCCAGATAAAGAGCTGGCGAAAGAACTCTTAATGCATTCTGTCACAGTCTCAAGAAAAGGAATTGTAGAGAAAATAATCGAAGCAGGCCAGAAAGTACCTCAAGCTTGGCGTGAAGAGCCTCTGTTACGTCACCATTATATTCTATTCTTTGATAATGAAAACCAGTGCAATTTTGATAAATACACTCTTTGCTTAGACAAGGAAAGAGGACTGGTTATAAAAAATAGCCTGTGAGGAGGCAGTATGAACAGTTTTAACTTGGTTGACCAGAAATGGATACCCTGTATTATGCTTGACGGTACTTGCGATGAGAAAAGCATCAAAGAGGTTATACTCGAAGCCAGCGATATAAAGGAAATATTCGATAACTCTCCGTTGGTGACGGTCGCTCTGCACCGTTTGCTCCTGGCTATCTTGCACCGTAATCTCGGCCCGGCGAACGAAAACGAATGGGGATTCTTATGGAATAATGGTTCCGGCGAATGGGATACCGATAGAATACTCACATATCTAGACAAGTGGCATCATCGGTTTGATTTGTTCGATAATAAATATCCTTTCTATCAATGCTCCGCGATGCCAATTTCAACAACCGATGCCAAAGGCAAACCTAAATCATATGCCAGACCCATCGCCAATCTTATTCATGAACTGGTTACCGGTGATAATGCGACCCTGTTTGACCATACTAACGAAGACAACCCCCCAGCCATATCTCCCCCAGAGGCGGCGCGCTCGCTGGTCGCATTTCAAGCTTTTGCGGTAGGCGGATTGATTACCTTTGAGTCCGGGCAGGACCGTACGAAATTTGGGTCTGCAGACAATGCTCCGCTGGTCAAGGGGGCTGTTTCACTGGTACAGGGAGAAAACCTGCTTCAGACATTAATGCTTAACCTTCATAAATACAATCGTTACGACGGAGAACCTTTCGAGTCTAAACCTGATGACCTTCCAATCTGGGAGCGTAATGACGAGACACTGGCAATAGACAGGTATCCAAAAGGCTACCTGGATTTATTAACCTGGCAGAGCCGACGTATTCGCCTGATACCAGGACAGGATAACACTGGTCAATCCATCATCAAACAAGTTGTTATTATGAAAGGTAATCAGTTTCCGGACGGGTATTCCCTTCATAATAAGGAGCCGATGCTTGCATTCCGCAAAATACTGAAACCTGGTAAAGGTCAAGACCCTTGGCCGCCTGTAGCTTTTCAAGAAGACAAGGCATTGTGGCGGAATAGTGTTAACCTCTTCCAGTCTGTGGAAGAAGAAAGAGCCAGACTTAAAATATTAGGTTGGGTATCCGACCTTGTCGAGGAAGACAAACTCCCGAGGCAAGCCGTATACAACCTGGCGCTGATGGGATTGGTTACCAGTAAAGCCAAAATCTCCCTCTGGCGACATGAGCGCCTACCCCTGCCTCTGCAATACCTTGAGGATGAAGATCTGGTAGATGCGCTTAAAGAGGCACTGGAACTGGCGGAGGATGTAGGCAAACTTCTGGGTTCCGGATTTATCGAGATAGAAATTACAGATAAAAAAGGCAAACGGAAAACTATCCGCGTACCAAGTCCTCTGCGAATTCTGGCTTCGGAACTCTTACTGAAAGACCAGAATGGCAAAACAGACCCGGACGCGGCAAAGACTCTCACTGAATCTCTCTCCCCCTCCCGCCCCTTCTGGGCCGCCCTGGGTATTGCCTTTAACCGGTTTATGCTAGACCTGGCGGCGGATAAATCAGAGGGAAGGATAAATAGCCTTCAATGGTGGGCAAAAGAAATCCGCAAAGCCGCCAGCAATGCTTTCGAGGAGACCGCCCGAGGCCTTGACCGAACCGGGCGCACGCTTAAAGCTGTCTCCAAAGCTGAAAATGAATTCAAAAAACGGTTGTACGACATCTTGAAACCATATATTAATGAAACAACGGAAGGAGGTGAATAATGAATACCGCAATGGCTACTCATCACAAGTTTATCGCTCATCTTGAAAGGCTCGTCAGGGAGAAAAACCGTGGTGCCCTGGCCACCCTGCGTCGGGGACTGGGCAAACCCCCGGGCACGGCAAGAGAAATGGACCGCTATGTGCTGCCGTACCTGCCGCAGGATAGGGATTTGCGTTCGACGAAGGTAGATAAGCAGGAGAATGCCTATTATTTGGTCGGCGCGCTCTTCGCTTACTGGCACCAGGGCAAAGAAGACCTTGTTAAAGGCGCACCGGCGAATCTGGGGGACTCCCTGCGATGGCTTGTTGACCATGAAGCTTCCGAGAATGGTAACCGTGAAGACATTGAGAAACGCGTGGAAAAGCGCCTGGTTGCCTTGCTTAATTGCCACCGGGATGACCTTTCTGACCACCTGCGCCACACTATCGGCCTGCTCAAATCGAAGGAAATACCGGTCGACTGGACACAGCTTTTGTATGATGTCCAGAACTGGCAACATGAAAGCCGCGAAGTCCAGCGCAACTGGGCAAGGAAATTCTGGCGCGGCAATGCCAGGGAAACAGGTCCAGAGGAAAACCAATCTCAAAACGAAGAAGACAAGGAGGAAGAATAGCTATGATTATCGAGCTTCACATGCTGCAAAATTTTGCCCCGTCCTGCCTTAACCGGGATGACACGAACTCGCCCAAGGAGTGCGAGTTCGGTGGCTACCGCCGCGCCCGTATCTCCAGCCAGTGTATCAAGAGAGCCATACGCTGGGATGGTACTTTCAGGGAAGTGCTAAAGGGCCATCTTTCATCAAGGTCGCTCAAGTTTCCTAATCAAGTTTACGACAAACTCCTTCAACTCGGTGTGGAACAGAACATCAACAAAGAAATTGGCAAAGGTCTTGAAGCTATCGCTAAAAAGGAAGCCAGCAAACAAGGAGGCGAAGACGGCAAAGAAGAAAAAGATGCCAAGAGAGACGCAAAGAACCAGGATTCTTACGAACTTGACATCTTTAAGACTCCCCAGATGGTCTTTTATACTGATGATGAAGTCAGTGAATGCGCCAACCAGATAAAAGCACTTCTTGACAAGGGAATGAAACCAGCAGAGATTCTCAAGAAAGACAAGAAAGGTAAGTTTGTCAATTTGCCCGTCTTTCCTCTGCCTCATTCGGCTGACATCGGATTATTCGGGCGAATGGTAACGTCGACACATTTCGATAACGTCGATGCCGCCTGCCAGGTAGCTCATGCTATCTCCACACATAAGGTTGGCGTGGAGTTCGATTTCTACACCGCCATGGACGACCTGAAGAAACCGGAAGAAGAACCCGGCGCCGGCATGATGGGCACCGTAGAGTTCAACTCCGCCTGCTTCTACCGCTACGCCAATATCGACTGCGCCCAGCTAAAGAAAAACCTCGGAGATGATAAAGAACTAGCGCAAAAGACAGTGGAAGCCTTCATCCGCGCCGCCGTCAATGCTATCCCCACCGGAAAACAGAACTCCTTCGCCGCCCAGAATCCTCCCTCGTTCGTCTTTGCCGTAGCCCGCACCTCCGGTACATGGTCGCTTGCTAATGCATTCGCCAGTCCAGTCTGGGTAGGTGATAACGGCGACCTTGTGCAGAAATCCACGGACGTCTTGCTGGATTACTGGGGTAAGCTGGTCAAGGTCTACAACGACAAGGATATCAAGGTAAAAACGGCCTTCGCGCTGGACTCCCTGGAAATGAAGGGGCTGGATGATGCGGCTAACCTTGAAGGATTGATTGACCGGGTGAACCAGGCAATCGCCGCGGATTGCTAGAAGGAGGAGAAAATGGCTGCATTACTTTTACGCCTTGCGGGGCCTATGCAGTCCTGGGGCACGCAAAGCCGTTTCAGTCACCGGGATACGGACTTGGAGCCGTCCAAGTCCGGCGTCGTCGGGCTGCTCTGCGCCGCCATGGGCAAACCCCGTGACGACCTGAAGACAATCGAAAAGCTGGCAGAGTTGAAGATGGGCGTTCGTGTCGACCGGCAGGGCACCTTAAAACGCGATTACCACACGGCACAAAACGTTATAAAAGCGAGCGGACAAATGCCCAAAGAAGGAGAGGCAGTAATATCAAGCCGTTTCTATCTTTCCGATGCCTGTTTCCTGGTAGCCTTACTGGGAGAGCTATCTCTTCTCCTTGAAATACAAGAGTCCCTCGCTAACCCGGTTTGGCAGCTCTACTTGGGACGTAAGTCGTTCGTGCCGGGATTGCCGGTATTTCTCAAGGACGGTTTATTATCCGATTGCGATAACCTGAAATCAGCCCTTCTCGGTTATCCTTACCTCTTGCGAGACACACCGGAGAAATTGCGGCTGGAGATTGAGACCAACTTCGGCAAGGGCAGCCGTGTCAAACAGGACTGGCCGGTCTCATTTATCAGCGCCAGCCGCCGGTTCGCCCTGCGCTATGTGGAAGCGGGAGAGGTGTCGCTGAAAGATTTACCGCCCGCTAAGGAGGAGTCATGTATCTATCTCGCTTAAAGCTCAATCCATCAGTCCGGATAACCAGGGAGATGCTTATAAATCCCTACACCTTGCACCAGGCGGTTTATCGTGCCTTTCCTGATAAATCTGACGGAGGTGCAGGGAGGGTGCTCTACCGCATCGAACAGGACCAGCGCTCCGGCACGGTTTCACTACTTGTCCAGTCCGAAAAAACACCGGACTGGACGAAGGCGGATTACCTGGGTGAATGTCTTCTTGAAAAGGCGGAGTTGAAACCTTTCGACCCTCGCATATTGGACGGTCAGCGCCTCTATTTCCGTCTGCGGGCCAATCCCAGTGTCAAAAAACAAGCGGAAGGCAAGAAAAACGGCTACCGGATGGGGCTCTTGCGGGAGGTAGACCAGCTCAAGTGGCTGCATAAAAAAGCTGAAGAAAGCGGTTTTACAGTCGTCACCTGCCAGGCAATGCCGGAGGGGATTATCCATGACGAAAGAGGACAGGAGGATAGAAGAAAATTGATACACTATGCCGTCCGTTTTGAAGGCATGATTAAGGTGGTCAACCCGGATATCTTTACCACCACCCTGAATAATGGCATCGGCTCCGCCAAGGGATTTGGCTTCGGGCTGCTCTCAATAGCGCCGGTGAAAGGGTAGACATGCGAACGCTCCATGAACTGCCCCGCTTCCGTGACCGATGGAGCTATCTTTACCTAGAAATGGGCAGGCTGGACGTCGATGCAGATGGCCTGGGCTTTCACCAGGGAGAAGGTGTCGTACCCGTGCCAATCGATCAGCTCAGTGTTATGATGCTGGGGCCGGGCTCTACGGTTACCCATGCCGCTATCAAATCGCTTAGCCAGAACAATTGCCTTGTCGCCTGGACCGGACAGGATGGAGTGAGGCTTTACGCGGCCAGTATCGGCGGAACATTTAGCGCCCGCCGCCTTATCCGGCAGGCAAAGCTGGTTAGCGAGGAGGAAAAACGCCTTGAGGTGGCCTGGAGGATGTACCGGTTCCGCTTCAACGAGGTCATTCCCCCTGTTGTCAGCCTGGAGAGCATAAGGGGAATGGAAGGCATCCGTGTGCGCCGTACCTATGCTGAAGTCTCACAAAAATACGGTGTGGAATGGAAAGGCAGGCGTTACGACCAGAACGACTGGAACAAAGGCGACCCTATAAACCGGGCGCTCTCCGCTGCCAATGCCTGTCTATATGGTATCTGCCATGCCGGTATTCTCTCCGCCGGTTATTCTTCCGCCCTGGGGTTTATACATACGGGGAAAATGCTTAGTTTTGTTTATGATGTTGCTGACCTTTATAAGACTGAACTTACAATACCGGTAGCGTTCAGGGTAACGGCGGCAAGTCCTCCTGACCTTGAGAGACAAGTGAGGATGGAGTGCCGGAAAGCATTTCATGAGTACAAGCTAATGGAAAGGTTACTGCCAGATATTGCGGAGGTGCTGGGTGTTACTGATGATACTGGAGAAAGTCCCGACGAGCTTGAGGGGCGCATTGTCACGCTGGCTGTTGGAACCCAAGACGGGAGTTTTTCTTGGGAACCCGAGCGCCAGGGTGAGGGATGAACTCTGGAGCCGGGCTATTAAAAAGACTAAAGAGAGCGGCGCTGTCATGCAGATATGGACGGACCAGAATCCCCAGGGATTCTCCTCCCGCCAGTACGGGGAGAGGGAGCGTACATTCGTTGACTTTGAAGGCCTTGCCCTGATACAAATAGAACGCGGTGGCCGCTCCCAAGATGACAAAACTTCTGACACTATAAAGCCATAGCCACGCTCAGACCATTTTGGCGGTAGCTTTGGAGATCTAGGGTATTCCCCACGCATGTGGGGGTGAACCGCCTGAATTCTGTTAAGAGATACCACCCCCTCAGTATTCCCCACGCATGTGGGGGTGAACCGCAGTACGTCCGAGTATTCCTTAATTCTCTCAAGTATTCCCCACGCATGTGGGGGTGAACCGCTGATCCTCGTTGACTACATGACCCCGGGGAGTATTCCCCACGCATGTGGGGGTGAACCGGAGGGCGAGATGCCAGTTAAAAAGAACACCCCGTATTCCCCACGCATGTGGGGGTGAACCGACTAATCGGCGATATAGTCGAAAACAGGGTTTTCGTATTCCCCACGCATGTGGGGGTGAACCGCGCGTACTTATCGGCGCCGCCCCGGTGATAGAGTATTCCCCACGCATGTGGGGGTGAACCGGTAATGGTTCATCACTAAAGTCGAGCGGTCCTGTATTCCCCACGCATGTGGGGGTGAACCGCGACTTCGTGCGGTCGACCAGGTCCCTGACGGCGTATTCCCCACGCATGTGGGGGTGAACCGCCGCCTCCGCTGTCACGGAAAACTCCTGCACCGTATTCCCCACGCATGTGGGGGTGAACCGTGACCGTTCATGGGTTTGGTTTTCTCATCCATCGTATTCCCCACGCATGTGGGGGTGAACCGGTGGTGGCGCTTGGTGCCGGGGTTCCTTTCCCGTATTCCCCACGCATGTGGGGGTGAACCGGCGGCACTTGAGGTTATGTCTAAAAGGAAAAAGTATTCCCCACGCATGTGGGGGTGAACCGATACATTGTTAAGACAGCCGATGGTGTATCTTGTATTCCCCACGCATGTGGGGGTGAACCGCCTATAGGTTTTTCTTAGTTTGATTTTCATAGGTATTCCCCACGCATGTGGGGGTGAACCGCCTGAACCTCGTGTAATTATGGGGCATGAAATGTATTCCCCACGCATGTGGGGGTGAACCGGGATACGTACCTAAACTATATCTCCCCATCGCGTATTCCCCACGCATGTGGGGGTGAACCGCCGGTAGACCGGGACCAGCCGGTACAGAAAACGTATTCCCCACGCATGTGGGGGTGAACCGCCGGGGTAATCGAGGCCACCGCTGACGCCATTGTATTCCCCACGCATGTGGGGGTGAACCGGTTCAACCATATTAGTTGAGAGGGGAGATTTAGTATTCCCCACGCATGTGGGGGTGAACCGCAAGCCAGCCACCCGAAAGGGTTGACAGTTTAGTATTCCCCACGCATGTGGGGGTGAACCGTAATAACCTATCCGAAACTGCGAGCATACCTGGTATTCCCCACGCATGTGGGGGTGAACCACTAGAATTGTGAGCTCTTGGGGATTATAATAATAATATAGAAAAAGCAAAAAGCCCGGGAGATGCATATGAAATACAAAGTTAATATAAAGGAAACCAGCGAAGGGTATGCTATTTGGGTCCCTGGTCTTCCAGGTTGTTGGTCACAGGGCACAACCGAGAAAGAAGCCATGGAAAATATTAAGGATGCTATACAAGCATATCTGGAAACCGTTGAAGAGTTAAGTAAAGACAAAGAATCCCGTTATGTAGAAGTCGGGTAGAATTTATGGCCAGTCTGCCAGGGATAAATCACCAACGTGCCGTAAAGGCTTTCGGGAAATCCGGTTTCTGGATCACGAGGCAGGGCAAACACATCACAATGACCAATGGGAAAAGGATTATTACTATACCAAGAGCAAACCCGATTAATGCTTACACGATGGCCGGAATCGTAAATGATGCAGGTCTAAGTAGTGAGGAATTCAAGAAGCTTTTGTAAGAGCTTATTTTGAGAGCCGGGTATCGAAAGCTTCCTACGTGCTCAATTGAATATTCGCTTTCGTTGCCTTTGGAGAAAACAGGAGGCTGGACCTTCCCTATACCGGATAATCCAGCCCCTTTGAATTCAGTTGGTTATATTGGATAGAGTTAGCTCTTGCCGATTCTGAACATCTTGGTGCCACAAGTCGGGCATACACCCTGGGTGGCCGGCTTGCCATTTTTCATGGTGATGCTTTTTGCATTCTTCATTTCCTTCTTGGCCTTACATTTAACGCAATATGCCTGCATGTTCTAGCCTCCTCTCGTAGTTTTGCTCTGACGATATACTATCCGACACGTCCAAGTCAAGCAGATGCACTATTCCTGGCAAAATAAAAGGGGTAGAGAATATTCTCTACCCCTTTTCGGTGCTCTTATCTTTTTGAAGCCAAGTATGGTGGTGCTTCCCTTAACCTTGCTTTCACAAGGCAAAGGTCAATGGTTTTTCTGCCCCTACCCATCGCCTTGGCGATTTTGCTCACGGACATACCCTGATTGTGGAGTTGCGCTACTCGCCTTTTCTCCCACTCGGAGAGTTGGTCACCACGTTTCCGACAGTCCAGCTTTGCCTTGTGTCTCATCCAGTACAACTCATCCGCCTCGCTCAGTCTTTCCCCATTCAGCCTCTTATGCCCTATCTCCACCAGTCTTTGAGGCAGTGTGGCAAGCGTGGCTATGGCGTCAAGGCGGGCGGCGTTATCCCCGTCCTCGGAGACAAATCTCCAAGTCTCGGCGACCATCTCCCCCCTGTTGGTCTCGACAAGATGCCGAAACCTTCTCGCCTGGCGGTATTGTTTACGCCAGTAATGTCTTACCACGTTACGGGCTGCGCCCCACAGGTAGTTTTCGGCTGTCTCACCACGCCTGTCAGTTACCCGTTTGAGGGTAATGACTATCTCCTGCTCTACATCATCCCTGTCATGGTGTGGGACTGGGTATGTAAGACGGTGGGCAATCTCCACAAAGGGTCTTAGTCCGTCAAGTTGCTCTCTACGGTCATACAGCCATGACATGACTACCCCCTTTCCCAGGGCACAAAAAAACGCACAAAAAGGCGGGTCATCCCCGCCTTCCTGTGCGTGATTTTTGTTCGGTCAAGCGTTCTAGGCTACGGCTACTTTTTCCCTCTTTCGGCTGCGCTTCGGCTTCTCGGCTTTGACAACCGCTTCCGCTTCGGCTACCGCTTGGGCTTTTTCGGCTTCCGCTTCTGGCTCTGGCTCGGTGTCCTCTGGCTTCGCTTCCACTTCCGTCTTACTCCCCGCCTTCGCTTCGGCTGTCAGCATGGGCATCACCACAAGCTGGTAACCGTCAACGGCAAAGAGTGTCGGCGATTTGGAGTCGGCGAGCTTGAAGTCCACCATACCCCCGCAGGCTCTTAAAGCTTCCGTGAGGTAACCGCCCTCAATCCTTACCTTGATTGCCCCGCCCTCAATGCTGGCTGGTATGGTGACCTGCCCCTTATCATCGGGACTGGACATTACCATACAGCCGTTATCAAGAGCGAGGTCTATCGGGTAGGACTTGCTGTCGGCAAGGGCTTTGAGTGAACTAATCGCCTTGACTGCCTCTACGGTGTCAAAGTGCGCTACGGTGTTCGCCTCGGTGGGTATGAGCTTCTCATAATCTGGAAACGTGCCGTCAGCACCCCGCCACTTATAGCGGATTGCCTCGGTGTCAATGATAAGGCTCATACCGTCAAGGCTCTCCCCGCTTGCCTCAAAGCTCAAGTTTACCCGCCTTGCCTTACGCAGGGCATTGGCTACCCCCGCCAGTTCGTCACGGTTTATCAGGACTTGCCCCTCACCGTCAAAGTCTATGCTCTGGACTGCCAGCCTGAAACCATCAGCACTCACCAGCTTTAGCTTGCCCTCACCAGCTTTGAACAGGACACACTGGAGAACTGGTCTGTTGTCCTCTTTAGTGGTGAAGGGTAGCGTTCTGCTAAGTGCCTCGGCAAGCTCCACATTCCCGATGTTGGGCTTGACGGTGTTGTTAGGGCTTATCCTGACATCGGCAAGGGTCATCGGCGTTTTTTCACCTACCCATGCCAAGTCGTCAAGATAGCTGGTATTGGCTCCGCAAACGACCTTCAGTCCCTTGTGTCCGTTGACCTGCGTCCCGCTAGCGTCAACAGATGCAGGCACTACCTTTACGATATTTGAGCCTGCAAGAGACTTCAGGTATCCGAGAAAGCCTTTCCGCCCCACAGTAAAATCAAGTAGCATCAGCCTTTCCGCCAATGCTCTCGACAGGGTGTTTACCAGCATAGCCTTATGCGCCACGAATCCCGAACCCGAACGCTTGCCCACGATATTAAGTTGTTCTATTTGAACACCCCCTTTTGGCTATCTGGCTAGTGGGCAAATCTGCCAGCTTCACCTGATAGTCAGCTATCCGTTAAGCTGCGTCTCGCTAGCCTTAACAGTGCTGCCACTATATAAGTGTCCGAAAAGGGCTTAAAACGTTAGGATAAATCAAAAGATTTTCGCTCTCTTTTTCGCCAATACCATAGATATTGACGCTCTCGGTTAGTAAGGACTTCTCCCGCATTGAGCTTATAGGCTATCGTAATAAGGCGTTTCGGATAGCCTATTTCCCATGTGCTATCGCTAACCCAAGCGTCAAGGTCAATCGCCCTGTCATCGGCTATCAGCTCCCCCAATTCTGTGGTATTACCTTCACTGTCTATGACAGGCTTGTTCAGGCTTTCAACCCTGACGGCCTTCGGACAGTCGGAATATAGCCAACCTTCTTTACACTTCTGCCGTTGGGACTGGTTACAGTGTCGGCAGTCCAG
>Ga0154632_1066_pt1 | contig 13307 bp, 10 predicted proteins | sample Rifle2008BG13ft_FD_116061 | JGI IMG/M metagenome (GOLD analysis project Ga0154632, IMG submission 116061) | Chloroflexi bacterium RBG_13_53_26
TGTTCCCCGCAGCCGGCAATGAAGACCCCTTCAGCCCCCGCCTCGAAGGCACGCAACATGTGATCGGCTTCAACCTTGGCCGTGCAAAGTACTGGTACAATCCAAATACCGCCTTTGGCTCCCCTCCAGAGTCCTGCCAAGGTTCCAGTGCCGAAGAGTCCATACTGGCAGCAGAATCCGATGATGAGAGGTTTGGCGTTTGATTGTGTTGCAGTCTGCAGGATGTGGTCCAGTTCCGCATCTATATGTCGTCGATCATGCGGCTTGCGTAGGACTATGACCCTGGCCGGACACTCGACAACGCAGACCCCGCAGGCCTGACACTGATCGGCCGGTATTTGAATGGAGCCGCCGGCATCAAGGTGGGGCACGTGGTAGGGGCAGACCCTGAGACAGGTGAGACAGGTAGCGCACCTATCCTGTGAGAGGATCTCGGCCCCCATGCCACAGCGAAGGCACCTTCTGGCCTCGTTGATGGCAGCTTCCCAATCGTAGACCAGATCGATTGGGGTGAAGTCCCTCGTTCTGGCCTCCGGTGCTGCGGTCAGCCATTCAAATCGCCCCACCTTCCTTATGGCTTCTATTGTCTCAGGGCGCAGATCGCCTGACAGGCTATCTGTGATCTCCTTCTCGGGCAGTGGGTATCGGTGCTGGAGATAATCATTAATGCGTGAAGCCGCTCTTCTGCCTGCTGCCAGGGCTTCGGTCACGGTAGCCGGTCCAGTGACGGCGTCTCCCCCGGCGAAGACGCCGACTCTGTTGGTGATGAGAGTGATCGGGTCAACCTGTATAGTGCTGCCTTTGCCCAGCCGGACGCCGAAGCTACCAGGGGACTGTGGAGCCTGGCCAATGGCAATGATCAAGGCGTCGAGTTGTTCATCAAACTCGCTGCCCTGGATGGGCACAGGTTGTCGCCTTCCTTTGGCATCTGGTTCTCCCAGTTCCATCCTGACACAGGTCACGATCAAGCGCCCATTCCTTCTCCTGATTCTGGTAGGAGCTGCCAGGAATACGATCTCTATGCCTTCCTCGTTGGCTTGCTTTACCTCTTCTTCGTTGGCCGGCATTTCAGCTCGACTGCGTCGATAGAGAACCTTCACCTGCTCCACTCCTAATCGAACAGCGGTACGTGCTGCGTCAATAGCTACGTTCCCCCCTCCCACCACAGCGACCTTCTCCCCCAAGGACGGCTTAAGCCCGAGGTTGACTTCACGGAGGAAGGTGGCCCCATCTATGACTCCGGGGCTGTCTTCTCCCTCTATTCCCATCTTCAATCCTTGATGAGCGCCGATGGTTAAAAAGACGGCTTTGTAGCCCATTTCCAGTAGCAGATCGATGGAGACTACCCTGGCATTTGTCCTGATTTCGACTCCCATGTTGGTCAATCTGTGAATCTCAGTGTCGAGTACCTCTCGAGGAAGACGGTACTGGGGGATACCCACTCGGAGCATGCCGCCCAGCTCAGAATGAGCCTCAAAGATGGTGACTGGATAGCCGAGCTTTCTCAGATAGTAGGCACAAGCCAATCCTGCTGGCCCGGAACCAACCACGGCCACTTTCTGATCATGGGTGGTATCGGCTTCGGGTCTGATCATTCTGTCACCCCCGAATTCCACGGCAAACCTCTTGAGTGCTCTGATGGCGATTGATGTATCGACCTGACCACGTCTACAAGCATCCTCACAGGGATGGGTGCAGACATGGGCACAGATAGAAGGGAAGGGGTTTCCGTCTCTGATGACCTGCAGAGCCTCCATAATTCTTCCCTGGGCAGTGAGGTCAATATATTCCCTGATATCCATGTGCAGGGGGCAGGCAACCTGACAAGGCGGCATTAAGCTATGGTCGGAAAGGGATTTCTTTGGTCTGGTTTCCAGCTTACTTTGAGTGCTTCCGATTGCGGGTGAATGCATGAGACCCCCTCTACTCTGAAAGGTGAAGTGCAGAAACGAGAATCTATCGTCTATGATAACTTCTTCCCACGGTGAATCAATGGAGGATGTCCCGATATGTGTAGGACGTTTTGTTTGGAGTCTCTACCTAGGGAAGTTCCTGATTATGAATGAGGGAAATCCTGGGATAGGGGGCCTTATACAGGGGAGTGGGGAGGAAGGCGCTGGCATCTCATTACAGTGCGATGATGCCCTTCCGTATGGCAAATCGGACGAGATCCATTTTGTTGTGGATGCTCAGCTTGCTCATCAGGCTGGTCTTGTACCATTCCACTGTCTTTGGGCTCACAACGAGCATCTCTGCAATTTCCCGGGCTGTGCGCCCTTCAACAACCAACTTCAGCACTTCTCTCTCTCGATTGGTCAGTTGATCGTAGACATCCTTCTCACCATCTCCGGGCGTCCTCTGCTGGCATTCCTCGACAAGCGCCGCAGCGGCCGATGGGGACAGATATGACTCACCCGCATAGACAGCCTGAATAGCCTGCGCGAGCTCTGAAAATGCTGCCATCTTGGTGATGAATCCGCGGGCTCCAGCGCTGATTACTGGAACGATATACTCAGAGTCATCATATTGAGTCAGGGCCAGCACTTTCGTTCGGGGGAAGTCCTTGCGTATCCGGCGTGTTGCCTCTATCCCCCCCATTATGGGCATAGCCAGGTCCATGAGCACTACATCGGGCTCAAGTTCATTGACCTTCTCCAGAGCCTCCCTGCCGTTGGCTGCTTCGCCAACCACTTCTATATCCGAGGCCAGTGCTAGGAGGGCGCGAACACCATCGCGCACCAGCGTATGATCATCAACTATCAGTACCTTTATCTTCTTCTTCACCGACTGCATCCTTTGTCAGGGGCACCTTTACAAACACTTTGGTTCCATGTCCCGGCCCGGAATCGATGTGACAGGCGCCACCGACCAGCTTCACCCTCTCCTTCATAGTGAACAGGCCGGCACCACGGCCGCTGGGGTCAACCCCTGTTACCTTCTTGACATCAAAACCCTTCCCGTCATCCTCGACTTGCAGGACACATTCCTTATCGTTGCACTCCAGTCTAATAGAAGCCTTCTTGCCCTCTGAATGCTTCAATATGTTACCTACTGCTCCCTGGGCGACGCGGAAAAGGGTTACTTCAACTTCAGGCTGGAGGCGCTCCTCTGTGCCTACGAATTCTGTGGCTACGGTGATCCCGTGAGGTTCGAGGGTATCTTTGGCGTAGCGGCGAATAGCGGCAGCCATGCCGAGTTCGTCTAATAACGTTGGGCGCAGTTCCTTCATCAGTTTGACCACCTCGCTGCCAGCATGAAGTGCATGGGAGTGCGCTCGCCTTAACTTCTCTATGAACTGAGAATCTTCGATACCTTGTGCCTCTGCCATTCCTATGATCGCTTGTAAACTGAGGGCCAGGCTGGTGAGCAACTGGCTGGTTTCGTCGTGGAGTTCCCGGGCAATCCTTTTTCGTTCCTCTTCTTGAGCGCTCAGAGCACGGCGGAGAAGGTTCTGGTATCTTTCACTGGCCCCTGCCAGATGTTCATAGAGCTTGGCTTGCTCGATAGCGATCCCTATCTGGTGGCCAATTGAGCTCAGCAAATATAAGTCGCCCTCCGAGAACTGACTTGGCATACGGCTGGCGATGTTCATTACACCAATGACTCCGCCCGTCGTCTTCACAGGGACACTGGCGAAGCTCCTGAGCCCCTCCATCCTCACCAGATCAGCGTGGTGGACACGAGGGTCTTTGGAAACATCCTGCAACAGGATAGGCTGACCAGTCTGGACAACTGTCCCTGCTATACCTTCTCCTGGGTGCAACCGCATCTTCTCGGCATATTTTGCAGATAGGCCACGCTGCATGCGGTAGCAAAGTGTTCCATTTTCTTCGTCCAAGAGCAGGATACCTCCAATAGTGCCATTGACCGTTTCCAGTGCAATATCCAAGGAAATCCTCAAGACTGCATCCAGATTCCCCCGTTCGAGCACTGCACTTGAGATGTGACTTAGGGCCAGAAGTTGGTGACGTCGCCTGAGAATCTGGGTCTCCAACTCCCTCTCTGCGGTGACGTTGCTGGTGAGCTCTGCCACTGCTTTGATGCTTCCAGCGCCATCGCGGAGGGGATGCATAGAGATTTGGAGGTACTTGTTGACTCCGTCGATGGGTGGGGGATGAACGACCGTGGTTGTCTTACCACTATCCAGCGCCTCTTTCAGCCGGCAATCCCAGAGAGGGACACTGCACGGCGCGTCTCTGTCATGCAGTACCTCATAGCAGAGCTTGCCGATAGGCGATTCACTCTTCTGGAATCTGCTTTGTGCTGCTGCATTGGCAAGCCTGATCCTGTAGTCGCCATCTATTATGACCAGTTCATCTTTGATGCAGTCTATCAGGTCCTGAATGGCAATATCAGGATAGTGATTCCCGATGGTTTGTTGTGCTGGTGTACTCTTTCCGTTCATTTTTTGCGTTGGTCCTTATGGGTATGGAATACAATAATGAACAACTGTTGTCAAGCGCATAGGCTGATTTCTTATGATCCAGATATCAGAGGCGATATGGCCCACATTGTCATACTACTGATTATTGAATACTCTGGTCCGTTTCCCTAGAATTGGGTCAAGGAGTCTGTGGCAGATATCTGGAGGCTGTGCTGGATTGCGGGGTATTGCTCGTGGCTTAGGCCACAGGGATAAGTCTATGGGAACAAGCGGTGATGTTGGGACTGACAAGGATACTCATCGAGAATACTCTGCTATTGATCTGGAGACGCTGCGGAGAGAGGTAGTTGTGGAGACTTACCGAGCTCCTGGACCAGGCGGGCAGAGAAAGAACAGGAAGGAAACGGCTATACGCTTGACGCATATCCCTACTGGTCTCACCGTTGTTGCCTCGGAGCGCCGTTCACAAGCAATGAATCGAGAGATTGCTTTCGAGAGGCTTCTAAAGAGGTTGACTGAGCTCAATCGTCCCAGGAAGCGACGGATTCGGACAAAACCACCGGTGGGGGCTGTCAGGGCGCAGCGGGAAGAGAAGGGAAGGCAATCTCAAACAAAGAAGCTGCGCAATAGGATAGATGTCTCAGCCGAACTGGATTGATTAGCAGAGCCGGGATTGGTGTTCGAGAATCACTGTCTGGAAAGAGGATATTCCAGAGCCTCACACGGTGGCCTTTCTGTCGGCCCGATAATTGCGGTAATTCTCAGTTTCTCTGTGTATCGTTTGTGTGGCTTGGTCAGCGGAAAGCTTACCTTCGCGAACTGCGTTCACACAGGAGCCAACGGCAGCAACAAACTCGGGACAGGCCTCCTTGAGGGGTGGGCTATCCAACGATCTTAAGTTCAAACTGTCCGAGAAATCTACGGCCCTGAAGCAGCCAACGAAAACATCTCTCAGTTCAATAATGAGAGAACGGTATAGGGCATCGAACCGGTGGCAGAAATGCAATCGGCAGGCTATTGGTCTATAGGCGTAGATTGGGCATCCACCAAATTGAGCAGCGTATAGCTCGCAGCCGATGTCTCTGCAGCACACACCTCCACAATCGGAGCATATCCGGTTCTCTTTGCTGGAATGCTCCATTTCTGTCAGGGCCGTGGTTACCTCTTCTCCGAAGAGGTCGCCTATCTCTTTGTAGGTGACCAGAACAATCTGGGGGAACTGGTCAACCCTGTCCAGAAATCTGTTGATGGCCTTGCCTTTATCCATTACCCGGGTTTCCTATTGTGGGTCGTCCTATTTATTGGCAGTTGCGGCTGTAGCCCTGTTGCAACATAGCATATTCGGAGTGCCAGAGTTATACCAGTTGCACAGCAAGATATTGACAAGACTTACAAAATTGTCTAAATTAGTCAATAGTTAGTTTCACTCAAATGTATTGGCCAGACAGTATGTTATGCGCAACACGAAACTGACTAAGGAGCTTTGGATGAAGGAAACTGAGACAGGAATGGATGAGCTTATCGAGAGTACTCTACTGCTGACAGAGAAGGCATTCCGCGAACTCTTCCCTATTCTGCCAAAAGAGTGGCTCAACCTGGATCTGACTACACCTCAGTTGAAGGTGGTGCTGCTGATCTATTTGAGTGGCCCGACTCGGATGAGTGTTATCGCTTCTGCGCTGGATGTTAGTCTGGCCACGGCAACGGGAGTGGTGGATCGTCTGGTGAAAACGGACATGGTAGCACGGGGAAGCGATCCAAACGATCGGCGCGTGGTCCTCTGTCGGCTGTCGGACAAGGGAGAGAAGCAGATTGCAGGCTTGTGGCAGAAGGCCGGCGACCGCGTAGTGATGATGTTCAAGGCACTGGATCGTCGAAAACTGCAATTGGTGAAGGATGCATTGGAGGTGTTGCTGGAGGCTGGAGAGGTAACTAAGGGACAGCTCCAGATCAGCAATAATTCCAAGTAGGCGGAGTAGCCGGAACAGTAGAGGGCAGGATGTCCTGTTGGGTAGGGGTGAGTTGAAGCGGATGTTGGGAGTGTAGAGCAGAAGGCAATCCTCAGACCTTCACCCGTGTACTCAAGAATGGCTTCGAGAGAGGGTTTACTCCCTTTTCTGAGGCAGTGGGGAGACTGGTTCTCCCTCCTGTTTTTTGGAGAGGAATAGCGGTGTGCCGTTATGGCTTCCTCAGGTTCATTTTCTTGTAGGTGTCACCCTTTCCAGCGTGCCCCTGAGCGCCTCTTGGTGTAAAATCATGACAGGATAGCCCGTATGCTGGGAAAATCCTGAACTGACAAAGAGAGACTGTGCTGAGGGAATCCTGAAGCGGAAGACGGAGATTATGTTGAATCATACTGAGGTGGAGCTATGAGAGGCGGACGGGTAATAAGAAAAGATGGGCTCGAGGGCCAACGGGAGGTAGAGCCTTTGCAGGAGGGGAAAGAGCGCTACCGCAGTTTCTTTGATACGGCAGGGGAGGCATTCTGTATTACTGATTCCGGTGGGGGAATTGTTGAGGCCAATGCAGCAGCCCTGTCCCTGCTGGGATACAGCAGAGATGAGATGGCAGTGATGAACATCCGTGAGGCATGTGTTTGGCCGATCGGCTATCAGAGATTCGCCAGACAACTAGAGAACAAGGGGTATGCCAAAGACTGCCGGGTGAAGTTGCTCAAGAAGGATGGGGTTGAGACCGATGCTCTTCTCAATGTGACTGTGAGACGTGCCAGCGGTGGAGGTATCGAGCATCATCAGTATGTTATTCGGGAGATGACTGAGTGCGAGTGCGAGATGGAGGCTTTGCGGGAAAGCGAGAGACGCTACCGCCTGATGACTGACAATGTAACAGATGTTATCTGGATCATGGATACCAATCTGCAGCTTACTTACATCAGTCCTTCTGTGGAGCGTCTGCGGGGTTGCACTGTTGATGAGGTAATGACCCAGAAGTTGGAAGAAATCTTCACACCGGCCTCTCTCGAGGTTGTTCTGAAGCTGATTGAGGAGGAATTGCCCAAGAGGAGTCCGGAGCGAAGTGGACTTGTGAAACTGGGGACGATGGGGCTGGAGATGCTCCGCAAGGATGGCTCCACGGTTTGGACCGAGACGCGGGTGACTATGCTTTACGATCCGGATGGTTTGGTGGCCGAGCTGATGGGAGTGACCCGCGATGTCGCCGAGCGCAAGAAGGCTGATGAAGAGCTGCGCAAATCGGAGGAGAAGTATCGTAGCCTCGTGGAGAATATCAATGCCGTAATCTATGCTGCCGATGTGAAAGGAACAATAACCTACTTGAGCCCTGTGGTGGAGTCGTTCTATGGACACAGTCCGGTCGAATTTGGCGGTCAGCATTTCTCCTCAATCGCCCACAAAGAAGATCTGCCTCTGGCAATGGATTCTTTTCAGCAGACATTGTCTGGCAAAAACGAGGTACTGGAATTCCGTGTCGTTCTGCCCTGGTCCGGTGAGGTGCGCTGGTCTCGTACCTACAACCGGCCCATGTATGATGGGGATCGCGTGGTCGGGGTACAGGGTGTACTGATAGATGTCACCGACCGCAAGCGAATGGAGGAAGCTCTACGAGACAGTGAGAGACGCTATCGCTTGCTGGCTGAAAATGTCACCGATGTCATTTGGGTGACAGATCTGAATTGGAGTCGTACGTATATCAGTCCATCAGGGCAACGTCTGACGGGGCGGAGCATCGATGAGGCGATTGATCATACGGTGCAGGAAACATTGACTCCTGCTTCACGGGAAAGGGCGATGAAGGTCTTTGCAGGGCAATTGGCCATTGAAAAAAAGCGCAAGAAGGATCTACACCGGTCATGGACGCTACAGTTGGAGGTAGTACGGAAGGACGGCTCCACTGTATGGACTGAGGATAGGGTGACATTCCTGCGTGACGCGGATGGACGGCCTACAGGTGTGCTCGGAGTAACCCGTGATATCACCGAACGGAAACAGGCCGAGGACATGCTGCGGGCTCTGTCCCGCCGTCTGGTCGAAGTACAGGAGACAGAGCGTCGCCAGATCGCTCGTGAGCTTCATGATGAGGTTGGTCAGGCGTTAACCGGTCTGAAGCTACTGTTGGAGACAGTCACCCGCCTGCAGGGGCGCAATCTTATATCAAGCTTGAGCGAGGCACAGGTCTTGATCAATGAACTGATAGGCCGTGTGCAGGACATGTCGCTTGATCTGAGGCCAGCGATACTGGATGATCTTGGCCTGGCGCCAGCATTATTATGGCATCTTGAGCGCTATAAAGCCCAGACCGGCGTGAATGTCATCTTCGAGCACAGGGGCTTACAGAGGCGTTTTGCTCCGGAGATCGAGACGGCCGTGTACCGCATTGTTCAGGAAGGGCTGACCAATGTTGCCCGCCATGCCGCTGTGGGGGAGGCGATGGTGCGGCTGGTGGCAGGTCGAGGTGTTCTGAGCGTACAGATTGAGGATCATGGTGCTGGCTTTGATAGTGAAAGGGCCTTAGCTAATGGCACATCCAGCGGCCTCAATGGAATGCGTGAACGGGCGGCCCTTCTGGGTGGTCAGTTCCGCATAAACTCAACTCTGGGGGCTGGCACGCGCCTGGTAGCCCGATTTCCGATAGGCTTGGGCAGGACGAAGTCATGACGTGCCTGGATCAGGAAGGGATCAGATGGACAAAAAGACAATAGTCCTGGCTGATGACCATCAGGTGGTTCGGCATGGTCTGCGGGTTCTGCTGGGGGCAGAACCCGATTTCAGCATTGTTGGCGAGGCAAGCGATGGTCTGGAGGCGCTTGAGATACTGGAGCGCTCGCAGCCAGATATACTGGTACTGGATCTGATGATGCCTGGAATCAACGGCCTTGAGGTTGCCAGGCAAGCCAGCAAGTGCTCGCCGCGGACCAGCGTGGTTGTTCTGTCCATGCACACCAACGAGGCTTATGTGATCGAGGCACTTCGGGCAGGGGCGAGGGCTTATGTTCTGAAGTCATCCACTTCAGATGAGCTAGTACGCGCGATTCGTGAAGCGGTGGCAGGTCGCCGCTATCTCAGTGCACCACTATCTGAGCATGCCATCGAAGCCTACACGCAGAAGGCTGAGGCTGCAGCCATGGATCCGTATGAAATGCTGACTGACAGGGAACGGGTCGTACTGCAACTGGCGGCTGAGGGTCACACCAGTGCAGAAATAGCTGTCAGGCTCTCTATCAGCCCGCGTACTGCCGAGACCCACCGCTCCAATCTGATGCACAAGCTGGGTCTACGTACTCAGAGTGATCTGATACGCTATGCCATAAGGCGTGGTGTTTTGCCGATGGAGAACTGAGTCTCTTATAGCTGAACCTGAGGTAGTGTATCACCTCCAACCTCAGATCAATCCCGTCGCCGTAACTACGAATCTCCCTTAGAAAAAAATACGTAGGTCTACGGATTTACAGAGGCCACATGACAATGTAATATTACCTCTGGTACTTAGCCGTAGGCTGACAATTTCTTCTGAACATAGTACGTTGTGTCTGGAGGTATGACGAATCAGAGCCATGATTAACTTCACCGGGCGCAGAGTGCAATTGGGTCATACATATGGCGCTGGTTCGAAGAGTTTGATGTTCATGGTCCAGACTATTTCAGTGGGAAGTTGTGACCTAAGCAGAGGTGGGTTCCACGACGCGTGTTCCCACCCCCCCCTTGGAGCATGAGTAGCAGGCTTATGCCCACCTCTGCTATGCGCCCGGTACAGCCTTGAATGTGATGGCACGGAGGAGTGCCAAATAGATTGAGGCAATAGCAGTACGGTTTCCTAATCCTTAGAGTTGTGCCTGTATTTGTCTGACAGTCTCTGAAGTTCTTCCTTGTGAAATCGCCAGGATAAATGTCTCGCTACTGTTGGGGGTGCGAACAATGATGAAGTTATCAACTTTGGATGACAGGGCAAAGCCGATTTGTGAAGAGGATGCGGGTGAGCAATCGCCGGCACAGGTTAGATGCATTCATCACTGGATAATCGGTAGGGCAACAGCTTCAGTCAGTAACGGTGTGTGCCAAGTCTGCGGTGCTCAAAAGAGGTTTCCAAACTACCTGTCTGATTGTCTGGCAAACCCAGACAAGGAAAGCTATCAGGAGTGGTTGAACAGACAGGAGTGGCAGGAAGTAACTTGGACCCAGGGGAATGTCGTCACTGGGTTCGAAGGGGGAAAGCTATTACCCAGTCGACCGGAGAACAGCCCAAGCCGCAGAGGAAGGGGTCGAGGTGGTACCCGAAAAGGCTTGACGACCTGATAGTCGAGCGATGGGCTAGGGCGTGCAGTCGGTCACATAACGATTGCAGTGGCTGTCAGTATGAGGGGGATTGCCAGGATCTGGTGGATAGATTGATAGCCTGCATGTATGTGCACTCAGAATGCATGCATCTGAAACCCATCGAGAGAGAAAAGGTCAAATCGCGGTAACTGCCTAGATCCCGTTAAGCCTGTCTCTAAAGAGATATCTCGGGGATCTTTGAGATCTGCCTTCCTTGGGACGTTGACCACGTTTCGCAAGTGGTGATAGTCTCAGTCTGTTTGGCTCTCACCATAAACAGCCTTGAAGTAGGCCTTTTCCACTTCCGCAGCATCAGCTGGGACCAGGTTGATTTTCCCCAGGCCGAGGGCGAATACATAGATTCTGGCTGTCTTCTCCAACAACTGGCACATAGTGAAGGCCTCTCGCATATTTCTCCCCACAGAGATGGCCCCGTGATTTGCCAATAGAACAGCATTCCTTGGCCCCAGTGCTGCAATCACGTTGCCTGTCATCTCCGGGCTACCGGAGAGCGCATATGGGGCCACCCGTATCTCTCCCCCGATCTGAGTAACCTGGTCATCGAGGATGGCAGGAATTTCCAGGCCGGCAACTGCGATGATGCTACCGTAGATCGGGTGAGTGTGGATGATAGCATTCACCTTTTTTCGCACTTTGTAGATACCTGTGTGTAGCATCGTTTCTATGGAGGGAGTCAGTTCTCCCTCTACACGCTGCCCTTCGAGGTCGACCATGACAATATCATTTGGCTTCATCGTATCGTAGTCGCGTCCACTGGGGGTAATTGCCACCAGATCCCTTCCTTCAGAATCTCTGAAATGCAGGCTGACGTTTCCCGAAGTCCCCACGACGAAGCCCTTCTGGGACATCTGCTGAGCAGCCTTGAGAACCTCTTGTTTTTGCGATTCCCACATTCTCTATCCTATCTCCTCAATCAGATTCTCCAGCCATCTGGAGGTGCGCATCCATCTGTCATAATACTTCATATATTGCTGACTGTTCTTCTGATCCGGTTCAACCACCTTGGACTTGGGTCGCATAGCCGTTGCGGCTGCCCCGAGGTTTGGGTACACACCAGCGCCAACAGTCGCGCACATGGCTACACCACAGGAAGTGACCTCGGGTATCTCGAAACAGGTTACTGATAGGCCCAGTATATCTGACAGCATTGGGACCAATGACCTGCTCTGCGCCAGCCCACCCCCGATGCTTACCATTTCTGTCTTCAGTTGTGAGACTTCCTCCAGTTGGGCGCAGTTGGCTTTGAAAGCAAAGCAAAGGTTCTCCAGGGCTGCCCTGACGAGGTGTTTCCTCTCGATACCGGTCACGCTTGGGGTAACGGGGAAAACAAAACCACCAAGGCTAGGCTTCAGACGGGTCATGTCCATTATTCTTGGCCCGATGAATGCCAGCACTCCGTCAGCACCTGGGGACGCCTCTTCTGCCAACTGGTCCATGATCGCGTAGGGATCTTTCCGGGCATTCGAAGCCTCATCCTCGTAGAGTAGCCTTTTCAACCAGCCGTAGGCACCGCCCGATTCTGTGGCGTTGCTTTCCAGTATCCATCTTCCTGGCAAGACGTGGCAGCCTGACCAGATTCGTCCTCCAGAATCGATGATTGGCCTGGTGGTTACCATTTGGATAGAGGCACTCCAGCCGGCGACAATGCCAATCTGGGCTTGATCTTTTACACCCATGCCCAGCAGACCGCATTGGGTGTCGGCCCCGCCGATGACAACGAGTGTGCCGGGGGCCAATCCGGTTTGAACGGCAGTCGCACTTGTCACCTCTCCGACGCATGTTCCAGCGGTGACTATCTCAGGGCAGATCTTCTGTGGCAGGTCGAGCATTCTCAGCAGTTGGCTGGACCAGCCTGCCTCCCATATGTCCACCAGCCCTGTGTCGGCAGCACTGGATAGTTCGGCAACGTATTTGCCGCAGAGCCTGTAGATGATCCAGTTGTTTATAGAGAGGACTGTGGCTATTTGCTCGTAGATACGCGGGTGGTTAGTCTTGAACCATCGCAGCTTAGCAGGGGTGAAAAGAAAGGAAGGAATATGGCCGGTGATGCGGTGAATATCACTGCCGAATTCACTGTCGATGGAGAATCCTTCGACCAAAGCTCTGAGATCAGTATTGGGCCCGGCATAGAGTTCGTTTCCATCTCTGTCCAGAAAGACCACGCCTTGCCTCTGACTGGCAGTGCTCACTGCGACAATATCTGAGGGAGCCACAGCAGATTTGCTGATGGCTTCGCTGATGAGCTGGCAGATGATGTGCCAGAAGCTTGTGGGGTCGAACTGCTTGCCGAGGGGTGATATCTCCGCCGGCGTGTCATAGATCCATTTCTGATAGGCGGAGGAAATGATAGTACCCTGGAGGTCGAATACGAGGGCACGACAGCCGCTGGACCCGGCATCTATGGCCAGGACGCAACTACGGGACACCTGCTTCCCACACTTCAGGATTCATCAGGTTCCTGGGACGCTCTCCCCTCAAAAACCTCTGCACGTCATCGGCTATCATCTGGGAGTGGCGTGACACGGACTCTTCCGTTGCTCCGCCAATGTGAGGCGTGAGGACCACATTATCGAGCTTCAGAAGGGGGTCATCTGGCTTCACAGGCCAGGTCT
>Ga0154632_1014_pt1 | contig 13073 bp, 10 predicted proteins | sample Rifle2008BG13ft_FD_116061 | JGI IMG/M metagenome (GOLD analysis project Ga0154632, IMG submission 116061) | Chloroflexi bacterium RBG_13_53_26
CAAAAGTCGCAGACATGGACCATGCTCTACTTTACAATGAACTCGGTCAAAAAGGGGGTACAGGAAATGAGAAGTGAAGCGACAGCGATTTTGACAGAGCGTGGTGATCACGATGAGGAAAACAGGTATGGGTGTCAGCATCACTGGGTGATCGATATGGCTGAAGGACCGGTGAGCAAGGGCAGATGTGAAACATGCGGAATACAGAGGGAGTTCCATAACTATCTCTCCGATTGCCTGGCAGCGAATGATAAGGAGACATACGAACAATGGCTGGCGAGGCAAGGTCAACAGGAGAGAAGGAGGGCAAGGGCGAAGAGGGGCGGCATATTCGCAGCAGGAGAGGACTAAAGGCAATGATGACAAAGGGAAGATATGAGGCACAACGAAGGTGGGCCAGGTGGTTTCCCAAGAAATTCGACGACAGGATCATTGAACTTTGGGCTGAGTCATGCAGCAGAGTCCACAGTGACTGCCGCGGGTGCGAGTTTATGGAGGATTGCCAGGACCTTGCCGATCGGTTGATCGGCTCTATGAACGCGCCACTGAAAAGTGGTCGCAGACAGACAATAAGACCTGAGTCGAGGCAACAATCGGGCTGCAGTATGTAGATACAATCCCCCCGACCCCACCTGGATCCGCCTGAGGCGGATGACATAAGAGGGGGCGAGGGTGACATCGGTGCGGTAGAGGTATGCCAATCCCAGGCATGATGTAGTAAAATGTATGCCGATGGGAGCGAGGGTGATCTCCCTGAGGGTTGCCTGGGGCTGGCGTATTTTGTGTCGAGTCCAGGCACCCGACATCAACAGGCGGCGGCCGATAAGAGAATCTGAGCTAAGGCGAAAACAGAGCTATGGACTATAAAGACTACTACAAGATCTTAGGCATAGACAAAAAGGCTACGGCCAAGGAAATAAAGCAGACCTATCGCAAACTGGCCCGCCAGCACCATCCGGATGTCAACCCGAACAACAAACAGGCCGAGGCCAGATTCAAAGAGATCAATGAGGCCTATGAAGTTCTGGGGGACCAGGAGAAACGAAAGAAATACGACGAGCTGGGGGTGAACTGGAAACAATATGAGCAGTGGCAGCAGGCAGGCGGTGAAGCCAGCGGGCAGCCTTTCGATTGGAGCCAGTTTGGCTTTGGTGCCGGACAAGGCAGGGGTGGTCGTTATCAGACTCGAACCGTAACGCCAGAAGAGCTGAAAAACATGTTCGGAGACTCGGGGCCGTTCTCGAGTTTCTTCTATACCTTTTTCGGTGGAGAAGAGCCTGATCAGGGAGGCAGACAGCAATTTCGAACTGCATCGCGACCTCGCAGAGGGCAGGACCTGGAACAGCCAATAGAAATAGGCCTCGAGGAAGTCTTCCACGGCGCGAACCGAATCCTGCAGATGGAAGATGCCAGTGGCAGAGTCCGCCGTCTGGAAGCTAAGATCCCCGCCGGGGTACAGGAGGGTTCCAGAGTGCGGCTGGCCGGTCAAGGTGGCCCCGGCGCAGGCAGGGGGCCATCCGGGGATATCTACCTGGTGGTCCACGTTTCCCCCCACCATCTCTTTGAACGAAAGGGGGATGACCTGTACCTCAAGTTGAGCGTCCCTCTGACCACAGCCATTCTGGGAGGCGAAGTGAGCGTGCCAACCCTCAGCGGCAAGGAAGTGATGCTGAGAATCCCGCCTGAGACGCAGAACGGGCGACTATTCCGTCTGAGGGGTAAGGGGACGCCGAAGCTGGAGACGCCTCAGCAACACGGAGACCTGTTGGCCGAGGTCAGGGTGCTCCTGCCGCAAGATCTTTCAGAAAAAGAGCGCAAGCTGTTCGAGGAATTGGCCAAGCTGCGCCCGGCAGATTGCAAGTAGTCCAGAGCACATCGAAGAGTTACGTCCAAAACCACTGCCCTGGATGGAGGAGGTGATAGTGGATGAACACTAACAAGTTCACCGAGAAGGCCCAGGAGGCAATCTCGTCAGCACAGCAGATTGCCGAGAACAACAACAACACCCAGCTCGATGTGGAGCACCTTCTGATGGCCTTACTGGACCAGTCCGAAGGCATTGTTCCACAGATACTGGTCAAACTGGGAGTCGACCCGTCGCAGATCAAGACGCAGATAAAGAGCGAACTCGATCGCCTCCCCAAAGCATACGGGCCGGTGCAACTCTACATGTCTCCCCGTTTGAAACGGGTTTTCAGTGCGGCCCAGAGTGAAGCGGAGAGACTCAAGGACGAGTATGTCAGCACAGAACACCTGCTGGTAGCTACCGTCGACGATCAGGACAAAGGAGCCGCCGGCCGTGTTTTGAAGAGCCATGGAGTCACCAAGGACAGTATCTACCAGGTGCTCACCAGCATCAGGGGCAGTCAGCGGATCACCGATCCCAATCCCGAAGGTAAGTACCAGGCCCTGGAGAAGTATGGCCGCGACCTAACCGAGGTGGCCCGTCGGAATAAGCTGGACCCGGTTATCGGCAGGGACAGAGAGATCCGCCGGGTGATCCAGGTGCTTTCGCGGCGCACTAAGAACAACCCCGTCCTCATCGGCGAGCCGGGCGTGGGCAAGACCGCTATCGTTGAGGGTCTGGCGCAGCGCATTGTCGAAGAGGACGTACCTGAAGGGTTGAAGAACAAGCGTATTGTGGCCCTCGACCTCGGCGCAATAGTGGCAGGGGCGAAATATCGCGGCGAGTTTGAGGAGAGGCTCAAGGCAGTGCTCAGAGAAGTGCGGGAAGCTGAGGGAAGAATCATCCTTTTCATTGACGAGCTTCACACCGTGGTCGGAGCCGGCGCTGCCGAGGGGGCTATGGACGCCTCGAACATGCTGAAGCCCATGCTGGCCAGAGGAGAACTTCACTGCATTGGAGCCACCACACTGAATGAGTACCGCAAGCATATTGAGAAGGACGCCGCTCTGGAGCGACGCTTCCAGCCGGTGATGGTCAGCGAACCTACGGTCGAAGATACTATCAGCATCCTCCGCGGACTGAGGGAACGGTACGAAGTGCACCATGGGGTAAGAATCAAAGACTCAGCCTTGGTGGCCGCAGCAGTTCTGTCGCAGCGCTACATCAGTGACCGCTTCCTGCCTGACAAAGCTATCGACCTCGTTGACGAAGCGGCCAGCAAACTGCGGATGGAAATCGACAGCGTGCCGGCAGAGCTGGATGAAGTGCAGCGTCGCACCATGCAACTGGAGATCGAGCGCGAGGCTCTGAAGAAGGAGAGCGACGATACCTCCAGGGAACGGTTGGCTCACCTGGAAAAGGAGTTGGCCGATCTGAAGGAAGAAGGCGATCGGCTTAAAGCACAGTGGCAGCAGGAGAAGGAAGCTGTTCAAGGTATCCAGCAGATCAAGGAAAGGATTGAACAGGCCAAGATCGAGATGCAGCAAGCAGAGCGGGCGGCTGACCTGGAAAAGGCAGCTCAGCTTAAGTATGGCACCCTGGTGGAGCTGGAAAAGCAACTGAAGGAGAAGGGGGCTCATCTCACCGAGATTCAAAAGGGGCACGAAATGCTCAATCAAGAGGTAGGCGAAGGAGACATTGCCGAGGTAGTGGCCAACTGGACAGGGATACCAGTGACCAGGCTGATGGAGGGCGAGGTCCAGAAACTGCTGAAGATGGAAGAACGTCTGCACCTGCGGGTGGTGGGGCAGGAGGAAGCCATCAACGCAGTCAGCAGCGCTATCCGGCGGGCCAGGGCAGGCCTGCAGGACCCAAACCGACCTCTGGGCAACTTCATTTTCCTCGGCCCAACCGGCGTGGGCAAGACCGAGCTGGCCCGAGCGCTGGCCGAATTTCTCTTCGATGACGAACAGGCTATGATCCGCCTCGATATGTCCGAATACATGGAGAAGCACACCGTGTCGCGGCTGATCGGCGCTCCTCCGGGATATATAGGCTATGATGAAGGTGGACAGCTCACTGAAGCGGTGCGCCGACGGCCCTACTCGGTGGTGCTGTTCGATGAGATCGAGAAGGCCCACACCGATGTTTTCAACACGTTGCTGCAGATCCTCGATGACGGCAGGCTCACGGATGGGCATGGCCGTACCGTGGACTTCAAGAACACGGTGGTCATCATGACCAGCAACCTGGGCAGCCAATGGTTCAACGAACCGGGCCTGGCCGATGAAGATGAGACCCGCCATCGGGTGATGGAGGCCCTTCGCGTCCAATTCCGGCCGGAGTTCCTCAACCGAATCGATGAGGTCATCATCTTCCATGCGCTTAGTCGAGAACAGATCAAGGAGATCGTGGAGATCCAGATGAAGAGCTTGAAGCAGCGACTCGATGGCCGCCACATCGGTATTGAGTTGACAGAGGCCGCCAAGGAGCTGGTAGTTGAGCAGGGATACGATCCCACCTATGGCGCCAGGCCTTTGAAGAGAACCATTCAACGCCGCATCCTGGATCCACTAGCCTTGAAGGTACTGGACGGCACTTTCGTTGACGGTGACAGGATAGTGGTTGATGCCAGGGATGGCGACATCGTCTTCCGGCAAGAACAGGAGGAGCAGAAGCACGAGGAAAAACGATCCTCCAGGAAGGCCGCACGGTCTGCATAGTCGCCAACGGGAACAAGTTGAGGGGAAGACAAGGAGGATGAGATGAACGTCGTAGTCTACAGCACACGCACTTGACCATACTGTAACCAGGTGAAAGAGTTTCTTTCGCAAAAGGGGATCGCTTTCCAGGAGCACGACGTATCGGCTGATAGAGCAGCAGCCAAAGAGATGATCCAGAAGACGGGGCAAAGAGGGGTTCCGGTGATCACCGTAGATGACCAGGTGGTGATCGGTTTCGACCGCGCCAGGCTGGAGCAGTTGCTGGCCAAGCCAGGTGAGAGTCAACATCCCTCCCTGGGCCTGCAGGTGGCCGACGCCAGCAAGATCGCTCAGAAACTGGGTGCTATACCGGTATTCGGGGCCCTGGTGGGTGGCGTTAAGCCCGCCTCGGCGGGTGAGAAAGCGGGATTGCAGAAGGGCGATATAATCACCGAGATAAACCTGCGCCGGATCAGCAATGCAGATGATTTGGAGAAGGCGCTGTCCGGGCTATCGTCCGGAAGTCATATGGCCATAGTCTTCACACGCGGGCAGAAAGAGCTGCGAGCCGAGGTCACGCTCTAGGGCAGCAGAGACTCCCTTCGAGGAATGACCTAGCAGGGACGGTCGGCAGGCCGTCCCTGTTGCTTTTTGGCGATGGCACCCGACGCGGAGCGACTCTCAGCGACTCAACTTCGCGCTGACGACCCGATTCAGACTGACGCCCGCCTCGGCTGCCTCTAGGGCAAGATCACGATGGACTTCCGGAGGCACGCGCACCATGAACTTTCCGCTGAAGCTCTTGGAAGCGATAGGTTTCGGGGGGACTTCGCCATTGGCCCTCATATCCGCCACCACATCCGCGACCAACTGACGGATGCCAGCAAAAGCTTCATCCTGGCTCCCAGCTACCCAACTCAGGCTGGGAAACTCGGTGCACAGACCAACGTATTCTGCGTCCTCCTCAGACCACATCACCCGATAGCTGTAATGATCATTCTCCGACACCACGTTCCACCTCCAGTCGTTCTATAGCCCTTAGAACCTGTCTCACTTGATAGGCTTTGGCTTTACTGCCTTCGCTCTGGATATTGACCCTCGGATCACCGGCCCAGGGTGTTCTGTACACGCGATGGCTGCTTGCCCTTTGACGCGGTTTGCCGAAGTAGAAGTCACAGACCTTACACAGATCACTGAAGCGAACATTCCTGGGATTCTGCCTCATCCGGACTATGATCTCCTCAATGTTCGCCACAGGGTTATAGTATCACTAATGATATCATATGTCAATCCCTGGCCGGTGGTGAGGTTCTTCTCACAGTACCTGTTCACATACAGGATGGTCTGGCCGCCCTCGGTCTTCTGGCAACAGACCCAGGAATGTGGCTATAATATGGCAGGTGTAAGAGGAGATAGAGTTGAGGATCGTCCGCTTCGTGGCTCAAGGCAAGGCCAGGTACGGCGTGTTGGAAGGGGATATCATCCGCAGCCTTCGCGGCAGTCCCTTCACTCGGTCCGGGATTCCCGTCCATTCCCTCAAATTCGACGGCAATGCCTGTGATCTGGATAAGGCAAAGCTGCTGGCCCCCTGCACTCCTTCCAAGCTGGTGTGCCTGGGGGTGAACTACCGCCGCCACGCCGAAGAGACCGGACTTCCCATACCTGCAGTGCCACTCATCTTCCTCAAACCATCCACCGCAGTCATCGGCCCCGACGAGAGTATAGTCCTCCCTCCCCTCCCCAAGCGCCGTGTGGACTACGAAGCCGAACTGGGTGTGGTCATCGGCCAGAGAGCCAAGAATGTGCTCGCAGCAAAGGCAAACGACCACATCCTGGGTTACACCTGTGTGAACGACGTCTCAGAACGCTATGCCCAGCGAGACGACGGTCAATGGACCAGATCGAAGAGCTACGACACCTTCGCCCCCATCGGCCCCTGGATCGAGACCGACATCAACCCGCATGATCTGAAGATAGAGAGCTACCTCAACGGTGAGGTACGCCAGTCTGCCCGCACCAGCGACCTGATATTCGGCATAGCTGAACTGGTGAGCTTCATCTCCGGCATAATGACGCTGCTGCCGGGCGACGTCATCGCCACAGGCACACCATCAGGTATCGGGCGGATGAATCCCGGCGACGTGGTCGAGATCAAGATAGAGGGCATCGGCACGCTGAGGAACTTCGTGGTGGATCAGGCTCAAGGAGAGTCATAATGGGCAAACTGAAGCATCTCTTCCAACCGGTGAAGATAGGCACCATGGAGGTGAAGAACAGGATCGTAATGTCCGCTATGGACCCCGGTTTTGGCATCGACGATGACGGGTGTGTGACGGACCAGCTCACCGAATTTCTGGTAGAGAGGGCACGCAGTCGTCCGGGCATGATCGTCACCGGCGCTACACCAGTGCACCCGACAGGCACAGCAGACCCGAACACCATCAAGATGGTGCATCTGTGGGACGAAAGGGTGCTGCCCAGCCTGGAGAGGATGGTAAAGGCAGTACACCGGTATGACGTCAAGTTCGGCGCACAGTTGAACCACGGAGGGCTGGCCCACCTGCCCCAGGAGGCCGTGTGCGCATCGGTGATTCCGGAGTTGGCCCGGCTTGGCCTTCCGGTGAGAGAGGCATCCAGAGAAGAATTGAGGGAGTACATTGAGGCCTTCGCCACAGCAGCAGAGCGATCCGTGAGAGTGGGATTTGACTTCATCGAGATTCACGGCGGGCACGGATACCTGGTGAACACCTTCCTCACCCCCTACTACAACCGCAGAACCGATGAGTACGGCGGCAGTTTTGATAACAGGACCAGGTTCCTGCTGGAGATCATACGGGCAGTCAGAGGAAGGATCGGTCACAGCATCCCCCTAGGCGTGCGACTGAACGGCAACGATTTCATACCCCAGGGAGCCTGGAGACTGCCAGAACTGTGCCACCTGGCTCCCACTCTGGAGAGGGAATCAGTCAACTACATCAACATATCGGCCGGTGCTACATCTATGGGCACGCTGCACTACACCATCATGCCTATGTATCAGGAGCAGGGCGTCTTCGCTGCCTTCAGTGAAGAGGTCAAGAGATACGTCTCAATCCCGGTGATCATCACGGGACGCATAAAGAGTCCGATTGTGGCTGACAGGATTATCAAAGAGGGTAAGGCCGACCTGGTGGTCATGTCCAGAGCCCAGATAGCCGACCCTGAACTGGCGGAAAAAGCGCGGCAGGGAGAGATAGCCGACATACGACCCTGCCTGGCGGAGTGCCTGGGGTGCATCGAGGGAATTCTGCGCTACGGAGAGGCAAGCTGCGCCGTGAATGCCAGGCTGGGTAGGGAGTATCTCCTGAAGGAGATAGAGGGAGAGAAAAAGGCCTCTGCGAAGAGAGTCCTGGTAGCAGGAGCGGGGTGCGCCGGACTGGAAGCATCCAGAAGGGCGGCTTTCGCAGGGCATGAGGTCACCTTGTGCGACAGCAGGAGCTGGATAGGCGGTCAGCTCAGGCTGGCTGCCGGAATGCCGAAGAGGCAGGAGATAGGGGATATCATCCCGTGGTACGAAAGGCAGCTCCACAGACTGGGCGTACAGATACGTCTGAATACCACCGTTGATGAAAGCCTGCTGGACCAGATCAGGCCCGATGTACTGGTAGTCGCCTGTGGCAGCCTGCCGGAGGTACCGCTGGGATTCATCGACGGATTGGGGGACATCAAGGATATCGAACTGGTAATGGTGGACGATCTCATAGAGGAAGAGCGGCTGACGGGTGATAACGTGCTCGTCGTCGGCGGAGATCAGATCGGCCTCCAGGTAGCAGACTACCTCTCCGAAAAGGGCAAGACGGTGTGTGTGGTGGAGAAAGGGGACCACTTTGCCCAGAAGATGGCCTCCAACGACAGGCGTTTCCTGGTGGGGAGACTGATCGAGCAGGGTGTGAAAAGGCACAAGAACGTGGAGAAGGTGGAGATTCTGCCCACCGACGAAGTCTGGATGACCGGCGGCGGCAGGAGAGAGAGGTTGCCCAAGATTGACACCATTGTTCTGGCCAGCCAGAGACGCCCCAATATGTTCCTGGAAGAGGTGGCGAAGCGGAAGGGCATTGAAACCCACATAATAGGAGACGCCAGCGGCGTCGCCGGTGAAGGACAGGGCACCATCATGGCAGCAATCACTGCGGGATACGATGTGGGGCGACAGATTTAGCGTAGTATCCCCATGATGGTTCAACAATGGCATCAAACCTGCGAAAGCAGGAAATCAGACTACTGGATTCCGCATCAAGTGCGGAATGACAGTGAGGCTGAGTGAAGCCGTCAACGCAGTCAGTGGACGATAGATGACGGGCCGGCTATGGTCTGAGGAATAAACTCCGGCGGCTGTACCAGCTCCATAGTCATGGCGCCCGGCGGGCACTTGAGGACACAAACGCCGCAGCCGACACATTTATCAGCGCTGATGACCGCTTTGGCCGTTCCGGAGCCACCGACCTTCTTTATCTCGATAGCATCGAAGAAACACCAGGGCACACAGTCACCACAACCGTCGCAGAGATCCTTGTCCACTTTGACCAGAAAGCGACTGCTGGCAACGGCCTGATGCACCTTGCCCGCTCGAATGGTGGGGTTAAGCACCAGGCAAGCGCATTTGTCGCAATAGCAGATGAACTCCAGAGCCTCCATGGGAGAGACGTTGGTCACTGTAGGCACCAATCCTGACTTGCCGGCCTTCATGGATACGGAAATGGCTTCGTCCGCCGAGACCTTCCGGCCACTGCCCCGGTACAGATCGTATTCCGCTCTCCTCCCAAACTGGGTGCAGACCTCGGTGGGATGGTCACACGCCTTGGCTCCCACCCGACAGCAGCAGTGGCGTACTGTGATCAGTTCCTTATGGGCCTCGATGATGCCCACGATACTCTCGTGAGGCAGCAATTTCACATCCGCCGGAGTGGAACTCAGGATAGGGATAACCCTGAGCACGGCATTGCCCAAAGTGGTCAGCGATTCCGCTATCTCGCGCCACCAGCCACTCTCGTAGAAATCCATCCAGAGCTTATCAATGCCCGGCGGAACGTATTGCGGCAGACTGGCCAGGATGTTGTCGTGCAGTGTGCCCAGGTCCCGGGGATAGCGCAATCCCTTCCTCGACGAGACCACCAGTCCTCTCCGTGCCAGACCATGGATCTTATCCGCCACTGCCTTCTCGTCGATGCCGAATTTGGCTGCCAGGTCGGCATTGGCGGCCGGCAACTCCAGGAGGAAACGGGCCTCTTCAGGCGTCATGGCCTTCTCCAGAATCCTGTGCAGCAGATCCGAATCGCGGTGTCCGCCCCTCTCCGCCAGTTTGATATAGGCCTCATCAGTCTTCATGATTCTCCTCTCCTGTCAACAATTATGATAACCTAAGTTTTCACTTTCACTTCTCAGGTCGTGCGAACATGTTCTGCGTGATCTTCAGGCTCTTGGTCTCACCCCTGTCCCACATCTCTTCGAAGACCCGCTCGTATCCGGTATGATTTATCTTCCATCCCTCACCGACTTTGACATACTCATCGCGATAGAAAGCTGCCCCATGAACACCCCAATTGGACCGGGTGTCGATAAGACAATCCTCCAGCGCCCACACGCCTGTGGCTGTCTTCTCACCGGTGACCTCAATCTCCGGATGGTGGCCATGGTGCATGCTAACGCGCGTTTCACACATCCCTTCCTTGAGAAATTTCATGATGGCATCTCTGCCCTGGAAGCTGTATTTGCCGCCTGAATAGCTGCTTGTGGCACCCTCTGTGAAGCACTCCGCCAGGCCATCCCACAGTTTGCTGTCCAGACAGCGGAAATACTTGTACTTCAGTCTCTTGATAGCCTCTATGTCATCCCTGACAGCCTGTGCACGCTCCAGCTTCTTCATCCTCGCTTCCAGCTTCGCAGCGTCAGCCATTGCAGCCCCCTTTCTGCCAAGATACGCAACGCTCCCGCCTGAACGGCCCGACCTCCCCTCTGGCTCTACTTCTTTGCGGTCTGGGCCATGTGACGGGCGGCGATATAACCAAAGATCATGCTCTTGCCCTGTGCCGCACCGCTGTCGTAGTGATGTCCCAGGGGCAGCATGGCCTGGGTATTGCTGGTGCAGTAGAGGCCAGGTATCACCCGACCACGAACGTCGATCACCTGAGCCTCGCTATCGGTCACCAGCCCTCCCAGATTGCCTGCCGTGGTCAAGCCCAACTGCACTGCATAGAAGGGCGGCTTCTCCAGCGGGCCAAGAACCGAGGCAGCTCCACGGCCAGGGAACACGAACTCACCCCACTGGAGATCGAAGGTGCTCTCTCCGCGATGGAAGTCCGGGTCCTTCCCTTCTCTGGCATACCTATTGAACTGCTCAACGGTCTCCACCAGGTTGTCCGCCGGAATGCCCAGGGCATTGGCCAGTTCCGGCAGTGTCTCTCCACGCTTCATCCAGGCAGCCATGTCCGTGCCCCTCTTCAGCGTCATTACAGGCATCACATCCCGGAAAGCCTGGTCACAGATCCAGAATATCGGCCAGTTGGCAAATTCCCCTCTGATACGGTCATATTCCAGGAAAGCTCGGCCCATGTCAGGATAGAAGCTTTCGTTACAGCAGCGCCTCCCGTAACGATTCACCATGATCATGCTGGGATAGCCGTAGATAAAAGGCCGATAGAACGGCTTGCCGCCTTCCGCCACTTCACCGGGAAGGTTAAATCCAGGCTGGAATATGCTGTGGTCCATAAGGGCCACTGCTGCGCCTACCTCCATGCCCATGATATGGCCGTCGCCTTCATTAGACGGCGCAGTATAGGCATGCAGTGGCGGTGAATAGATGAATCTCCTGTTCATCTCCTCGTTCCATTCGAAGCCTCCAGTGGCCAGCATAACGCCCCTTTTGCCCTTGACATAGAAATCGCGCCCCTCGCGCTCCGCGCGGATGCCAATCACCCTGCCGTCATCGACGATCAACTCCTGACCGCGCACACTTGTGATTATGTCAACTCCACGCTGGACACAGGCCAAGGTCAGCGCGCCTATGAGGGCCCTCCCCTGCACCCACGGAGGACGTGGCCCGATGAGATATTTCACAGGGTCCTTGCGCACCCTGGCCACGATGGGATGGGCTTTCTCAGCCTCTTCAAGGATCGGCGGCATGATCTTGGGATCCGGCCAGATCTTGCGCCCCATGCATTTCCCTCCGGGGACATCCGCACAGTACTCGGTGCGGCTGGCGTCGGTCTCCGCAGTCATTTTCAGAGGCGTATGCTCCTCGATGTAACGCAGCATCACCGGGCCGTTGTCCAGGTAAGCAACCAGGAGCTGCTCATCATGGTGTCCCATGCTCACCCCTCGGACGTACATCAGCGCATCCTCTCGGGAATCGCTGATGCCCGCTGCCGGCATATGGTGATTGAACGGTATCCAGATGACCCCTCCAGAAAGGGCAGTGCCTCCACCGAGGACATCCGCCTTTTCCAATACCACCGTTTTCAACCCCAGGTCATGGCCCACAATGGCAGCAGTGAGTCCACCGCTGCTCGAGCCAACGGCCACCAGGTCAACTTCCAGGTCCCAACTATGAGGAACCTTATGCTTGATCATCGGTCACACCTCCGTCGTGAGATTGGCTGAGGCAGGTTTTCCAGCGAAGTTCCGCCTGCAGGAGTCATACTCCATTGTTCAACCATATGGTAGCACCACAGGTTGATGTTTATCAAAACAACAGATAACGTATTGCGTCAAAACAAAGTGTTACCGAAACGGATAATTGCCACAGGTGACCGCTGTTTACTACAATAGGTGGAAGGGGATGCATCGTGGAACTTGCGGGAAGTGCCCGGAAGACGAACATTCGACTGGGAGTATAGGCTATTCTGAGAAGCAGTCAATACAGGAGGTGCTGAAATGTATCCATTGTTCTCCTTGATAGATAAAGTGGCGATTGTCACCGGGTCCGGCCGGGGGATAGGCAAAGCCATAGCTCTGGGCCTGGCAGAGGCAGGATCTGACGTAGTCGTCCTGGCCCGCACGGCCGCCGATGTCGAAAAAACCGCAGAGGAAGTGCGTGCTCTGGGCAGGAAGGCTCTGGCCGTACCTACAGACGTGAGAGTCACAGACCAGATATATGCCATGGTGGAGACTACTCTCAAGGAGTTCGGCCACATCGATATCCTGGTCAACAATGCCGGCGCCGCCTTTCTGGCTCCAACTCTGGGGCTGAGCGAGGGTGGCTGGGATGCTCTGATTCGAGAGAATCTGAAAACGCCATTCCTGTGCAGCAAGGCGGCAGCCCCAGCTATGATAAAACAGGGTGGAGGAAGCATTATCAACATCTCCTCCACGGAGGGAGTGCGATCCGCAGCCACTACCGCGGCCTATGCCGCAGCCAAGGCCGGCGTCATCAATCTCACCCGCAGCCTAGCCGTGGAGTGGGCCCAATACCATATCAGAGTCAACGTCATCTGCCCGGGGTTCATCGAGAATCCGGGACTTCCGGAGGCGCTTAAGGGAAACACAGGGCT
>Ga0154632_1072_pt1 | contig 12959 bp, 8 predicted proteins | sample Rifle2008BG13ft_FD_116061 | JGI IMG/M metagenome (GOLD analysis project Ga0154632, IMG submission 116061) | Chloroflexi bacterium RBG_13_53_26
GTCGCCCCGCCTTGCCCGAAGCTCTTCACCCCCCATTTGCCCCACGGCAATCAGCGGCAGGCCCAGGTGCTTCAGGCTGTTCATGCTGTCCGCACCTTCGTAGCATGTGTCCCAGCCAAGTAAGTTGTAGGCCACCACGCGGCCCTGTGCCAGGGCATTGGGGAAGTTCCCGTGTGCAAACCGCCGGCCGGTTATCCGATTGGCTGTCTCAGCCACGTCTCCGGCAGCGCTGATCTCCGCAAAATTCGTGCGCAGATGATCGTCCACCAGCACGCCCCAGTCGGTCACGACGCCACAGCCGTCCAGATACTCTATGTTGGGTTTCAAGCCAGTGGCGGCAATTATCAGGTCCGCCTGCAGCACATCGCCGGATCTCGTCTGGACGCCCTCAGCACGGGTCTCGCCCACAAAGGCCACGGCATCCACATCAGCGCCCCTCAGGACACGTATGCCCCGCTTCTCCATCACCGCCAGCACCATCTGCGATGTCTCCTCATCGAGCATGCTGCGCATGACCCTCGATCTGACCAGTTGAGTCACCTTGAGCCCCATGTCCGCCAGAAGCAGCCCCACCTCTACCCCGATGAAGCCCGCTCCGACAACGAGAGCGTTTTGCGCTCGCCCGTCACGGACCTTGCTCATCAACTCTTCTGCCGCCGAGAGGGATTTGAAGTTGTACACCCCGGGTTTGTCCTCACCCTTGACTGGCGCGTAGAGACGCGCACCGCTGGCCAGCACCAGCCGATCGTAGTGGATCAGCTCACCGCCCGCCAGACGGACCTCTCGCCCCCCCGGGACTATGGCCTCCACCTTGGCTCCCGGCCGATAGTCAATATTCAGGGCCTGGGGGAAGTCCTTGCCCTTCCAGAAGTGGACCTCCCTGCCGGTGGAAAAGTATTCCAGCATCGCCGGAGGAGAGTAGGGCGGATAGGGCTCGCTGGAGATCATCACGATCTCCGCGCTGTCGTGCTGGCGCAGCGTCTCGGCCACAGTGACGCCGGCCGGCCCGGCTCCGATAATCACCACTTTCATCAGTTATCCCTGGCTCATGCCGAAGCGGATGGCATTGCGATGGTGTCGGGGTCAACAAAGGGCAGCTTCAGTCCCTTCCGCTTCTTTTCGATGTGCCGCCGGATCAGGACCGCTGCTTTCTCGGGGTCTGGCTCAACAGCGAAGCAGGCTCCCACCACGTTCTCCAGCCCGCCAGCCAGGAGATTGACCACATTGGGACTGCCGAAGATCGGGGGTTGTACCCCCACAACCGTGTAGATCCCCGAGGCAACAACGTATGCCCCAATGGACAGCGCCTTCTCAGAGTACCACTCCGGCGCAGCACCTGCCAGGGGCAGGGCATCGATATCCACGCCAAGGTGGTCAGCCAGAGCAGCAGCCAGGACCAGGATACGTACGTTGTCCACGCATGAGCCCATGTGCAGCACCGGCGGAATGCCCAGCGCTTTGCACACGGCTTTCAGTCCCGGACCGGCCATGTCTGCCGACTCGGGTTTCATCTGCCCGGCCTTTCCGTTCGCCACAGCCGCACAGCCGGTGACCACCACCAGGACGTCGTTCTCAATGAGCCGGCGAGTGAGCGTGACATGCCCGTAGTCTTGTCTTATCTTGGGGTTGTTGCAGCCCACAACACCAACCGCGCCCCGAATCTGTCCTTTGGCGATAGCTTCCACCAGGGGCGCAGGAGTCCCTCCCAGGGCCGCCAATATGGCCTCAACAGAGAAGCCGCCCATCATCTCCATTGGCTTGTCGGGAATTCGGACCCGTTCCACAATGCGGTTGGGGTAGTTCTCTATCGCCGACCGAACCAGGTCATGCCCTATCTCCATCCCCCGTCTGGGGTCGAAGGAGACATGGGTCGCCCCGGGGAACTTGGCCTTGTCGGCAGTGGACACCACTTTGGTGTGGAAGCACTTGGCCACGTCGGTCACCGAGGGCATGATGCACTGATAGTCCACTATCATCATCTCCAGTGCGCCGGTCGTGATCACCAGTTCCTGCATCAGGTGGTTGCCCGCCATGTGAATGCCGCGCCGCATCAGTAGTTCGTTTCCGGTGCAGCACAGCCCCACCAGGTTTATGCCTTTGGCACCCTTGTCCCTGGCCAGTTTGAGCAGCTTGGGGTCCTGGGCCGCCCGTACAATGACATCCGACAGCACCGGATTATGGCCGTGCAGCGCTATGTTGACCTCGTCAGTCCTGAGGACACCGAGATTGATTTCCGAGCGGATGGGCTTGGGGGTCCCGAAAAGGACGTCCGAAAGCTCCGTGGCTATCATCGAGCCGCCCCAACCATCGGACAGACTGGTGCGCAGCGCATGAAGCAGAATGTTGACGTAGTCATTGTCCACTCCCATATGCGTGCGATGGAGCGTCTCTACGTTCTCCCTGTCAATGCCCCGCGGCGTGATGCCCAGCTTTGCCCACAGATCGCGGCGTGCCTTGGGAGCCCGCCCCACGAAGGTGACGCTGTTCTTGCGCGTGCCGTAGTCCTCCATCATCTCCCATGCCAAATCCTTGGCGATCTCATTGGCCTTTCTGTGATCTACCTTGACCCCGTATTCCTTCGCCAGCCGTTTCAGTTTCTCCACATCGGTGATCTCGTAGGCCGTCGTGTCGCCTTTGGCCGTTTCATGAAGCACTTCCAGGATGTCCCGCCCGTGGTCGGAGTGCGCCGAGGCACCTGCGGCAATCATCCGCGCCAGGTTGCGGGCTACAATAATGTCGGCATCAGCCCCGCAGACACCCTTCTGCGGACCCTCACCAAAGGGGTCAATCCGGCAGGGGCCCATGGCGCAGATACGGCAACTGAGGCCGAGCGTGCAATAGCCGCACTGAGGCTCCTGTTCAGCCAACCGGTCCCAGGCTGTCTGGATGTGCTCGTCCTGGGCTACCCTCAACATCTCCTGCGCATCTTTGTGTATGCTGAACTTACTGAAACCTTCGCCGCCAAGATGACTGGACATTTTGCCCTCCTCTTATGCTCTTTCGTTGAGACGTCCGACGCTCTCACCCCATTCACGCCAACCACGTAGGTTGGCCGGGATAGGAGCCTCTTCAGCTTTGATCTGGCTCACGGCTACCGACACGGACTTGCCTAACCGCGTTCTTGCCTTCTTGGCCAACTCATTCACGTCGCCGAACTGCAGCGCGCCCACTTTGCAGGTCTCCACGCATGCCGGCATCTTTCCGTGATGCTGTCGGTCGATGCAGTTGTCGCACTTGATGGCCACCGTCCTCTGCGGTTTGACCCTGGCCGAGGGGAAGTAGGTGATCACATCGAAGGGACAAACCATAGCACACATTCCGCAGACAATACACTTGTTGCCGTCGATGAGGACGATATCCATGTCAGCATCACGGCTGATCGCCGCCGTAGGGCAGACCGCCTGGCAGGGTGCAGGGCTGCAGTGGCGGCACTTGCTGGGGAAAGAAGAGTTCAAATGGATGCCCGGTGTAGCCACAATGAAGCGCCGGGGTATCGGGGTCTCCAGAAGCGCCCCGTAGAGGGTCTTGCTTTGAGAGTGCTCTACCACGCACGCAATCTCGCACTGGTGACAACCAACGCACCGCTCCGGATTAATGAACACCGTCTTCATCTAGCCCTCCTCTTCCATCAACGCTATCGTGTGCAACGATACGGTCTGCTGCCAGCCCCAGACACCCAACACCCTGGAACCTATCCCACTGGATAGTACCACCAGGTCTGTCGGGCGTCAACATATCTTAGGCTATCAGCCAGGCCGGCGGCGAACAGCATCCAGGGGTATCTCAGAGACATCAACCTCCCTGATTCTTCCCGGATTTGGCCTTTGCCTTCTCTTCCTCCGTGAGTGTCAGGTCCCCGACCTGACCCGGTGCAAATCTACCCGTAAGGGAGGCCCTGATGGCCTCCCGTCGACAGTGGCTGCCAGGACTCTAGCCGCCCTGATTCTTCCCGGATTTGGCCTTCGCCTTCTCTTCCTCCACCAGCACCCGACGCAGTACCTTGCCTATGGGCGATTTGGGTAGATCGGTCCTGAACTCCACTATCTTGGGCACTTTGAACTTGGCCAGCTTCGCCCGGCAATACTCGGTGATCTCCTCAGAGGTGGCCGTTTGTCCTTCCTTGAGCACCACGCACACTTTGACCGTCTCACCCCGATAAGTATCAGGAACACCATAGCAGACGGCTTCCTTGATCTTCTCGTGCTCATAGAGCACCTCTTCAATATCCCGAGGATAGATATTGTAGCCGCCGGCAATGATCATCTCCTTCTTTCGGTCCACAATGAAGAAATAGCCGTCCTGATCCATCTTGGCCAAATCTCCCGTATAGAGCCAGCCGTTGCGCAGCACCATAGCGGTCTCCTCAGGGCGGTTCCAGTAGCCCCTCATCACCTGGGGAGCCCTGACCACCAGCTCACCTACCTCTCCCACCGGCATTTCCTTCTCTCCAGTCTCAACATCCATGATCCTGGCTTCCACATCGGGGAAGGGCACCCCGATGCTGCCCGTTTTGCGCATGCCGAATACGGGGTTAGAGTGAGTCACAACAGCCGCCTCGGTCAGACCATAGCCCTCCACCAGCCTGCCTCCGGTGACCTCCTCGAACTTCTGTTGTACCTCGACGGGCAGAGGGGCAGCACCGCTGACACAGGCTTCGATGGAACGTAGATTATACTTGCCGACCTGCGGGAAGTTGTTGATGGCCACATACATGGTGGGCACACCGGGGAAGAAGTAGGGTTTGTATTTGTTGATTGTCTTAAGCACCTGCTTGATTATGAAGCGGGGCAATAGAACCATGGTCTGTCCGGTGAGAACGGTGAAATGCATCACCACAATCACCCCGTAGACATGAAAGAAGGGCATGACCCCCATAACCACCAGGCCCTCACCTTCCTCCTTCTTCAAGGGGGTGGACCAGGCCCTCATCTGCAAGGTGTTGGCCAGGATGCCCCGGTGCCCTATCATGGCGCCTTTACTGATGCCCGTGGTTCCACCGGTGTACTGGTACATGGCCACCTCATTTTGATCAACTGCCACAGAGGGTGCCGTGGGCGGGGATTTGGCCAGCAGGGCACCGAAGGAGTGAGTCCCGGCTGCACCAGTGATATCGGCGCGGTGTCCCTCTTTCCGTTCTTTGAAAATGGTGAAAAGCCATCGGGTGATCGGTGGCAGATACTCCTTGATATTGGTCACCACCACGTTGGTCAGTCCGGTTCGCTCTCTCAGTTCGGCAATAGTCCGGTAGAAAAGGCTGAGGACAATCATCGTCTTTGCACCGCAATCATTGAGCTGGTGTTCGATCTCCCTCGGTGAGTAAAGGGGGTTGAAGGCCACCACTATTCCGCCCGCCTTGAGGACAGCATAGTAGCTGATCACAAACTGGGGGCAATTGGGCAGGAGCAGGGCCACCCTGTCCCCTTTCTTGACCCCCAGGTCGATCAGGGCGTTGGCCAAACGGTTAACCTGGCCGTTCAGCTCTCTGTAACTGATGCGGTATGAATCACCAAAATTGCCGGGGAAGATAATGGCAGTGTTTTCGGGAAAGCGGCGGGTTGTTTCCTCAAGCATCTGGGGCAGGGTTGTCTCAGGATATTCGATGGTCGCCGGTACGCCGGGATCGTAGTGTTTCAACCATATCTTCTCCATTGTTCTCCTCCCAAACGAGGTGGCTTGCCCACCGACTCTGTTCAAAAGCAGTCTTCAAAATCTGAGTCTCTTCCTGGCAGCCTGCAGAAGCTCATCCCTGAACTTGGGATGGGCAATGTTGATCAGAGCCAGGGCCCGCTCTCTTTCGTCCCGTCCGCTGAGGTCGGCAATCCCATACTCGGTAACAACATACTGCGCGTAATGCCTGGGGACGGTCACCCTGGATCCCTGTGTCGGATAGGGCACGATGCGTGACACCGTGCCGCCCTTGGCTGTGCTGGGCAAGGTGTTGATGGCCCTGCCTCCCTCGGACCAGTAGGCACCGATCACAAAATCGAGCTGCCCCCCCGTGCCGGAACGCATATCGTCGCCGTAAGACTCGGAGCAGATGGTCCCCACCAGATCCACCTCGACAGCCCCATTCATAGCCACCACATTCTTCTCCCTGGCTACCAGGGGGATGGCGTTGCAGTAGGAAGCAGAATAGAACTCGACCATGGGGTTGTTGCCCAGGAAGTCATACAGGTCCTGGTCACCGAAGGCGAAGGCCATGACGATCTTGCCCGGATGGGTCTGTTTGTATTTGCAGTTGACTACACCCTTCTCCACAAGCTGTCGGGTGCCCATGGGTGCCATCTCAGTGTGAATGCCCAGGTCCTTGAGGCCGCTCTCCGCAATGAGCTTGGATATCTGCCCCGGCACTGCGCCGATCCCCACCTGAAGGCAGTCCCTGTCCCTCAGCAGGCTGACCACGTTCTCAGCGATCTTTCTGTCTATATCTGACGGCTCGGGCAGCGGAGGACAAAACAAGGGCTCATTCGTTTCCACAAATCTGTCGAATCGGCTGACGTGGTAGTGGGTATTGCCGTAGGTTCTGGGCATATTCGGGTTGACCTCGGCCACAAACCAGTCCACCTGGTCAAACATGTCCGGCGTATAGAACAAATCAAGGCCGAGTGACACATATCCGTGTTCGTCCGGAGGGCTGACCTGGGTGATCATGCCCATCCTGCGCGGATATATCCTCTGACGCTCCCTGATTACATGACCCGCACTGGAGCTCTGTACCGGAGCGTATGTTGAGCTGCCGTCCATATGCTGAAACATGGTCAACTTGGAGTAGAAGCCGCATATCAGCTTGAACGTCTCCCGGCACTCCGGTCCGAAAATCTTGTATGGGTGGTATTGGAGCACAGATATATACTCGATGTCCTTGAGCTCATCCTTGCGGTCCGCGATGGCATCGATCATGGCAGTGGAAGGCTCACCGAGGCCGAGCGGAGTGAAAAACCGGTCGCCCGAATGAACCAGCTTGGCAGCCTCCTCATGACTGCATGACTTCGATTTATATTCATCTCTCCAGGACACTGATATCCTCCTTTAATGCCACTGTTCTTGATACCCGGCTAGTCTAGTGTCATCGTCATACCCATACAATGTGTCATTCCGTGCTTGACACGGAATCCACTATATATTCCTTCTAGATTCTATTGTTAAGTCTTTTCTGAGACACTACACTAGCAGATGAACTTCTCGGCAGCTATGATCCTGTCGGCAATGCTCCTCCGCAGGGCTACCGTGTTTACCGGCGTCAGATGCATCAGATTGGCCACAGTTGCCAGTTGACTCTGGATCGTCTCCTCGGTTGAGGTCGCCACCAGCACTTCCCTGGCGTAGTCGCTGATCCTGCCCACAGCGTCATTCACATAGACCTTCATCATGTTGACCTTCATCTCTGAGGCCTCTTCACCGCAGCTTTCTATCGACTTCAGCGCTCTGGCCAGTCCGCTCTCCATGGCAAATACTTCGATGGCAGTATCGCTCAATCGACCCAAAATTTCCTGCTCCTCACTGACAGCCTGGCCGTACTTCGCCACCGCAGCGTCAGTCAAGAACAGAAACAGCTTCTTTGCCCTCTCCATAAGCCGGCGCTGGTATTGCAGCGGCTTGCCTCCACTCTTGGAAACCAGGGGTTTCATGGCCGGCAACTCTTCCTTCGCTTTCTGCATCTCAGCCAGGAGCGGTATCTCGTTCTTCAACGCCTTCCTGGTCAGGAAAGCCATGGTGATCAGTCTGTTTATTTCGTTGGTGCCCTCGAATATTCTGAGTATGCGGCAATCCCGATATATCCTCTCCACAGGATAGTCTTCTATATAACCGTAGCCGCCAAATATCTGTACCGCTTCATCAGCAACAAGCGCCAGCGCTTCTGAGCCATAAATCTTGTTTATGGAGCACTCTATGGCATACTCCTCTATGGCTTTGCCGCTCTGTCGGCCATAGTCCGCGGCAGTACGGTCCAGCGTCTCCATGATCACATCGATCATTCCACCGGTGCGATACGCCATGCTCTCGACGATATATGTCCTGATAGCCATCTCGGCGATCTTCTGCTTTATCAGCCCAAACTGGCAGATGGGCTTGCCGAACTGCACTCTTTCCTTGCCGTACTTCACGCAAGCTTCCAGCGCCATCTTGGCCACTCCCGCCGACGCAGCGCCCAGTTTCAATCGGCCCAGGTCGAGTATATTGAAGGCCACCACATGCCCCCTCCCAACCTCAAAGACAACGTTCTCTGCCGGCACCTTGACATCCTCCAGTGTGATGCTCACAGTGGAAGTGCCCCGAATCCCCATCTTCTTCTCTTCCGGGCCCGTGGATATCCCCTCGAGGTTCCTGTCCAGCACGAAGGTGGTGAATTTGTCACCGTCCACCTTGGCATAGGTGATGATGACATCGGCAAAACCCCCGTTGGTGATGAACTGCTTGGTGCCGTTCAGCTTGTAGTACTTGCCATCGGGCGACAGCACTGCAGTGGTTTGAATGGACAGGGCATCCGTCCCCGCGCCGGGTTCCGTCAGAGCATAACAACCCGGCTTCTCACCGCTGCACAGGCCCGGCAGATACTTCTTCTTCTGTTTCTCGGTGCCGAAGAAAACCAGAGGCATGGTGCCGATCCCGCTATGAGCATTGATAGTGACGCTGAACGAGCCCGCGCCAACCGCATGTTCCGCGATCAGGAGAGAGGCCACCGTATCCAATCCTCCGCCGCCATATTCTTCGGGGACCTCCGCCCCCAGCAGGCCCAGCTCGCCTGCTTTCCTCATCAGCCGCCTCACCACCTCGAAGTCCTTGTGCTCCAGTTCCTCCATGCGAGGCTGGGCATCCTTCTTCACAAAGTCTTCAGTGGTGACAATAATCATCTTGTGCTCTTCCCGGAAGTCCTCGGGGGTGAACACGTCCGCAGGCGATACCTCTTCAACAAGAAACGAACCACCCTTCTTTAACACTTTTTTGTCCGACATGGCGTCCTCCTTCTACATCTCTCTTTCGAAGACCGCTGCTGCTCCCATGCCACCACCAATGCACATGGTTACCACACCATATCTCGATTTCCGCCGCTCCATCTCATAAAGTAGCTTGGTGGTAAGATAAACCCCGGTGCAGCCCAGAGGATGCCCCAGGGCAATAGAGCCACCGTTGACATTTAGCTTGCCTGGGTCTATGCCAAGCGTCCTCATTACATACAGTGACTGTGAGGCAAAGGCCTCGTTCAGTTCGATCAGGTCAATCTGGTCCAGCGTCAGACCTGCATACTTGAGCGCCTTGGGAACGGCCACCACCGGCCCGATGCCCATAATGTCCGGGTCCACCCCGCCCACGCCGATCGATCTGAAGGTCGCCATCGGTTTCAGCCCCATCGAAGCCGCCTTCTCCTTCGACATGATCACCACCGCCGCCGCCGCGTCGTTCATGGGACAGGAGTTACCCGCCGTCACCCTGCCGTTTGGCCGGAAGATCCCCCTCAGTTTGGACAGGGCCTCCAGCGAGGTATCCCGCCGGGGGCACTCGTCGGTGTCGAACACCTTCTCGCGGCGCACCGCCTTGCCCCCCTCGAAGACTCTGTCCACCACCTTCAAGGGCAGGATCTGGTCCTTGAACACGCCTGCGTCCTGGGCCTTGATCGCTTTGCGGTGGCTCTCCAGGGCGAAGGCATCCTGGTCCTGTCTGCTGATGTCGAATCGTTGGGCCACGTTCTCCGCCGTCAGCCCCATGGTGATATATACCTGGGGCCAGGTCTCTATCAGCTCCGGATCGGGCAGCGGCTTGTTCCCCCCCATGGGTATCAGCGTCATGTGTTCCGCACCGGCCGCCACCATCACATCGCCAAAACCGCACATCACCTTCTGACAGGCCAGTCCGATGGCCTCCAGGCCCGAGGAACAGTACCTGTTTACCGTTATCCCCGGCACCCGGCTGGACAGCCCTGCCTTGAGAGCCACATTCCGCCCTATGTTCATCCCCGCCTCGGCCTCCGGGAAGGCACAGCCCATCACCAGGTCGTCGATGTCCCAGGGCTTCAATCCCTTAGCCCTCCTCACCGCCTCCTTCACCACCTCACTGGCCGTGTACTCCGGCCTCATGTTCCTCAGGCTGCCATTGAATCTGCCCAGGGCGGTTCTCACTGCTGATACGATCACTGCTTCCTTCATCGCTGCATCTCCTGTCAGTTTTGCCCTTAGTTCCTCAACGGCCTGCCGGTCTCGACCATGTGTTTCAGCCTGGCTTGGGTCTTCTCTTCACCACTGAGGGAAAGAAAGACCTCCCGCTCCAGGTCCAGCAGGTACTGCTCTGTTACCAGAGTATTCTGGTCCAGGTCACCCCCCGTGATCACGTAGGCCAGCCTTGACGCGATGCGGGCATCGGTCTCACTGATATATCCGGCATCCTTCAACAGGAAGACCATCAGTTCCAGTATGGCCCTCCCCGTCCGGCCCACCACCCTGATATCATCTCTGGGCCGTGGCGGACGGTAGCCTTCTTTGACCAGTGACAGCACCGATTCCTTAGCATCGTAGAGCAGATAATCCAGGTTCATGGTAATCCTGTCATACGTCCTCATGTAGCCGATCCCCTGCGCGTCCATGGCCGAGGTGGACACCCTGGCAGTGGCGATCGTCTCGAAGGCCCGGGCTACAAAAGGAATAAGATCGGGTTTGGCACCGCCCGGCGCCGCACTGGGGATACTCGGCGGTACCCAGTCGGTAGCCCTGAGCAGCATCTCTTTGGTCCCGCCTCCGGCCGGGATGAGCCCCACCCCCATCTCCACCAGCCCCAGATAAGCCTCAGCATGGGCCCTCACCATGCTGGCCGCCAGGCACACCTCACACCCGCCACCGAGAGCCATACGGAAGGGTGCCGCCACCACCGGCTTATCCGAGTACTTCATCCGCATAAGTGCCTGCTGAAGCTGTGCTACTGCCATCTCCAGCGTCTTCCAATCCTTGTTCACCGCCAGTCCGTAGATCAGCTTCACATCCGCGCCCGGGCAGAAGTTGGCCCCTCGGTTGCCGATAACCAGGCCTTCAAAGTTCTCCTCAACTTCCGCTATGCTGTCGTGCATCATCTGGATCACATCGCCGTCGATGACATTGTTGGCAGAACGAAATTCCAGACAGGCCACTCCCTCCCCAATATCAACAAGCCTGGCTCCCGCATTGGCCCGAACTACCTTCTTTCTCTTCTCGTCTGGCGAAGGCAGCAGAACGAGCTGCGGTTTCTCGTCGATTCTCTCATAATTCAACTCGGCGAAGTCAAAGTAGTAGCTCTTGCCTCTCCGTTTTTCGTAGAACCGCTCCTTGCCCACCGAAAGCATCAGGCCGACATTCGCCGGTATCTTCTCCCCCTCTTTTTCCATCCTCTCCACGGATTCCCGAAGCCCCAGAGCATCCCAGGTCTCAAAGGGGCCAAGCTCCCAGTTGAAGCCCCACCTCATGGCTCGATCAATGCTCACGATGTCATCCGATATCTCGGGCACCTTGCTCGCGCAGTAGAGGAGCATCTTTTTGAGCACCTTCCAGGCATAACGCCCCGCTCTGTCATCCGAATAGGCCAGGGCTCGCAATCTCTTGGTTGGGTCATCCACCTGCTTGAGTTCGTCCAGAGCCGGCAGGCTGGTTTTCCTCACCGGCACATAGTCCATGGTGGTGCAGTCAATGGCGAATATCTGCGATCCTTCGGCTCCCGTCACCTTCTTGTAGAACCCCTTCTGAGTCTTGTCGCCCAGAAGCCCGGTCTGCACCATCCTGGCCACAAATTCGGGAACGGCAAAGGCCTCCCTCTCCGTCGCATCATTCACGTTGTCCCCAACGTTCTGGGCCACTTTGACGAAGACATCCAGGCCCACCATATCTGCCGTCCTGAATGAGGCCATCTTCGGCCTGCCCATGGGAGGACCCGTTATGGCATCCACTTCCTCAATGGTATAGCCGTCCTCCAACATGATCTTTATCGCCGCCAGCATGGCATGGGCACCGATTCTATTGGCGATGAAATTGGGTGTATCTTTGGCAAAGACAATGCTCTTGCCCAACCGCGCCTCGCAGAAGTCCGCCATGAAAGAGAGAGTCGCCTCATCAGTGAGCTTCCCCGGGATGATCTCCATCAGTTTCATGTGCCTCGGAGGGTTGAAAAAGTGGGTTCCCAGAAAATGCGCCCTGGTCTGCTCCGACAGGTCTTCCGATATCATGTTCACCGAGAGTCCGGAGGTATTCGTGGTGAGGATAGCCGTGGGCTTCATATGCGGCTCGACCTTCCGAAGTAGTCCCTTCTTTATGTTAAGATCTTCAGCCACAACCTCGATTATCCAGTCAGCCTCCGAAAGCCATGCCAGATGGTCCTCGAAGTTGCCCGGTTTGATAAGCTTGGTATCCTGGGCCACGAAGAAAGCTGGTGGACTGGCCATGAGGGTATAGTCGATCCCCAATCTGGCCAGCTTGTTCCTGAATTCGGGCGACTCTCTGGTCAACCTTTTCTTCAAGTCCTTATCATCCAGCTCTTTCGGAACGATATCCAGCAGACACGTGGGGATATCAACGCCGGCGAGCAGGGCGGCTATCTTGCTGCCCATTGCCCCGGCTCCCAGGATTGCCGCCTTCTTGATCTTCATCTGCGCCTTATTCATAGCTCTCTCCTCTTCTTGTTACAACATTATGTCAACAGAGGATGCTGATGGTACACCCGTATGAGGAACAAATACTGATCCGCATTCCTGACAGCCCACGCAAAGGCAAACACCTCCTGTGGTCAGTATCAAGCGATATCTGGGAAAACCAGGTGAGGTTGGCCGGGATCGGTGCGATGTCCCGCTAACAGAATCAAAGACCCACCCCCTGTGCGTAGTATCAATCTAGTGTAGTGTCATCGTAATACCTGTACAATGTGTCATTCCGTGCTTGACACGGAATCCATTGTATATTCCTTCTAGCTTCTTCTAGATTCTGTTGTTAAGTCTTTTCTGAGACACTACA